>Ga0256406_1005259_pt1 | contig 13977 bp, 12 predicted proteins | sample RumenRJG_03DNA_FD_185986 | JGI IMG/M metagenome (GOLD analysis project Ga0256406, IMG submission 185986) | Bovine rumen microbial communities from Lethbridge, Alberta, Canada - RJG_03 | ecosystem: Host-associated > Mammals > Digestive system > Stomach > Rumen | place: Canada: Alberta | collected...
AGCATTTTTCTCAGTTATTACTGGATAAAAGAGGCTCTGCGGTTTCAGCATCCGAAGGCGATAGTTCTCGACCTCAGATTTCTTGTGACGATGCATCCGGATAATCCGTTAAATACAGACGAAGGTCTTATTCGGAAATGTATTGATCCGATGAAGATGTCGCATGTAAAGAGGGAGGCTATAGCAGACATTGGAAGACAGTATAGAACTTTTGCAGGAAAAGGTATTTGTGATGATCCACCAGCAATTTCAGAAATGAGTTTCTACCTCACAAATATCAGATTTCATACGCGGTGGGCGTCAGGACTGAGCGATAATGACTTTGACAGGAGGTCATACTCAACAGCAGAATTAAAAGGCTGGAATACCATGATTTATTACAACGATGCTAAAATAACGCCTTACGTATACAGGGAGACAGATGATTATTACAAGGTGGATAAACTGCAGAGCGAATATCTGCATAAGATTGGTGATCTTTGCAGAGAAAATGGGATACAGCTTATCCTTGTGAACCTTCCGGGGAATGGAATATTAGGCTTAGGTATGACGGATGGAGTTGAGAATACCTGCCGTGCCATCGCATCTGAGATTGGAGCTGATTATTATAATTTTGGTGAAAAGACATGGTATGATTGTCTTGATATAGAGAGACCGAGGGACTATCCATTTGGACATTCAAATTATTGGGGGTCTGTAAAACTTTCCAGATTCACAGGCAGGCTTCTCTCGGAAATCTATGGGATTCAGCCAGTAAAGGATGAACAATATGAGCAAACCCGGGATTATTACGCAATGATCGATAAGGATGCTAATCTGCAGTATATTGAAGATTTTGATTCATATCTGGATGCCATTCATGATCCAAATTATACGTTATTTTTCTCCATCGAAGATGAGGGCACAGGTTCACTTACTGAGAAAGAGGTGAATAAATTGCGCACATTGGGAATCCATACCAATCTGAAAGGGAAATACCGGTATAGCTGGTATGCTGTGGTTGACCCTATAACGGGTGTGTCGGAAGATATCTCAGAAGATAAGAAAATAGAATTGAATGGTACATTTGGTAAATTGAGGAGAAAATTTTATATTGCAAGTGCAGGATTAACGACGAATACGCCAATGAGTTCTATTGTGATTGATGGGCAGGAATACTCTCACAACACAAGGGGAATTAATATCGTGGTGTACGATAACGTGGGCAGATCTGTCATTGATTCCGTGACATTTGACACCTGTGGGGATCAATCTGCATCCAGATCCTGGTTTATTGATATGATAAAAAATGGAATGGCTGTGGAATATAATTCCAGATGGTGAATTTGCATGGTTCAAGCTTGATGCAATTGCCAAATACAACTGGTTTGCTCTGGCCTGTTAGATCTTCTGTATTATTCGCGATACCTATGCAATATTGTATCCAGACATGGCCTCTGCAATCTGAGCGGTGTTGTCACTCACCATTGAAATTGCTTCTATTGAGGATGAATGATAACGCTATGAAAAGTACTGAAAAAGACTTAATATATGCATTATTATGATCGGAAGATAAAATGATGGCGACAAGAAGGTATTGATGCGTATAATTATCACAAATTATCATAATTAAAAACTATCAAGGGAGCATGATAAAGGATAGAATTTGCGCCGGTATTGTGTACTGTTGATTCATATTTAGTATACTGGTGGGTTATAAGCTCGAATTATTCATTCAATCAAGTGGAATTTGAATGAAACCCACCTCTCGAAATTTGATAACTGACATTTTATCAGCAGAATAGACTGGATTATTCACAAAAGGCCATGCATCCCTGTGCTTATCCCTGAATAACTTTATACTTGTCAAGATGGATACATCTAATTTGGGTTGTAACTGCTAGATGTTTGAGGTTTCACCTATAGAAATTATATAGCTTTCAGCGTTATCATTATATCTTCATGAATAATTCCGGTTTATGAAGGGCAGAAATATAATATTGAACGACTTGAAACGGCTTTCATAAATTGGCGAATGGCCAGATGTAGTTATTTTTTAAAGGGGAATGATGAAAATAGGAATAGATGGGAGACCATTCAAATATATAGAGTATAGCGGGATTCCAAATACAATTTATGAAGTAATTAAAAATTGGATGAAGCAGCATCCGGAACACGAGTATTATTTGATTTCTAATGCTGATATACAACTAAAGGAAGAATTACCCGACAACTGGCATAAAGTAGTAAGTCCAGGCATTACCGGCAACGGAACGCTGTGGTATATATTCCATTTACGGTCTTTGCTAATAAAATTAAAACTGGATGCATATTGGGGTGATAACTATTTGCTTCCAGGTAAAATTAAAGATTGCTGCTATTTAATGTCTGTTTATGACCTTAGTTTTGCAAAATATCCTCATACCAGCAGTCGTAAGACTCGATTAATTTTAAAGTTTTTTTTAAAAAAGTCCTGTAAACGAGCAAATGTCATCCATGCTATCTCGGATGCAACAAAGGAAGATTTGCACACATTGTATAAGGTGTCAGAAAACAAAATACACAGGATATATCTTGGGGCACCGGAAATACAATACAGAAACTGTAGACAATCTGAGCGGTTGCAGCATGAATTGGGAAAGTCATCATTCTTCCTTTTCTTGAGTACGCTGGAGCCTAGAAAAAATCCTAATTTGGTATTGGATGCTTACCAACTGTTTTGTGAACAACATGGAGAGAGCATTCATTTGGTATTTGCCGGAAAAAAGGGATGGGTCGATCATAGCTTCTATCAAAAACTGGAACACCATCCATACAGGCGAAATATTCATTTCCTTGGATATATTGATGAAGAGGAAAAGGCATTTCTTTTACAAAACGCCAAGGCATTAGTGTATCCATCAATCTATGAAGGCTTTGGACTGCCGATTCTAGAGGCAATGCAAAGTGGTACGCCTGTGATAACTTCCAATGTCTCGTCTATGCCTGAAATAGGGGGCAATGTTGCTTTTTATCTTAGAGACAAAGGAACTGCAGCAGAATTGGCTGATCTTATGCATGAAGTGTGCACACTCACAGATGAGATGTTAATGCAACTCAGAAATCAAATGAAGGATAATTGTGAGCGTTTCTCTTGGAAGGAGTGTTCGGAACAGATATTGAAATTGCTGTCTGGGGAGTAACAATGAAATGTAAGGGTTTTTATCATTTACACAATTGAAATATTAATAAAAGATAATTAGAATACCATAGGCAGGAGGACTTTCAAATGAAGACGGCATTAATTACTGGCATTACGGGCCAGGATGGCTCCTTTCTGGCGGAATTACTTCTTGGTAAGGGGTATTCGGTACATGGAATTGTCAGAAGAAGTTCTGTATCAAACACGGCACGAATTGATGATTTGTTGAAAAAAGGATTAATCACACTTCATGACGGGGATTTGACAGACACATCTTCTCTTATCCGAATAATTAATGAAGTGCAACCGGATGAAATATACAATCTTGCAGCTCAATCTCATGTTCAAGTCTCATTTGATGCCCCAGAATATTCCGGTGATGTTGATGCACTTGGCGTGCTGCGTATTTTAGAAGCGATTCGAATCTGTGGTTTGGCAAAAAAAACAAGGGTTTATCAGGCGTCAACATCGGAATTATACGGCAAGGTAGAAGAAGTCCCTCAGAAGGAAACAACGCCGTTTCACCCATATAGCCCTTATGCAGTGGCTAAACAATATGGATTTTGGATTGTGAAGGAATATAGGGAAGCTTATGATATGTTTGCGGTGAATGGGATCCTTTTTAATCATGAATCAGAGCGACGTGGTGAGAATTTCGTAACCCGAAAAATAACACTTGCAGCAGGGCGAATAGCAGAAGGACTGCAAGACCACCTTGAATTAGGAAATATGGACTCAAAACGTGACTGGGGTTATGCAAAAGATTATGTAGAATGTATGTGGCTAATTATGCAACAGGAAAAACCGGATGATTTTGTTATCGCCACTGGAGTTCAGCATACTGTTCAGGATTTCACAGACAAGACATTCCGAATGAATGGAATTATCCTGCGCTGGGAGGGAGAAGGGATTAACAAAAAGGCCTATGATTCAGAAACCGGGAAAATGCTGGTTTGCACTAACCCAAGATGGTATCGCCCAACGGACGTTGATAATTTATGGGGAGATCCGACAAAGGCCAAGACCATTCTCGACTGGAATCCTCAAAAAACTACTTATGAGGAGCTGATTCGGATTATGGCAGAGCATGATCGCAAACTGGCAATTCGTGAAAAGAAGGGAATTATAAATAACGTTTGAGCATGCCTATGAGGGGAAAATGACTATGAAAAAACTGATGATCACTGGAGTTTCCGGCTTTGTTGGACATCACTTTATTCAATATTTATATGACAACAACATCAAGTTAGAAATATGCGGAGCAGATCTTCGAGAGCCGACTTATAGACTGGAGCAGTATAGAGATCGGTTAGATATTTGTTTTTCAAAGATAAATCTTTTGGACATTGAATCTATTAGAAGTGTATTTCATAAATTTACGCCGGATTATATTCTGCATTTGGCGTCTTTTAGCAGCGTTGCATACAGCTGGCAGCATCCGGCGGATAGCTTTGTAAATAATACGAATCTGTTTCTGAACCTCATGACTGTAGTTGGTGAGACAAATAAACAATGCAGAATTCTTTCTGTTGGTTCATCAGAAGAGTATGGCAATGTTATCACTGAAGATGTGCCCATCAAGGAAAGGTTAAAGCTTAATCCCAGTAATCCCTATGCAGTGGCAAGAGTGTCTCAAGAAATGCTTTCCAAGTTATATGTGGAATCCTTTGGTTACAACATTGTAATGACCAGATCTTTTAATCATATTGGACCATGGCAGGATACTCGATTTGTTGTACCAAGTTTTATCAGCCGAATTAGAAGTATCAAGAGCAGTGGTGTATCAGAAGGTACAATTGAAACGGGGGATACATCTATTATTCGAGATTTTGTAGATGTAAGAGATGTTGTACGAGCCTACTATATGTTATTAAAGGATGCAAAATCGGGAAGCGTATATAACATCTGTTCAGGGAATGGGATAACATTAAAGGATGTTATCAGAATAATCGCCGATAAGATGCATGTAGAAATCAAAACAAAGGTCAATCCGGCGTTTATCCGTCCAACCGATAATAAAATTATCATTGGTGAAAATTATAAAATATTTAATGAAATTGGATGGAAGCCAGAAATCCCATTAGAGAAGACATTAGAAGATATGATTTGTCAAAAGGATTAGGACTATATCTATATGGATAAAAATTATAAAATCGCATTTGTTGTCCCCTGGTATGGAGAAAAAATACCAGGTGGGGCGGAAATGGAAACACGGGGGATAATTTCTCATTTAAATTCATCTGGAGATGAAGTAGAGGTACTTACTACCTGTGTCAAAGAATTTTCCAGCAATTGGAATACAGATTACTATAGACCGGGTAAGTATATTGTAAATGGTGTTACTGTTCGTAGATTCAGAGTCCGAAAAAGGAATACCGATGATTTTGATTTAATCAACGCCAAATTGATGAAAGATCTCTCTGTAACAGAAGAAGAAGAACAAATATATATGAGGGAGATGATTAACAGTCCAAGTTTATATCAATTTATCCGGGAGCGGAGAGAAGGGTACGATTTTTTTGTTTTCATCCCTTACATGTTTGGAACCACTTATTATGGCATACTGGAATGCCAGGATAAGGCAGTTTTAATCCCTTGTTTTCATGATGAATCATATATTTATCTGGATATATATAAGCATGCATTTAATAATTGTGCAGGGATTGTTTATCTTTCGCTCCCTGAATACAAGCTTGCTAATGAGGTTTTTCATTTTGACGGACAACAGATGGTAATTGGAGGAGGTGTTGATACTGACTTTTTAGGAAATGGAGAAAATTTCAGAGCAAAATTTCATATCAACGATCCTTTTATTTTATATGCAGGCAGAAAGGATTCCGGGAAAAATGTAGATCAGTTGATCACATATTTTTGCGAGTACAAGAAGCGGACACTAAATAAGCGATTAAAACTGATACTAATTGGTGGCGGCAGCATAACCATTCCGAAAGATTATCAGTCTGATATCTTGGATCTTGGATTTGTGACTACACAGGATAAGTACGATGCTTATGCGGCAGCACTTGCTTTATGCCAGCCGTCTCCCCATGAAAGTTTCTCTCTGGTGATTATGGAAAGTTGGCTCAGTGGTCGACCTGTTTTAGTGAATGAACATTGTGATGTGACTAAGAATTTCGTAACCACGGTGAATGGCGGGCTCTATTTTGATAATTATTGGGATTTCGAAGGATGTATTGATTATTTTATAAACCATGATTTGGAATGCTCAATAATGGGGGAAAATGGACATCGCTATGTGAAGGAGAACTTTGACTGGAATGTTATTGTTAGAAAATACCATGCTTTCTTTGCGTCTTTGATAAGGGAACGAGAACGATCAATATAACCTACAGTAGAACTGTTTTGAAAATAAGATGCAGAAATTAATAGAAATATACAATTATCGAGAAATGATACACAGCCTGGTGCGCAGGGATCTGAAAGGCAGGTATAAAGGATCGGTATTAGGGTTTCTTTGGACTTTTTTAAATCCTTTGCTTCAATTGTTAGTGTATACTCTGGTCTTTTCTACAATCATGCGCAATGGAATAAAGGATTACTATCTGTTCCTTTTTGTTGCGCTGATTCCCTGGATCTATTTCAGCACTTGCGTTTCTGGGGGATGCAGCTGTATCCTATCAAATTCGGCCCTAGTAGATAAGATATATTTTCCCAGAGAGGTATTGCCAATTTCCTATACATTAAGTCAATTGGTAAATATGCTTCTTAGTTTTATTATTGTCTTTGCAGTGCTCATTTTATCTGGGAAGGGACTTAATCCAATTGCGCTTCTTTTTCTCCCGATTCTTATTCTGATCGAAACACTCATGGCGTTGGGAGTGACTTTCCTTTTTTCTGGTATCTGTGTCTACTTTCGTGATTTGATTTACTTTCTCGGTATTGCAACTATGGCATGGCAATTTTTAACACCGGTGATGTATGGAATTGATATGGTGCCGGAAGAATTACAGAACATTTTTTACGCAAACCCCATGACATCGGTGATTATTGCTTATCGTGATATTTTGTATTATAAGCAAAATCCGCATATGAATACGCTTATCATGGCGGTGGTTTTTGGCGTCAGTATTTTGATACTTGGAATATGTGTTTTTGAAAAGACACAGCGACATTTTGCGGAGAATATGTGATTGTATATGAGTAATGATAACGTGATTGAAGTTCATAATGTCACCAAGAGTTTTAAAGTATTTTATGATCGCAGCCATAATCTGAAAGAATATGCAATTTTTCGAAAACGTCGCGCATACGAAGAAAGAGAAGTGTTAAAAGGAATATCCTTTGATGTAAAAAAAGGAGAAGCAGTCGGTCTTATTGGTCATAATGGCTGTGGCAAGAGCACTACTTTGAAGCTTCTTACCAAAATAATGTATCCGGATAGTGGCTCCATAGTTATGAAGGGGCGGGTTTCTAGTTTGATTGAACTAGGTGCTGGCTTTCATCCGGATATGAGCGGTCGCGAAAATATATACATAAATGCGTCGATATTTGGCCTGAGTCATAGAGAAATTAATGAACGCCTGGATGATATAATTCAATTTTCAGAACTTAGAGAATATATTGATAATCCAGTTCGTACTTATTCATCAGGAATGTATATGCGTCTCGCGTTTGCAGTTGCGATTAACGTTAACGCAGATATTCTTCTTGTTGATGAAATATTGGCAGTCGGTGATGCGAATTTTCAGGCAAAATGTCTGCAGAAAATGCGAAGCTTAAAAGAGTCTGGTGTTACTATTGTTTTAGTGTCTCATGACTCAGGTGTCATTAAGAGCTTTTGTGATCGTGCTATATGGATTAACGATGGTAAAATCGTCGCAGATGGCAAGTCAATGAATGTTGAGGATGAGTATCTCGCCTACATGAATGCTCAACGGTATAATGATGAGATAGAAAAAAGTGAAGCAAATAGTAGCGAAAATACTGATATAAAGGACAATAAAATAATAATAACAAAATCTAATACGAAATCAGGAAATTCTTCCATTACTTCTGCCAAGCATTTTGGAAGCAGAAAAGTGGTTTTATCTTCCCTTATGTTATGTAACTCGATGGGAAAAGAGACAGCAGTTCTCAGAGAAGATGAAGCGTATGAAATAATTTACAAATATCATGTAAATGATCATTTCGTTAAAGAAATAAATATTGGAATGGGAATTTTTGATATAGATGGCAAATGGATATTTGGAACCAATACGGTTCTCTGCAATACCCGGGTGATTATCAATGGAGATGAGGGGACTGTCCATTTTCACGGTGAGCCTCTTCATCTGTTGAGCGGAGAGTATATTCTACAAGTAGCAATTGTGGGCATGGACCAGGAGCCATATGATTATCATCAGGAGTATAAGCATTTTCAAGTGTTGAGTCCCTATAAAGAATCAGGCATTATTCATTATAATACAAAATGGACGGTTGAAAATGGCGTATGAGATATATGAATAACAATGAAGATTGTGAGAAAAATGTTGAACGGGAGAATAACCTTGAACATATCCAACAAACCTTGGACGAAATAAAAGAGAAGCAAAACTTGTATAATTTGGATAAAAGTATAACACTGGCTCGTCTGGAAAATAATCTTAATGGAATCAAGCTCTCATTGGGGAGAATAGAAACAGAAATGTCATTGAAAGATGGAAAGATGATGCCATTTTCAGTATTTTCGCAGTGGGGAGAAGATGGAATAATACAATATTTGATCCATAACCTAACTATCTCTAATCCATATTTCGTTGAATTTGGGGTGGAGGATTATCGAGAATCCAATACCAGGTTTCTTCTTATCAACAATAATTGGAGAGGCCTTGTAATGGATGGCAATGAAAAAAATGTTCAATTTATTAACGATGATTCAGTTCACTGGAATTACGATCTGAGTGCTGTCTGCGCATTCATCACTGCAGAAAATATTAATGAACTTCTTAGATCCCATGCTGTACCGGAGAAAATTGGGCTTCTGTCGATTGACATTGATGGTAATGATTATTGGGTTTGGGAGAAGATTGATGTTGTTGACCCAGATATTGTTATATGTGAATACAATCCTCGATTTGGAAAGGATGAGGCAGTTACAATACCATATAGATCGGACTTTAGTAGGATCTCTGCCCATTATTCCGGATGCTATTTTGGTGCTTCCTATCAGGCACTTAAATATCTTGGGCAGAAAAAAGGCTATGCAATCGTTGCTGGAACTCAGTCTAATCTCTTTTTTGTCAAAAAAAAACTGTTAAATAACAAAATCAAAGAGAAAAAAGATGATGATGTCTATATGCAGAACCATTACGAAGATACTCGTGATCAAAATGGGAATATGAAACGCATATCTTATACTGAAGAGCAGAAAATCATTCATTCATTACCATTGGTGCAAGTGAAATGAAAATGAATGGGGAGAATGTAAATAATGAGTGAAATTAATACAGAAAAAATTATGTCAGAAATCAGGGAAAACATTAGTAAAAGAGGATATTCGGATAATGTTTTGGACTTTGAGGATGTCACTCTAACTCGGGCAGTCTCGCAAGAATGTAAGTTTGATATAGAAGAGTTGGAAAGAGATACGGATTTGGCAAATTCTTCGTATATCGTTCATTATGGTAATATTAGTGGACGAGGAACTATTGTCAAAAGGCTTGTTCGGAAAGCAGTTAATTTTTTGTTACTGCCAATTGTCACACAGCAAACTCAATTCAATGCGTCAGTGGTGAGAAACCTTAATCAAATCAGAAATTATTTTACCGCTCAAAGGGATAATCAGAATGAAAAACCTTCAGCCGTTTTTTTTAATGAGCGACAGGATGATCAAAGAGATATTTTAATCAACGAACTTGCGACTCGCATTGCCGTGCTGGAAGAACAAGTCCAATTATTGGAGTCTAAGGTGAAAGCATCCGACGAGTGAGGTAAACAATGAAACGGAAAATATGCTTTGTTGTACAGAGATATGGACTTGAAGTGAATGGAGGGGCTGAGCTTCTCTGCAGAGAAATTGCAGAAAAAATGACCAAATTTTATGAAGTACATGTGCTTACAACAAAAGCGATAGATTATGATACATGGGCAAATAGATATTTGAATGATGAGGAAGTTATTAATAAAGTTGTTGTTCATCGTTTTCCCGTTGAGAAAGAACGAAATCAACGAGAATTTGATAATATCAATGGCATTTTTTTGCAAGGTGGGCTTACGACTTTAAGGGAAGATGAATGGCTGAAAAAACAAGGGCCATATGTTCCCAAATTAATAGAGTATTTGAGAGATCATAAAATTAACTTTGATGTATTTCTTTTTTTTACTTATCTATACTATCCAACGGTTGTCGGTGTCCCAGAAGTGCAGGATAGGGCGATTGTATTTCCACTTTGCCATGATGAGCCCTTTTTAAGAATGAGTATTTATAGGAATGTCTTTTGCCGACCTAAGGCATTTTTCTTTAACATGGAGCAAGAACGAAAACTGGTTCGTCATTGTTTTCATAACTATTCCATCCCAGCATTGATAGGAGGAGCAGGGGTGGATTTGCCACCAAACATCGACAGCCATCGTTTTTATACAAAGTTTCAGGTGCAAAATTATATCATTTATGTTGGGCGAATAGATGAAGGGAAAAATTGTAGTGAGATGTTTGATTTTTTTCTTCGATACAAAAAACAATATCCTTCTGACCTAAAACTTGTTTTAGTCGGCAAGCCAATGATGAAGATTCCAAAAGATAAGGACATTATCTCACTTGGATTTGTTTCTGATCAGGAAAAATATGATGGTATTGATGGGGCAAAATTTCTGTTATTACCTTCTATTTATGAGAGCTTGTCTATCGTGGTTTTAGAGGCTTTAAGCTTGAAAAAACCGGTCTTGCTGAATGGCAAATGTGAGGTTTTGAAAGCACACATTGAAGGAAGCAAAGCGGGTTATTTCTATTCTTCCTATGACGACTTCTCTGCTAGGATGACATCGCTATTATCGGATAAAGAACTGCGCATTTCTATGGGAGAAAGCGGTAAAAGATATGTAGATACCAACTTCAAATGGAGCGTAATTCTTAGAAAATTAAATATGCTCATAGAGTACGTTGTGAGCAGCAATACAATAGAGACCAGCTATGAAAAATCAAGCATGATTTAGCAGAAAATTATCTTTTTATTCTGTGACAGAAAAAGGGTAACCTTAATAAAGCTCCCGCAAGGGCGCTTTTTCAAATCCACTATGATCTCAAGTCAGAACTTACTCGAGATTGAATGCCGTATCGTCAGTAAGCATCTTATGGATGATTCTGACGAGCTTGTCGGCACAGTGCCCAAGGGCATTGTAGTGAGTCCGGCCTTCAGCGATCTTTTTATCGTAGTACAGCTTAAAGGCCGCATTGTTTTAACAACATTATGAGCTGCATTTATCAGCGCATACCTTAAGGCGCGGGAACCGTGCTTGGACATTCTGGTATGGCTGGCGCTAAAATTGCCGGACTGATAAACAGAAGGATCTAATCCGGCGAACGCAAGCAGCTGATTTGGACTGGCGAAGCGGTGGATATCACCGATCTCGCCGAGGATCATCCCGCCATTGATATAACCGATGCCGGGAATGGTTATAATAACGGAGTCGAGCCCGAGCATAATGTTTTCCATTTCGGATTCAACTTCATAGATCTGCCTATCGATCAACTCGATCTGGTCGACAGACTGAGTTACCTGCAAAGATAGGGCTCTGTCGTGGAACCGACAGACTTCTGTGCCAGAACTCTTAATTCTTTGGGCTGTTCTTTGTTGAAGTGACCGTGGGAGGAAACCTCAAGCAGGTGTGCAAGATGAGTCAAGTGCATGGAAGCTATCTGTACGGGCATTGGTGCCTCTTTCAGAAGGGCATAAAAGCCTTCCGATGCAGTCCGGATTTGAAGAAGAAGTACTGCATCTTGGGGAATACCCGGTCTGTATATTTTGAGCTGGATCCTAGTTCTGATCCGCTCTTTTACAAGCTTTATCCGGAAGCAGCCCAGATTCCTCAGGTACATCATATCGATGTCTTTCTGAGTAAGGAACCTGTGCGGCTATACCATAAGTGTTTTGGCAATAATGTACGTATCAACCTTATCGGTTTGGTCTTACGGATGTTGTTCTTATGCATCGTAAACGTCTGGATCGGATTGATGACGCAGACCTGGAAGCGTCTGGAAACGAGGAATTCAACCAGGTTATCGCCGTAGTGTGCCGTAGATTCAAGACCAATGATGAGACTGCTGCGATCGAAAGAATCGAGATCAGAAAGCAGCCTGAAGAAGCCATTATTGTCATTTGTGAACTTGAACGGCTTGACGAGTACTTCACCTTCGGAAGATATGACGGAGGCAAAGTGATTGAGCTTGGCAATGTCGATGCCAACGTAGTACAAAATGAAATTCTCCTTTCGGTTTCCCGATACTGCGGCATCCACCGACGATTATCATCGTAGACTTGATTGAAATAAGTACTCAGGAGCAAAGCTCCGGCACATCCAGCTGATTAACAATCCAGATAAAGGCAGTGGCAATACACTCCTATTGAGTAGTCAAACTACAGGGCAAAATCAAAAGTTCCACAGTATCTGGAAGTATTGAACCACAGTATCGAAAAAGAAAGGAGACTGATGATTTAGCTTCTGAAATCATCATACAAGGGGGATTATGAAAAAAATAGTTCAGATTCTTCCAACACTTGCCTATGGTGATGCAATTGGAAATGAAGTTTTGGCAATTAAGAAAGCGCTTCTTGAGCGTGGGTATCGGACAGAGATTTATGCGGAAAATATTGATGGAAGGCTTCCTCGGGGAACTGCGAAAAAAATAGATAAATATAAAGACTCCTCTGACAATATTATTCTTTACCATTTATCAACAGGAACAGAACTGAATAATCAACTTCTTCGTGTGAAAGGGAAGCTTATTATTCGCTATCATAATATTACCCCGCCGGAGTTCTTTAAAGATTATAGTGAGAATTCGGCGAGTTTGTGTTCGCGTGGAATTGAAGGAGTAAAAAAGCTTGCAAAATGTGCGGATTATTGTATAGCTGTTTCGGTATTTAATAAGCAGGATCTGATCAGACTTGGTTATACCTGTCCGATCGAGGTCATTCCGATCATACTGGATTTTTCATCTTTTGAAGAAAAACCATCAGAAACAATAATTCATAAATACACAGAAGATAAATATACGAATATCATTTTTACCGGTCGAGTTGCACCTAACAAGAAACATGAAGATCTTATAAAGAGTTTTTATCTTTATCAAAAACATATAAATCCAAAGAGTAGATTAATTCTTGTTGGATCTTATAATACTTATGATCTGTATTACAGGAAGCTTTCTTCATATATTGATGCATTGAAACTTACAGAGAATGTAATATTTACAGGACATGTTTCATTTAATGAAATTCTAGCATATTACAAAATAGCAGATTTGTTCTTATGTTTAAGTGAACATGAAGGCTTTTGCGTTCCGCTAGTCGAATCAATGTATTTTCGAGTTCCTATCATTGCTTATAGTTCCACTGCGGTTGGAGAAACTCTGGGAGATGGCGGCGTTCTGCTATCAGATAAAGATCCAAGGGTTGTAGCAGAGGCAATGAATCTGGTCCTCACAAATCATGAGTTGAAGGAAAAAATCATAAGAAATCAAGAGGAAAGGATTCAATATTTTACAGATAAAAGACATTTGGAAAGAATGTTGAAATGCCTATTGGATTAATGCCATGCTATTAAATATCAGCAGTTGTTTTGCGTGATAGTTGTTTACTGATATAAAGTGAATGTTATTA
>Ga0256406_1005260_pt1 | contig 13976 bp, 11 predicted proteins | sample RumenRJG_03DNA_FD_185986 | JGI IMG/M metagenome (GOLD analysis project Ga0256406, IMG submission 185986) | Bovine rumen microbial communities from Lethbridge, Alberta, Canada - RJG_03 | ecosystem: Host-associated > Mammals > Digestive system > Stomach > Rumen | place: Canada: Alberta | collected...
CCTGAAAATTTTTGCGGAGGTTTTCGGAATTGACAGCAGTTCCCAGCTGTTCAGCCATCTTCAGGCAGGAAGCAGGGATGATCAGGGAAACGATGTAAGCCCGGAGGCTTTCTGGAACAGCTTCAAGCAGAACATCGCAGACGTTGAGGAGTTTTCAGCTGCGTTTGCGAAGCTCCCGGACAGAACCGCTCTTAAGAAAGCGGTGACTTCCTGCGTGAAGAATGATTTTCCTGATCTTGATCCGAAGCTGTACCTCAATGCTGTTATTTCTGTTGTTGATGACACTGGCAGCCTGCTTCTCGAAAAAAAGCACGGCCACAAGTCAAGACGTGAGTACATAGAAGTTGTACTCAAGGAGATCGAGAAAGACAGAAGGCTATGGAAAATTGCAGAGCTTGCGGGAGGAAAAGAACGTCTGGCAAATCTTGTATGCAACGTCTCAAACCTGCAGCTCAGAGCCCTTCGCTGGTATTTTAATGACGAACGGTTCAAAGACACTGATTTTTATGATGGCGAAAAGCTGAAGAGTATTCTCGTTTCTGCCTACCGGTATTTTCATCCGGATGATGATCGCAGGCAGGATATGAAGGATGTGATTTCAGAGTACAGCGGTAGCGGCAGCATCCTTGATACGATGTCCGACCTCGATCCAATAAAGTCCATTCCGCCCTATGAGGATCAGAATAACAGGCGCCCGCCGGCTGATGCCACTCTTCTGCTCAATCCTGCCGTTCTTAACACAAAAGCTCCTGAATGGATGGAATGGGTTAATAAAATTTACAGCAAATACCCTATATATTTCTCCGAGACAGAGTACTTTGCTGAAAAAGTAGATAGAGTTTCCAGAGGCAAAGAAGATAAAAGTGGAATATTGTCAGGAAATTTCTACCAGGCATCCTATGTCCTTCAGAGAATTTTTGACAGAAATAAGAAAACTGATCCTTTTTGTCTGAGAAATAACGTTGATGCGTATAAGGACTCAGAGCCGCACTCGTTTGATAAAAACAACAGCGGTTTCAAGGAGCTGTCACTGGTTCTCGGAGGGGATCAGTATGCTGTTGAATTCTTGAATCTTGCTTCCGGTTATTACGACGAAACCAATGCAGCAAAAGACGGATGCTGGCAGTCAGAATTCAATATGAATTCAGACAACCCTCCGCTCCTTGAGAAATCAGGCATTCATCCTCCGATGAAAAAGGGAGTTCTTGATATTCTGATTGGTAACATTCTGGGGGCTGACAAAGATACAGGACGCGCCTTTATATCCTTGAGGATTATGGATGAGCCTGTGGGAAAAAGGCTTAAAGTAAAAAGCATCTGCGGGAAAGCGGCTGACCTTAACAAAAAATACGGAAACGGCTTCAAATACGCAATAGAAGCTGCGAAGGCGAAAAATCTGCAGTCAAAGCTGACACATGACGAACAGGAGCTTGTAAATATTGATGTCAATGCCTCTAAAGCAGCAGAGGTTATAAGCAAGAAGCTCAACCTTTCGCAGGAACAGCAGAGAAAATTCTCCAATCCTTTCTCTCTTTCTCAGATATATAACATTCTGAACAATGATCCTGACGGGTTCAACGGCACATGTCTCCCCGTGACTTTTGAGAATTCCTACCGTATGAGACCAGCTGATGATCAAAAAAGCATTGCAGCTGAATTCTCAAGGCTTCCGGCTGACTGTGTCAGACCTTTCGATGGCATACTGAGGCGTTCGCTGGAACGAGTCAGCTTCGAGACTGCGAAACGTGTTGCGACAGAAATTAAAAATGCCAGCAATGCCGGCATCCCGGTTGACGTGACTATAGTTGTTGAGTCTAACTCATTTACATTTTCGGCCGATCTTGCAGAAATCAAGAAAGCTTCAAAACAGAAAATAACTCAGCTTGCAGAAAAAGGTGAAACAGAGAACAAACGCTGGGCAGATAAAGATGAAAGAATTAAACGTGCAAGCAAAGGCATTTGTCCGTACACAGGCCAGATACTGCTGCCGACTGATCAGTCTGGTGAAATTGATCATATTATTCCGAGAGCATTAAGCGGGAAAAATCAGGGGATGATCTTCAATTCCGAGGCAAACCTGATATTTGTGTCCCGGATGGGAAATCAAACAAAAAAAGATCAGCTTTATACCCTTGGTAATCTGAACGGGAATTATCTCAGGAAACAGTTCAGTACTGATGACATTAACCTGATTGAACGTGAGATCAAGTCAAAAATAAAAGATCTCAAAGAAAAAGGCCGGCTGAAGCGCTTTGAGCTCATGTCTGAGGATGAACAGAAGTACGTCAGACACGCACTGTTTCTGAAACCCGGAGATGATGCGAGAAGGGAGGTAGAAAGAAGCCTTGGCAGAAGAAACCAGACACTGGTAAACGGAACACAGCAGTGGTTTGCCGGCACACTGGTTGAGAATATAAAAAAGATTCTCAACGACAATGGGTATTCCAGGATTAACTTCTCTGTCCGCCGCATGCCTGCAGAAGGCACATCTGACTGCAGACGAAGACTCTCAGAAATTGACTCACAGTTCGCTAAGCCCGCGTCTTCAGAGCAGCCTTTTGCCTCACATGCCATCGATGCTCTGTGTGTCTATGCCGGAGCATGTGATGTTCCGGAGATACGCTCTCTGATGGGAGGTGCCGTCTGGGATGACGAAAGTGATGAATCAATTCCATCACAGCTGGTTAACAATATATTCCCTAGGAATGTGGACTGTATTCATGTTGAACGAAAGCCTTTGGCAGGGAAGAGCAATTTCTGGTCAAGGAAAGTCTTCAATGACGGAATTTACCAGCTGAATTTTATTCCTATTCTTAGAAAAGCTGATGATGTCAGACTTGGTTTCAACATTACATCTGTAAACAGTAAAAAGCAAAATGGCGTCAAAGGCAAGACCCCGCTGAAAATGCTTGAACTGCTGACTGACGTACTGAGTCAGCCAGTAGATGCAGGCGGTGGCTGGACCAAATATGAAATTTTGCCAGACACTGCTTTCGAAAAGGTCAGCAAGGCCATGCATTCCTATGTGTCCGAGGACGAACTGAATGCCGTCAAAGTGATTCTGTCCTTGTCGTATATAACTCAGAAGACCAGTGTCGTAGGTAAGCTGTATGACTCTCAAAAGCATAAACTGAAACCTCTTGAGGAAAAGTCGTTTCATATAAAACCTGCATTTTCATCAAAAACCCTCGGTTTCAGCTATGGATGCGACCTTGTCATACCAGTTTTTAACGACTGGCAGCGAATTGCTGAACTCGATGAGATCAGAAAGCTGTTCGGCCAGGAAAAAGTTGATCAGAACACCGTAGAGAAAGTTATAAAGAAGTACTGGCCTGACAGAAAAGTTCAGAGCAATGTAAGAGTGACATCAAGGCCTCATTCGGCTTACAGACAGGCAATTTCTCTCCCCATGAAGGCTGCCACTGGCGCATGTTACGCAGTCAGAAGGAAAAATCTTGACGGCACACCAATATATCAGGTGATTGCCACTTTGCAGAACTCCAGCGGCTTTGCCGCAGATCAAGGCAGAAAGGTTGACTGGAAGTCACCTGTTCTTCTGGATGGATTGAAGGCTGAAAACATTATCCCTCTTAAAGAAGAGCGTTTATACAGGGAAGACTCGGTGATCGTTCCTCTGACTGAATTTCGCAAGGTGTTCGTATATAAGACGCAAAAGCATGAGACTAGTGGCTCAGATCAGTTCTCGATATCAATTGCGCCTGGAACCGAAGGAAGGCGCTATCTCAAAATCAGCTGTCCGTTCAGTATTTTCAGAGAAGCGGCCGGTCTTAAAAGCGAAGATGGCTTTACGCAGCTTAAAAATGAGATGAAGTCTCCCGAGTTTTTCATACAGAAGCTTGCAGGTTCTTTGAAAAACACAATAACCAATTCAGGTGCTAACGTTGCCGAGGCGGACAAAATCCCCAGCCTGTTAGGCAAACCGCGGTCAAACCTGTTTATCCTTTCAACAGGAAGTCAGGTAAGTTTCTGGTACATCGTAGAATCAAGCAATGAAGTAATGAATTCCATGTTTAATGATCAGACAAAAAGCTGATCTCTATGCAGCCCGATTAAAGGCATGGAGGCATTATGAGATATCTCACTGTCCAGAATTTTGGGACAAGCCTTGGTGTTGAAGGTGCAAGGCTTGTTGTCAGGGAACATGATGGCACGGTTATAGAGGAGAGCCTTTCCAGGCTCCGTGGAATACGAATTGCTAAGAAAGGCGTAAGCATATCAAGCAATCTCATCCTGGAATGCGCCGCGCGCGGCATAAGGATTTTTTTCATTGACTGGCGTGGTCATGCCGTTTCATCTGTCATTTCTCCGAGAAATCAGCACGCCGTCGTTACAGTGCGAGAAGCGCAGTTCCTTTGCTTTCATTCGCCAAGGTGCATTGAAATTTCCTCTGAACTCATCAAAACGAAAATTAAAAACGAGCGTGCTGTTCTTCTGTATTTCTGCAAAATCATGCGCAATGGCTCTTCTGCCGACAAGTGTGACGGCCTTCAAAAGGCTGCGGAGCAACTGAAGAATAATGCAGCAGCCATTGCCAGCATAAAGTGGAATGAAGAAGACTTCCAAAGAAATCAGTGGCGCGGCAGGCTGATGGGGATTGAAGGAGTATGCGCAAACATCTATTGGAATGCACTTATAACAGCAGGCCTGATGCCTGACTCTTTTAAATACCGTGAAGGGCGCGGCTCGCGAGAGAGAGCCAATTCCGCTCTCAACTATGCATACGCTATCCTTGAAAGCTATGTCTGGTCAGCACTGGACAATGCCGGTTTTGAGCTTTATGAAGGCATGCTGCATACGGACCGCCCCGGCAAGGCGTCACTTGTTCTGGATTTTATGGAAGAGTACAGGGCATGGGTTGTTGACCGGAATATCATCAAGCTTAGAAATGCCATAGGCCCTGGCTATGAAATGCTTGATCCAAAGATGAAGAAGAGAATTGTGGATGAGATAGACAGCACTATGTCAGCAAGGATCATGAAGGGACATGCCAGAGTCAAGCTTGAAAACATCATGCAGCGCCAGGCATACAGACTGTCAGGCGCAGTAGTCGGACAGAAGAAATATAAAGGGATAAGCTTTAACTGGTAGCCATGTCGATCTACGTTAAATATCTCGTTTGTTACGACATATCAGATACAAAAATACGGAAGAAGTTCTCTGACTGCCTGAAGGATCTCGGACTTGTGTCACTTCAGGAGTCCGTCTTTTACGGAGATCTTAAAAAACCGGAAGTCAGTGTTTTGGAGAAGACCGTTTTCAAGATGCTTAAAAAGACTGACAAATGTTTTTGGTTTCCATGCTCTATACCTGTCGAAACATTGAAAAAATGCTTCGGCTACGATAATTTCAGCTACTTTGAGCCTGACTCCCATGCGGTCGTATGAAAATAATGAAGATATAAGCATCCCGATTTCGATGCTGCGGCAGTTCTGCTTCTGTCCGCGAATCGTGTTTTTTTCCGAATTCAAGGACATTCAGCCCGTTTACGGAGAATGGGTCAATAAAGGAATGGATTTCCACGCCCGGCAGGAGATGCTGATCAAACGAAGAAACCTGGAGAACTTGGGAATCCCCAAGGGAGCAAAGTTAAAAACAGAAATCCAGCTGAAAAGCACTGTATATAATTTGCACGGAGTATGTGACGCAGCTTTTTTCTTTGTCGATCAGAAAGGAAATAATAAGATAATACCTTTGGAATTTAAGACCAGTGAGAAAATATCATTTGTTACAGGGGCTGAATTACAGATTGCTGCCTATGCACTGCTGCTGGAAGAACAGTACAGCTGCACTATTGATGAAGGTTTCATACTTTACGGAAGCAAAGGGAAAACATATTCCGTAAGAATAAACAAAGAAATAAGGAATAAAGTAAAAAACACAACAGCAAGGATAACAGACATGTTTGAAATGCCTATTATCCCCGACAGCTCGGCAACAGAAAAACAGTGCTCCCAGTGCGAGTACCTGAATTTCTGCGCCGACAGATACTAATTGTTAAATCCGGATGTTCGCTTATACGAACAGTTGCCGGAACTATTCTTAGCTTTAGTTGATTTCAGCTCGTCCGAAAACGACTTCTAAGCTACCCTAGATGCTATCAAATACAGTTTACCATAAGTTTTCGAATTTTACAGTGTTTTTTGAGCAAAACACGACAATTCGAAAATCCGGCAAACCGAACTGTTGAAATACTCTGCCAAATCAACGGTTTGCGGCAGGGTTTCAATGATAGCACTGGGCGGGCCTACACTGAAACCGAAAAACCCCGAAAAAGTTATTCCGGCTAAACTTGTTTCAATGATAGCACTGGGCGGGCCTACACTGAAACCGGTAGAAGTTGCGATGGTTAGCCGCCCCGTCAGGGACGGTTTCAATGATAGCACTGGGCGGGCCTACACTGAAACCCTGCAGCTTCCATTTCTGCTGGTAGAGCATCGCGTTTCAATGATAGCACTGGGCGGGCCTACACTGAAACCTTATTGGTTGCGTCAATGCGGAAGCCGCCCATACGTTTCAATGATAGCACTGGGCGGGCCTACACTGAAACACGATGTGGCGAGCGTCAGGGCGGCAGTGGCTCAAGGTTTCAATGATAGCACTGGGCGGGCCTACACTGAAACTCAACGGCAACACGGACACGAAGACCGTAGGGCAGAGTTTCAATGATAGCACTGGGCGGGCCTACACTGAAACCAAAATCGGCGCCGCCCTGATCAAGTTTGGATGGCGTTTCAATGATAGCACTGGGCGGGCCTACACTGAAACCAGAACAGAAGAGAAAACCGCGTATCTTTTCAAACGGTTTCAATGATAGCACTGGGCGGGCCTACACTGAAACCTATTAAGTACCTTGACAAGAGCGGAATTGAAAAAGTTTCAATGATAGCACTGGGCGGGCCTACACTGAAACTGAGGCGCTGAATCTTCACGGGGATAAACGTAAAGTTTCAATGATAGCACTGGGCGGGCCTACACTGAAACCCCGCCCCCCTGGGGAGCCGCAGGCGGCCGCCGCGTTTCAATGATAGCACTGGGCGGGCCTACACTGAAACAGGCGGTCAGGCTTCCGGCCTGGGGACTGCTTGCAGGTTTCAATGATAGCACTGGGCGGGCCTACACTGAAACCCATCTCAGCAGGCCCTGCGCCCGGCTCACCGTTTGGTTTCAATGATAGCACTGGGCGGGCCTACACTGAAACTGCGCTATAGCCTCGGTGCAGGTCCTGCCCGTTCTGTTTCAATGATAGCACTGGGCGGGCCTACACTGAAACTGAATCTCGAGAGATGCAAGCAAAAAGGCAAAAATGTTTCAATGATAGCACTGGGCGGGCCTACACTGAAACCCCAAATCCTTGACGCGTCGTTTAAGATATGCCGCGTTTCAATGATAGCACTGGGCGGGCCTACACTGAAACTGGGCATGGCGCGTCTATGGCGATGGATGACGCGGTTTCAATGATAGCACTGGGCGGGCCTACACTGAAACACAGCGACAACCATCACCGAGTACGAGGTGCAGTAGTTTCAATGATAGCACTGGGCGGGCCTACACTGAAACGCAGCGGAGTCATATCTGAGCGCTCACGGGGCAGGTTTCAATGATAGCACTGGGCGGGCCTACACTGAAACAGGCTGACGAGGTACGCCTCAAGGGCGGCCTGAGTGGTTTCAATGATAGCACTGGGCGGGCCTACACTGAAACCTGATGACCTTATCCTTCCCTGCCGCAGTCCTTCCGTTTCAATGATAGCACTGGGCGGGCCTACACTGAAACTGTACCTGCCGTAGTACCTGCAGCCCCTGACGCAGTTTCAATGATAGCACTGGGCGGGCCTACACTGAAACTCCCCGAAGGCCACACTGACCCTCGCTGTTGCTACGTTTCAATGATAGCACTGGGCGGGCCTACACTGAAACTTTGTGCATCCACAGCGGTTTCTTTGCCGGATCCCGTTTCAATGATAGCACTGGGCGGGCCTACACTGAAACCAGGCTGTTGACAGCGTATTGTCGCCGCTGTACCGTTTCAATGATAGCACTGGGCGGGCCTACACTGAAACGTCAGTTACCCACACCTTGACCTTGTTGTCGTAGTAGTTTCAATGATAGCACTGGGCGGGCCTACACTGAAACTCGGCGTTCATGAAGCCGAAGACGCCGTTAAAGGTGTTTCAATGATAGCACTGGGCGGGCCTACACTGAAACAACACTGAGGAATACCTCCGCGGCTTCCTGCCGCTGTTTCAATGATAGCACTGGGCGGGCCTACACTGAAACTGAATGGTTGTTGAAGTCAAGCCTGCAGCCGGTGCGTTTCAATGATAGCACTGGGCGGGCCTACACTGAAACATGCCGACGGAGCGCCGGAGGACACGTGAGCCGTCGGTTTCAATGATAGCACTGGGCGGGCCTACACTGAAACATCAGGCTCCGCATCGTTCCGCCGGAGGAGGCGCGTTTCAATGATAGCACTGGGCGGGCCTACACTGAAACCGCGTGTCAGGCTGTAGCCGTGTGACCAGTGGGAGTTTCAATGATAGCACTGGGCGGGCCTACACTGAAACCATATTTCACCCCTGTAATTTTGCGATATACTTAGTTTCAATGATAGCACTGGGCGGGCCTACACTGAAACTCGGGGGTTGAGAGCTTCTCACGGAGCCTGTCGGAGTTTCAATGATAGCACTGGGCGGGCCTACACTGAAACCCAGACGATTCGCCGCCACCTCCGCCGCCGCCAACAGTTTCAATGATAGCACTGGGCGGGCCTACACTGAAACTGTCGAGGGCGTTCGCGAGGATGAGGCGGAACTGCAGTTTCAATGATAGCACTGGGCGGGCCTACACTGAAACTCGATGTCGCCGGCCTTTACGGCAGAGTAGACGTCGTTTCAATGATAGCACTGGGCGGGCCTACACTGAAACCTGTATTGTTCAGGTATATCTACCCACGAACCTTGCAGTTTCAATGATAGCACTGGGCGGGCCTACACTGAAACTGAAGAGGGCACCCACCTTCAGGCGGCGGAGCTTGTGTTTCAATGATAGCACTGGGCGGGCCTACACTGAAACTGTCATGGCTGCACGGTACAGAGCTATACAGGGTTTCAATGATAGCACTGGGCGGGCCTACACTGAAACACAAATCCCGCGCCGCCCGAAAGCAGAGACATCCGTTTCAATGATAGCACTGGGCGGGCCTACACTGAAACTCTGTAAATACTGCCCTGTATCTTATAATCCTCTACGTTTCAATGATAGCACTGGGCGGGCCTACACTGAAACCCCAGTATGCCCAGATGCTTACTGAGGAGATGATTAAGTTTCAATGATAGCACTGGGCGGGCCTACACTGAAACTCAATGCAGACTGATATTTCGTTCTTCTCATGAGGTTTCAATGATAGCACTGGGCGGGCCTACACTGAAACACAGCTTAACGCGAAGAGGTCGCCGTATGCCAAAAGTTTCAATGATAGCACTGGGCGGGCCTACACTGAAACACCTTCCGGCTCCTTGTTGACACCTGCCACAATCCAGGTTTCAATGATAGCACTGGGCGGGCCTACACTGAAACGTAATCTCGACGCTGGCCTTGCCGCCTTCCGGCAGGGTTTCAATGATAGCACTGGGCGGGCCTACACTGAAACTCCAGGATCCCGACTTCGTTGCGGCAAATTCCGCGGTTTCAATGATAGCACTGGGCGGGCCTACACTGAAACGACTGCCATGCCTCATGCATGACTCTGCGCACCTCGGTTTCAATGATAGCACTGGGCGGGCCTACACTGAAACTGCGCTGGCGCCTGAAGCATAGCCTGCCGCTTGAGTTTCAATGATAGCACTGGGCGGGCCTACACTGAAACTATCAAACGTGCGCAACAGCACACAGAAGTCTACGTTTCAATGATAGCACTGGGCGGGCCTACACTGAAACCAACGCGGCGGGCGACGACCTCGACGGCCTCGCGCGGTTTCAATGATAGCACTGGGCGGGCCTACACTGAAACCATGACGTATCAGGAGGCGTCGGCGCGCGTGTTCGCGTTTCAATGATAGCACTGGGCGGGCCTACACTGAAACTGTGCCGTCAGGCTGCTTCTCTGACCGGCTGACGTGTTTCAATGATAGCACTGGGCGGGCCTACACTGAAACTTAGCTACTATGTATTTGACGCCCGGGCCGTTGGGTTTCAATGATAGCACTGGGCGGGCCTACACTGAAACTCCGGAAACTAACGTGCTGGAAGCTGCGCGCCAGGTTTCAATGATAGCACTGGGCGGGCCTACACTGAAACTCGCCAGCGCTCCGGCGGCATCGTCTGCACCGTCGGTTTCAATGATAGCACTGGGCGGGCCTACACTGAAACTACGTGACGGGCACCGCGATCACCTTCGAGTACACGTTTCAATGATAGCACTGGGCGGGCCTACACTGAAACGAGAAGCCATCTTTGTAATCAGCTTTGTATTGTCCGTTTCAATGATAGCACTGGGCGGGCCTACACTGAAACGCAAGGACGGCGCAGCGCTTATGCGTGACGATGTGCGTTTCAATGATAGCACTGGGCGGGCCTACACTGAAACGCCTTCAGCCGCCTTGTACAGGTCAGCGGCGTAAGTCTCAATGATAGCACTGGGCGGGCCTACACTGAAACATGCGCGACAAGATGATCACGTCATGCTTGATCAAGGTCTCAATGATAGCACTGGGCGGGCCTACACTGAAACTCAGGGAGGACTGCAGTCACCGGAATGCCCGCGGCGTCTCAATGATAGCACTGGGCGGGCTTAAACTGAAACCGACTTAGGGGACGGAAACTATAAGGATCGCGCGCAATAATAGCACTGGGTAAACCTACACTGAAACAGAAAAACACATCGAAATCCTGCGCTTCTGTAAGCCAATATAATTTTGGCATCTGTTCAAACTAATGTGCAAATTTTCTTGACGTTTTCTGTCTCAAACCACGGCTGTCAGCCTTCCTACCAAGAGATCCCCATTACGAAAAATCCGCCCGGCCGATGCCCCGCACCTGCGGCGAGGCCGATGCCTCAGCATTTCATAGCGAAGCGCCGGACAACTTTTCGATTTTCATCCTGAAGAGCAGGATTTATCATGCGGCAGCGTCTTCCCGCCTTGTAGGTGCCAGGGGCATCGGCCGGGGATGGACAGCTTCCCTCTCACCAGATATTCAGGACATGTTCAGGTTGCCATCTACCCGGCATGATCGCGCTTCAGCGGGGAAATGATCACAGGGGCTGAAGTCCTTTCTCTATTCCTGCCTCGCGCAGGACCCTGACGCACTCCCTTACGCTGCAGATTGTCCGGTACCTGACTGCTATGAAGTCCGAGAGCGACGCCCCGTCCCAGACACTGTATCCGTATTTCTCTGGCGGATTGCCGGTGACTTCCAGGATTTCAGCCTTCTGCTGCTCCGAAAGGCACCCGTTTCCTCTGACCGGCCTGACTGCCCTCAGGAGATCGAGAAGCCGCTGAGGGACAAGGATACCCTGCTGCCCGGAGCTTTCCCCGCCGCAGTCTTCCATGAGACCGCCAAAGCCTTCCCCGTCCGCAATCCTGACCCAGCTCTCAAGAGCACTCTCTGAAATCCCTGCAAGGCGGCAGAGTGTCCCCTGATCACAAAGGCCTTTAAGAAGCAGGCACACGAGCGTTGCCCTGACGGCAAAAACAGAGTCTCCCGTTGATGCGAGCGCCTCCACGCCATCCATCAGGAGAGAGCTTCGGCAGTGTCTGAGGCCCGAGAGGAAAACGTCTGTTTTCAATGATCACATCCCAGGATTCCGCCTGCCCCTGCGCCTCTCAAGCCTGTGCCTTAAGCCCGAGATCAGGGAACTTCACCAGCGGCTCGAACCCGGCATCATGATTCCCGATAAATTTCTCCATCCAGATCATGTCGTACCAGCGCCCGAACTTGTATCCGCACTTATGGAACCTCCCGACCTCAGTGTAGCCGAGGTGCGCGTGAAACTCCGCGCTGTTGCGGGTCAGGTACTCATCGTCATCCGCTACAGGGTAGCCGATGCAGGCGTAGAGGTTGAGCATATGCTGCATTCTGGAAATTCTCTCGAGCTCCGCGTACAGGAGCTTCCCGACTCCTGAGCGCGTCAGGCCCTGCCTTACGTATATCGAGGTCTCGGCAGAGCGGTCGTACGCTGCCCGTCCCTTGAAGGTTCCGGTATATGCGTAGCCTAAAATTTCCCTGCCGCGCACTGCCTTGAGATAGGGGTAGGTCCTGAGGGTATTCACGATCCTCTCCCTGAACTCCTCCTCTGTGGGGACAGTATACTCGAAGGTGATCGCAGTGCCGGTGACATACGGCGCGTAGATTTGAAGAAGCGCCTCAGCGTCATCAGGCGATACAATTTCAACCTTAATGTCCTGCATGATTTTCACCAGTCCTTTATCCCTGGAACTTCATCTGTGATTCATCCCGATATTGAAAAGCCCGGCTCACTGAGCCGGGCCTCCAGAAGCGCCGAAGCCGGAAAACTCAGAACCTGCCGCCGAGACGATAGCTCTCCGCTATATTCTCCGGAGTCTCCCCGGCGCTGAGCCTGCTCTCGACAATGCCCACATCACCGCTGCGGCTCACAAGGAGATTCTCGTCAAGAGGCTCGCCGGCGTCAAGGGATGCTTTGAGCATTACATTAACCGCGCTGCCGGGCTTCGCGTGAAGGATTTCATCTGTGCTGCAGCCAAGGGAGAATGCGGCACCGGAGAGCACCTCGTCAACGCCCTCTCCGGTCTTTACAGCACGGTCATAGACCGGGGACATGGCGGGGCTCAGGACGACAGCGGTCTCAAGGGCCTCATTTCCCTTCGCGAGGCCCCGGAGCACCGTCCCGTCAGAAAGGACTGCCGTAACCGGAATGCCTGCCGTTCTGATGACGTCAGCGTCTGAACTGCTCACGCGGATGGAGGCGGCCCCCTTTCCGTCAGTCACCGCTCCGCCCGCGCAGGTGCCGGACATTTCCCGGTCAAGGCAGACTCTGGCGCCCTCCTCGGGGCCGCTGAAGCCCGAGAGCTCGAAGCCGATGGAGGCCCAAGACGAGGAGTCGTCATACCCGGAGCCGCTCTCTGCGTATGAGCCGCTGTTGTAGGTGACGGACGAGCGCCCGTTTGAGCCGCTGAACGAGCAGCCTGCAATGAGCGCGGCGAGAAGCACGGCAGCATTGACTTCAGCAAATCTTCTCATAATTCCTCCAGTAACAGCAGTATACGGAACTCCGGCTGACAGCGGGCTACTCCTCTGTCCCCTTCTTCGAGTCAGCGAGATCCCTGGGTCCCTCGAAGTCCTTCAGCGCCTTCGAGACGAGCGCGCCGAGGCCGAGGAGCGCTATGAGGTTCGGTATGACCATGAGACCGTTGAAGAGATCCGCGAGCTCCCAGACGAGGTTCACCTTGAGAACCGAGCCCAGGACGAGGAAGAGGAGTACGATGCAGACATAGAACTTCACCGACTTCGTGCCGAAGAGGAACTTGACGTTCTGCGCCGCGAAGAAGTACCAGCCCACGATGGTCGAGAAGGCGAAGAAGAAGAGGCAGACCGCGACAAAGCTCCCTCCGACGACAGTCGATCCGAAGCCGGTGCTGAACGCCTTCTGCGCGAGCTCGATGCCGGTGGTCTTTCCGTCCAGGACGCCCGTGGTGAAGATTACGAACGCTGTCATGTTGAGGACGATGAAGGTGTCGAGGAAGAGTCCGCAGATCGCGACAAGGCCCTGCTCGACAGGGTGGTCAACCCTCGCGACGGCGTGCGCGTGCGGGGTCGAGCCCATTCCGGCCTCATTGGAGAAGAGTCCTCTTGCGACGCCGTAGCGCATCGCCTCCTTAACCGTCGCGCCGATGACGCCGCCCGTAGCCGCGGAGGGGTTGAACGCGCCGACGAAGATGCTCTTTATAGCGGGAATGAACTGGTCAAGGTTGATGAAGA
>Ga0256406_1005262_pt1 | contig 13975 bp, 6 predicted proteins | sample RumenRJG_03DNA_FD_185986 | JGI IMG/M metagenome (GOLD analysis project Ga0256406, IMG submission 185986) | Bovine rumen microbial communities from Lethbridge, Alberta, Canada - RJG_03 | ecosystem: Host-associated > Mammals > Digestive system > Stomach > Rumen | place: Canada: Alberta | collected...
GACTCATAGATTGTCCACACTTTGGACATTTCTCTGTTTTATAAATATATGCAGACAACCCAGGGTTATCTTGCTTTTTGTCGTCTTTCTCTTTCATGGTGCTGATCTTGGGTAATGGTCTCTTCTGCCCCTTTGAATCTGTCCAATACTCAAGATTTGTTAATGATCGGATTACATCAACAGTGTGCTGCCCTGTGATACGCAAATAAATAGGGCAGACTGTTTTATAATTCCAATCTCCATCATGAAAAATTCCTTCCGAAGAAGGCATTCCGTACCAAATGATTTTATCGTCAATCACAGTCAATGGAAAAATGGCATTTGTCGTTTCGTGAGTGATTGATTTCCAATAATCGGATAAAGAATCTCTCTCATTTGATTTACAATAAACGAAGATACCATCCTCTATCCTTCTCATCAGCGTTTTATAAATAGTTGTAGCGGACACATCATCAAGACTCGCATCCGGAATCGACAAGACAATTTTTTCCTGTGCATTGTTTAGATCCTGCAAGTAGCTCTTTAGCTCTGATTGTGCATCAACAGACACAGATATATGATTACCAAAGTCAGAGTCAGCGATGTATTTTTCTAGCATTCGCTGCTTATGTGAGACAAGATAACCTTTATCAATTAAATACTGTACAAGCACATAGAAGAGGTTGTTATTGTCATTTACTTTTTTGATCCAGAATCTGGAATTTGCAACTGTAATGAATTTACCCCTGGCACGGGTGACGGCAACATTTATCAAACGTACTACATTGCCATTCTCATTCTTAGACATCAGCCATCCAGGTTTTGCCGATGGATAACTTTCTACTGCATCCATCACGATAAGATCCCGCTCAGAGCCTTGAAATTGATGAACAGTAGCACAAGAAATTTGCTTTTCATTCTGGTTTTGTGAATAGTCCTGCAGCATAGCACGAATTAACCGCGTCTGCGCTGCATATGGAGTTACAATTCCTGCACTGGAACCGCCGTGCTTTACATAATTCATCGCTGTTGCAAAAGAAAGAACAGCACTCAGAATGTTGTATCGAGAATTATCATCATCCTTAGCTGATGCACAATAAGTTCCCTTCAGATCTATCAAACTCATGGAATGTCCAGCCAGCGGATCACTCTCCACAATGCCTCTGCGTTTTTCGGCAACGTCCTGATAATCACGAAGCAACCTTTTGTATACATATCGATTTACAAATGCTGAGATATCAGGGTACATCCTTCTCTGCTCATTCAGCATCACAAGCCATGGATGATAATAAACAGCACCAAGACCAGAACAAATACCAAGATAAGAAAAAATATCACGGCACAGCACTTGTTTTGCTTCTGACTGAGCAATCGGGGCCAACTGCCGGAAATCTCCTACCGCAATAAAATGATGTCTTGCAAATGAGGCTGCACAGATCAGTTGTGGCACATAAGCCATACTAACCTCATCGAACATCACATAATCATAATGCCTATTCTCAAATATAGGATCAACTGTGGCCTTGGAGATAGTAGTTGCTACTACAGAAGCACGCTCAATATATTGTCTTTCATAATGCCGAACTTCTATCCGGATCTTTTTCAGTCTCTCCTCTATTGCGATTAAACGTCCTGTATTTCTTCCGGCCCCATGAAGTATTTTCTCCTTCTCCTGCTGCAGGCTGATCATTTCCGCTTTTACATCGCCAAGATGCTTTAAGGCAAAGTTAAAAGACACAGCATCTGGGTCTTGTGTCAGGCGCTCATCTCGTACGTAACCATATCTGAAAACCTGTCCATTCTTTAAATAGTTCTCATTTCCTGTCTGGCGCAGCTGATTAACAATTTCCAGAACCGCTCCATCAACAGAAATATTGCTATGAGAAACAATCAGTACAGATTTTTTTCGACGCAATGCATCTATCGCAATTTGCGCCATCGTATATGTCTTTCCTGTTCCTGGTGGGCCCCAGATGACTGTGATGTCTTCCGTCAATCCCTTACGCTTAGCATTGTCTTGACCTTTTTCAATATTGTCGATTGGTAAAGTCGTAGCAAGCTTTGGCCCTTTTTCCAACAATTCCAATGCTATCCGGTTAAATGCGTTATGGTTACCATCCAGCATTACAGACACACGATGATGTAACGTTTCCAGTAGTTTCCATGGTTCAACACTAATCTGCGCTCTGACAATCCGGGATCCAAAATCGCGATCCACGACAATAATAATCTGGAAACCTTCACAAACAAGAACAGTACCATATGCCCTGTCATTTCCCACTGTCAGGACGACAGGCGCGTCATCTGATAAATACTGTTCCGATTCGAATTCAAAACTATACGCATATGATCCATGGGAGATACCAAGAAAAATCCCATTTGAAACTTTGTAATTTCTCCCACCAGCATTCTTCAGGTAATGCATTTCCTGAAACAATGCTCTCTGATAGTCAGTAATCGTCATTACTACTCCCCAACACCATAAGTATCATAATCAAATTGAGTGTGTCTCCTGCGGCGGAAATCCGGAGATAGAGCAAAACTCTGTGATTATGGCTAGACAATCATCACCAGGATGCAGTGCGTTGAATATAAGTGCCTTTCCACTGTCATCAGATTGGTAGTCTCTTCAAGCGCAGGGACCGGATCTACCACATTACATTGAGCGGAAGGATCAAGAAGAGCAGGTAAGGAAATCGAGGATTGATATCCAGCTCTCTTCAATGTAATTTAATGACCTTGTCTTCAACTCAACAGTGCTTAGCCCCAACATTTTCTATTCGTCTATCTTCACTCGATCATGAAGGTGCATTATTTCCTCGTACTCAGTTCCGCTTTCGACTTTATCATATAAAACAATAGTAGGATCAAGGTTCTTCATAATGCCTTTGCCAATCTCAAAATTTATTGGATTTGGAGTTGCTGGATACAAGTGAATTATTACTGATTCACCATTATCCTCTCTTATTTTATCAAGGACTTCTCTGTATAATCCTCTAAATTCTATAACTTGATTCCAAGATTGAAGAAAGCTAAAACCTGGAGTATCTGCGTTTATCGCATAAATAGGATAATCTGTACCTATAAGATTTCTGTCTATTTTTCCGCTAATATTGACAAGCAGATTTACATCAGCGTATCGCATAGAATTGTCAGGAAAATCGACAGTATAGCCTTCACCGCCTTCTCTCCACTTCCAGTCTTCTGTATCACGAAAATGTTGGTACGTCTGTACTGGAAGCTTATTGCCAATTACATACCCTAAGTAACAACCTAATGGTATGGGTGCCATTATGAACGCTGCATATGATTCATTTCCGTCACTGTCAACAATATATTTGTTTATCTTATCGTCAATAATTGCTTTTGCCACGGAAAAGTCAGAAATATCGCATAAATCTATATCGATACGATTCTCTGCAGGAAACAGCGGAAACAATGCATCTGTTTCTTCCTTCTCTGTGATAGCCGGACGTTGTCCGTGAATCATGCTTTTTAGTACAAGAACCCGCCTTGGTAATTGGTTAATCAGACCAGTGGATCTTCTTATTAAATCCTCATGTTCAGTCTTCATTTCTCGCAAAAAGGAGACTGTATATTTTTCTATGTTTTCACCCTTATCAATCAAATGGTTATGTTCAGGGCAAGTCAGCATCAGATTGCTAATATCTGTTGCCAGTTTCGAGGACAGCTCCTTATCTCCTCTCGGCCCTGTTTCTGTCCAACTAATAATATGAGCAATATTCGATTCATTGATCGGATCTTGGGTTACATTGTCCTCGTAAAGGATTTTATTACAGCCTCGAAATTCACACCTTCCACCAGCTCTTAACCAAAGAAGAGATTGAACAGGCTTTGGGATATGTGGTCTACCACTATTATTTTTTGCCATTGCTATTACCTCTGTATACTTCAACAATGTCCGATCCCGAAGTAGCCCAAATGATGAATTCTGTTCTTCCTATGATCATGAAGTAGCTTTCATCAAAATTATTATTATTTTTAGTAATGCGTTTCCACGTATCGCAATCTGTCTTGGACGGAATCGGTACTTTTTGATCATGCGTATGCCACTCACCAAGATAAGCTTTTGTATGATTTGATTTCTCCCATAGTTGATCCATCAGTTCCTGATGCCCATCGCTCTTTCGATAGAAATGAAATCGCGATTGTTTATCTCCTTTAAAAGGATAAGAGATGTCCGTAAGTCGCATACCTCTAATTTCAGCATCATAAGTGCCAACCAGTATTCCACCGATTTCTTTTTTAAAGGAATGCGTAGTTTGGATGTTCAATATCTTTTCTTCTACGTCTCTCTCTATAATCAATTTCCGCATGTATGACACCTCTTGGCACATAAAATATCACGAGAAACAGATGTCACCCCTTTCATCTCCAACTCATCATAATACTCAGATGTTAGGTAGCCTTCAGAACGCAGTCTTTCTGCTGATCCTATCCATGATATCAGGCGGCTATGTTCACATTTCCCGCTCAGGACATTGATAATAAGCCTCGATGTGATAATTGCCGTTTGTTGACTATCCAGAACTGAATATTCGACAAATGCACTGGAACATCCAGATATTGTCTTTGAAAAAGACTGATTCTCTTTGACAAAGCTCGCTTGAAACGCAGAAAGTTCTCCAGAAATTGGATCACTGTATAGGCAGCGTAAACAACCGCCATTCTTAAGAACGGCTACGGCATGCCCACCAATTCCATAAGGCTCATTGAAGCAGACAACAAACGGTGGACCATTATCCAGCTTATGAAGTACATCATTGATTTCAAGATCAAGCGTAGGGTTTCCTGTCGCAGATACAATCAAATCGTAATGTAAAAGTCTGCTCTGTTCACGAATTAGCATCTCTGCAGATCTATCTACAAAGGAAAGGCTATCAATATCTACATATGGGAATCGAGAATCCAGTTGATTCTTTAGTAAATCAGCTTTGTATTTCCCCGTTATTGCATCATCAAAACCTAAAACATGTCTATGAACGTTATCCACGGACAATATATCATTATCAAGAAGATCCAATGTACCAATTCCGCACTGACATAAATTTTCAGCAAGAAAGCCTCCAACCGATCCGCAACCTATTAACAGAACTGATTTCTCCATAATATTCGTTTCTGCACCACCTCTAATAAGCATATATGATGGATCAATTCTAAAAGCGGTCACTACGTCGATCTGACAATCCCAAATATTATGCAAAGCGCTTTTTCTCTTTTGGCCGTTATGATGCAGCCAGATACACGCATACTGATCTCCGTAAGCAGAAGGAATCGCCAGTAGAATCATCCGGTTGACCACAGAAACCTTCTGAGAAAGCATCTGTTTGAATCTACGTTTTTGACTGCCGGTGATGTTGTCTAGTATATAGCTCCGAATATTCTTCCATGTAAATTTCTCATTCAATTTGGGCAAAGAAGATGCTCGAAGTCGAATGCGAAAACATGGAATTTTATAATTCTCCGCTTCAGAAGTTTTACAGCCCATATGATTGATGAGCAGAACCCGCGATTCTTCTATGGTATCTGATACCACTAAATGGTTAGACTTATCACCGATAGCGCAGTATTCTTGAAATTCATGCGTCTTAGCTGCTGACAGGTTGGTATAAAGTAAACATTTGTTCTCTGACTTATTTTCCCAATAAGCCAAAAACTCTCTAAACACCTCTTTCTTCTGTGTGGCCGGATCCATTTCTAAAATTTCTATAGCTCTATCATATGAATCCAGCAACAGCTGATTGGGTACATCCTTCTTGATCATCACCGAAGCTTCATCAAAAAGGCATAACTTTCCTGAAGATGTATGTGGCACAAACCGTTTACTATTTACTACACTTATAATTGGAAACGTCTTAGGAAATCCCTGTCCTAAATCAATACTTAGCTGTACTCTTTCCCCGTTGACAACAATTTCTCCCGAATAAATATTCTCTCTGGTCTTGGCAAAAGAAACTCTTCGCTCCCGATTAAGGTTGTCGATTGCACTTTCATACATTAAGCAGACTCCGAATGTCCCACATAACTACGTTCCGTCTTAACAGGGAAATCACTTCCGAACACTTCAACTAATATGCTGCATGCTTCCGACTTTTTGTCCTTCTTCTCAGCTTCTTTAAGCTTTGAAAGCATTGTGCAAATCTTGTCATAGAAGTTATCCTGCTGTTTAGCCGACATTTTTGCAAACAAGTCGTTATATGGCGTTACAAATAACTCTTGTGAAATCGTATGGTAATACTCCGCATCCTGTCCATCATATTTCAGGGTAAAAGAATTCTTGCACCTTGAAACAAATGCCTTCAAAGCCGTAAAATCATCATATGCTTTTTTCCCGGTCGCAACATTTATCTCATAACATGGAGAAAACTTATCATAGGCAAGTGCTGTGAGCGCGATCCCAGTCGGAGCATTGTTTCCAGCGGAATCGAAATGCTTGTTTTTCCATTTTTTCATATATCGAACGACACGTCGAAATTGAGCTCTATCATCCTCATCGGAGAATAAATCTTTCATCTTGTCAATAAGCCCTAATGGATCGCTCTCTTCCCAGTATCGATTATCTTCAGACGAATTCTTTTTCCCTTTCGCAATGTAAAGGCAGTCACCTTCATCTGCATAGCATGCAAAATCGACATGATATGCATCCTCGCCGTCTTCCTGATATGTGACCGTTACACAAGATCTTCTTATTTCAACCTTTTTTGTATGTCCATTCAAAGCATCATACACCCATTGTTTTATAGTTACCGGATCTGGATAATCTGAACGGTTCAAGCTAAAACGAAGTCCCACATCAATATCATAATCCCCATTATCAGGTTTAATACCTGTATGCATGGCATAACTACCCTGATTGAAGTGCGAAAACGATGCTGCGTCATCAGTAATGTTTTCATTAAGTTTTTTTAAAAGGATATCTCTCTTCTCCCTAAGTTCCGCATTATCGCTATATGAAAGCTTAATTTTGTCATGGAATTCGATGAACTCCGATTGTAAATTGACCATATAAACCTCCCATGTTTCGTATTATCGTTAATCTATTATTTCCATCTCAGCCAAAATGGACACTAATCATCGAATCCAAAATCGTCCACTTTTAATGTTTTACAGTTTTCTGAAACTGTTCTGACTGTAGAGTCCGGAATTCCCTTAAGGGCTTCAACTTGTACTTCAAGTTTCATCTCAACATCTGCACCGTCTACAGACATTAAATGCTGAATGATTTCCTGTACGTAGTTATTCATATCGCGGTTTACGCGTGTATTATCAAGTTTCACGGACATGTAAAAATGTTTATTCTTTGGCCTATTCTCGTTATTTGATCGCTGACTTCCTTGGTTCTCCGCAACATAGCCACTGCCGGGTGTAGAGCCACCAGTTTGTTGACCACCAAAAGGATGATAGGTCCCACCTCCTTCTGCTTGACCAGTGCCACTATTATTCTGGCTCTCTGCTGCCTTCGTATCTGCTTCAATCTGCGCTTTGGCAATATCAGCTTTTACAAGTAGATCTGATGGATTCACTGAAAAAACGGACTGATTGAATTTTAAGTCAATATACCTTTCCCCATTGTAAGCAGCTGCAAGAGCAAAATATTCTGCGGAAGCAACTCCCTGGCAGATTGTCTCCTCTAACACAGAATAACTGGACAGCCGAGGCAGATAGCAATATGTAGTCAGGTATTCCCATAATTTTTTTACTGAAATATCATTTGCGTCTTTCCAGAGAAGATCATCCAGGCACATCTGAAGAAGCGCCGGAGCCCACTTGGTTATGATCTGTTCTGCCTGCAGCATCTTACGCGATGCTTTCGTTACCAGGCTGTCACTTCCTCCACCGACATCATTAATCTCCCATTGAATGGTTTTCATATCGCCAAACTGGTCAATATAAGGTACGAGGAGCCAGCAATATGCTTCTTTTAGTCGGGCATCTACCGTGTCATTGCTTCTTTTCAGATTATTATCCGTTTCGCGAATCTGGCCTCCGTCAAGATTCAGATCATCTTTGTCAGACATAATGGATGTCCAAGCTTTAAACCTCTTCACCTCCTGCTCAACAGCTCCGATCTTGTCGATATCTGGTGCCATGAATGCCAGCATATTCCGGTAAATACGCGGAGACGTACCACGATTATTCAGGATGTTCACAGCGGTCTCCATGGCAAAGCATTCTGTGCTGTTCCTCTTATAAGTATCATGGGGACGCAGAATCACCAGTCTGACGGCCTGTTCATCCGGAATATCGTTGGAAGAAGCCGGGCAGGCATGGATTCCGGCAAACGGATTTTCCCTCCGGATCTTTTTCAATCTGCTTTCAATTTCAATCTCAACATCTGCATCTGATATCTGCGATGCACGGTCTTCTGCCGTTTTACGCAGGGTAGGCTTGGTGTCGTACCAGAACCGGTTTCCGTTCGGGTTATTGTAGAGATACGAGAGAGAACCATGCAGTGTGTTTAAGGCGTCTCTGAAATTCGCTATGCTTTCATCAGGCTGAACCGTGCCGAGTAAAATCCGAGTAATTTCCAAGCCACGGATTCCCTGATCGCGAATGGCCGAAGTGCTGGGTGCACTTCCCAGCATAATGGTGCGCGCAATTCTGCGGCATGCAAGGCTCTGTCCATATCGGATATTTGCTTTATCTTTCAGATACGGAATCGACTGCTTTCCATCTACTTCCCTATCAATAATGCTGTTCCAGGTATCCGGAAGATGCCGGACCAATTCATCGCGCACGTTCGGCGTATCCAGCGGAATGGAGCCTGGCATGATCATGGCGCTCTCATCATTGGCCATCCACAGCTCGTGGATAACGGCGGCCATAAGACGTAGCACACCACGTGTTCTCTGGAAGTGTTCCAGCGTAGCCCAGTCTCCATACAAGCGGTCAAAAATTTCGGGATGAATCGGATAGCAGGAAATCAGGCGCTGCTTGTATTCGACCTCTTTCGCCTCAAGCGGAAAATCCGATGGATTTTCCTGATACATTTTGCTGAAGGCTTCGCAAACTGCATCCCTTGCTTCCGGATTTTTGCAATCAAGGAACAGACGTCGGCGGACAACTTCAAAGCCTTCATTGGCCGCCACAGGTTTCCATATCGATTCCATTCTGCCGAAGGTATGCTCGATTGTCTCAAGGACTGTCTTTCCTGCGGTTCCGCCAATTTCAATATCAGATTCCGGAATCGAAGCTACGACAAGACTATTCTCGCTGGCTCTTGCCGCTTCTGTAATCTCCTGAATAAATGTCACAAAGTTATCGTAAGAGCCTGCAGGAAGTCCCTCTACTCCATATAGTTTTTTAGCATAAGCGACCAGCTCGTCCATCAGAACCAAGCATGGGCCGCATTCATTAAAAAGGTTCTTTAGATTTTCCGATCCCGGGGAAACTCCTTTTCGGTCTGCTTCTCGAATATACTTTGCATAAAGTTCCGGCTTCCCGGCAGATGTTACAAGCTGGTATGCCATCTCTCCCCAAATCGTGCTCACGGTGTATCCGGGTAAATTTGTCGGGTTTTTCCTTCTTGTAGGATCCAGTGCAGTTCCAACAAGAACAGCTATATTTGCGGTTGGAAGTTCTGTCAGGCCTGCTTTTTCCAGTATTGGTCTTAAGTTAGGAATATAATCGATAGACGTTTTCCCATGGAGCATATGGTAAAGTGCAAGCATGCTGTGTGTTTTGCCACCGCCGAAGGCAGTCTTCAGCTGGATAACCGGCTCTCCTCCCTGGCCAGTTACTCTTTTCAAAGACTCCACCAGCAGTCCCGCCATACCTTCTGTTACATAGGTACGTGCAAAGAATTCTACTGGATCACGGTACTCATAGGCACCTTCACCGCGCGATACCTGTGCAAGATCCGCAGCAAATTCAGCGGCCTTATATCTGCCTTCCGCGACATCCGGATGCGGTTCCATAATATCCCGCCAACTCGGAAGATTGTTTCCGACGTTCTTCGTAAGAACAGCTGCTGTTGAACCTTTTTTCGCTGCCTTTACTTCCGACGGTGTATTATTTTCCTTCTTTGCTGTGGATCCCTGTTCGGTTCCATACCGTACCTTGCGATAAAGAGAGCGGATTTCTTCCGTCGCGTCCCCATCAATCGGCTCACAAAGAAGTGCCATAGTATCAAGCGCACGTTCCGTATATCCTTGCTCTACATCACTGGAACCGGCGTAAGCAATGTCATTTCTTACTCCCATAAGTTCTGATGCCCAGTTTCGATAGCTCTTGGACATTTTCTGGCTGAACACATCTCTCCAGCGCCGGTCAATTAATCGAAGGCAATTAGCAACATCCAGCGAATCCAGCAATTCTCCGTACTCTCCGCTTTCCGGCAGATCGCGCTGATCGCTTAATGCATCAAGTACTTCCTGCCACCAGGCATCCCCATAAACCCTCGACATCTCCATTCCGATATAACCGGAAAGCTGTGGCAGAAGGATCCGAAATCCTTTCTGGATCAATTCGACATTCTCTTGCATACCTATGCCTCCTCTGTATCTGCAACTGCTGCATGGATAGCCAGATACTCTCTGACCTCCTGGTAAATAATATTCAGCGCATCATGGATCCCCATCTTCGATCCGTCTGCATTGATCACCTGACGAAAGCCGGAAAAGATCTGTATTCCCAGTCCAAGCCCCGAAACTGATTTATCCTGCTCGTCAATTGATGTCCCATATGCCTTATCAAGTGAAAGCGGGAGCTCCCTTTTTAATGTATTGATAAACCCCCTCCTTGTGATCCCCGGAAGGCTGTCGTCCTTTTTCCTGAATACAAGTGCCACCCGGAAGGACTCGAACCGCTGATTTGGTTTCTCCGTCCTTACCGGCCAGATTCCTGTAACTCCAAAGCCAGTATGAAAGATGCTATAGAGCAAATTCTCAAATGGCGACAGCGCTGTCTCCGTGCTTTGTGAAATGGCTTTCTCATCCTGCTTGCCATACTCGAAGAACAGGACAGACGGAAATTCATTAGATGCTGCTTCATGAAAATTGCCAAGCATCTGCTGAATGCCATTCTGATAAGCAGCAATTGCCTTCTTCGAATCTCCGTTAAAATGCTCCGGGATGGACGAAAGCTCCTCTTTAGAAGTCACCACCTTCTCAAATAGTTCCGGATAAACGCCTTTCAAGCACTTTCTCAGCCATATGTAAAAGTAATCAGACAAGTCCGCATATCCTACATTCTCATAATACGGAAGTTCGGTAAACAGAATGGAGTTTTCAGGAAAATGCATGGTGAGCGCATTTATTTGTTTTACGGCCACTTCGGTTCGTGCTTGAAGGCATGCTACGGAATCAACCACATTCTTTAGCAGCGTTTCAAAATTTCCTGTAGGTGAGGAAAACGGATTTCCTTCTGCAAATACCCAGGTCATGGGAATGGCCTGACGCGTAAATGCCGCCCGTACATTCCCGTTCCGATTATCCCAGGTACATATGGTTGACTGGTAATTAGCGAGCTTACCAATTACAAGAGCAAGGTAAACGCCAACCGCCTGGCCATAGGCTTGTGCACCTTTTCCTCCTTCTACCAAGGACATATCAGCCTGACCCATTCCGGAAGCAACAGCATCCCGTGTAATCTGGAACACCTCTTCCGATACCAGACTGCACAGTGTTGTCATCAATCGTAATTGTCTCGGCGTATAAAGGTCCGTATACTCAGTCAGCCCATACCCAGGTGTACTGAACCATCTGGTGTTGTCCGGCAGCGTCCCTGCTGGAATATCATCTGGAATTGCTACGCTTGCTGCACTTACCTGATCTTCGTCTGCTTCTCTGAACGACTTCCCATCTCGATCCTGTATACATACTGCCATCAACTGAATGTGTAATTGATGTGCAATACCTGCTTTTTTTACATCTTCATCCTTGGTGATCTGTCCACAGGCAGGGCAGATAAATCTTGCTCCCTTGCTGCCGTGTTTATTGGATGCTTTATCATCCGGACAGATTCCCTGATGAATTCTGAAGTGTATCTTTTTCCCAACGACTTCCGGTTCCGCCCAGTATTCATGTCCCTTACTTTTAATTAATGCATAGCTCGAAGCGAGAGGCATCTCGCAGCCGCATGCCGGATTCGGGCACTTCATTGTTCTCACCCATATCCAGGAGTAGACAGGTACACTTTCTGATTCATTGATTCTTACCTCTGGATAACAGTCAGAAAGCTTCTGCATGGCTTTCTTCTTCACCTGATCCCCATAGTAAGCAATATCTGTCGAAAGCCCTTCTGATCCAAAATACATTCTGTTTTCCGCTTCTGGATTCACGGCCTTGCAGTTATAAAAACGCGCCGGGATTTCTGCAGCTGCCTTTGTCAAAAGCGCAGCAACAGAATTCAAATCTCCTGATTCAACCTTTAGTCCAAGTTTCTGGGCTGCAATCGTTAATCCGCCAAATCCAGAAAAAGGATCACATACAATCGGGTAATCTGTTCCCGATAAAAACTGATTGCCACTGTTCCCCGCTGACAAGCGGATCAACTCCTCAAGAAATTCCTCTCTATTCGAAGAACCATCTTCCATAAGATCGTCTTCCATTGCTGCTTTCAGCAGAGCCTCAGAAGAATCAATCGGACTTCGATTCCACCAAAGATGCATGTTTCCAGGGTGACCCTTTTTTGCTCTGTCCGCAATGCTCGAGTCATTAATCTCATGCAGAGGAAGTACGGTCTCAATCATTTTTTTCATAAAACGATGCCACCTCCTCTGCAACATTCCGGTTATTTGTTATCTTCATTAAAGTCATAATCAAACAAGGACATCTGCCTCGGCTCCGCTGCCTTCAATTCCGCTGCTCTGCTCTGAATATCCGGCCATGCCACAACAAGCGCGTTATAGGCAAATGCTTCATTCGTCCATTTCTTCTGTTCAGCAATCGTGTAAAGTCTATACGCAAGGTCCTTTGCATCTTCAGCATTGCTTCCAAACATCGGTGCAATCATTTTGGCGCATGCATCAACACCGCCCTTCTCCATCGCGTGGGTAAGCTGCTGTGTCAGCATCCAGATGTTGTTCTCATCTGCTACGGCCTTTTCAGGGAGATCCTTTCTCTCCACCAGATGTACATTGCCACCCTTCGCATACAGAATGCCATGAGAAACCATCATTGGAATCGACGTTCCCTTTGCATTGGCCAGGATCTCCGCCTCACCGTATTTGATGTCGTTGTAAGCACACTGTGTATACAAATCGACACAGAAACGGCTGGCTGTATCCATGTTGCCAACCTTCTCATTAAAATAGAGATCCAGTTCTTCATTAATAATCTGAAGTGCGCTCCTAACTGTCATTTCTTTTCCATTTGCTTCTAATACTCGACGATATCGGCTATAGACCCCCATTCCAGGGCCAATTGCAGATTGTGCCAAATCTACTGGTGCTATATTACTTTCTTGTAGTTTTTTTAATGCAGGATTCAACTCTTTTCTTAGTTCGGATATAAAAGATCTTCTAGTTATCTGTGGCGCATTTTCTGCTCTTTTTCGACAAACAAGTATTATTGATGATGCCAAAGCATTTACATGTGCTTTTAGGCCCGTCTCTCTTTCAGTTCGCATCGGCCATGTACCTGTAATAGAAAATCCCGCTTTTACAATTGCGTTAAGCATGGTCTCCCAGCCTGAAGAAATAGCAACATTTGTTGCATTATCGATATCACTCTGCTTATAAGCATAATAGATTGTCACAGGGATTTCTTCATTTGCGTACTTGTATAATTGATAGCAGGCTTGCAACATTCCTTTCTCAAAAAACGATTTTGCCTGTTTCATATCTCCTTCATGTCTGTATGGCGTTGCAATAAGTTCTTCTGTCTTCGGAACAAGTACAGTGCCAAATATAATGGCCTCATAAATTAAGACAGAATCTGGGACGGTTCCTAATGAATCTGATATGCTTATTTCATACAGGAGCTTCCTGTATGATGTAAATACAGGGACCTGAGAAAGGGGATTGATAAAGAAA
>Ga0256406_1005265_pt1 | contig 13967 bp, 10 predicted proteins | sample RumenRJG_03DNA_FD_185986 | JGI IMG/M metagenome (GOLD analysis project Ga0256406, IMG submission 185986) | Bovine rumen microbial communities from Lethbridge, Alberta, Canada - RJG_03 | ecosystem: Host-associated > Mammals > Digestive system > Stomach > Rumen | place: Canada: Alberta | collected...
AAAACACGTGGTATTGGAGCTCGGTCTCAACCAAATACAAAGGCCACACGATCGGCTGGAACCTCGGTTATGGCTTCGGTGATACGTCCAAAGCCAGCGAGAACATGTTCTTCTTTGATGATAAGGCCTATAAGCTAAACGATGTGACGATGGACATTCCCCATCGTGCCAATGGCGGAGATGACTTCATGAAGCCATGGACTTTCCGTTCAAAAGAAGGTGACATCGCAATTCAATTCCAACCGGTTTATGATCGCCACGCGGATACGAATCTCCTCTTCCTTCGCTCGAACCAACATCAAGTGTTCGGCACCTTCTCCGGCGAGATTCATGCGGATGGAAAAACATTCTCGTTCGAAGAATTGCCAGGCTTTGCTGAAAAAGTATACAACAAGTGGTAGAATAAAAATAAAAGAGCTGTTAAGATTTCTCATTTCTTAACAGCCCCTTTCGTTTTGCTGGCGGAGCAGGAGAGATTTGAACTCTCGCTAGGATTACTCCTACTAAGTCCTTAGCAGGGACTCCTCTTCACCACTTGAGTACTGCTCCACGACTGGCTTTTTCAATCCTTCCTATTATCGTTTCTCTTCTTTCTTCTGTCAAGAAGCGAGGGCCAATTTACTTCACAAGGTTTGGCTCTGGAACCTTGCTTTTCCTGAAAAATCGATTTTTCTGGATTTGTCTTCGATTTCTTAAAAATGATTAAAATGCGCAAAAAAGGGATAGATAAAGCGCCACCCGAAAACATCAAAAATGAGGCAATTTTCCTTATTCCTCGAAAAAGAGAGGAAAATTCTCAAAAAAAGAGGAATGCAATGCGCACTGCGCATGCAAAAGGCCATAGGCCAACTAGAATCATCCGAGTATTGTGCATTAAAAGGAAGGAAAGCGCTATTTTTCTCGAAAAAACTCTTTTTGCCTTTAAAAGTGGGGCGATTCGTGTATAATGTCCGTGGTTATAGGAGGACACAAAATGTCTATTAAATTAGCCATCAATGGATTCGGAAGAATCGGCCGTCTCGCCTTCCGTCGTGCCTACGAGATGGGCGGATTCGAAGTCGTTGCCATCAACGACCTCGTCGATGCCAATACGCTTGCCTACCTTCTGAAGTACGATACCACCCACGGACGCTTCAATCCGGACAAGGTCGGCTCCATCGTCGAGAAGGATGCGGACGGCAACATCACCAAGAACGTCCTCGTCTTCGACGGCAAGGAGATTCCGATCCTTGGCAAGAAGGATCCGCACGATCTGCACTGGAAGGACTACGGCGTTGATGTCGTCCTCGAGTGCACGGGCCGTCTGAAGAGCCATGAGGATGGCGATGTCCATATGCAGAACGGCGCCAAGGGTGTCATCATCTCGGCTCCGTCTTCCTCGAAGGACATTCCGACCTATGTCTACGGCGTCAATACCGATAAGCTCACCAAGGATCAGACCATCATCTCCGCGGCGTCTTGCACCACGAACTGCATGGCTCCGGTCATGAAGGTCCTCAACGATGAATTCGGCGTCATCGGCGGAACCATGACGACGGTCCATGCCTACACCAACGATCAGCGGATTCTTGATCTCGCGGGTTCCAACATCCGTCGTAGCCGTGCCGGTGCGGCCAACATCGTCCCGACGACGACCGGCGCTGCGAAGGCAGTCGGCAAGGTCATTCCGGAGCTCAACGGCCGTCTCAACGGCAACGCGATCCGTGTCCCGGTCCCGGATGGAAGCATCTGCGACGTCACGCTCCTTCTGAAGAAGGCGGCGACGGCGGACGAGATCAATGCGGCGATGAAGAAGGCCAGCGAAGGATCCCTCAAGGGTGTCCTCGGCTACAACGAAGACCAGATCGTCTCGTCCGATATCCTCGGACGGACCGAAGGCTCGATCTTCGATGCCACCCTCACCATGATCGTCCCGGCCGGCGATGTGAACTTCGTCAAGGTCGCCTCCTGGTACGATAACGAGTACTCCTTCACCTGCCAGATGATGCGGCTTGCCAAGCTCTACGGCGAGATCCTCTCTAAGTAAACTACTGGTACAGTCCTAGGCGGCAGGTCCTCCTGCCGCCTATTTCTATCCGATATGCCGACCATAAAGAAAGGAAATCACGTATGAAAAAACTGGTTACGGATCTGAACGTGAAGGGGAAGAAGGTCTTAGTCCGCGTTGACTTCAACGTTCCGCATAAGGGAAACGTCATCACGGATGACAACCGGATCCACGCTGCGGTTCCGACGATCGTCGAGCTTCTCAAGCAGGGCGCCAAGGTCGTCCTCATGAGCCATCTTGGCAAGATTGCCTGGAAGAAGCTGAAGAAGGGCGAAATCACTCAGGCCGACATCGACAGCCAGAAGAAGAAGAACGACCTCTCCATCGCTCTGGTTCCGTTAAAGAAGTACCTGGATGCCGCCATGGGCAAGGACGTCAAGGTTTCCTTCTGCCCGGCGACTCACGGCGAGGAGCTGAAGAAGGCCATCGACGCGCTGAACGACGGCGAAGTCCTTCTCGTTCAGAACACCCGTTATGAGGCGGGCGAAGAGAAGAACGATCCGGCGCTCTCGGAGGAGTGGGCACATGATGTCGATGCGTTCGTCATGGATGCCTTCGGCTCTGCCCACCGTGCCCATGCTTCCACCTACGGCGTTCCGGATGAGCTGAAGAAGGAAGGAAAGCCGACGGCGGTCGGATTCCTGATGGAGAAGGAAATTAACAGCCTCGGCCGCTGCGTCGATCCGAAGGAGAGCGACCGTCCGTTCGTCGCCATCCTCGGCGGCTCGAAGGTCTCGACCAAGATCGAGGTCATCGACTCCCTGCTGAAGAAGTGCGACAAGATCCTCATCGGCGGCGGCATGTCCTATACGTTCCTCATGGCGAAGAACAACATCACCGTCGGCCGTTCGCTCTGTGAGCCCGACCAGGTGGACTACGCCAAGAAGTGCCTGGCTTCCGGCAAGATCGTCCTTCCGGTCGACAACGTCATCGCCAAGGGCTTCAACCCGGACGAGCCGGATCAGCCGGTCGAAGACAAGAAGGACGTCGTGAGCAATGTCAGCTTCCCGGCCGACTATGAGGGCGTCGACATCGGTCCGAAGACCCGGGAGCTCTACGCCAAGGAGATCCTGAACGCCAAGATGGTGTTCTGGAACGGCCCGATGGGCGTCTTCGAGAATCCGGACTTCCAGGAAGGCACGAAGGCCGTCTGCGAGGCCTGCGCTGAGGTGACGAAGAAGGGCGCCTTCTCGGTCATCGGCGGCGGCGACAGCGCCAGCGCGGCGAAGCAGTTCGGCTATGCCGATAAGTTCAGCCATGTCTCGACGGGCGGCGGCGCCTCCCTCGAGCTCATCCAGTACGACGGAAAGCTTCCGGGCATTGACGTCATCGAAGACCGGTAGTCTTCGGACGGCACGGAGAAAGGGGATACGGCATGTCTCGTAAAAAGTTCCTGATGGGGAACTGGAAGATGAATCATACGATCCGGGAAGCGAGCGAGTTCTGTGACCAGGTCAAGGAGAAGGGCCTTCTCAAGCAGGCCCGGGCCAAGCAGGTCATGCTCGGCGTGGCGCCGAGCTACCTTGCCCTTGCGACCGTCAAGAAGCATTCGCACGGCCTTATCGTCGCAAGCCAGGATGCCCACTATGCCGACCACGGAGCCTATACCTCCAGCGTCAGCATTCCGATGCTGAAGGAAATCGGCATCGACTGGAGCATCATCGGCCACAGCGAGAAGCGTCAGTACGAAGGGGAGACGGATCTCGACTGCAACCGGAAGATCAAGGCGTTAGTCAAGAACGGCTTCCACGTCATCTACTGCGTCGGCGAGACGGCCAAGCAGTATGACGAGGGCCTGACGAAGGACGTCATCGAGGCGCAGGTCAAGGTCGGCCTGATGGGCCTGACCAAGGACGAGATGGCGAACGTCGTCATCGCCTATGAGCCGGTCTGGAGCATCGGAACTGGAAAGAATGCCTCCGACGCGATCGCCGAGGACATCTGCCACTTCATCCGCTCCCTGCTCGAGCAGCAGTTCGGCAAGGTCCTGAGTGCGAAGACGCTCCTCCTCTACGGCGGAAGCGTCAAGCCGGAGAACATCCACGGATATCTCTCCCAGCCGGACGTCGACGGCGCCTTAGTCGGCGGAGCCTCCCTGAAGGCGGACTCCTTCGAAGCGCTGCTTCAGAACATCTAAACGGCTTCGATTCGGGGCGGAAGGGAGCCTCTCTTCCGCCCTTTTTTGTGTCTCCCGCCGAAGGAATCGGCGGATTGCCTATAATAAAGTGATTGGAGAATCCCTTATGGAGAAGAGCAAGATTATCGTCGAGCCGTTCCTTCCTGACGAAGACTACGACAATCCGGCCATGGTGACCGACTTCTACGAGTTCACGATGGCCAACTGCCTCTTCCTTCACGGCTACAAGGACACCGTGATGGTTTTCGACATGTTCTTCCGGAAGAACCCGGACAACCTCGGCTATTCCATTTCGGCCGGACAGCATCAGCTGACTAAGTTTCTCCTGAACTACCATTTCAACGAAGAGGATTTGATTTACCTGAAGCATAAAGGCATGAGCGACGCCTTCCTCGACTATCTGAGGACGTACCGCTGGAAGGGCGACATGTACGCCCTGAAGGAAGGGACCGTCTGCTACCCGCAGGTTCCGATGGTCCGGATCGAATGCGACATGGTCGGCGCCATCCTGATCGAGACTTACCTCCTTCAGACGATGAACTTCCATTCGCTGATCACCACCAAGGCGACCCGGGTGTCGGGCTTAGCGACCCACTCCCCGAGGAACGTCATGGAGTTCGGCACCCGTCGGGCCCAGGGCGAGAGCGCCGGAAACGAAGGCGCTTACTGCGCCGTCTTAGGCGGATGCATCGGGACGGCGAACTGCCTTGCCGAAATGAAGTACGGACCGGAGGTGAAGGCGGTCGGCACGGTCGCCCACTCCTTCATCGAGTTCTTCCCGACGGAGCTGGACGCCTTCCGCGCCTTCGCGGAGACCTATCCGGACAACGTGTCCCTGCTTTTGGACACCTACAACATCTTCGAGAAGGGCCTTCCGGACCTGATCGCTATCGATGACGAGCTCATCCGGAAGTATCCGAACGACCCGAGCAAGCGAGTCAAGAGCGCCCGGATTGATTCGGGCGACCTCGCCCGGGAGTACAAGCGGCTGAGAAAGGCCCTCGACGCTGCCAACAAGCCGTACGTCAAGCTGGTGGCCAGTAATTCCCTTGACGAGAAGAAGATGGCCGACATGGAAATCTACGAAGGGGCCCACTTCGATTCCTACGGCGTCGGAGAGAACCTCATCACGTCCCAGAGCGACCCGGTCTTCGGCGGCGTCTATAAGCTGGTGGCCGTCAAGGAGAAGGACGGCTCCTATACGCCGAAGATGAAGTGCACGGACAGCGCCAGCAAGGCGATCATTCCGGGTAAGCTGATGGCGTTCCGCGTCTTCGACGCCAACGACCAGGGCCAGTGCGACATCATCGCCCTGGACGGGGAGAAGATCGAGCCGGGCAAGCCGATCACGGTCTATGACCTGAATCCGGACGCCTTCGACAAGAAGCGGACCATCGTTCCTTTCCGGGTCGAGCCGTTGCTCTATCCCTTCGTCGTGAACGGGAAGCTCGCCCAGAAGCTGCCGTCGATCCAGGAGAAGCGAGCTTACGTGAAGGACCAGCTGGAGCACAAGGTCTGGGAGTCCGAGCTAAGGCCGGCTTTGCCGCATACCCATTACGTCGACCTGACGGAGAGCGTCTACCGGCTACGGGAAGAGATGTATGCCAAGCTCCATGGCGGCGAGCTCTAGAATCGAGGGCCTTGCCTTCTTCGGGGCGTTCAATCCTCCGACCGTCGGCCACTTGAAGGCCGCCTTCTATGCGATGGAGAAGCTTTCCCTCTCCTCGGTCCTCTTCGTCCCTTCGAAGAGCCGGTACATCCGGGACGAGGAAGGAAAGGACTTCGCCTATTCGGACGAAGCGCGGCTTTCGATGCTTCAGACGCTAGGGAAGAAGCGCCCATGGATGGCGGTCGACAACCGGGAAATCGAGTCCGAGAGCCAGCCGAGGACCTATGACACCCTGAAGGCAATTCTCTCCTCGACCGGCCGCCGTTATTCGCTCCTCTTCGGGAGCGACAAGCTTCCGGAGCTTCAGACCGGATGGCGCCATGTGCCGGAGATCCTGAAAGAGTTCGGCATCGTCGTCCTCCCCCGGAACGGAGAGGACCCGGAACGGATGGTCGAAGAGGATGACTATCTTCGCTCCCTCCCGGACGGATTTTTCTTCCTTCCGCCTCTTCCGGAGATCCAGTTCGTCTCCTCGACCAAGGTTCGGCAGGCGATTGCCTCCGGAGACTGGACGACCGTAGAGAAGAACGTCCCGGAGGAGATCTGGCCTCTTCTGGGGAAGAAATAAGAATAGGAGGAGTGAACATGAATCCCTTCTTTGTCGTCGCGACGGCCGTGCCGAAGCTGAAGGTGGCCGACGTCCGGTACAATGTCGGGCAGATCGGCGCCCTGATCGCCAAGGAGAAGCGGGCTGCGCTTCTCGTCTTTCCGGAGCTCTCCCTGACTGGCTATACGGCTAACGACCTCTTCGGTCAGGAATCCCTTCTTGAGGAATGCGAGTCCGGCCTTCTCTCCTTGGCGAAGGAGACCCAGAACAAGGACGGGTTCCTTGCCGTCGTCGGCCTTCCTTTCCGCTACCGTAACGCCCTTTATAACGTCGCCGCCGTGCTCGGCGGGGGAAAGGTCTTAGGCCTCGTTCCGAAGAGCGCCATTCCGACCTATTCCGAATTCTACGAAGGACGCTGGTTCCAGAGCGGGAAGGAGATCCGAAACACGGAAGTCGGAATCGGAGGAGAGACCGTTCCTTTCGGCACGGACCTCCTCTTTGCCGACGAGAAGAGCCAGGCCGTCCTCGGGATCGAGATCTGCGAGGACCTCTGGGCGCCCGTGAAGCCTTCCACCGGCCTCGCCTTAGCCGGGGCCAACCTTCTCGTCAACCTCTCCGGAAGCGACGAGGTCATCGGAAAGGAAGACTACCGGAGGATGCTCGTCGAGAGCCAGAGCGGCTCGACCTACTCCGCCTATCTCTATGTCAGTAGCGGCGTTTACGAGTCCAGCACCGACCTGGTCTTCTCGGGAGCCAGCCTGATCGCCCAGAACGGGTCCCTCCTCTCGGAAGAGATCTTCCCCAAGTCCTATCCTTCCCTCCACTATGCCGTCATCGACCTCGAGAAGTCGCTTCATGACCGGCGCCACATGAGTAGCTACGGAAGGAGCCCGGAAGGCTACCGGCGCGTTCCGGTCTCCCTTCTTCCGCTGGGCGGTCTTTCTCCGATCGTGGAAGAGTCCCTTGCCCTCCTTAGAAGAGAAGGCTATACGGTCTCTCCGACGCCCTTCGTCCCGAAGGACGAAGACCTTCTTTCCCGCCGGGCGGAGAAGATCCTCCAGATTCAGGCGAACGGCCTAGCGACCCGGGTCCGCTCGACCGGTCTTTATTCCCTCGTCCTCGGCATCTCCGGCGGCTTAGACTCGACGCTCGCCCTCCTCGTCGCGGCGGAAGCCCGGAAAATCGAGCCGAAGATTCGGATTCTGGCCTACACCATGCCGAACGAGGGGAACACGACCTCAAGGACCTACCAGAATGCGAAGAAGCTGATGGAGGAGCTTCCGGCGGACGAAATCCACGAGGTTCCGATCGCCCGTTCGGTCGCCCAGCATCTTTTGGACATCCACCATCCGCTCGACTATCAGGGAAGTGGCGACACTGCCTACGAGAACGCCCAAGCCCGGATGCGGACCTATATCCTCATGGACGTCAGCAACATGGTCCACGGCCTGGTCGTCGGGACCGGCGACCTGTCCGAGCTGGCTTTAGGATGGTGCACCTATAACGGGGACCATATGTCGATGTACGGCGTCAACGCCTCCGTGCCGAAGACGCTCGTCCGCTACCTCGTGAGGAGCTATGCTCTCCGCTGCACCGACCCGAAGCTAAAAGAGACCCTTCTTTCCATCGTCGAGACGCCGATCACGCCGGAGCTGACCCCTTCCCGGGACGGGACCATCGGGCAGAAGACGGAGGAGGAGATCGGTCCTTACGACCTGAACGACTTCTTCCTGTACCATTTCCTGCGTTACGGGAAGTCGCCGAAGGAGATCCTCACCCTTATCCTTCTGGCTTTCCCTTCCCTGTCGAAGGAAAAGGCTAAGGAGGCCTTAAGGAACTTCTACGTCCGCTTCTTCCGTCAGCAGTTCAAGCGAAGCTGTCTTCCAGACGGGCCGAAGGTCGGCTCGGTCTCCCTCTCCCCGAGAGGAGACTGGCGGATGCCGAGCGACGCGAGCCCCGATACTCTTCTTGAGGAGTTAAAGGCTCTGTGAACGAAGAGACCAGTCGCCGGGAGAAAGCCGCGGATCCGGACCTCGAACAGTTCCTGAAGGATCTTGTCCTCGTCCGGAACGAGTCGGTGCAGACGGCAAGAAGCTACGCGAACGACATCGCCGACTTCCTCCTCTTCCTCCGAACGGACGGAACGAGGAAGGAGGAGGCCGACTCGGCGAAGGTCCGGTCCTATCTCCTGAAGGAGTCCATGGACGGGCTTTCGAAGAAGACCATCCGACGCCGGGTCTCCGCCCTCCGGCATTTCTACCGCTACCTCCTTTCTAAGGGGAAGACGGCCGACAACCCCTTCGAGGACGTTCCGACCCTGAAGACGGAGCAGAACCTGCCTTCCTTCCTGAATGACGAGGAGATCAACCGCTTCCTCGACCTCCAGAAGGAAAGGAAGGATCCTCTGGCCTTAAGGGACCGAGCCATCCTGGAGCTGATGTTTGCAAGCGGCTTACGGGCCGAGGAGACGGTATCCCTGAAAATTGCCGACATCGACTTTTCGGACCTCCTTCTCCGGGTGAAGGGAAAAGGAAGGAAGGAGCGAGTCGTCCCGTTCAATGAGACGAGCCGGGACGCCGTCGAGGCCTACCGGAAGAAGCTCCGGCCTCTCCTGTTAAAAGGAAAGGAAGACCCCGGCTTCCTCTTCCTGAACCAGTACGGCGGCCCGCTGAGCGAGCGGGGGCTAGAGAAGATCGTCGCCTCCTCTTCGAGGAAGTGCGGCTTCAACCTGAAGGTCCATCCCCACATGCTGCGTCACTCCTTCGCGACGGAGCTTCTGAACAACGGCGCGGACCTGAGGGTCATCCAGGAGCTTCTGGGCCATTCCAACATTCAGACGACGAGCATTTATACCCATGTCACGGAGGAATCTATGAGAAAGACTTACGAGAACTGCTTCCCGAAGGCGAAGACCCGCTTCGGGGAAGACGAAAGAAGAGGCGTCGTCTTCGACTTCAACGGGACGATGTTCTTTGACACGCCGATGCAGGTTCAGGCCTGGAAGGAGTACGCCTACGAGACGTTCCACCACGAGATTGGCCCGGCAGAGATGGAGAAGGTTCACGGCGCCTCGACGGACCAGACGCTGTCCATGCTGAAAGGCGCCCCGGTCACGCCGGAGGAGGTCAAGGAGTGTTCCGAGAAGAAGGAGCTCCTCTACCAGAGAATCTGTGAGAGCCGGAAGGACCTTCTTGTCCTGGCGCCCGGCCTTCCTGCGTTCCTGGACGAGCTGAAGCAGAACGGCATCCCGATGCGGATTGCGACCGCCAGCCGCAAGCTCAACGTCGACTGGTACTTCCGCGTCTTTCCTCTCTCCCGCTGGTTCTCCCCTTCGGACGTCGTCTACGACGACGGGACGATCCGGCACGGGAAACCGGATCCGGAGATCTTCCTCCGGGCCATCTCGTCGTTAGGACTCAAGCCGAGCGAGGTCGCCCTCTTCGAGGACTCGCATAACGGGCTATTGGCGGCGCATAGGGCCCAGGTCGGCCTCGTCGTCCAGGTCGGCTCCACCCGCAAGCGGGAAGAGGAGGTCTGGGCGGAGGACTATCTCCGCCTTCCGCCGGAAGTGCGTCGTTTCCTTTTCCCGTCCGGGAAGAAGGAACTTTGATAGAATAACGGAAACAGGAGGCACCTATGCAGATCCTTCGGAAGATTGAAGACGGCCTGATGTATGTCGGGGCCGATGACCATAAGATTTCGATGTTCGAGTCGACGCTGGAGATCGCTCACGGCGTTTCCTACAACTCCTATCTCTTCCTGGACGAGAAGACCTGCCTCATGGACACGGCCGACCAGGACGTCACCCGGCAGTTCCTGGAGAACGTCGAAGGGGCCTTAGGCGGCCGGAAGCTCGACTACCTCGTCATCCACCACATGGAGCCGGACCACTGCTACAACGTCAGTGCGATCCTCAGCCGCCATCCGGAGACGAAGGTCGTCTCCAACGCCAAGGTCTTCACCTTCCTCCGCCAGTTCTTCCCGGAGATGGATTTTTCGTCCCGTTCGATCGTCGTCAAGGAAGGGGACTCTCTCTCCTTAGGACGCCACACCATCCGCTTCTACCTGACCCCGATGGTCCACTGGCCCGAGGTCATGATGAGCTATGAGGAGAGCGAAGGCCTCCTCTTCACGGCGGACGCCTTCGGGACGTTCGGAACCCTGGACGGCAACCTCTTTGCCTCCGACGTCGACTTCGACCGCGAGCTCCTTGGCGATGCCCGGACGTACTACACCAACATCGTCGGAAAGTACGGCAGCAGCGTCCAGATGGCTTTCAAGAAACTTCCTCTGGACAAGGTGAAGATGATTCTTCCTCTTCACGGCCCGATCTGGAAGGAGAAGGAGATTCCTTACATCCTCGACAAGTATCAGAAATGGTCGACCTACACCCCGGAGAAGAAGGGGGTCCTCATCCTCTTCGCCAGCATGTACGGAGACACGGAGAATGCGGCCGTCTACTTTGCGAACCTTCTCGCCGAGAAGGGCGTCAAGGACCTCCATGTCTATGACCTCTCCCGTACCCCGATGGACGAGCTCGTCGGCCTGTCCTTCGAGTACAGCAACATCGCCCTCTTTGCGCCGACCTACAACCTGACGCTCTATCCGAGCGTCGACACCTACCTGACGGATATCCTTCGGATGGGCCTGACGAAGCGGACCTTCACCCTGGTCGGTAACGGAACCTGGGCTCCGGTCGAGCGGAAGCTGATGGTCGAGAAGCTTTCGACCGGCCGCGGGAACACGATCCTTCCGACGGAGCTGACGATCCTCTCCGCCCTCAAGAAGGAAGATCTCCCGGTCCTGAACCAGATGGCCGAGGAAGTCGTCGACAGCCTGAAGTAGCTCTTTGGCCTAAGGAAAGGACAGGGCGGATGGAGTACGTTCGTCTCTCGGGTACGGACCTCAAAGTTAGCCGCCTTGCCATCGGCGGCATGAGCTTTGGCGATGCGACGAAGGGAAAACAGGACTGGGTCCTTTCCTATCCTCGGACCCGGGAAGTCCTCGCCGAAGCTTTCTCCCTCGGCTACAACTTCATCGACACGGCGAACTGCTATGCCGAAGGGACCAGCGAGGAATATATCGGCCGTGCCCTGAAGGAGCTAGGGATTCCCCGGGAGAAGGTCGTCCTCCAGTCCAAGGTCTACTACAATCCGGGCAAGCTTTCGAAGGCGGCCATCGAAAGAGAAATTGACGGTAGCCTGTCCCGGCTACAGACGAGCTACCTCGACGTCTATGTCCTTCACCGGTTTGACTATGCGACACCGATCGAGGAGACGTTAGGTGCCTTAGAAGACCTCTACAAGGCCGGAAAGATTCGCTATCTCGGGGCTTCCAGCATGTATCCCGAACAGTTCCAAGCTTATCTTGATCAGGCAAAGTCGTATTCGCTTCCTCCTTTCGTTGAGATGCAGGATTCCCGGAATCTCATCTACCGGGAGGAAGAGAAAGCGATGATTCCTCTCCTGAAGCTGATAGGCATCCAGGAAGTGGTCTACTCGCCGCTTGCGGCCGGACGGCTTGCCCGCCCCTGGTCGAGCGACACCAAGCGGTATAAGGACGACCCGGTCGCCCGGGCGAAGTTCGATTCCTTTCGGGAACAGGATGCTCCGGTCCTAAACGAGGTCGGCCGTCTTGCCGCAAAGTACCATGTCTCCTATTCGGCCATTGCCTTAGCCTGGCTTCTCTCTAAGAAGGAAGTGGCAAGCCTCCTCATCGGGGCCACCAAGGAAAAGCACCTTCAGGAAGCGACACAGGCTTTCGAGGTCTCCCTTACGGAGGAGGACATCCAAGGCTTGGAGAAAAACTACCGGCCGCATCCCCTGATTGGCGTCATCCCGCCCCCTTCCTCCGCAAAATGAAAGAAATCGTCCCTCCACGTCGGAGGGACGATCTTTTTCTTGTCTTACCTTAGGCCTTCCAAACGGTCGGAGTTCCTTCCGTCGTTACATAGTGCCAGTGGCTCCCGTCCGTGTCGGACGTTTCGCTATACCAGTAGACCTTGCAGGTGGAAGGAATGCGCGTGTCCCAGCCGTCCGTCCAGTGCGTCGGCTTCGTCGATGCTTCCGCATAGATGGCCGTGAGGCTAGTGCAGCCGGAGAAGGCCTCCTTGCCGAGAGTCTGGACCGACTTCGGAAGGATGATTGAGGTCAGTCCGGTGCATCCCTGGAAGGCGCTTCCTCCGATCACGCTCAGGGAGGAGGGAAGCGTCACGGAAGTCAGTCCCGTGCATCCCTGGAAGGCGCTGTCGTCAAGGTAGAGAAGCGTAGAAGGAAGCGTCACCGAGGTGATTGACGTCTTGTCCTTGAACGCGCCGTTAGCGATGCCCATCACCTCCGTCCCGTTATGCTTCTTAGGAACGAGGACCTCGGACTGGGTTCCCGTGAACCCGGTGACGAATCCGGCTTCGTGATAGACGAGACCCGCCGAGAGCGGATTGACGGCGCCGTCCCGGCTGCAGACATCGTCTTCCGGTCCGTAGTCGTGTCCTAACGCCGGGAGGAAGACTTCCGTCGGTGCAGCCATCGTCGTCGCGGCCGCATCCAGGAAGTACTTTCCGCAGTCCGTGCAGAACCAGTATTCGACGTTTCCGCTTGTCGTGCAGGTCGCCGCCTTGGCTTCCACGTGCGTCAGGGTATGCGTCACCGCATTGCTCTTCCACTGGGCCGTCAGCGTCATGTCGGTATAGATGGCGTCATAGGAGGTCCAGTACTTGCTGTCGGTTCCGCTTCCTGCCTTCCAGCCGAGGAAGGTATAGTCCGTATATGTCGGGGTCGGAAGCGTGAGCGTGTTCCCCCACTCGATGGTCTGGGTTGCCGAAGCCCCGGTCGGAAGAGTACCGCCGTTGACGTCAAAGGTCACCGTAAGGGTCGTTCCGACATGGTCGCTGTCCTTGCCCTTGAGGTTTCCTTTCTTCGTCCAGGTCCCGTCGGCCTTCGTGTAGTAGTCCTGGCTGTCCGTGTCGAGGTAAAGGTCGCCGTCGGATCCGAGGGAGGCGTCCGGTGCCCCCGTTCCGGTCAGAATCTGGGAGCCGTCCTTACCATTGGTACCGTTCGTGCCATTGACGCCGTCTTTTCCGTCCTTGCCATCGGCGCCCTTGGCTCCGTCGGCACCCTTGGCCCCATCCTTCCCATCCTTGCCGTCTTTTCCGTTCGTGACGGTGAAGGTCGTCGTGCTCCCGTCGCTGAACGTGACGAGGTAGGTGTCGACCAGGCCGTCGGATCCGGACTTCGTCACCGAGACGATGGAGACCCCGTCCTTGCCGTTCGTCCCGTTAGTTCCGTCTTTGCCGTCCTTCCCGTCTTTGCCATCCTTTCCGTTCACGCCGTCGTATCCGTCATCGCCCTTGATTCCTTGAGCACCCGTGTCGCCCTTCGGGCCGACGATCGTCTTGCTGCAAGAAACCATCCTGAAGGTCAGACAAGCGAGAAGAAGGGAGAGAGATTTTCTTTGAGAAGGAGGAACAATAGTGTTGGTATTTCGGCTCTGACATCGGCCGAGTTTCCGCTCTGATGGTATAATTTTCCTGCTGCATTAGGACCAGTTCAAGGCTCGGCATCCGCTAATG
>Ga0256406_1005266_pt1 | contig 13961 bp, 9 predicted proteins | sample RumenRJG_03DNA_FD_185986 | JGI IMG/M metagenome (GOLD analysis project Ga0256406, IMG submission 185986) | Bovine rumen microbial communities from Lethbridge, Alberta, Canada - RJG_03 | ecosystem: Host-associated > Mammals > Digestive system > Stomach > Rumen | place: Canada: Alberta | collected...
CAAGTCGGCATACCCAGCGCACCAGCTCCTATCTCGTAAGGCTGATAGATGAACTTTATCTTTCCATCGGCTGAGATATAAGGGCTGACCTGTGGCATTGGCACAGGCTCCTTCTCGAAATGCAAGTCCTGCATGTTCCAGTCTCTGCGAAGACGCTCGGTGACAAGCTGTAACAGCTTTGGCGACTCATTGACGAGTTTCACCTGCTTGCCCGTCGCCTTGTCGAATGTTGCGCCATAGCAGAAGCTCTCCCCATGAGCACCACACATGTACATATAGCCATCGGCTTCATAGCCTACAATCTTCTCATCCTCATAAACGCGCTTTACGCTTGCGTCCAATCCACAGTGAACAGCATCATTGAACTTGCGGACTTCCTTGTCGATAACATCCATGCTGTCAGCCACTAAATCGGCATAGTACTGAACAAAGCTCTTGCTGTCGTTCTTGCCCTTATAAGGGAAAATCTTCGACTTTGACTGATAGGTATATAATGACGCAACATTTGCCAGACGGTTGTTGATAAACTGGCGAAGTGAATCGCCCAGCACACCATTCTCTGTCGGATAGTCAACATTCAAGCGAATAGAATGACGGTTGTCGATATAACTGACGAAGTCATACTTCTCTGTATTGACAAAAACATCCTTTACAACGGTAGGAACAACCTTTACCTGATACTTGCCATACTTCTTGTCGATAGCCATGAGCTGCATTGGCTGAGTGGTGTATCCACGCTCTGCGCCCTCATGAACGGTATAGGCAAGAGTCAGTTGGTTGGCACCGGTAACCTTTACTGACACTGAGTCGATGACCGTGGTCTTATTGGTCAGAGGCAGAACGATTGCAAGCACAGCCTGACGCTTGAAGTTCACCTTCGTCGGCTGACCGCCTTTACCCATGTAAGCCGCGGTGCCGAACTGCTCGTCGAACTCCTTCTGAGTCGTGATAAGCGGGGAAGACGGCAGAGGGGCGTTGTTGTTGTGATAATAGTTATTCAGCACAGTGTAGGCCACCGAACCGGAATTCTTCTTTGCCGCAGATGCCGTTGTTGAGAAAGAGGCAAGCATCAGGAGCATTGCCAACATTGTTGAAACAATCTTGTTCATAATTATATGTTTTATTTCTTTATTGATTTTCACAAGAGATAATACCAAGAATGGCAAAGTCTTGCTTGTCAATCGCCAAAAATGAATTATTTAACATATATAAACCATAAACAACCGGGATTCTATTCTCCAAGTATCTGGCTCGCGTGCTCCTTTACTTTGATCTGCTTTGGCTTGAAAATCTCGGTTATAACGCCATTCTCATCGGTGATGAACGTGGTGCGGAATGTTCCCATAGTCGTCTTGCCATACATCTTCTTCTCGCCATAGGCACCAAGCTCGGTGACGAGTTTCTTGTCGGTATCGGCTATGAGCGGGAATGGCAGGTTGTACTTTGCAATGAACTTCTTGTGGCTTTCAGCACTCTGAATGCTCACCCCGACAACTGCATAGCCCTTGGCAAGGAAGCGCTCATAGTTGTCACGAAGACTGCAAGCCTCATTGGTGCAACCCGGTGTGGAGTCCTTCGGATAAACGTAAAGCACGAGTTTCTTACCCTTGAAATCACTCAACTTAATCTCTTTGCCGTCCTGGTCAGTGCCAAGTACTTCCGGCAGTTTCTGTCCTACTTCCATAATAATGTATTGATTTTATTCTGATAATTTGCCACAAATATAATCATAAATCTCAATAACCGGCGATTACAGGTCGGCTATTTCCTCACTTGTTGTCTCAATGACAGCTGCAGCAAGTCCGTCGGCACACTGGACAATGGCGCAGAGCGGATATTCCAGCCGGGCTGTATCATAGCAACGCTCGTCCTCGTAAGAGTTGAAGTTAAGTCCGAAGGCTCCCATGTGCCAGCGGATAGCAAGCATCTCGTCGTCCTGAAGAGCCAGTCCTGAGAGCAGAAGCTGGATGACCGACTTCTCGCCATGTCCCATCGGGAACTTCTTATAGCTGATATCATAGCCGTCAACATCTTCCCACATACCGGTTGCCTTGTTCTTACGGCGCTTGACGGCACGGCGATAGATGTCGGTCTTGCAAACATCGTGAAGAAGTGAGGCAATGATAACGCTCTCACGCTTCACCTCATTCATCGATGCCGGGTCGAGTTTCTTCATTCCTTCCCAAATCATCAATGCCGCATGACATACGTTCAGACTGTGCTGGCAGAGTCCGCCTTCGACATTGAGGTGATGACCTGCCGATGCAGGAGCCTCGAAGAAGCCGTCCTGCTCGAGGTCGCCGATAACATAGTCGATGCCTTCACGATTGGTCGAACGCAACAGTTCTTCGAATTCTTCCTTGTTCTTTTCCTTATCCATATTGCTTTTATTGTTAATATTTAATTCATGATTGAGCTGTACTTGCTCAATTTCGCCTGCAAAGATACAGAATCTTTCGACCACTGACAAACTATGCCGAAATGAATATTCATGTCCGCTAAAAATACTTAGATTATGAATAGCCATTACTTAGATTGTGATTGGGTATGTTTTAGATTGCGTTTGGGTTTCTTTTAGACGATAAAAGGGTATCTTCTACAAGCTAAGAGATACCCTTTTACAAATCATCAGATTTTCAATCAATTACATTTAGTCAAGTTCAGACATTCATTTACTTAACTCCCCACTGCTCTAGCCTGCTCTTTATGTCCGGCGAGAGGGTGGCAAGAGGGAAACCAAGCGTGCGGACATCCTTGTTGAGAATGTTCTTAACATCAGGCAATCCTGCGGCAGGCGCAATCTCATAGCCCAGTGTCCGGCTCGAAATTCCTTCATTGAAGACACGCGCCCCGCTATCCGGCAGGCGGCATTTGTCGATGTTGGCAATGGTATCGACACGAACCATCACACGGTGACCGGTCTTGTCTTCCTCGGAAACGGTGATTACTCCGTCATCGTCCATGGCTATTGCGGCAAAGAGAAGACGCGAGCCAGTGTAACGGTTGTAGTTGCGATAGTCGTCGAACTTCATTATCTCACGGACCGGAACCTTGCCTATAGTGCCGTTCTCATAGCCGAGAATGAGATAACCGTCGTGAACATCGTCCTCATAGACAGGCAGGGTGAGCTCAGTGTTTGTATCATAGTCATAGTCAGTTATCTTCTCGAATTTGCCGTGAGGCATGAACTTCAGGCACGCTTCGTAAGGCAGATAGCCGTCGACATACTCCTCGAGGATGTTCTTCCGTCGGCAACTGGTCTTTATCTTCTCGACATGAACCGGTGGAAGGGGCTTCGACTGTTCGGTCGGAACAGACGAGGCTGGCTGAGCCTCAACGTTTTCCTGAGTATCGTCAGTAGGCTCGGAAGCCACTGCTGCGCGGGCATTTGTCAGTCTTATCTGTCGGCGGACATTGTATTCGTCGAACTCGTCCTTTGTGAGATGGCGGTTACCACTTCCGTTTCGGTAGACCCATTCGCCGTCGAGGCTGACTCCCTTGGCGTACGGCTCAACGGTAACGATAAGTACATCCTTACCGCTCTTCTCATCATGATCCCAGTCGGTGCTTACGTATGATGCAACATTGTTGTCCCATTCAAGTGCAACCGAGTCGAGAACGTATCGTTGGTATTTGTCCTTGTCGCCATTGAACTCCTGATAGCAGAGGTCGTCATAGACTCCCACTCCGGCTCCACTGTCATTTACCCCTATATATAATGTACCACCATCGGTATTGAGGAACGACGCGATAACGGTGAGAATGGTGTGGGTCTGACGCTTCAGGTCAGGGAATGAATCGTTTGATGGTGGATAGACTATCGATGTCTTGAACTCTACCGTCCGTGACTCTATTCCGCCGGCATAGACCTTCAGGTGGGACTCATAGCCGTTAAGGCGGAGCATGTTCTTCACAAGGTTGAGCACGTCGTTAGCCTGAGGGGTCATGTTGTTCTCAAGGAGAATGTTGTAAGCTATTGCCAGTGAGGCTATCTGGCGGGTCAGCCCCTGGGTCGTGCTACGGAATTTCATGAGCTCTTCGTCGTGTGGCTGATTGCCCATAAAACTGATGATGCGCAACTGCATGAACTTCTCGTGCATCTTTGTGTCGCCTTGGAACAGCTCCGACTCGTTGTCCTGAAGCATATCGAGCTGTGAGGCATTCACCCGGTCGTTGATGGCGAAGTCGTAAAGCATCTCTATGAGCTGCAAGCGTCCACGGTAGTAATCGGCACGGTCGTCCCACCCTACCATCATGCAGAGCACACGGATGAAGGCGATATAGTTGTAAGAGCGGACATAGTCGGCATCGATAACGGCAAGGCGGTCGATGATTCGGATTATCTCCTTGACGTAGGAGACATCGAGCACACGGTCGGAATCGTCGATGTCGATGACCGTCGGCTCGGTTTTTTCTTCATTCTGAGGCGTCTGACGATAGTCTTCGTTGCTCTCAGAATAGCGGAGCATGAGGTTATGGAACGCACGGGCGACATCGACTTTGTATCCGTCGAAGCGGTCCTTGATGGTACAATAGATGTGGAAACTGCCGTTTGCCTTGCCCTGATAGGTTGCAAGGACAAGGTCGCCACGCTCAAGGTCTTCGCCGATACTTCCGTTTAGGCTTATGCTGAAACCGTCCTTGGTGATTCCCGGCGACGGATAAGTGGATGTGTTGGCACGGCGGGCTTTACCCATGGAACAGATAATGTCGTCGCCGTAAGAGTAAAGTCCACAGACATAGTCCTTTATATCGTCGAGCATGGAGAAGTGGAACATGCCGTCGTTATCCTCGTCGATGATGGTCGCCTCGAATGTCAGTGGATTGCCATACATGTCCTGGAACATCCACTGAGCCACATGGTGCATGTAGGAAACGATGTCATTGCCATAGATGTATCCGCTTTCCTTGGTCTCGCCCTTTATCGTGCAGTAAGCGATGTTCTCGCCATATTCATTCTCTTCGTCGTCTTCGACACTGGTAATCGTTATCTTCACCTTGTCGCCTATGCCATATACATCTTTTATTTGTTGCTGTTGGGCTGGCTTTGAGGCTATGACGGGCGATGTGCCCGACGGCGTAAAGAGGTCGCGCTCAATGGATTCCCAAAGATGCTTGCTGTCACTTACGGTTATATCTCCCGACAGGGATGGCATCATACTGCGGTCGGCGTAGACTTGCAGGTTGCCCATGAGGTTGAGCTGTTCCGGAATAACTGCTTTTGCCTTGGGGTTGTCCGACCATATAGCGAGCCCGTCCTTGCTGACGACAAGCCTCATCTTGTTACCGATGAAGCAGTTGCTTGTTCGCACAGGCCATGTCGTCAGGGCTGACGAACGGCGCTTAAGATCGAAGGGTATGGTCTGACCGACGGTATCGGCAAGCTCGAATCGTGGACGGTAATAGCTCCCGGAAAGCATTTCGCTGACGGCAAGTGAGAGAAGTTCCTTATTGTTGAACTCGTCAATGTAGGTGGAAAGGACACAGAGCCGGGACAGGAGCAGGCGCTCGTCGGGCATCTGGGCGTCGGCGTTGTCCTTGTTGTTGGCGATGATATAAAGTATGCTCAATGCCTGGATAAGGTTGCGGACAAGGCGTCCGTTGTCATTGCGGCGACCAACAGTCCGGATGTTTTCGTCGACATACAGGCTGAGTGTCTTTATAAGTGCGCCCTTGAATGGTTCTTTATCCCATATTGCCACAGGCCAACGGCGAATGATGTCGAAGAGCCTTGAGATATTGTCTTCCATCAGACTACTGTCGGAAAGGAAGAGAATTGACAATACATCGAAGTTCTGCTCGGGGTGGTAGACGTAACCGGTCTTCTCCAGTTTGTCAAGAAGATGCTCGATATAGTCTGCCGCCTTATTGTCGGAAAGTAATTTATCAGCCGTTATATAGTATCCGAGTTCGTCAATTATTTGTGTCAGTCGTTGTTGGTAATGCTCGCGTTCGGTAGGGTTACAGAGTCCGAGGAAGTCCGATTGTTCCATGAAATTGGCACAGTCGTCTCGCACTTGCTCGAGATTGACATTGCTTTGCCTCAGTTCGTCTATCCAGTTTCGGCATTCGTTCTCAAATGTTTTGTCCTCCATTTCGGTCATGAGGAGAACGTCGACGAAGGCGCCTGTCTTCCAGTTTCTTGCCTGCGCATTGATTATTTTGCTGACATTTTCTTTTGTTACCCGGCTTTCCTGCGGTTCCAGGTCTTCTTGCTCAACAAGTTCTATCTTTGGTCTTTTCTGGTAATTTGCTGTAACCCTGCATTTTACTACTTGTCCTTTGGATAAATTCAAACCGTGGGTATGCTTCAAGTAAACATAAAAGCCGCATGGGTCGATTAATTCACAAAAGTCATAATGTATGACATTTACGGCAAACTCGTAGATGTCGCCTACTTTGTAATTGATTTTTGAATTGTCGTCTAACATTTTATTATTTGTGTAAATTAAAAAGAATTATTTAGATAAAATCCATATTTGATATTAATTGTTCTTAAGCGATATGGTTGCAAAGATAATGAAATTTCTTTTAAATATCGGAATTTGTGCAATAATTAACAGCTTAAAACATCTGTTAGTTTTGACGGACAATAAAAATGTATTAACTTTGTGGCTCATAAAGACGAAAAACTATGAAGTATATCAATGACACTATAAGGCGACAGGACCGTCTGCTCGATGAGCAAAGGGCAAGGGAATTGCTCAGGACTGCCGAATTCGGGGTTCTCTCAATGGTCGACGACGGTGAACAGGCGTATGGCATTCCCGTGAATTTTATTTGGGACGGAGGCAACAAGATTTACATTCATTGTGCTCCGGAGGGTCGCAAATTGCGGGCGCTGGCTAACCACCCGAAGGTTTCGCTGTGCGTGGTAGGCAATACTCACCTCATGCCTAGGAACTTCACGACGGAATATGAGAGTGTCATCGTGTTCGGCTCTGCACGTACGGGACTGGATGAGGAAGAACGGATGCACGCTCTCCACTTGCTCATTGAGAAGCTTTCGCCTGAGTACAAGGAGCTCGGCGACAAGTATGCGCACGCCAGTTTCCACCGCACGGAGATAATACGCATTGACATAACCGACTACTCCGGGAAGTGTAAGAAAATGAAAAAGCCGTCGGTATACATATAAATAATGTATAGCTGATTTTGGCGAAACATTTTTTTTTCGTATCTTTGCAATCAATAATAACATAATAAATAAACTAACAACTGTCATGCTTACATTAAAGCAAATCAGTGAGGACACTGAAAAGGTAATCAAAGGTCTTGAAAAGAAGCACTTCGAAGGTGCTCGCGAGGCCATCGAAAAGGTATTGGAATTCGACAAGATACGCCGTGAGGCTCAGCAAAAACTTGACTCTAACAAGGCTGAGCAGAACAAGCTCTCAAAGCAGATTGGCGGTCTTATGAAGGATGGCAAGCGCGATGAAGCCGAAAAGATAAAGGAACAGGTAGCTGAGCTGAAAGCCGCTGACAAGGCTCTGACTGAAGTTATGGACAAGGCTCAGTCGGATATGACTCATGAGCTGCTCGATATTCCTAATATTCCTAACGACAAGGTTCCTGAGGGTAAAGACGCTTCAAGCAATGTCGTTATCAAGGAGGATCTTACTAATATGCCTAAGCTCGGCGACGATGCTCTCTGCCATTGGGACTTGCTGAAGAAGTTCAACCTCGTTGACTTCGACCTTGGAGTAAAGATCACAGGCGCAGGATTCCCGGTATACATCGGCAAGATGGCTCGCTTCCAGCGTGCTCTTGAGGCATTCTTCCTCGATGAGGCTCGCAAGGCCGGCTACACTGAGATTCAGCCGCCGTATGTTGTCAATCAGGCTTCTGGCTATGGCACAGGTCAGCTTCCTGACAAGGAAGGCCAGATGTACCACGCTAATCTCGATGACCTCTATCTCATCCCGACTGCCGAGGTTCCTGTAACAAACCTCTTCCGTGACGAGATTCTTGATGAGAAAGACCTCCCAATCAAGTGCTGCGCCTACTCTGCTTGCTTCCGTCGTGAGGCTGGCTCTTACGGAAAGGACGTTCGTGGATTGAACCGTCTGCACCAGTTCGACAAGGTTGAGATTGTCCGTATCGACAAGCCTGAGCATTCTTACGACTCTTGGCATGAGATGCTCGACCACGTTGAGGGACTGCTCAAGAAACTGGAACTTCCGTATCATCTTCTGTTGCTCTGCGGTGGCGACATGAGTTTCACATCTTCTATCTGCGTTGACTTTGAGACTTACTCTGCAGCACAGAAGCGCTGGCTCGAGGTTTCGTCAGTATCTAACTTCGAAAGCTATCAGGCTAACCGCCTGCACTGCCGTTTCCGTCGTGCCGACTCAAAGAAGATTGAACTCTGCCACACTCTTAACGGTTCTGCTCTGGCTTTGCCTCGTATCGTTGCCACAATCATTGAGAACAACCAGACTCCTGACGGCATCCGCGTCCCGAAGGTCCTCGTTCCTTACTGTGGCTTCGAAATGCTCGATGACAAGATGGATTAATCCGTCTTCGTCCCATCATCGCCATCATCCCTGCGCACCTTCCCTAGCTATCACCCCTGCGCACCCAGCTATCACCCCTGCGCACCCAGCTATCGTACCAGCGCATTCCCCACGTTGAGTATGCCGCTGCATTGCAGCGGCCTCTCTCCCCTCTCCACCCCTGTTGAGTACGCCGTTGCTCTGCAACGGCTTTCTCTTTTCCTAACCAAAAACGCCTAAATTATGAACAAGATTCTCTCTAAGACCCAATTCAGCGAAAAAGTCTTCTGCATTGTAGTAGAAGCCCCGCTTATAGCCCGCAGCTGTCGTCCCGGACAGTTCATCATCGTCCGTGTCGACGAAAACAGCGAGCGCGTGCCTTACACCATAGCCAAGAGCGATCCCGACAAGGGAACTCTGACCCTCGTCATTCAGGAAGTTGGTCTTTCATCAACGAAATTCTGCAAGCTCAACGAGGGCGACTTCGTCCTTGACATCGTCGGACCGCTCGGCAATCCATCACCCATCGAGACGTTTGGCACAGTTGTCTGCGCTGGTGGCGGTATAGGCATAGCAGCTATTCTTCCTATCCTCACCGCACTCAAGAAAGCAGGCAACAAAGTCATTTCTGTTCTTGCAGGACGCACTAAGAATCTTATCATAATGGAGGACGACGTCCGTCAGAATTCCGACGAGGTAATCATCATGACAGATGATGGTTCTTATGGACAGAAAGGCGTCGTTACAGTAGGCGTCGAGGAAGTCATCAAGCGTGAGCATGTCGATCGTGTCATTGCTATTGGTCCACCAATGATGATGAAGTTCACTTCTCTCATGGCTCAGAAATACAACATTCCAAACACTGTCTCACTAAACACCATCATGGTCGATGGTACCGGTATGTGTGGTGCTTGCCGTCTCACCATTGGTGGCAAAACCCGTTTCGTCTGCATTGATGGTCCTGAATTCAACGGCGATCTCGTCGACTGGAACGAAATGCTTTCCCGCATGGGAACCTTCAAGAACCGTGAGAAAGAAGAGATGGATCACTACTCAGAGCACGTCCCTGCCGATGAGGGTCACCCACAATCTTTATTGTCTTCTGCCAGTCCATCAAAGCCTATTAATGTCAATAACAGCCTATCATCCGACGCTGAGTCTCTCACCGACCGTAACGCCTCTTGGCGTGTAGACCTCCGCAAGGCTATGAAGCCGAAGGAGCGTATGGCTATCGAGCGTGTAAAGATGCCTGAACTCGATCCGGTCTATCGTGCTACAACCCGCACAGAGGAAGTCAACAAAGGTCTGACTGAAGAGATGGCGGTCCGTGAGGCTCACCGTTGCCTCGACTGCGCAAAGCCTTCCTGTGTTGATGGCTGTCCGGTTAACATCCAGATTCCTGACTTCATAAAGAACATTGAACGTGGCAACTATCTCGGTGCTGCTAAGGTTCTCAAACAGACATCAGCCCTTCCAGCCGTCTGTGGTCGTGTTTGTCCACAAGAGAAGCAGTGTGAGAGCAAGTGTATCCACTTAAAGATGAATGAGCCTGCTGTAGCCATTGGTTACCTTGAGCGTTTTGCTGCCGATTATGAGCGTGAGAGTGGCAAGGCTCAACTTCCTGAGATAGCGCCAAGCAACGGAATAAAAGTAGCAGTGGTGGGCTCAGGACCATCGGGTCTGTCCTTCGCCGGCGACATGGTAAAAAAAGGCTACGAGGTTTATGTCTTTGAGGCTCTTCACGAGATTGGCGGAGTACTCAAATATGGCATTCCTGAGTTCCGTCTGCCAAACAAGATTGTTGATGTCGAAATAGACAACCTCCGCCGCATGGGTGTTCACTTCCTCACTGACACTATCATTGGCAAGACCATCACTGTCCATCAGCTTGAGGAAAAAGGATTCAAAGGTATATTCGTCGGCTCTGGTGCCGGACTGCCAAACTTCATGAATATTCCTGGTGAGAACTTCATCAATGTAATGTCATCCAACGAGTATCTCACACGCGTGAACCTCATGGACGCTGCCAACCCGAAGACCGACACCCCTATCAACATAGGCAAGAAAGTAGTAGTAGTCGGAGGCGGCAACACCGCAATGGACTCGTGCCGCACGGCTAAGCGTCTCGGTGCAGAAGTCACACTTGTCTATCGTCGCTCAGAGAAGGAAATGCCCGCACGACTGGAAGAAGTCAAGCACGCCAAGGAAGAGGGTATCCACTTCCTCACGCTTCACAATCCAAAGGAATATCTCGCCGACGAGAATGGTCGGGTTCGTGCGGCTGTACTCGACGTCATGGAACTCGGTGAACCTGACGCTTCCGGTCGCCGTCGTCCTGTTCCAACAGGCAAGACAGAAACTCTTGATTGCGATCAGGTAATCGTTGCCGTAGGCGTTAGTCCGAATCCGCTCGTTCCAAAGTCAATCCCAGGTCTCGAGCTCGGGCGCAAGAACACCATCGTTGTCAACGACTCCATGCAGAGCTCTCATCCAGACATCTTTGCTGGTGGCGACATAGTCCGTGGTGGTGCTACCGTCATCCTCGCAATGGGCGATGGTCGCCGAGCCGCAGCATCCATGGATGCTAGTCTCTCCACCAAATAATCTCTGCACCCGCCCTTACACTCCCGCTGTGTATGCCGCTGCTTTGCAGCCTCTCATTTCCCTCGTTGAGTAAGCCGCTGTAATGCAGCGGCATTTCTCCCACTTCGTTGAGTTTGCCGCTGCTTTGCAGCGGCTTCCTCCTCTTTATTAATCATTAAAATTCATCAACCATGCCAAAACAATTTCCACCTTCCGAACTCGTTATTAATAACGACGGATCTATCTTCCACCTACATCTAAAGCCAGAGAACCTTGCCGACAAGATCATCCTAGTGGGCGATCCCGGTCGTGTCTCTCTTGTTGCATCTCATTTCGATTCAAAGGAATGCGAGGTAAGCAACCGTGAGTTCCACACCATAACCGGCAAATATAAAGGCAAACGTGTAACTGCTCTTAGCACCGGAATCGGCTGTGATAACATAGACATAGTCATGAATGAACTCGACGCCCTGGCAAATATCGACTTTGCCACCCGAACTGAAAAACCCGAGCACAAGACTCTCACCTTAGTTCGTGTAGGTACTTGCGGTGGACTACAGCCTTATACACCAGAAGGTACATTCATAGCAAGTGTCAAGAGCATTGGCTTTGATGGTCTTCTCAATTTCTATGCAGGACGTGATGAAGCATCCGATCTCAAACTCGAAGCAGCTTTCAAGGAGCATGTCGGTTGGAATCTTAAAATGGGCAACCCTTATGTAGCCTCAGCAAATGAAGAACTCATTAACCGCATTGCAGGAGATGACATGGTTCGTGGCATCACTGTCGCATGTGGAGGTTTCTTCGGTCCACAAGGCAGGCAACTCCGTCTTCCGTTGATGGATCCCGACCTCAATCAGAAGATTGAAAGTTTCAAGTATGACGACCTTCAAGTAACTAACTTCGAAATGGAATCATCAGCTCTTGCCGGTCTGTCAGCTCTAATGGGTCATAAGGCAATGACATGCTGCATGGTTATAGCCAACCGCGTTGCAAAGAAGATGGAAACTGAATATAAGGGCGACATCGACGGTCTCATAACCCGCGTCCTCGACCGCATTTAAGTCCATCCCTATCAACATCCAGCTAACACCCCATATTAACATCCATGCTAACACCCCATATTAACATCCATGCTAACACCCCATGATCACCTCTATTCCGATTAATCGTTGTGTATGCCGTCGCTTTGCGACGGCTTTTCTCTAAAATATGAACATAGATACAATTTCAGCACTCGCCACTCCAACAGGGGGAGCAATTTCGATAATCCGCCTCAGCGGACCAGACTCCATATCAATAGTCAACACCATCTTCTCACGTGACATTAGCCAAGCCAAAGGTAACACCCTTCACTATGGTGAGATTCTAGACGATAAAGGAGAGACTGTTGATGACGTGGTCGTTTCTATCTACCGTGCCCCTCATAGCTACACTGGCGAGGACTGTGTTGAAATTTCTTGCCACGGTTCCGCCTACATTGTCCAACAGATTCTTATGCTTCTGGAAGCCAATGGCTCTCGTCAGGCAGAACCGGGCGAATACACAAGACGTGCATACTTAAACGGCAAGATGGATCTGTCACAAGCCGAAGCTGTAGCCGATCTAATTGCCGCAACAAACCGTGCACAGCACGATATGGCAATGAGCCAACTCCGAGGGCACTTCAGCAAAGAACTCAATTTACTACGAGAGAAACTTCTTAAGCTCAACTCACTCCTAGAACTTGAACTTGATTTTTCAGATCATGAAGACCTTGAATTCGCAGATAGGACAGAGCTAAAGAATCTTGCGAATGAAATTGACAAAAAGATTATACACCTAGCAGACAGCTTCCGTACAGGAAACGCAATGAAAAATGGCATTCCTGTTGCTATCGTTGGAAAGACAAACGTGGGAAAATCAACGTTACTCAATGCCCTACTCCACGAAGACCGCGCCATCGTTTCCAACATACATGGTACGACCCGTGACACAATCGAAGACACAACGACTATCAACGGTGTAACTTTCCGATTCATCGATACTGCCGGACTCCGACATACCGACGATACAATTGAACAAATCGGCATAGACCGCGCCCTCACCACCATTGAGCGTGCCACCATCGTTCTGTGGGTCATCGACTCACAACCATCTGACTCAGAAATGAATGAGATGCTCTCTCGCACCACCAACAAACATCTAATAATCGTTGCCAACAAGTCTGATATTAATTCTACATTAGCTACATACAAGAGCCAAACTGAATCCAGTAAGTCTATAGACAAAAACCAAGTAAAGTCTAGCAAGTCTCCAGACAAAAAACAAACTGAGTCCAGTAAGTCAGCAGGCAAAAAACAAGTAGAGTGTGATAATTCTCAAAACAATTGTTACAACTTCCCTTGCATTAACATCTCTGCAAAGACAGGCTCAGGAGTCCCATCTCTCGAGCAAGCCATCTTCAACGCCCTCTCCCTTCCTGAGATTTCATCTTCCGATGTTGTAGTAACCAATGCCCGTCACCACAACGCTCTCATGCGAGCCCACAACGATCTTACTGTCGTCATTACAGGTCTCAACACAAATCTTTCCGCCGACCTTCTAGCCGAAGATCTCAAGTCAGTCCTCGATGACCTTTCTACGATCTCTGGTCAGTCTCGCATAACTCCTCAAGAAACCCTCAACAACATATTCTCCCACTTCTGCATCGGAAAGTGACTGAATGCTAAGAAAATACAAGGAAAAGATAAAATAACGGCATAAATCACTGATTAATAGGTTCTTAAAAATCTATAACGGTTAGCTTTATTTTTTCGTTTTATCTCTTGTTATCAAAAAGAAATCCCTATTTTTGTCCCCAGTTTGTCCCCCGTGGGACAAAATTGGGGCGAGGGACAAAAA
>Ga0256406_1005267_pt1 | contig 13959 bp, 20 predicted proteins | sample RumenRJG_03DNA_FD_185986 | JGI IMG/M metagenome (GOLD analysis project Ga0256406, IMG submission 185986) | Bovine rumen microbial communities from Lethbridge, Alberta, Canada - RJG_03 | ecosystem: Host-associated > Mammals > Digestive system > Stomach > Rumen | place: Canada: Alberta | collected...
TGGACGGGTTTCTTTTCGCTTCTTGGCATAGTAAAGGCCTCCTGTGATTAAGTGTATATCACAGGAGACCCTGAAGGAATTCCTTATTCCGTATTTACAGAAAAACTACCACACTCTCGCTGACATTTATGACTATATACAATCACAGAATACAAACTGGTAATAAAGCTTCGACCTGAATTAGATGCGGTGTTCATCGAACGGTGAAAATTTCTACTCATACGCTCCTCGCGGGCCGCGACAGGTTCGCTTGGATTATGGCATCAGTATCTTTTACATTTCTACTCACACGCCCCTCGCGGGGCGCGACGAAATTGGCGAGCCACTGGGAAAGGTAAAATCCCAATTTCTACTCACACGCCCCTCGCGGGGCGCGACCCGCATAGCGTATGACAGGAAGTGCGAGACAAATATTTCTACTCACACGCCCCTCGCGGGGCGCGACAAATGCTTGGACACAATCGCATCGATGTTGTGCCATTTCTACTCACACGCCCCTCGCGGGGCGCGACCAAATCTGTTTGCCGTCTCGCGAGTTTTTTCGCATTTCTACTCACACGCCCCTCGCGAGGCGCGACGCGGTCTGAAGCGTCACTGTCCCGGTCGAAACCACATTTCTACTCACACGCCCCTCGCGGGGCGCGACGTAGTTCGCAGTTGATCGACACTGACGAACCAATTTCTACTCACACGCCCCTCGCGGGGCGCGACCGGGACCGGGACATATGATCCTAATTTTATCGCTTATTTCTACTCACACGCCCCTCGCGGGGCGCGACTGAAAGAACTGAACAATGTTTCCAACCCGACGCTTATTTCTACTCACACGCCCCTCGCGGGGCGCGACCGAATAACATCCGGCGGGGTTCCTATAACGCTGCAATTTCTACTCACACGCCCCTCGCGAGGCGCGACCCATTCCAGAAGGATGGATGTTCGATCTTGTCAATTTCTACTCACACGCCCCTCGCGGGGCGCGACCAGATGAAGATGCCAGATGCATCCTCTGCATAATTTCTACTCACAAGCCCCTCGCGGGGCGCGACCGGATCCTCCCGATCTGATAGTTCTGGATGTCACTATTTCTACTCACACGCCCCTCGCGGGGCGCGACGTCTTGCCCTTTTGCGTGGGCGAAACAATGACAATTTCTACTCACACGCCCCTCGCGGGGCGCGACCGAGGAACTGTACATGCTGTCGGTTAGCAACAATATTTCTACTCACACGCCCCTCGCGGGGCGCGACTGAACGTGATGCCACTGATCGCGAAAACCAGCTCATTTCTACTCACACGCCCCTCGCGGGGCGCGACGGTCTCGGAAGCTCTGAGAGCGGTCAACAGTATCATTTCTACTCACACGCCCCTCGCGGGGCGCGACAAAACATTACCAAATCTTGAACTTCTGCTCAACATTTCTACTCACACGCCCCTCGCGGGGCGCGACGGAAAGGCAAATCTGTCAATCTGAATACCATGGATTTCTACTCACACGCCCCTCGCGGGGCGCGACCCGGATCACGTTGGAACTGTTACCTATGTCAACATTTCTACTCACACGCCCCTCGCGGGGCGCGACGGAAGGTGATGACAAGGCTGTGATGGGGCTATACCATTTCTACTCACACGCCCCTCGCGGGGCGCGACATATACGCCGCCGAATCCATACAGCTCACGAAGAATTTCTACTCACACGCCCCTCGCGGGGCGCGACATATACGCCGCCGAATCCATACAGCTCACGAAGAATTTCTACTCACACGCCCCTCGCGGGGCGCGACATGAAAAAGATGAAAGCAGCATAACTCAACAAAATTTCTACTCACACGCCCCTCGCGGGGCGCGACATAACCAGATGGGTGCAATGAATCATATCTGGCGACATTTCTACTCACACGCCCCTCGCGGGGCGCGACAAATTGATTTTTATCATGATAAGCTCACATATGATTTCTACTCACACGCCCCTCGCGGGGCGCGACCGGAGCGCAGAGGAGACACATATTGTGCCTTGTATATTTCTACTCACACGCCCCTCGCGGGGCGCGACCGGAAAGCCTGTTTACTGCTCTGATAACATGCCAATTTCTACTCACACGCCCCTCGCGGGGCGCGACCGGTCTCCTGTCTCATTGCTGTCATAGCAAAATTATTTCTACTCACACGCCCCTCGCGGGGCGCGACGAATAAATAGTCCACTCATAACGCTTTGTCCTCAATTTCTACTCACACGCCCCTCGCGGGGCGCGACATACCTGCCGGGTTAACCGCCAGGGGGCAAGCGCGATTTCTACTCACACGCCCCTCGCGGGGCGCGACCGATTATGACGGCGGTGCTTCTGGCGATCACCACATTTCTACTCACACGCCCCTCGCGGGGCGCGACGGCAAACGGAAAATCTACATTCCTGGACATGATCATTTCTACTCACACGCCCCTCGCGGGGCGCGACAACAGGCTTGGATTTACTATGGATCAGTTTAGAAATTTCTACTCACACGCCCCTCGCGGGGCGCGACAATGTAAGGCCATCAAAATCATCTCTTTTGAGACATTTCTACTCACACGCCCCTCGCGGGGCGCGACACACACGGCTGTTTCTTCAATCCGCCATCAAACATTTCTACTCACACGCCCCTCGCGGGGCGCGACGCACACTTGCAATCTGTGCGATACGTTACTGTCATTTCTACTCACACGCCCCTCGCGGGGCGCGACATATCTACACGCATGCCATTACCGCTGGCAAGCGATTTCTACTCACACGCCCCTCGCGGGGCGCGACTCATACGGCTGGCTGCAGACCTGCGCGAGCAGGATTTCTACTCACACGCCCCTCGCGGGGCGCGACTCAGATTGGAGCGTTTTCTGTTCTGGATAATGCGATTTCTACTCACACGCCCCTCGCGGGGCGCGACTGCTCACACTTTCCCTTCTTTCATTGTGGGATCATTTCTACTCACACGCCCCTCGCGGGGCGCGACGTGGGGGCCGTCGTACTGGAAAGAATTCAGAGAATTTCTACTCACACGCCCCTCGCGGGGCGCGACGGCCTGACATCGTGGCTCAGCCTTGGAGCAATCGATTTCTACTCACACGCCCCTCGCGGGGCGCGACGGGTTGTTCTACGGCGCAGAAAGTATCGCGTCAATTTCTACTCACACGCCCCTCGCGGGGCGCGACGCCTTTGAAGATGTCGAGGATCTTCTTGCTTCTATTTCTACTCACACGCCCCTCGCGGGGCGCGACAATCATGCCACTTACGTGGACGAGAGATACGAAAATTTCTACTCACACGCCCCTCGCGGGGCGCGACTGGTGACAGGTTTAATACATCCATGATCTACAACATTTCTACTCACACGCCCCTCGCGGGGCGCGACGAAGCAGAAGATCTGCAGACCATCAGAGACAAAAATTTCTACTCACACGCCCCTCGCGGGGCGCGACCTGGGGTGAATGATGACAAACAGCGTGAAAAGCTGATTTCTACTCACACGCCCCTCGCGGGGCGCGACATACTTCTATTAAAGCATTTACGATGTTCTCCGGATTTCTACTCACACGCCCCTCGCGGGGCGCGACGTTAGTCCTCCTTAACCTCAAATACCCTGATTTCATTTCTACTCACACGCCCCTCGCGGGGCGCGACTCATCCACATATTTCAGATCATTGTCGATGGCAATTTCTACTCACACGCCCCTCGCGGGGCGCGACCAACTGATGCTGCTGGATCTGATCGAACATCTGGATTTCTACTCACACGCCCCTCGCGGGGCGCGACGTATTTGCTTCCACACATTACTGAAATAATCAGATTTCTACTCACACGCCCCTCGCGGGGCGCGACGGATGGCATGGAAGTCATTGATCAGAAGACCTTTGATTTCTACTCACACGCCCCTCGCGGGGCGCGACCCATTCTTGATAATCTTTTTCACTTCCAGAACAATTTCTACTCACACGCCCCTCGCGGGGCGCGACGTGCTTCATGGGAAATTCTGTTGCATCCTTCTTCAATTTCTACTCACACGCCCCTCGCGGGGCGCGACACCAGCCAAACAAACAGTATCTGAATGGGCTGATATTTCTACTCACACGCCCCTCGCGGGGCGCGACAAGCGGCTTTTTAATGCAGGAACAGAGCATCGAATTTCTACTCACACGCCCCTCGCGGGGCGCGACTGTATTGATCCGCTTGCTTCCACCAGTACAGCGATTTCTACTCACACGCCCCTCGCGGGGCGCGACCTGGGTATTCATTCAATGTTGGTGCCACAAAAGCATTTCTACTCACACGCCCCTCGCGGGGCGCGACAGGAAGTACAGCAGAGTATATGTTCACAAGTACACAATTTCTACTCACACGCCCCTCGCGGGGCGCGACCGGACCTGACTGAGGCAAGACGGGAGATGCTCGAATTTCTACTCACACGCCCCTCGCGGGGCGCGACGCAGTGCGGTCGTACAACGCCATGTTCGCGGAAATTTCTACTCACACGCCCCTCGCGGGGCGCGACAATGTTGACAACACATTAAAATGTGATATATTTATTTCTACTCACACGCCCCTCGCGGGGCGCGACCGCTTCCGATCAGGATCGTCGGAAAATGTACAGATTTCTACTCACACGCCCCTCGCGGGGCGCGACGAAAGCATCAGACAGGTTATTCCCAGATTTGATGATTTCTACTCACACGCCCCTCGCGGGGCGCGACTGTCATCCGCTATGATATGCCATATGTCCCAATGATTTCTACTCACACGCCCCTCGCGGGGCGCGACAGACTCCGCTGATGATCGTGGCTGCGTAAGCATCATTTCTACTCACACGCCCCTCGCGGGGCGCGACCCAGGTATTGTTGCTCAGGGTGCATTTCATGCCAATTTCTACTCACACGCCCCTCGCGGGGCGCGACCAAAGTGCGCAGATCAGCGCGATGAACTTCCTGATTTCTACTCACACGCCCCTCGCGGGGCGCGACGGAAAGAAGCCAAAGCAGCGAAGGCGGCAGAAATTTCTACTCACACGCCCCTCGCGGGGCGCGACTCGATGGCAAGCTCTGATCCTTCGTATTCCCAATTTCTACTCACACGCCCCTCGCGGGGCGCGACATACTGCATCACCCTCCCTTTGTCGTTTGGCGTATTTCTACTCACACGCCCCTCGCGGGGCGCGACTTACCGCTCTGATTGAGGTAGGCGGCGAATTATGGATTTCTACTCACACGCCCCTCGCGGGGCGCGACCGGTTCCGGACTGAAAGCGGGGAAACCCTGAGTATTTCTACTCACACGCCCCTCGCGGGGCGCGACCGGACTGGATCAATACCGGAAAAATTCAGTCAAATTTCTACTCACACGCCCCTCGCGGGGCGCGACTGACGCGGATCCGAACTATGAGAACAACAACATGATTTCTACTCACACGCCCCTCGCGGGGCGCGACTTGAAGGAAACATGAATGGCGGCGTTGTCGGCCGATTTCTACTCACACGCCCCTCGCGGGGCGCGACCAGAGGCCGCAGCGCAGGCGAATGGTCAAATCGCGATTTCTACTCACACGCCCCTCGCGGGGCGCGACACAGCAGCCTGCTATTCCAGTCAACATTATGCCAATTTCTACTCACACGCCCCTCGCGGGGCGCGACGCGGAAGCCGTCAGCAGTGAGATTGCGGACGCAAATTTCTACTCACACGCCCCTCGCGGGGCGCGACTCGGATGCCGATCATATATCGGCATTATGGCAGATTTCTACTCACACGCCCCTCGCGGGGCGCGACTCGTGCCCTTAGCGTTCATTGCGTAGGGTTTACCATTTCTACTCACACGCCCCTCGCGGGGCGCGACGCGCATTCATTGCCTGGACTGCCGCTTCGATCAATTTCTACTCACACGCCCCTCGCGGGGCGCGACATAGATCATTATCAGGGAACACACACCGATAATATTTCTACTCACACGCCCCTCGCGGGGCGCGACTGTCGGGCCGAAGAACATGCTGCGGGATTACCCATTTCTACTCACACGCCCCTCGCGGGGCGCGACCAAGCTCCTCCTCTGAGGCTCCGTCTGCCATTGCATTTCTACTCACACGCCCCTCGCGGGGCGCGACCCTTCCCCATTCTTCCCTGACATCATCATAATTATTTCTACTCACACGCCCCTCGCGGGGCGCGACATCGGAATAACAGCGGTTGAAGGAATCAGCTTATGATTTCTACTCACACGCCCCTCGCGGGGCGCGACATGTCTCCCCGGCCTCTGCTGCCTCCTTCTTCAATTTCTACTCACACGCCCCTCGCGGGGCGCGACCCTGGTAGTCATCCGCTGGCCCATGTTCTGATGGATTTCTACTCACACGCCCCTCGCGGGGCGCGACCCCAACGGCGTGATGTCCTTAGTGTTCCATTTTATTTCTACTCACACGCCCCTCGCGGGGCGCGACCCTTCTCCGTGAAAGAAAATGCGGACAAAATCATGATTTCTACTCACACGCCCCTCGCGGGGCGCGACCTTTAAGTCGCCGCTATGCTTGTCAACCTGATCATTTCTACTCACACGCCCCTCGCGGGGCGCGACACAACTTATTAATAATGTGATTGCTATTATTAATATTTCTACTCACACGCCCCTCGCGGGGCGCGACATTGTCAACTCAAATGAAGTAATGGATTTTCTGGAATTTCTACTCACACGCCCCTCGCGGGGCGCGACATTCTGGCCATCTTCACCATCGATTGTCGCTGAATTTCTACTCACACGCCCCTCGCGGGGCGCGACTGTCGACGTCGCCTCTGTGCTTCGCGTACCAGTATTTCTACTCACACGCCCCTCGCGGGGCGCGACAGAATATACATTGGACGAACTCGGAATAACATACATTTCTACTCACACGCCCCTCGCGGGGCGCGACCAAATTGCAATTTGTTGCATACGCTATAGGCGCATTTCTACTCACACGCCCCTCGCGGGGCGCGACCTTCTGCCATTCCTGGGAACGATGCGGGCTCATATTTCTACTCACACGCCCCTCGCGGGGCGCGACTCGACCTTGGGCAGTGAAGTGCAGATCTGGTTGAATTTCTACTCACACGCCCCTCGCGGGGCGCGACCGACTTTCTTAATATTCCAACATACATTAACTATATTTCTACTCACACGCCCCTCGCGGGGCGCGACTGGATCACGAACATGGTTTTCAATGTGTAGAAACTATTTCTACTCACACGCCCCTCGCGGGGCGCGACGGATGGCGGAAAGCCGACGTTTCACTCACATTCATTTCTACTCACACGCCCCTCGCGGGGCGCGACCCAGTACCTCAACATTCAGCTGTACATCGGAGACATTTCTACTCACACGCCCCTCGCGGGGCGCGACCTGCACGGGAGAGCTCGGATTCATGGGCATGATTCAATTTCTACTCACACGCCCCTCGCGGGGCGCGACAAATGGACGGATTCCCATGCGTCAACATCAGATTCATTTCTACTCACACGCCCCTCGCGGGGCGCGACGAAGATGGAAAAATGTGGAGGTTGAACATGATTATTTCTACTCACACGCCCCTCGCGGGGCGCGACCAGCTCTGATGTATTGCGCCCGTAGGTCGTGGACAATTTCTACTCACACGCCCCTCGCGGGGCGCGACCCGGATGCCGCCGCGTGTGCGCTGTCGACCACTCCATTTCTACTCACACGCCCCTCGCGGGGCGCGACGCTCGCATGCATACTTCTCATCGCCGTATACTTCATTTCTACTCACACGCCCCTCGCGGGGCGCGACATTTGACGATGATGGTTATCATGATTGCATCGACGATTTCTACTCACACGCCCCTCGCGGGGCGCGACCGATATGTGACGGCTTTGTTGCTCGTCCTCCGGATTTCTACTCACACGCCCCTCGCGGGGCGCGACCGAAATTATCATTCAGCTGCTGCATGGTATACAATTTCTACTCACACGCCCCTCGCGGGGCGCGACGAAAGCAATGTCGGTCATCCGTAGCAAACGCGCGATTTCTACTCACACGCCCCTCGCGGGGCGCGACTGATGATTTCCTCAGAGTTATCCATGATATCGACATTTCTACTCACACGCCCCTCGCGGGGCGCGACACGATATCTGCCCGTACAAGACACCGGAAATGCTGATTTCTACTCACACGCCCCTCGCGGGGCGCGACAGGGCGCATGAGGCTGACGCTGGATATGATATCATTTCTACTCACACGCCCCTCGCGGGGCGCGACCCCGCCCTGGACACCGGCAGCCGGAGCAGATCCATTTCTACTCACACGCCCCTCGCGGGGCGCGACCAGTGAATGTATCCTATACGGATCCGCTGTATCCATTTCTACTCACACGCCCCTCGCGGGGCGCGACCTGATCCCCGAATTGGATCGTGTCATGATGTGGATTTCTACTCACACGCCCCTCGCGGGGCGCGACCCGGGCAACAACGGCATCAGTCTTTGCGGAAGCAGATTTCTACTCACACGCCCCTCGCGGGGCGCGACTCTGGAAAATGAACATGGTGTAGATGAATATTATATTTCTACTCACACGCCCCTCGCGGGGCGCGACACATATATACCCCTCCGGGATACCCCTGCAAGAGATTTCTACTCACACGCCCCTCGCGGGGCGCGACCAAAAAAATGAAAAAAATTGGTAGAATAGTTATAATTTCTACTCACACGCCCCTCGCGGGGCGCGACCGCCGCGCGGCACGGTACATTTCACGAATGCCAGATTTCTACTCACACGCCCCTCGCGGGGCGCGACACAAACTGCAATTTATTGCAGACGCTGTATGAACATTTCTACTCACACGCCCCTCGCGGGGCGCGACAGAAGCTTGGTTATTATTCTGGCGCGATAAACGGATTTCTACTCACACGCCCCTCGCGGGGCGCGACCGGCAGCGGTCAGATACCCCTTCCGGGTATACATGCAATTTCTACTCACACGCCCCTCGCGGGGCGCGACCCTGTGCTCTGTAGATTGCCATGTTGATGACATATTTCTACTCACACGCCCCTCGCGGGGCGCGACCTCAGTTCTGCAAGCGATAAGTTCAGTTACGCAAATTTCTACTCACACGCCCCTCGCGGGGCGCGACCTCAGGTACGAGAAAGACAGCCGAGTCGGGCAGATTTCTACTCACACGCCCCTCGCGGGGCGCGACACATCGCATGCACGTTCAGCGGTTTCAACTGGAATTTCTACTCACACGCCCCTCGCGGGGCGCGACACATCGCATGCACGTTCAGCGGTTTCAACTGGAATTTCTACTCACACGCCCCTCGCGGGGCGCGACTCTTCAGGTCCTCGGTCGCTCTCGTCTCCATGCAGATTTCTACTCACACGCCCCTCGCGGGGCGCGACCCTTCCCGTCCCGGATGAGTACAACCCGTCGATAATTTCTACTCACACGCCCCTCGCGGGGCGCGACCGCACTGCTCAGGACCTTCAGGAGCTTCATGCACATTTCTACTCACACGCCCCTCGCGGGGCGCGACAGGCCTCTCAGGAGCCAGCAACGGAGGAAGCATGATTTCTACTCACACGCCCCTCGCGGGGCGCGACTGCTGATGGTACAGCAGGTTCGTGATCTGCTCAATTTCTACTCACACGCCCCTCGCGGGGCGCGACAACAGCAAAGACAGCAGCGAAGCCGGTACAGGATATTTCTACTCACACGCCCCTCGCGGGGCGCGACGAGCGTTCAAGTGCTGGGAAGCGAGAGAGAAGGATTTCTACTCACACGCCCCTCGCGGGGCGCGACGATAGCAGATATTCAGCAGGTGTTGTGAGACATGAATTTCTACTCACACGCCCCTCGCGGGGCGCGACCCGCTGCGCCTGGTCGTAGCCTATTTTGTCATTATTTCTACTCACACGCCCCTCGCGGGGCGCGACCGGCTGCAATCCCTTCCAGCGGTCTACTTCTTCATTTCTACTCACACGCCCCTCGCGGGGCGCGACCAAACAATGGCACTCTGGCTCTTCTCGACTACGCATTTCTACTCACACGCCCCTCGCGGGGCGCGACATTAACGCCCTTCTTCGGATGGGTGTTGATGTGGATTTCTACTCACACGCCCCTCGCGGGGCGCGACCTCCTAGTTCGCTTCCCCTTATGGCGGTATTGTAATTTCTACTCACACGCCCCTCGCGGGGCGCGACCTCCTCCGGTGTTATCCTCGTACCTGTAGAACACATTTCTACTCACACGCCCCTCGCGGGGCGCGACATGCTCATAATCGGAGCTACCACAGGATTCACAATATTTCTACTCACACGCCCCTCGCGGGGCGCGACCAACAGAGCAGCTGGTCACGATGTTCGAGATGACAATTTCTACTCACACGCCCCTCGCGGGGCGCGACATACTGCTCGTCAAGATTCACGTCCTCTTTCCTATTTCTACTCACACGCCCCTCGCGGGGCGCGACCACGGAGCATGCGAGAAATACTTGGCAGAAAGAAATTTCTACTCACACTCCCCTCGCGGGGCGCGACGTCTTTCGTACTGTCTGGTTTTCGGGTCATATGTTATTTCTACTCACACGCCCCTCGCGGGGCGCGACGAAATCAGGGCAATCTTGACTGCCTCCGTAAATCCATTTCTACTCACACGCCCCTCGCGGGGCGCGACTTCATTTTCTCTCCCTCTCTTCTTTTTCTTCTTCATTTCTACTCACACGCCCCTCGCGGGGCGCGACAAAAGGTTCATCGCGCTGTTGAAGCCGGAATATATATTTCTACTCACACGCCCCTCGCGGGGCGCGACGCTGACCATCGTCATCGCATGCGGTACTGTATCGATTTCTACTCACACGCCCCTCGCGGGGCGCGACGACATCCGGGTTCAGCTCCTCATTGTACTCTTCATTTCTACTCACACGCCCCTCGCGGGGCGCGACGGACACACCTGGGACAAGAGACATACCCGGAAGATTTCTACTCACACGCCCCTCGCGGGGCGCGACGGAGACAAGGCTGCATTACCTCAGCGGAGTCGTATTTCTACTCACACGCCCCTCGCGGGGCGCGACTTTCCCCCGGGGCAGCTAAGATATTGGATGGTTAATTTCTACTCACACGCCCCTCGCGGGGCGCGACGCATCAGGTATTTTGTCAGCTTGATGCACGCTTGATTTCTACTCACACGCCCCTCGCGGGGCGCGACAATCATCCGCCCGCTCTTTGGCCATCCGTTCATCATTTCTACTCACACGCCCCTCGCGGGGCGCGACAAACGCCGGCAGATCCTTTACAAACCGCCGAAACATTTCTACTCACACGCCCCTCGCGGGGCGCGACGTATTTGTCCTGGGTAAGAAAGGAGATTGAAAATATTTCTACTCACACGCCCCTCGCGGGGCGCGACCTGCTGGTCCTGCACCCCGACTGGCTGTACAGTATTTCTACTCACACGCCCCTCGCGGGGCGCGACAAACTCCGTCGATGACCGTTGGGGAATAGGTATCATTTCTACTCACACGCCCCTCGCGGGGCGCGACCCCTGAAGCATGATATATGCCCGAAGAATTATGCAATTTCTACTCACACGCCCCTCGCGGGGCGCGACTCAATTACATCTTCGCCAGCAAGGAAGTCTACGATTTCTACTCACACGCCCCTCGCGGGGCGCGACGCTTGCGAAGCAGCGGCCCTCGCGAAGCTCAACGATTTCTACTCACACGCCCCTCGCGGGGCGCGACCAAGTGCACCGATCCTGCCAATATTGAACTGTAATTTCTACTCACACGCCCCTCGCGGGGCGCGACCGCTCTCGAGAAGGTTTACGCGATCATAGACGGATTTCTACTCACACGCCCCTCGCGGGGCGCGACCGGATGGAAGAAATATAAGGTTGTCACGCGTAAATTTCTACTCACACGCCCCTCGCGGGGCGCGACAAAGGGAGTAGGACTATGGACAATTATTTTATTATTTCTACTCACACGCCCCTCGCGGGGCGCGACATTGTCAAGTGTGCTTTAATGTTTTTTGTTGACATTTCTACTCACACGCCCCTCGCGGGGCGCGACCTACGGGGTGGTTCTCTCCACCAGGGCAAAAGAAAATTTCTACTCACACGCCCCTCGCGGGGCGCGACGTTCGCTGCTGCTGCCGTTGATGCCTGCACCTTGGATTTCTACTCACACGCCCCTCGCGGGGCGCGACCGAAAGGCGCAGCCAATCACAGCGGGACGAGTCCGGATTTCTACTCACACGCCCCTCGCGGGGCGCGACAAGGGAGGCGCTGCAGGCGCTCTTGTTGGCTTCATTTCTACTCACACGCCCCTCGCGGGGCGCGACCGGAATGCTCATCTGGACTACCGTGACAACATGAATTTCTACTCACACGCCCCTCGCGGGGCGCGACAGTTCGGAGTACCGGCGGTCAATCTTCTGGATCCATTTCTACTCACACGCCCCTCGCGGGGCGCGACACGAAGAACAGCTCTTTTCCCGTGATGGGTCCAATTTCTACTCACACGCCCCTCGCGGGGCGCGACTGTTCACTCTTACGACCTAATCTCCCGCTGATCATTTCTACTCACACGCCCCTCGCGGGGCGCGACCATACTGCATCACCCTCCCTTTGTCGTTTGGCGTATTTCTACTCACACGCCCCTCGCGGGGCGCGACGATTGAATATGTATTATGCGTACTTTGATAAAAATTTCTACTCACACGCCCCTCGCGGGGCGCGACCGATGGGTGCTCCTCGAAGGCTGATCAATTTTCGATTTCTACTCACACGCCCCTCGCGGGGCGCGACGCAGAACGCGCGGACCGCCGCGCGGATCGGTACGATTTCTACTCACACGCCCCTCGCGGGGCGCGACATAGTCCCATTTGCCCTTGATCTTATTCAGCGCATTTCTACTCACACGCCCCTCGCGGGGCGCGACGTAACTCTGGTCGATTACTCCTACTGCGTTTGATTTCTACTCACACGCCCCTCGCGGGGCGCGACACGCGGTTCCGCTTTCTTCCATCTGTGCCATCTTATTTCTACTCACACGCCCCTCGCGGGGCGCGACGACGCACTTGACGCAGTGACGAGAGCGATTTCAATTTCTACTCACACGCCCCTCGCGGGGCGCGACCCGCAGGACAGCCGGATCGGCATCGATGAGAACCATTTCTACTCACACGCCCCTCGCGGGGCGCGACTCTCGAGCTGATCTTGACGGTTTCTTTGTCGAACTATTTCTACTCACACGCCCCTCGCGGGGCGCGACAGAATACGAGTCAATGAATTACGCCTGCGTCTATATTTCTACTCACACGCCCCTCGCGGGGCGCGACCGGTGATCCAGTCCACGATGGACTGATAGAATCCATTTCTACTCACACGCCCCTCGCGGGGCGCGACCTCGTCCCATTCCCGCTGAATGTACTTTGTCTTGATTTCTACTCACACGCCCCTCGCGGGGCGCGACGCCCCAGTCAATCCCTTCGATAGCTCCGTTTACATTTCTACTCACACGCCCCTCGCGGGGCGCGACCTGTCATCTCGTTTTCCTTCTGTATAAGGGAATCATTTCTACTCACACGCCCCTCGCGGGGCGCGACGGTCATCTCCGTTCCGTCCGTGCTGATGAAGACCCACACGCCCCTCGCGGGGCGCGACCTGTCATCTCGTTTTCCTTCTGTATAAGGGAATCATTTCTACTCACACGCCCCTCGCGGGGCGCGACCCATGATCTCACCTCCTTACCCCAGTAATTTATTATTTCTACTCACACGCCCCTCGCGGGGCGCGACTCAATCGAAATGTGCGTAAGAAGCAGGACAGGCAATTTCTACTCACACGCCCCTCGCGGGGCGCGACTGCAATATATTGTAACTATATTGTTAATCACGCCACTATATAGCATAGAGAGGCGGAAAATCTATATGCAGTTTACTATAAATAGTCATCAAC
>Ga0256406_1005269_pt1 | contig 13953 bp, 10 predicted proteins | sample RumenRJG_03DNA_FD_185986 | JGI IMG/M metagenome (GOLD analysis project Ga0256406, IMG submission 185986) | Bovine rumen microbial communities from Lethbridge, Alberta, Canada - RJG_03 | ecosystem: Host-associated > Mammals > Digestive system > Stomach > Rumen | place: Canada: Alberta | collected...
GATAAATCCGGCATTTTCTGCTGCCCCCACAATCAGAGGGCTGTCTTTTCTCGCCGCAAAAATTTCCCCGGGGCAGTCCGCAAACAGAATTCCCAGCGCATAGGATCCTTCCAGACGGCTGAGAACCGTGGTAATGGTTTCCAGCGGATTCCCCTTATAATAATAGTCGAGAAGGTGGACGATCACCTCTGTATCTGTATCGGAGACAAATTCATAACCCTTTTTCATCAGATACTTTTTGTAATACAGATAATTCTCAATAATACCGTTATGTACAACCGCAATCGTTTTGTCTTTGTTGGTGTGCGGATGCGCATTGCATACCGACGGCTCCCCGTGCGTCGCCCAGCGGGTATGTCCGATACCGCAGGTTCCCGGAAGCGTGGAGCCTCCGTGTGTCTGGTTATACAGTACCTCCAGATGACCGACCGCCTTCGCTACATTTATTTTCTTTCCGTCATACACCGCCAGTCCCGCGGAATCATAGCCGCGGTATTCCAGCTTCTCCAGCCCGTCCAGAAGAATGGGCGCCGCCTGTGTCTCTCCGGTAAATCCAACTATTCCACACATACTAACTGATCTCCTTTGTGAACGGTATCTCTGTGATCGAGTGTCAAAAGTATACTTACGGCACCCTGAAATGAATCAGCAGGACTGCTCCATCTCATCAAACAGCCTGAGGATCTCCCCGGCCGCCTCTTCTTCATCCGGCCCGTCGCAGCAGACAGATATGACCTCTCCCCGCCCGATGCAGGCTGCAAGAATGCTAAGAACACTTTTCGCATTGGCCGTACAGTGAGTTCCCTCTCTGCTGTACTCCAGGGTGATCCTGCTCTGAAAGCGAACCGCCTCCTCGCACAGCTTCCCTGCCGGCCGCAGGTGAAGTCCCATGGGATCTGTGATTGTTACTGTCTTTCTGATCATTGGCTGCTTCTCACGTCCCTTTTTCTGAATTACGGCTTTCCTCCGCAGATAGTCCGCAGAGGTATCAGCCCTCCTCCGACGCCGGAGTTTCCGCCGCGGTAGGTGTCGCCTTCGCCTTTACATGCACCTTCATGCTTACCGGCTCTGACAGACTTACCCCTGTCGGAAGAGACACATTCAGTGTTACATCCGTATCTCCTTCTTCCAGATTTCTGGCGTCTATCGAAGCTTTTATGTCACTGGCTGTCATGGCATCCACCACGCTCTTTGCCCCTGTTACAATGACGGGCACGGTTGTCTGATCATAGGAGATGCTCAGGCTGTCGCTCAGATCATCCACCTCAATGTCGTCTACATCAACGGAAAGCTCCCGGCTTCCGTCCGAAAGAATCTGTATGGTCACAGAAACTGTTCCGGAGGTATTTTCTGCGACACGCATGTTGTCTGGCAGAATATCCGCCAGATTGATCTCCGCGGTAACATCCGAGGAAGCGCCGCTGACTGAAATCATTTCCGCGGGTATGGTCAGCTTGCTGCCGTCCGCTCCGAGTTCGGACACCGCATCGTCGTCTCCCACCAGCGTTACGGTCTGAGGCGTCGTGGAGACGGCGTTTACATTATATCCTTTAGCCGGCGTCCCCGAATACTGCACATCCAGCGTCACCCCGGACACTTTCTTCCAGAGTTCTACATAGACCGTTACATCCGGCACCCCTCCGTCAAAGGTCAGATCGTCCGCGATTGTCTCTTCCGACAGCTGTCTGCCGCTGGCATCCGAAATGACCAGCTTCGCGGCCTTTGTTCCGTTCTGGGTCATACCCGTAACATCAATCTTTGCGACAACCGTGTCAATACTGTCAACAATAGACGCCGCTCCCGTAATGACCACCTTTTCCGGATTCGGTGTTGTCTCGCCGACTTCAAAATTCGTTCCTGGCTCGGAATCCCCTACATCCACGGTAACAGGGAACTCCCTGCTGTCCACGGTCTCAATGGTGATCGGTATTGCCTGTCTGGAGAGCGTAATATTAGAAGCGGAAATCCCCGGACAAGACGCCGACAGAGGAACCATAACCGGATCTGTGTCCATGTCTACAATCTGTGTCAGATCCGCCGTAACCGTAATATCCTCTGCGCTGACATCCTTCAGAACGGATCGGTTGCCCTTCAGATAAACCGTAACCGTCTTATAGCTGTCATCGATATGGTACACCTGCTTTCCGTTGGAAATATAGGAATCATTTTCCACCGTGATCTTCACACTGTAGGACTGCGTTTCCACCGGGTCATTGATATCCACGACAACATACCAGATCACAACCGCGATCAGGATAGAGAGCAGCTTCAGACCCAGATTTTCCTTCAGTTTATTGAGAAATCTAGATCTCATTCCGTTTTCTCCCCCTTTTCAGGATTCTGGCGCTGTCATCATAGATCTTTTGAGCCTCCTGAAGCGCCCGGCGCAGTTCACTGGGCGACACTGCCGCGTGAAGCCTTCCGTTCTGCGCGTAGGAAACAGCCCCCGTTTCCTCCGAGACAATAAGAACAAAACAGTCACTCTGCTCACTGATGCCGACCCCGGCACGATGACGGGTTCCCAGCTTTTTGCTCAGATCCATGTTATCAGAAAGAGGAAGGTAGCAGGTTGCCGCCGCAATCCGGTCCTCGCGGATCAGAACCGCGCCGTCATGAAGCGGTGTGTTATGTTCAAAAATGTTCACAAGGAGCTGGCTGGAAACCACAGCGTCCAGCGGGATCCCGGTGTTCTCGTATTCGTAGAGATGAGTTTCTCTCTCCAGAACGATCAGGGCTCCCGTTTTCACCTCACTCATCTCAAAACAGGCCCGCACCAGCTCGCTGACGGTATGGTCGCTGAAGCGTTTGTTCTCTTCCGGAGAACGGTTAATCGCCATCAGCGAATTCACAAAATTGCTGTGTCCCATCTGTTCCAGCGCTTTTCGCAGCTCCGGCTGGAAAATAATAACAATCGCCGTAAAAGCAACGACGCTCAGGTTTCCCATCAGCCAGACAATGACTTCCATTTTCAGGAGATTGGCTATAACCACGAAGCCCAGAATAAACAGAATTCCGCGCAGGAGTGTATACGCCCTGGTGTTTTTCATCCAGAGAATCATACGGTAGGCCAGCCAGGCAATCAGCGCAATCTGCACAATGTCTATGACCTGTATGGTCTTTGGCGGCTTCAGCCAGGATAATACATTGATTTGCAGCCACCCAAGTACAGCATCCACCGTATTACCACTCCTTTCCTGACAGATTTCTGCAGATTAATCTCTTCCGGAGTCCTCCTGGTTCTTGTCAGAGGATGTCTTTTTCCTCTTCTGCGCCTTCATAGAGGCTTCCAGCCGCTCACGGAACTGATCAATGGTTTCTTCTTCTCTCGGTTTCTTATGAATTTCCGTAAGCTGAATCGTCTCTCCGCCGATATCCGGCTTCTTTTCCGCCGTTTTTTCCCTGTTCTCCCGGCTGATCCAGGACTCAATCTGCTCTTCCGATGGCATACGGATGGTTTTTTCCGCCTCCGGACCGCGGACTGCGCCGAAATGCCGGTCCTCGCTGGTCAGGCCGTCGTCCTCCGTCTCCTGCGTGTCATCATCCAGAAAAGAATCCTCTTCTCCTTCTCCGTCTTCCGCGTCCTCGTCCTCACGGAATGCTTTCTTTCTGGAAAGAACCTTGGGAATGACCTTGACCTTGTAATAGTATTTGTCATCCTCAAACTCCAGGTATTCGCTTCCCGCGTAATCCGGAAAATAGAAAAACAGCTTGAGAACCAGGCAGACAGCCAGAGAGAGAACCGCTCCTGCCACCAGCATGACAATGTCGGTTTTTGTACCCAGAATAAAGGATCCGGCGATATTCAGAAACAGGTAGAGAATGGTCCCGACGGCAATGGCCGTCTCCCAGGAGTAAACCGTAATCAGACGCCGGATAACCATGACCGCCAGCATCACGACAACAAAGGTAATCAGCTGCATAATGATTTCCTGAGAGAGCAGCTTCTGCGGCATTGCCTCCAGAACATCCAGCAGGTTTGATGTGCCGGACGCGGCATTCTTCATCGGCTCGATATCCGTCTTCACCACATGAATAAACTCGTAGGAGATCAGCCCGCACACAACGGAAATGGTGGACAGAGGCCCGCGAAGAAGCCCTGCTCCGATCGGAACAGCCGCCGGCATATGCAGCCGGAAGGCCACCGGAGTAAGAAGCAGAATCAGGGAATCCCTGGAATTAAACCGGAAGTACAGAATAATCATAATCAGGTAGATAATCAGCGCGAAGCCGCCGACCTCTACGCCCAGTCCGAAACAATGCGCTACAATAAGCAGCACACCGATCACCACGGTTCCGTTAATCGGAAGAATAGAACAGATAACAGCCAGAATCACAATCACAAACAGGCTGTTCAGGATGGTCAGATAGCCCAGCTCATTGTTAATGGACATGAAAATAATCAGCGCCAGCGCGAATTTCAGCAGCGGACGGATATACACATCATAGTTCGCGTACAGCTCTTGTATCTGTTCGCGGAAATTTGCCAAAGTATTATTCATCTCTGTTTATTCTCCCCCAGTTTCTGCGGATCGTATCGAGCTGCTCCTCATCCCTGTACATTTTGTACAGCCTGCGCAGCTGTCTCTGATATTCGGCCACCCTTGCCTGCGCGCGGACATAGCGAAGCTTCGCCCTCGTGTAGGAAATGACTGAAAACACACCCAGCATGATCAGATAGACTATTAGAACAACAGCCAGCATCGGCCTGAAATTCAGATCATTGAGATTGGCCAGAAGAAAATTCATGTTATACATGGCAAACAGCGCAAGAGCCAGAATATAGGCAACTGTTGTAAGGACAAAATTACCCAGAAGCGACATGGCGATATAGTCGCTCTGATAGGTTCTGCAGATACGGAGCGCCTTATCCCTGTTTTTATTTTCAAACCGGGCAAGGCTGATCATCTGATACAGCCGTTTTTCATCAATCATAGAAAATATCCCCTTCCGTTCCGTCTGTGGCCGGCATGTGGATTTATTCTAGCACACTTCCTTCTGTTACGAAAGTATTAATCCATGCTGGCACAGGCGGCATACACCTCCCGCGCTCCACACCCGTACAGAGTACGGGCAAGCTCGTCCACCGTTGCTCCCGTGGTAAAAATATCATCGACAATCAGCACGCGGGCAGGAATCCGGGTTCCGGGCCGGACCTGAAACGCCCCCTGCAGATTCCTGCGGCGCATCCGTCCTGTCAGCTCTTTCTGGGGCTTCGTATTCTTTACGCGGCAGACACCGTCTTCTTCCATGGGAACATGAATTTCTTTTCCCAGAACCCGCGCAATCTCAGCCGCCTGATTGTATCCCCTTTTGCGTTCTCTGGCAGGATGAACCGGAACAGGAACAAGCAGCTGGACTTTCCACCGCTCCAGCCATGGCTGTCCGTAGACGGCCAGCGCTTTTCCGAAAAACCGGGCATACTCAGCCCGGTTCCCGTATTTCAGGCGCATCAGAGACTGGCGGATTTCTCCTCTATAAAGAAACGGCGCAAATCCCTGAACAAAGATATGCTGTGCTGTCCGGCATTTCGGACAGAATTCCGCCGATTCTTCCGGCGGCACCACTTTCCTGCTGCTCTGTCCTGCGTCCTGTTTCTCTCGAAAACCCGTGCTGAAATCCTGTCTTTCCCGGAAATCCGCGCCGTACTCCTGCTGTCCTGTCAGAGGAGCGCCGCACTTCATGCACACCGACTCCCGGATAAACCGCACCTTTCCGACGCATTCCCGGCAGATAAAGGGTTCTCCGTCCGACAGAATTCCGTCACAGACCGGACACCGTCTGGGATACACAGCAGACAGAATCCTCTCCCGAATCCTTTCTGCCGCTTTTCCTGTTGTCTTCCCTGCAGTTTTTCTTTCCCCGTCCTGTCTGCTCACCCTTCTCCTCTTCCCTGCTCCGGGACGATTTCCCTGATTCTTTCCGCAAGAGTTGTGTAACGGTTCTCTTCCGTCGGATTGGCAACCATCTCCCGGAAGATCTCCGCGCTGCCAACCAGCACCACACATTTTCTTGCGCGTGTGACCGCCGTGTAGATCAGGTTTCTGGTCATCAGCATGTGCGGCACCCCCAGCAGCGGGATGACAACTGCCGGAAATTCGCTTCCCTGTGCCTTATGAACCGTGGTGGCATAGGCAAGTTCCAGCTCGTCCAGCTGCTTAAATGAATAATCGACCATTTTGCTGTCTTCATATTCTACCGTTAAGGTTTCCATCTGCGGGCTGATTGTCCGGATGATACCGGTATCTCCGTTAAACACGCCGGTTCCCCTCTGGGCGACAATGCTGTACCGACCGCGTATTTCCCACTCCAGCTGGTAGTCATTCCGGATCTGCATAACCTTGTCCCCTTCCCGGAAACAGGTATCTCCCGCTATTTTCTCCGCTTTTCCGGGAGCCGGAGGATTCAGATATTTCTGCAGAAAAGCATTCAGTTTTTCTACTCCCAGCTCTCCCTTCCGCATGGGGGACAGCACCTGGATGTCCGTTATCTCCGATTCGGTATATCTGGGAAGCTTGTCGCTTACCAGCGAAAGGATAATCCGCTTGATCAGCAGGACGTCGTTTCGCTGGAGAAAGAAAAAATCCCGGCTTTTGTTATCCAGCGCAATGTCCTGACCGGCATGAATCCGGTGCGCATTAACAATAATATCGCTCTCCTGCGCCTGCCGGAAAATATGCTGCAATGTAATGACAGGAAACGCACCGGAGCGGATCATGTCCCGCAGCACACTGCCGGGTCCTACGCTGGGAAGCTGGTTGCGGTCACCAACCAGGATCAGCCTGGTGCCCGGAACAACGGCAGAGAGAAGCGCATGCATCAGATAAATGTCCACCATGGACATCTCATCAATAATAATGACATCCGCCTCCAGCGGATTTTCCGCGTTCCGCTCAAACCTGGCCGGTTCTTCCTGGTCTTCCTCAACCATGCCGCCGTTTACCTCCAGCATCCGGTGGATGGTGGAAGCCTCGCAGCCTGTCGCCTCCGTCATGCGCTTGGCAGCCCGTCCCGTCGGCGCCGCAAGCAAAATTGAAAGGTTCTCCGCTTCAAAATAGCGGATCATGGTGTTTATGGTGGTCGTCTTTCCCGTTCCCGGTCCCCCGCTCAGAATGAGAAGTCCGTTCTGCGCCGCGGCTGCAACCGCCTTTCTCTGCATCTCGTCCAGACGGATTTTATCCCGCTTTTCAATATCCGCAATCCTTTCTTCAATCCTTAGCGGTTCTTCGCCGGTCTTCAAATTCAGATCCTGCAGCATTCTGGCCGTGTTCAATTCAAGAAAATAATTTTGGCAGGTGTATACCAGGACATCCTGACCCTGTGTTTTCAGAGTCAGCTTTTTTTCGATGGCGAGATCCGTCAGATATTTTTCCATCTGTCCGGAATCCGTTCCCAGAAGATCAGAAGTACGCCGAAGGAGCTCTTCCCTCGGCAGATACAGGTGCCCCTGTGCGGAGGCTTCCCGAAGTGTGAAGTACAGGCCGCTCCGGATCCGAAACTCCGAGTCCGCCCGGATACCAACCTTTCCGGCAATCTCATCCGCGATTTTAAATCCCACGCCCCGAATGTCCTCCGCCAGCCTGTACGGATTTTCCCGCAGCACCTGATACAGCCTGTCCTGATACTGATTGTAGATTTTTACGCCAAGGCTGAGGGAAATTCCATACTGCGAAAGAAAAATCAGTGCATTCTGCATCTGCGCCTTTTCTTCCACCTGTCCGGCGATTTCCTGCGCCTTCCTCTCGCTGATTCCCTTCACCTCGGACAGCCGTTCCGGCTCCTCCTCCATAATCCGGAGCGTATCATCGCCGAATTTTTTGAGGATCCGGGCAGCCAGCGCCGGCCCGACTCCCCTGATGGCGCCGCTTCCCAGATAGCGCTCCAACGCGGCGCCTCCGGAAGGAACGGTGACCTCGCAGTGTGAAGCCCGGAACTGTCTGCCGTACGTCGGATGCACCGTGTACTCTCCCTCGGCCCGCATATACTCCCCCTCGTTTACCGAAGGGGCCGTGCCGAGAACCGTCACTTCCTCGTCCCGCATACTGAGGTTCAGCACCGTATAGCCGTTCTCCTCATTCCTGAAAATAATATGTTCAATATATCCCTCAATTCTATCCATAAACCTTCCTGCAGCCCCGTCCTCAGACGTGATAGGTTTTATCCATGACATTGATATTCCGGATATAGACACCGGTGCCGCGGGCAACCGCTGTCTCCGGATTTTCCGCCATCATGACGGCGATCCCCGTATCTTTATGAATGACCTCCGCCAGGCCGTTCAACTGGGCGCCTCCCCCTGCCAGGAGAATGCCTCTTTCCGCGATATCCGCGGCAAGATCCGGGGGCGTCCTCTCCAGAACCACGTGCACGGCATCCGCAATCTGCCGGACCGGCTTCTCCACAGCTTCCCGCACCTGGTCACTTGTCATGCTTATCGTGCGGGGCGTGCCGGTATGGATGTCCCTGCCGCGGATTTCCGCGTGATCCAGTCTTTTTTCCCGGTCCGCTGTGCCGATATGGATTTTTATTTCCTCTGCCGTCTGCTCTCCGATAAATAAGCCGTAAACATCCCTGACATACTGGAGCACTGCCTGATTAAAACTGTCCCCGCCCACCTGAATGGACTGTGAAACCACAATGCCGGCCAGCGAGATGACGGCAATTTCCGTAATTCCGCCCCCGACACTGACCACCATGCTCCCGCTGGGCCGGAGCACATCGATGCCGGCGCCCATGGCTGCCGCCACCGGCTCCGGCACCAGGACCACATCTCTGGCTCCCGCCTGATAGGCAGCCTCCTCCACCGCCCGCTTTTCTATTTCCGTTACTCCGCTGGGAATGCAGAGTACAATATGCGGTTTAAACAGCCGGAAATGTCCCATGGATTTCTGGATAAAATACTGCAGCATCTTCTCTGTGACCAGGAAATCCGAGATCACCCCCCCCTTCAGCGGGTGGAGCGCAAGCAGATTGCCGGAATTATGCTCCAGGCGGCTCCGCGCCTCATCCCCGAAGGCGACAACCATATTTTTATCCTTGTCAAAGGCAGCCAGCGCCGGTTCCCGCAGGATAATTCCTTTTCCTTTTACATAAACCACGATTGTAGATGTTCCCAGATCTATTCCGATATCTGTCGCTGCCGGCATGATAACTCCCTTCCTCTGTTACTCCCCTGTTTTTTTATTGCGAGGGTGCGTTCCTCAGCATCTCCCGGATATACTGTCCGGTATAGGAGTCTTTGCACTCCGCCACCTGTTCCGGCGTACCTTTGGCAATCACCGTACCGCCTCTGTCGCCGCCTTCCGGCCCCATATCAATAATATAATCCGCCGTCTTAATCACGTCCAGATTATGTTCGATCACAATGACCGTATTGCCGCCGTCCGTCAGCCGCTGCAGAATGAAAACGAGCTTGTCCACATCCGCAAAATGGAGCCCCGTCGTAGGCTCATCAAGAATATAGACGGTTCTCCCCGTGCTTTTTTTGGACAGCTCTGTAGCCAGCTTTACTCTCTGCGCCTCTCCCCCCGACAGCTCCGTCGAGGGCTGCCCCAGACGGATGTAGGACAGTCCCACATCGTATAGCGTCTGTATCTTCCTCTTAATAGAAGGAACCGGGCTGAAAAAGTCCAGCGCCTCCTCTACCGTCATGTTCAGGACATCATAAATGCTTTTCCCCTTGTACTTCACATCCAGTGTTTCCCGGTTGTAGCGTTTTCCTCCGCATACCTCGCAGGGAACATAAACATCCGGAAGAAAATGCATCTCAATCTTGATAATGCCGTCTCCGGAGCACGCCTCGCAGCGTCCTCCCTTGACATTAAAGCTGAATCTTCCCTTCTTATATCCCCTCGCCTTCGCGTCCGGCGTAGACGCGAACAGATCCCGGATCATATCGAAAACCCCGCAGTAGGTGGCCGGGTTTGACCGCGGCGTCCTCCCGATCGGCGACTGGTCAATGGCAATCACCTTGTCCAGCTGGTCCTCCCCCAGAATATCCTTATGTTCTCCCGGAATCACAAGGGCGCGGTTCAGATCCCTCTGCAGCCTTTTATAAAGGATCTCATTGACCAGAGAACTCTTTCCCGACCCGGACACGCCGGTCACACAGGTCATCACGCCAAGCGGGAATTTTACGGTGATATTCTTCAGGTTATGTTCCCTGGCTCCTGTTACCGTGAGCCACCCGGACGGAGTCCTTCTCTTCTCCGGAACCGGAATCCTACGTTTTCCGCTCAGGTACTGCCCGGTGATGGAACGCTCGCATTTCATGATTTCCTCTGCGGTTCCCGCCGCCACCACTTCGCCGCCGTGTTCTCCGGCTCCGGGGCCGATATCCACCACATAATCCGCTGCGCGCATGGTTTCTTCGTCATGTTCCACCACAATGACACTGTTTCCCAGATCCCGGAGATGCTTCAGGGTGCCAAGAAGCTTCCCGTTGTCCCGCTGATGAAGACCAATGCTGGGCTCATCCAGAATATAGGCGACTCCGACCAGACCGGAGCCGATCTGCGTAGCCAGACGGATTCTCTGCGCCTCTCCCCCGGACAGAGAACCTGTGGAACGGGCCAGCGTCAGATAATCCAGTCCTACATCATTCAGAAAGCTGACGCGGGAACGGATTTCTTTCAGAATCTGCTTTCCAATCATCATCTGATAGTCCGAAAGCCTGATACTGTCCAGAAATTCCAGCAGCTTTTCCACGGAAAGGTTTGTCACCTCATAAATGTTTTTATCCGCTACCGTTACCGCAAGCGAAGAGGCCTTCAGCCTCTGGCCGTGACAGACCGGACAGGGGGTAATCCGCATAAAATTCTCATACTCCTGCCGGCTGCTTTCCGATCCTGTCTCCCTGTAGCGGCGTTCCACGTTTTTGATCAGCCCCTCAAATGCCACATCATAAACGCCCTCTCCTCTCTGTCCCTTGTAGTGCACCTGTACCGAATGGCCTCCGGTGCCGTAGATCAGAATATCATGGATCTTTTTCGGGTAGGACTGAAAGGGAACATCCAGGCGAAAATCATATTCTTCCGCCAGCGCCTCCAGCATACAGCGGGTAAAACTGCCCTTCTGTGTGCTGGACTGCCAGCCCGGAACCGCAATCGCGCCATCATCAATGGAGCGGGACGGATCCGGAATCATCAGTTCCTCCGCAAACTCCATCCGGTAGCCCAGCCCGGTACATTCCGGACAGGCGCCGAACGGATTATTAAAGGAGAAGCTTCTGGGTTCGATCTCATCAATGCTGATGCCGCAGTCAGGACAGGAGAAGCTCTGACTGAAGGTATAAATAGACTGGTCTTTCATGTCCTCCACCTCCAGCAGTCCCCCGGAAAGCTGCAGAACATTTTCAATGGAATCCGTCAGCCGCTTTTCAATTCCCGGTTTGACAATCAGCCGGTCTACAATAACAGCAATATTATGCTTCAGGTTTTTGTCCAGACGGATTTCCTCCGAGAGCTCATACTGGCTCCCGTCGATCAGAACACGGACATAACCGGAGCGCTTTGCCTGCTCCAGAACCTTTTCGTGTCTCCCCTTCCTGCCCCGGACTACCGGCGCAAGAAGCTGAATCCGGCTTCTCTCCGGCATAGACATAATCAGATCGACCATCTGGTCCACCGTCTGACGGCTGATCACTCTTCCGCACTTCGGACAGTGCGGAATACCCACACGGGCATACAAAAGCCTGAAATAGTCGTATATTTCCGTCACGGTACCGACCGTAGAACGAGGATTCCTGTTTGTGGACTTCTGATCAATGGAAATTGCGGGAGGAAGTCCCTCGATGCTCTCCACATTCGGTTTTTCCATCTGACCCAGAAACTGCCTGGCGTAGGAAGAGAGGCTCTCCATATACCTTCGCTGGCCCTCCGCGTAAATCGTGTCAAAGGCCAGCGAGCTCTTCCCCGACCCGGAAAGGCCGGTCAGCACAACCAGTTCATCTCTGGGAATATCCAGATTAATATGTTTCAGATTATTTTCAGCCGCGCCGCGGATACGGATAAACCGGCGCGCGTTTTTCTCAGCCATCAAAAACTCTTCTTTCTCCTGTGCCGCCGCACAGACAATAATTTAAAGATATTCCTCCATGACAAGATTGGCGAGATCCAGCCCGCGCTCTGTCAGACGCAGTCTGCCGCCGCTCTTCTCCAGCAGTCCTTCGCTCTGCTGCTTCTGCAGCACAGAACCATACACGTCTTCCAGATCCCTGTCAAACCTTTCCCTGAATTCCCATAGCGATACCCCCCGGATCATCCGGAAACCGAGAATCATAAACTCCGCCATCTGATCTTTTACCGTCAGGCGCTCCTCGACATGGCTGCAGGAGGAAGGATTGTTCAGATATCGGTTCAGATCCTCTGTATTTCGGACACGCAGACGGATTTTTCCTTCTCCTTCTGCGCGCTCTCCAGAGGGAATCCCGCGTTCTGGCAAAAGGGAAGCGGCTCCCAGCCCGAAGCCTTTATAAAAGGTTCCATCCCAGTAGCCGGTATTATGCACAGACTCATATCCTTTTTTTGCGTAGTTGGATATTTCATAGCGGCTAAAGCCATATTCCCGCAGAATCTCCTCTGTGCGGTGATACATCTCCCTCTCTGTCTCTTCGTCCGGGAGCGGAGGAAATGCATCTTTCTCCGCATACCTGTGGTACAGCGGCGTTCCCTCTTCCAGAATCAGGCTGTAGGCGGAGATATGCTCCGGTCCGCGCTCCGCCACGGTCCGGAGTGTCTTTTCCCAGCTCTGCCGTGTCTGTCCGGGAAGGCCTGCCATCAGATCTACATTTATGTTTTCAAATCCGGCTTCCCTCGCAAGGCGGAAGCTCTTCTGAAAATCAGCAAAGCTGTGAATTCTTCCCAGCACTTTCAGCTCCCGGTCATTTGCCGACTGACACCCGATGGAAATCCTGTTGATGCCGGAATTCCGGTACAGGGAAAGTTTCTGCAGATCCAGCGTTCCCGGATTTGCCTCAATGGTAATCTCGCACGGTTCTCCCATAGAAACAGCGCCTGGCAGATCACTCCGGATTTCCGTCAGGATTCCGGCAATCTGTTCCGCGGGAAGCAGTGATGGCGTGCCGCCTCCGATAAAAACACTGCGCAGGCAGTATTCCGCCCCCTCCGTTTCTTCTATCTCCGCAAAAAAAGCCCGGATTTCTCTCTTCAGAGCCTCCACATAGGCGGTCTGTGTCTCCGCCCCGGAAGGAAAACTCAGAAAGTCGCAGTAAGCACACTTCTTTACACAGAACGGGAGATGGAGATACAGCTCTATCTCCTGTTTTCTCTCCATGAATGGATTTCCGCTGACACCAAACTGCTCCGGCAAAACAACTTCCTTTCTCTTACTGCTCTTGTTTTTTATTGCTCATCCAGTTTCAGGACATTCAGAAATGCTTTCTGCGGAATCTCTACGCTTCCGATCTGACGCATTTTCTTCTTTCCCTCTTTTTGTTTCTCCAGAAGCTTCTTCTTCCGGGAAATATCTCCGCCGTAGCACTTCGCCAGAACATCCTTTCGCAGAGCTTTCACGGTTTCTCTGGCAATAATCCTGGAATTAACCGCCGCCTGAATCGGGATGTCAAAAAGCTGGCGGGGAATCTCCTCCTTCAGCTTTTCGCACATCTTACGCCCCCTGTCATAGGCGGAATCCGCAAATACAATGAAAGACAGTGCATCTACGGTCTCTTTATTCACAAGAATATCAAGCTTTACAAGATCACTTCGCTGGTACCCGTCCAGTTCGTAATCCAGCGAGGCGTAACCCCTGGAACGTGACTTTAGAGCATCAAAGAAATCATAAATAATTTCATTCAGCGGGAGCCGATAATGAAGCACTGCCCGTGTCTGTTCCATATAGTCCATGCCGATATAAATGCCGCGCCGCTCCTCGCACAGCTGCATGATCGAACCGACAAATTCCGTCGTGACCATAATCTCCGCCTTGACCACAGGT
>Ga0256406_1005272_pt1 | contig 13947 bp, 14 predicted proteins | sample RumenRJG_03DNA_FD_185986 | JGI IMG/M metagenome (GOLD analysis project Ga0256406, IMG submission 185986) | Bovine rumen microbial communities from Lethbridge, Alberta, Canada - RJG_03 | ecosystem: Host-associated > Mammals > Digestive system > Stomach > Rumen | place: Canada: Alberta | collected...
TTGGCCAACGCGTCGACCACCATAAAGCCCGCATTGTGGCGCGTGCCTTCATATTCGGCACCCACATTGCCTAGTCCCACTATGAGAAATTTGCTCACAGGCTCGTCCGCTGTTTCTTTACAATCTTTTCTTTTACAATATGATATAATCTTCCCAAGAAGGCTCATCACATCAGTTTTAAACTGCAAAGATACAACTTTTTTAAAATATAATACAATAAATGTTAGTTTTTTCTGCCCATTAATGTCCCCCACCCTCTGGGAACCCCACTCTCCGGAAAGGGACGGGGTGGGGTAAGACCCTGCCATCGACCTATCAACACCTACCCTGGTAGGAGTTGATTAGGAGTTGGTAAGGTGATGATAAGGTGATAATACATAGTCTACCTCATGTGTACCAGTGACTTATAGGCGCACAGGGGGAATTTACCCAATTATGTTAATTTAAACTAACTGAGAAGGTCGGGACGGCGTTCTCTGGTGCGGGCGATAGCCTGCTCCATGCGCCACTGTTCTATCTTGGCATGATTGCCACTGAGAAGGACCTCTGGGACCTTCCACCCGCGAAACTCCGGCGGACGGGTGTATTCTGGCGGTGCCACAAGACCGTCCTGAAAAGAGTCGCCAAGAGCCGACTGCTCATCGCCAAGCACACCGGGAACAAGACGGATAACCGCGTCGGCAATAACTGCCGTTGCCAACTCGCCGCCAGTCAACACATAGTTCCCAATGGAGATTTCTTTGGTGATAAAGTGCTCACGCACACGCTCGTCGACCCCTTTGTAGTGGCCGCAGAGAATCATCAGGTTCTCGGCCAGCGAAAGTTCATTGGCCATAGGTTGCGAGAGCATTTCACCATCGGGAGCAGTGTAGATGACCTCATCGTAATGGCGTTCTTTCTGCAGGCCCTCGATACAGTTGGCCAAAGGCTCCACAGCCATCACCATGCCGGCGGCACCACCGTAGGGATAGTCATCAACCGAACCGTATTTGGTGAGCGAATAGTCGTGCAGGTCGTGGAAATGCACCTCGACGAGACCCTTCTTCTGGGCCCGCTTGAGGATGCTCTCCTCAAAGAACATGGTCATCATGTTCGGGAACAGGGTAAGGATATCGAGTCTCATCTCTTCTTCGATTTACCGCTAACGCGCAGTTTGTCACCAGGATGAAGCACTTTGTTGCGGCTGATGCCATTGAGTTTGCATAGTTGGTTAATGGTAGTACCGTTACGGCGGGCAATCTTCTCCAAGGTATCTCCCTGACGTACACGATACCACCCACTGGCGGCAGCTTTGCCGGTACCCGACGAAGCACGGCTACCGCCCTTGCCACCCTTGGCCACTTTCCGGAACGACGACGAGGTAAGAGACAGCTCGTTGCTGACGAGGTCGTGAGTGGAGCAGTCGAGAACATTCTCGGGATTGATGGCATTGCCCATGTAACGTATCTCGAAGTGGAGGTGGCTACCACGGCTGCGGCCGGTATTGCCGCAAAGGCCGATAACGTCACCACTCTTTACCTGCTGACCGGCCACCACATGACGTTTCGACATGTGGGCATAATAGGTTTCCAGACCATTGGCGTGATGGATAATCACCAACTCGCCGTAGCTGCGGTTCCTTTTCGAGATGCGTACCACACCGTCGAAAGCCGCATAGATGGGCTCACCCGTTGGCTGTGCCAAGTCGAGGCCATAGTGGAAACGGCGGCGGCGGGGACCGAAATGCGACGAAGGCCGTGCCGCTGTCGGCGTGGGCCACGTGAATTTGGTCAGCTGTATGTTAATCGGTTCACTGATGCTGTTCACATCGAGTTTCGGCAGGTGGATAGCAGCCGTATCAAAGCCTGCCAGCAATATCTCGTCCTCACTCTCGGCTCCCTCGTCGTCGAGGGTGTAGATATTGGGCATACCCTCCTCGTCTACATCTTCCTCGTCATCGTCATCATTCTCAAAAAGGAAAGGAGCTTGGTACATATAGCTTTCCGTCTCCTTGTTGTTGCGACGGTCTATGACCACCCCTTTGTATTCCTCATCCTCGTAGATGACGTCCAGTTTGTTGACTTTGATTTCCGATTTACTGTTCTTCTGTTGCGGGTCATCTGTCTGTGCCACGGCCACCAGAGGCGGCGTCAACATGGCAAAAAACAATAGGATAGGTTTAGTATATCTCATTATCTGAAGCTCTATTTGGGTGTACAAAAACTTTGCAAAAGTACAAAAAAACCCAAACGGGCAAAAATATATTATCTTAAAAAATCAAAAATCATGGCTTCGAGGCTTCTTCGCCGCAGCGGATGATGCGGCAGGCTCCGATGTAGCGTTTCAAATAGTAAGGGGCTTTCGATGAGGTGATACAGATGCCCGTAGTGGTTGCCGAATGGATGAAGCGGAAGCTACCATCTTCGTTTACCTCGGTGATGATGCCCACATGACCCACAATCTTCGAATGTTTACGGCCACCATAGAACACTAGGTCGCCAACCCTCAGACTATCGTTGCCAACCCTTCGGCACATTTTGTACTGTCCGCCTGCCGAGGGTGCCAGCATCACGCCAAACTTGCCATAAATGTAGCGAGTGAAGCCTGCACAATCAAAGCCTTTGGGTGTCTTGCCCGACCAACGGTAGGGAGTCCCCAAATATTTCATGCTTTCGGCAATCAGGGTGTCGACATTGATGCAAGTGTCGGGCGCCACGCTTTGGGCGCACATAATGTTTCCTTGCAAAAGCAGCATCGTAAGGAAGGCAAACAAGTATTTCTTCATAGGCTAATAGTCAAAAATGATTCTCCCTTCAGCCATGTGTGTCTTCACACCGTAGACCTTGAGGATGTTCTCCGGTATAAGGCCACCGGCAACAAGGCCGCTGTAAAGCAGTTGCCCATCATGGAAGAGCAGCAAGTCATCGCAAAACTGCAGGGCAAGGTTGAGGTCGTGGATGACGATGACCACACTCTTGTCGGTCTCACGCAACAGCCGCATGATCTCCAGCTGGTGGGCGATGTCAAGGTTGCTCACAGGCTCGTCCATCAGCAGAACAGGTGTCTGTTGAGCCAATGCACGGGCAATCATCACCCGCTGCAGTTCGCCACCACTCATCTCATGGGGTTTCGCCATCCGCAGGTGCCATGTGCCGGTCTGCCGCATACACTGCTCCACGATGTCCCAGTCGGCCTGAGACTCGTTCTGCAGCCGCTTCTGATAGGGGTTGCGACCCATGAGAACCGTCTCGAAGGCCGAGAACTCGAAGTCGGTCTGCGCCTGCTGACGCACAAAAGCCACTTTCTGCGCCAGAGCCCTTGCAGAGAAATCCTGCACCCGCTGGCCATCAATGAACACTTGCCCTCCCGTGGGCTTCAGCAAGCCTCCAATGCATCGCAACAGGGTGGTCTTTCCGCAGCCGTTAGGACCCATCACCGCCGTGATACGACCCTCCGCAATCCCGGCACTGATGTTGTCGAGGATGCGGCGGCCAAAGCTGACGGTGATATGGTCGAGGGTTATCATTTAGTAACTTTTCTTGTTCTTATAAAGTAGGTAGATGAATAGCGGGGCACCCACCATCGAGGTCAACGAACCTACAGGCAGTTCGCTGGGCCGCAGCACCGTGCGTGCCAATGTGTCGCAGAGCAGCACGAAAATGGCACCACACAGCATGGAATAGGGAACCACGCGCCTATTGTCGGGACCCGACACCAGTCGCACAGCATGAGGAACTATCAGTCCCACAAAGCCTATCACACCACACGAACTCACTGCAAAGGCCACCATCAGGGTGGTGAACAGCAGCAGCACACGCTTCACCTTCTCCACTTCACAGCCCATGCTTTGCGCCGCCTCGCTGCCAGCCAGCAAAAGGTTCAAATCTCTCGAATACCACAGCACCACACCCATGCCCACCACAGCTACCGGCAGCAACATCCACACGTCGGTCCACGACGAACTTCCGAACGAACCCATGGTCCAAAAGATAATACTGTCCATCTTCTCTTGGTTAAGTACCATTAGGAACGAGATAACTGCCGAAATCAACAGCGTCAGGCAAACACCCGTAAGCAGCAGCGTAGTGGTGTGCATGCGGTTGCCAATGGAGGCAATCTTGTAGATGAGCAGCACCGTGAGCAGTGCCGCCACCAGTGCCATGCCGCCAACGCCCCAGAGGAAAGCCTCGAGACCCAACAGGATAGCCACCGCAGCGCCCAGCGAGGCGCCACTCGACACCCCCAGCACGTAAGGGTCGGTCAACGGGTTGCGGAAAATCGACTGGTAGGCCGCACCACACACACTCAGCACAGCACCCACCAAGGCTCCCATGATGACTCTCGGCAGACGCAACTGCCAGAAGATCTGAGAATCCCCGATCTCCTCCCATGTGAAGTCGACGGCACCAAAGAAGCAGCTGACCGCCATCGTGGCCACCAGTAACACACTGAGACCCAACAGCACCCAACCATTGGCTTTCCCCGACTTTCTTTCCTTAACCATTAACCTTTACAGGATATCTTTCATCGTGAATACCCCTGACTTCGCCGTCGCCAGAAACTCCGCCGCCAACAGCGCCCCGAAAGCCAAACCCTTGCGCGAATGAGCCTCATGAGTCAGGGTAATAGTGTCTATCTCACTGTCATAGCACACCGTATGCGTCCCCGGCACCTCGCCCTTGCGAAACGAAGCTATCGGAATGCTTTCCACCTTCCGCTCTCCGTTTTCCACTATCTGCTCCTGCAGCGTGATTGCTGTGCCACTAGGGGCGTCGAGCTTGTGGATATGGTGGGTTTCGCTGATGGACACACGATAGTCGTCGCGGCCGCGCATCACCTCCGCCAGACGTCGGTTCAGCTCGAACATGATGTTCATGCCGATGCTGAAATTAGTGGCCGTGAAAAGACGGCCGTTGCGGGCTTTGCACTCGGCGACAACCTTCTCGTAGTCGGCATACCAGCCCGTAGTGCCGCACACTACAGGCACACCTCTCTCGAGGCAGCGCAGCATATTGCCCACCGCCGTCGCCGGCGTGGTGAACTCGATGGCCACATCGGCATCGATGTTCTCCGGCCACGGTTCGTCTTTGTCAATCTTGACAGTAACGGTATGACCCCTCTCCATGGCCAGCGCCTCGATGGCATGCCCCATCTTTCCGTAACCTATCAGCGCTATTTTCATCTGTCTATTTAAGTTTTTTCAAACCACCGCGGAAAGTCCAGGTGGTATCGACAACGCCGAGGTTAGTCTCCGAGAAATAGCCTCTGACAACCATTGTTGTATCGAAGACTGTATCATGGACCGTCTCACCATCTTCCTCCCGATCAACAACATACATCGTGCTGGTGATGTTCTTTAACAACATCCGCACCGACTCGCGACGGTAACCTTCCAGATATCTCGTACCTTCAACAATGCCGTCTTTGACCTCCCACAGAAAGCCCCTGCCCGGATTTGCGCTGAAATAGAGACTGTCCTGTTCTTGATAGCCCTGCATCATTCCAGCCTTCTTAAACCTGATCTGCGATTGGAAAAAATCGCCCGACGATATCGAATCGAAGAACTCCCAATTACCATATAAAACCTCCTTACTGGGCTTAATACCACCCTTGGTACTCTCTTTGCCACAAGCCACTGCCAGCAGCAGATTGCAGGCCAGAAAGGCCATCACGAGAATTCTAATGTGACTATTTTTCATTGTATGTCTGTTTTTTATAGTCCTAAATAAAAATGCAAAAATACTCATTTTTTCCATAATGGCAAAATTAAATTTTAAATTGACCCGTCACCGGGTCTCAATCTAAAAATGTTAACAAATCTTAAACATCAACACTCTAATACTACCCTATCAACACCTACTATGGTAGGAGTTGATTAGGAGTTGGTAAGGAGATGGTAAGTAGTTCATACCTCTCTGGTACTATTAGTTAGGCACAAGAAAAGGCACCTTTCGGGTGGAAAGGTGCCTTGGGTGTTTTTGACGTTATGAAATTAACTTAATAAATGTTAAAACACTATTCGTCTTCGTCGTATATTTGTTTTTGTTTCTCAAAAAGGTTGTAGAGGTATACCGCGAGGCCGGTGTGGTCGTGGCAGGTGTAGTGGGAGTGGTAGGAGGTGCCGTGGCGGTATTCGAACTGGTAGCGGTTGCCGTCGATGGCCGTTCCCTTCATCTCCCAGGGGAGGGTGTCAATGGCAGCGGCCATGACCTGTATGGCGAGCCACTGCTTCTGCGTGAGGGCGCGCTCGTCGTATCCATCGGGGATGAAGTCGGAGGTTCCTTCTTCCCAGCTGAAGCGGGAATAGGCGAAGCGGCGCACGGCGAAGGGCTTTCCGGCGCGCAGAAAGACGCGTATCAGGCTGTAGTAGAAGTTGGGCAGGTGCGTCACCGTCATGCGGAGCACGGTGCCCGACGACTGGTGCCAGAGGTCGGGCTCGCCGAGGCTGGTGAAAAAACGGGTGTACCATTCGCAATTCCACAAAGCCCATTGGGTGTGAGGGAACAAGTATTGGCTGTAGTCGGTCTCCCAGCCGGGGCCAAGATTGTCGTAGGTGTGGCTCTGCAAGGGCATGTAGTAATCCGCTGTGTCGGGTTCCACGACGCCTATGTCGTGGCGCAGACCTAGGAAATGCTCGAGCTGGACGATGGGAAAATAAAGGTGTTCGTAGCCATCGCGCTGGTAGAGTTCGTAGAAGAGAGCGAGAGAGCTGTCGGCATTGTGTTCGTACTTGGGGTTGCGGAGCGATTTGTCAGTCCAGTCGAAGGGATCATAAGGGCTCCGGTCACCGCCGTGGCAGTAAACGAAGTCGTTGTAGAACTTCGCGGCGCGGATTTCGAGACTGTCGCGCTGTGCACCGACGTTGGCGCAGAGGACGGTTATCACCAAGAGGAATAGGATTATCCGTTTCATGGAGGATTGTTTTTCTAAAAATCTTCGGGCGAGATTTCCTCGTAGCCGCAGAGCCCTTCGGGAATGTGGTCGTCTGTGCGGTAGTTGATGTAGTCGAAGCTGCCGATGCACTCCAGCGGGGTATAGGCAGTGTAAAGGATAAACTGCTCATCGTCGGGCGAGGTGACGACCTCCAGCCAAAGGTCGCGGTTCTTGCTGCTGCGGCGCAAGGAGACATGATACCAGTTCCCGTTGCCTACGGTATGGTCGTAGCAGTACTCGTCATCGCTGATTTTCCTGAAATTGCGCAGCGGACACATTTGGAGTTCCATGCCTCGGTAGACAATCAGGCTGTCGGTGAGCTCGAGGGGGTAGGGGCTGTCGGTGCTGAGGAAATAACGGCCTTCGCGTTTCAGCAGGGGGTACCATACGCGCGGGATGTCGCCGAGGTCCTGAGGTATCAGTTTGGCTGTGGAATCCACGGCAAAAATGTTGGTGTATGCCACATCAAAGTATTCTTTGTTTTCCTCCCGATCCCAGACAGAGAAGTAGTCGCGCACGGCCTTGTCGTGATTGGGGTCGGTGCGGGGCGTGAGGAAATAGTTCGACGTTGTCAGTTCGCTCTCGCGGCAGGTGTCGCAGCGAAAGAAGATGTATTCGCGGTCGAAGAAGAGCGTGTCGTGTTCGGTGAAGCTCTCGCAGCGGTAGTAAACGCGTGAGTTCTCAGATTTGAAGACCAGCGGGAAAGCCTCCTCACGGCCATCGATGGTGACGATATACTCCGTCGAGTCGGCCGACAGGCGGCCGGTTGGGGCCACTTGGCATCGACAGCCTGTCAGGACTGCCATCAATGCGCATATTATCAAAAATCTCTTCATGGTATGTTATTTTGAGAGTGAGAAATTGACGGGCATATCGAATTGCACACGGACACTTAGGCCGCGTTGTTGGCCAGGCGTCCACCTGGGCATCATTTTCGCCACGCGTATTGCCTCGGCGCCGCAGCCGCCACCAATGTCGCGCAGGATTCGGGGGTTGCTGATGCTGCCGTCTTTCTCGACGACAAAGGTGATATACACTTTGCCGCTGATGTTCTTTCTCTTGGCCTCCTTCGGGTAGCGGATGTTGTCCTGGTAGAATTTATACAAGGCTTCCATGCCGCCGGGGAACTCGGGATCTTTTTCAGGGACTGTGAAGATTACATTTTCTGAGCTTTCCGGACCCACCACCACCGGAGCAATCTCAAACCACTCTTCCGGACGTTTCTTCGGCAAGTGGAAGTCGACATCAAGTTGGTAGACGGTGCTTACGGGGCCGACACCTTCGATGCCTCCGGGCTCCCATTGCGGCATGCTTCTCACCAGGCGTGCGACCTCTTGGGCACATTGGCCTCCGATGTCGTGCAGGATGCGGTAGTAGATGACTTCTCCTGATTCGTTGATACGCAACGCCAACGACACACGACCTTGAATCTTCTTGTCGTAAGCCTCCGGAGGGTAGCGCAAGTTGCGGTCAACCCATGCCTTCAAGCCCTCTTCGCCTCCGGGAAACATGGGGTCTACACCGGGATGAAGATAGGCTTCCTCGAAGAATCGGTCCTCGTCGGGGTCGTCGGGGACAGGATATTCGAAAGGAAGTGATAAATCGGGGGTTTGAACCATACCCATTGCTCCCACCACATCATCATCGTAGTCTCTATTGGTTTCATCCCAGTTGTTCGGATTCACAGAGGAATCGCTATTGGGGGAAGAGCAACTGCCACAGGCGGCCAGCGAGACACAAAGTCCCGCCACGGCGACCTTCTTCCCCAAACGTTTACGACGGTCCAACGCTTCTTCCAAATACCGCACCTCGGCCTCGCAGCGCGGGCAAGTCCCGCGACAGGGGCCTTCATAGGTGCATTCCTTCATCTCCAAAGGGATGTCGTTCTCCTCGGCGATGCGGCGGCGCACCTCCTTGAGTTGCTTGCAGATGTTTTTTCCTCGTGTCATGACCTTGTGTTTTGTTAATAACGTCGTCGGGGAGTAAATATTGTTTTTACTCCCGCTATATATTATAATAACAGACTTTTCGCCGAATCTCTACAACGGCATGAAAATTTTTCGTATCTTTGCATCAGTAAAAAATAAACGATTTATTTCTATGGAATTCAAACTCAATACGATAGAAGAGGCCATCGAGGATTTCCGCGAGGGCAAGTTTGTGATTGTTGTCGACGACGAAGACCGCGAGAACGAGGGCGACTTTATCATGGCCGCCGAAAAGATAACCCCCGAGCATGTCAACTTCATGCTCAAGAACGGCCGCGGCGTGCTCTGCGCCCCCATCACCGAGGAACGCTGCCACGAGCTGAACCTCGACATGCAGGTGCACGACAACACCTCGCTCCTCGGCACCCCCTTCACAGTGACCGTCGACAATCTGGAAGATGGCTGCACCACGGGTGTCTCGATGCACGACCGCGCCAGCACCATCCGCGCCCTGGCCAATCCCGCCACCCGCGCCGACCAGCTGGGCCGTCCGGGCCACATCAACCCGCTGCGCGCCCGCAACGGCGGTGTACTAGTGCGTGCCGGACACACCGAGGCAGCTGTCGACCTGGCCCGCCTCGCTGGTCTCTATCCCGCCGGTGCCCTCATTGAGATTATCAACGACGACGGCACCATGGCCCGCATACCTCAGCTGCAGGAGGTGGCCAAGAAGTTCGGCCTCAAGATTGTCACCATCAAAGACCTCATCGCCTACCGTGTGGCCCACGAAACCCTCATCCGCAAAGAGGAGGAAGTGTTTCTGCCTACCCAGTGGGGCAACTTCCAACTCATCGCCTACACCCAGCTCGACAACGGCACCACCCACATGGTGCTCAAGAAAGGTGAATGGGAAGAGGGCGAGCCTATTCTTGTGCGTGTCCATTCGAGCTGCGCCACGGGCGACATCTTCGGCAGTTGCAAGTGCGACTGCGGCGACCAGCTGCATCACGCCATGGAGATGATTGAGAAAGAGGGCAAGGGCCTCATCGCCTATATGAGTCAAGAAGGCCGCGGCATCGGCTTGGTCAACAAGCTCAAAGCCTACCACCTTCAGGAACAGGGATTCGACACCGTCGACGCCAACCTCAAGCTGGGCTTCAAGGCCGACGAACGTGACTATGGCATCGGCGCCCAGATTCTCCGCGACCAGAAGGTTACCAAAATGCGCCTCATCACCAACAACCCTGTCAAGCGCACCGGCCTCGAAGGCTACGGCCTCGAAGTCACCGAGATTGTCCCCATCGTCATCGAGCCCAACAAATACAACGAGAAGTACCTCAAGACCAAGCAGGACCGCATGGGGCATGAGCTCCACATGAAATAAACCCTTTTTTATGAAACGCCTTGTCATTGCCATGATGCTGGCTGTAAGCGGTTACGCTATAGCCTGCACTAATCTTATTGTATCGCGTGGCGCTAGTGCCGACGGGAGTACGTTTATCACCTACGCGGCTGACAGCCACACTCGTTACGGACAGTTGCGTTACTGCCCCGCCGCCGACCATGAGCCTGGCGAGATGCTGAAGCTCTACAACTACGGCTCGCTGAAGTTCCAAATCGAAATACCGCAGCCGGCACACACCTATCAGGTGGTGGGCTTCATCAACGAGCACCAGCTGGCCATCGGCGAGACCACCTGGGGCGGCATCAGCCCCCTCGACAAAGGCAACGCCGAGGGTATCGACTACGGCAACCTCATCTACGTCACCCTGCAGCGCGCCCGCAACTGCCGCGAAGCCATCAAGGTAATGCACGAACTGGTCTCCACCTACGGCTACAGCGACGGCGGTGAGAGCTTTTCCCTTGCCGACCCCGACGAGGTGTGGATCTTCGAGATTACCAGCAAGGGCCATTTCGAGAAGGGTGCCGTGTGGGTGGCACGCCGCGTGCCCGACGGCTACATCTGCGGCCACGCCAACCAGGCCCGCATCACCACCTTCCCGCAGGAGCCTGCGAAGTGGAAGAAGAAAGGCCCGCACCCCGCCATCAGCAGCAAACATATCGACCATATCTTCGAGCCCGAGGTGGAGTGCGTCTACAGCGAGGATGTAATCTCTTTTGGTCGCACCATAAATGTTTTCTCTTTATCAGACATAACTGAAATAAAGCGCATATTGAACCACCAAAGCAGTTCCGATGCCGACTTCTCCTTCGCCGACACCTACAATCCTTTGACCTTCTCCGGCCTCCGCGCTTGTGAGGCACGCGTCTATGCCATGTTCAATCGTTGCGCCGACGGCATGAAGCGCTACGAGGCCTACGCCATGGGCGACGACACCGCCGAACGGCTGCCCCTCTGGGTGAAGCCCAACCGCAAACTCTCCGTGCAGGACTGCATGGCCCTGATGCGCGACCACTTCGAGGGAACCCCCATGGACATGACGCAGGATGTCGGCGCGGGACCCTTCCACTGCCCCTACCGCTGGCGCCCCATGGACTTCGAGGTCGACGGCAAGAAATACATCCACGAACGTGCCATCAGCACCCAGCAGACAGGATTCTCCTTCGTGGCCCAGTGCCGCAAGTGGCTGCCCTCCAAGCTCGGCGGCATTCTCTGGTTCGGCGTCGACGACACCTACTCCACCTGCTACTGCCCCGTCTATTGTGGATGCACCCAGGTGCCCATCTGTTTCGAAGAGGGCAACGGCAGCATGAGCCGCTATAGCGAGACGGCGGCCTTCTGGCTCTTCAACCGCGTCGCCAACTTCTGCTACCTGCGCTACGATTCGATGATTGTCGACGTGCAGCGAGTGCAGCGCGAACTAGAGGACGAGTTCGTAGCCGACGAGCAGGCCTACTGCCGCCGCTGGGCGCAGGAGGATAACGAGACGCGCCTCGTCGGAGCACTCAACCGCTTCAGCAACGACCGCGCCGAGAAGATGATGCGCCGCTGGCGCGAGCTCGACCAGATGCTCCTGATGAAGTACATCGACGGCAACATCAAGACCGTCGAAAACGGCCATATCAAGACCACCCCCACGGGTGTCGTCACCGGCATCAAGCAACCACCCTACCCTGCCTGGTTCTACCGCCAGATTGTCGACGACAAGGGAGAGGTGCTGCAGGTAAAATGGTAAAATAAAGCTAATAGATTTCCAAAATATACCCGTCAAAATGGGTATAATATTGATAGAGCAGGCATGAGGTAGCCGCTCCTTCAAGGGGATTGCCATACTCTGTCTCGAAAAGCGAGTGGCAGTCGGGGCATTCCAATACCGAACCGTCCCAGCCATCATACGGTAGCAGACGCACCTCGTGACATTTGGGACAGGCGCATTCGAAGGCCACAAAGTCAGAATAACTCACCCGTCGCACGAAGATGCCCTTGTAGCCGCGGTTGACGGTCACCGTGCCTCCCACTGTCTGCAGGGAGGCAAAATCGGGCATATTGATATCAATAACGGCCCCATCGCCAAAGGGGGTGTCGCAAACGTTGTCTTTGCTACAAGCAAAGAGGAAAAACAGCATGAAAAATAGCACGCTATTTCTCATGCTGATAATCCCCATAGATGGTTTTCATGGTCACCACAGCCACGGTGCGGAGACTCTCCTTGCTGACGGCAGCGAGGTCGTCGGTGGTGGTGTGCCAATGCTCGAAGAAGCTGGTGGTGCCGCTATTCTGCACAATGTCAGCCATCGGGATGCCGACCAGACGGTTCACATAGTAGTGGTCGTCGAGGATGGGGTCGGTCTCTTGGTTGACGAAGATGCTGCCGTAGCCAAGGGCCGAGGCGGCGCGCCACAGCTTGTCGGTCAATCCGGGGGCAAAGCTGCGGCTAATCTGCTCCTTGGTGAAGCGCGGCTTCTGGGTGCCCACCATGTCGAACAGCACGCCGTAGACGGCGGTGTAGTAAGGCACGTGTCGGTTCTGCGCCCAATATTGCGAGCCCTTGCACCAAGTATCCTCATCGTAGACTTCGCTCCAACTGGGAGCGCCTTGATCCTCAACATCGAAGAAGATGAAGTCGATGCCCACGTTTGGACGCATCTTGCTCATGCCGCGGGCCATCTCCATCAAGGCAGCCACACCCGAAGCACCGTCGTTGGCACCGGGCACCGGGCTGCGGTGGAGCTTGTCATCCTTGTCGTGGTCGGCCCACATGCGGCTGTCCCAATGGGCGGCAAGAAGAATGCGACGCTCGGCCGTGGGATTGAGCGAGGCTATAATATTCTTGCCGGGAACGGTAGTGCCGTTCCACAACTCGGCACTGAAATCCTGCACAATGATGGTGTCGCACCAGCGGCGCATCTGCATGGCCAGCCAGTTGGCACATTGACTCCAGCCCTTGCTGCCGGGGATGCGGTTGCCAAACGAGAGCTGATGCTCGACATAAGCGTAGGCCGAATCGGCCGAGAACTCCGGCACCTGGACCTGAGTGTAGTCGATGCCCTGCGAGACCTCCGCGGTCTCCTGTTTATATTTGCAGCCTGCCAGCACAAGCAAGCAGGCTGCAATGATTGCAAGTCGTTTCACTTTCAATTCTTTTATTTCAGACGCTCTGCATACTCGCAGGTGCGGGTGTCGACCTTGATGCGCTCGCCTTCCTTGATGAAGAGGGGCACGCGGACCTGCACGCCGGGCTCCACAGTGGCGTCCTTCATGGCGTTGGTGGCGGTATTGCCGGCAAAACCGGGCTCGGTATAGGTGACGACGGTCTCGATGAACGGAGGCAGCTCGCAGGTCAGCGGGGTCTCGGTGTCGGCCTCGACAGTGATTTCAACATACTGGCCATCCTTCAGGAACTGCGGGGCGTTGATAATCTGCTCGGGGATGTAGATCTGCTCGTAAGTCTCGGTGTGCATGAAGACATGCATGTCACCCTCCTTGTAGAGGTAGGTGTAGGGACGGCGCTCCACGCGCACGATGTCGATCTTGGCACCGCTGGGGAAGGTGTTCTCGAGCATGCGGCCAGTCTTCACGTTGCGCATCTTGGTGCGCACAAAGGCGGCGCCCTTGCCGGGTTTCACGTGGAGGAACTCAACGATGGTGTAGATGTCGTTGTTGAAATTGATGCAAAGTCCGTTTTTAATGTCGGTCGTTGTTGCA
>Ga0256406_1005273_pt1 | contig 13946 bp, 18 predicted proteins | sample RumenRJG_03DNA_FD_185986 | JGI IMG/M metagenome (GOLD analysis project Ga0256406, IMG submission 185986) | Bovine rumen microbial communities from Lethbridge, Alberta, Canada - RJG_03 | ecosystem: Host-associated > Mammals > Digestive system > Stomach > Rumen | place: Canada: Alberta | collected...
GTGTTAATCTGATTGTGAGCCATTGAGAGTTCTCCTTTGTGAATGAGAAGTTTGGTCGCTAATCATTTTACACGAGCCTCAATGGCTTTTCTACTATTCACTTTTGCGAACAATATTGTACTCTATCAAATTTTACCTTCTATCCATTCTTTAGCGGAAGTTTCTTTATAATAGACTTTAATTGTGTACGACGTACTTATTGCTGCTAGATTACCAAAACATTCAACATTAACAATCGCCGATGATTCTGACTCACGTTTTGCGATCGTGCTGATTGTTGCTTCTGTTTCCTTTATTTCATTCCACTGATATGGACTTTTAAATACCTGTACCCCGTTCTTGTAATAGGTGATTTTTTCTTTATTTATATCTTTTTTGTATGTTTTGTATACCTCTGCAGGGACAGTAATTTCCCCAGATAATGACTCTATGCTCTTTGAATACACCTTTTCATCATTGATAAAAAAATCAATTTTGCACGAATCAGCGTCATCTCCAGATGCACTAAAGTCAAATGGAACCCCATAGTGTAAGTCATCTGTGATTTGTCCAATGCTCCCGATTGGCCTTGTTGCGATAGTAGCATTTTGTTGCAGTGACATTCCAGACTTACTCCATTCGTCATTAACGAGAAATACATCAGCGTCAATCGTTATTCCAGCAGAACCATATCCGAAGATAATGTTTCCCCATTTGTTAGATGTATCTATGGCAGACCCTTCTCCTGTAGCAACAAGCGACAGACCTTCAGATATCTCTATCTCCTTTTTTTCGTCATTGTTGAAACCAGTCAGTGTCACATCATAGATTGCTTTGCCTTTTCCATTTTTACGACCAGTATACAGATTACATCTGTAGTAGACTCGCCTATTACCATCTGCTTCTTCAGATATGTTCGTGACATTCACTTCCACATATGACGATTCCAGCAAATCACCATCTTCATCACCGCCCATAAGCCAAGTTCCCGTTTCCAGTGGTATTTTAGTTGTATATAGTATCATATCTTCAACTCCTTATCCTTATACGATCTTGATTGTCAAGTTCCCATTGTCGCGATTGACAAAAACAAATTTCCCAATCTGAATTATTGGTGTTTTTCCACCTAACGATGCTTTTGTATCCCCAGCAGCATCTATTATGTCAAAACTATCAGAGTCAATTTTCGCATGAGTTTCATCCTTTTTCCCGATAACCGCTCCTGTTGCCTTGAAGCTTGCCACCTCAGTTTCAGCGGTTGATACGTCTTTTATGCTCAGTCCATCCGAACCGATGTCAGTACGATATCTTGCCGTATCTGATCGACTGCCCAGTATATGCGTGCCCGTCGCATCGTGCCAAAAAAACTCCTGTTGGTCATCAATTTTTCCCTGTGCGGCTTCCGCTGCAGCCTGTGCCACTGATGCGGCTTCTCCTGCCGCATTTGCAGAAGATTGCGCTTTAGCTGCTGCCGTGCCTGCACTGTCTGCCTTGCTCTGGGCTGTTGCCGCTGCGCTTGACGCAGATGATGCAGACGCTTTCGCCGCATCGGCTGTTGACTGTGCCGTAGCTGCCGCTTGTGCCGCCGTGGCTGCGCTGGATTGTGCTTTGGATGCTGCCGTGCCTGCACTGTCTGCCTTGCTCTGGGCTGTTGCCGCTGCCTCGGATGCCTCGTTGGCTGTTGACTGTGCCGTAGCTGCCGCTTGTGCCGCCGTGGCTGCGCTGGATTGTGCGGTGGATGCGGCTGCGCTTGCTTCGTCAGCTTTTGTCTGGGCTGTAGCCGCCGCAGTAGATGCTTCGTTGGCTTTGCTCTGCGCCGTCGCCGCAGCTCTTGCGGCGGAATCTGCTGCGTTTTTGGCTGCGATTGCTGTAGACTGTGCTGTTGCAGCGTCTTCCTTTGCTGTATCTGCTGTGGTCTGCGCCGTCGCAGCATTTTTCTTCGCTGTGTCTGCTGTAGACTGTGCTGTCGCTGCATTTTTCTTCGCTGTATCTGCCGTAGACTGTGCTGTCGCTGCATTTTTCTTCGCTGTATCTGCTGTTGACTGCGCCTCCGCAGCAATTCCGGCCACTTCCTTGATTGATCTTCTCCACGGTGTCGCCATCGCGCCGGCTTCAATTTTCAAGTTCGCGATTGACAGTTCTGCTCCAACCGGCATCTCAGCCAAGTCAAACCTCAGTTCCTGAGCATCTGCTGTCACCGATGCAGTTTCCGCAGTCGACTCAAACCACGACCATGCTCCTGCTCCTGCGATTTCTCCCGTAGGCGTATCATCTGCTCCCTCTTCGTCTGCAATAATTTCATCCACAGTGGGATCTTCTTCAGCTGCTTCTGCAATTCCGGCGTCTTCCTCTTCTGTCTCTTCCGGGCCTACGGTGACAGCGTTGTTAATGACTCCGAAATCCAACATTATATTCGTCCCGTCTGATTTGGAAACGGACACCGGAATTTCAAACAACTCCGACATTCTGGATTGCAATGATAGCGTGTACGCATTCCCGGCGTCTGCTCCGGAAAGTGATATTACCAGCTCAGTCGCATCAAATGTTGCCGCTGCATCTGTTCCGGATGTATTTCGCGTAATTGTTGATACGAGAACATTCTCCGTGTCCGGATTCGCGTCCACATCTTCATATGACTGTGATACTCTAAATCCGTCCGGCACTGTCCACCCGTGAACGCCATTGTTTGTCCCGTTAAGCTCGTTTACATTCCCGATGGCCCCGTCGGTCACATTCTGCGTATTAATGAAGTCCACCTGCTGCTGATTGATCTGATCAGCGACCTCTGCCACATTATCCGCAAGCTCTTCCAGATCAGATGACAGATCGGCAGTCACATCTTCATCCTCTTCATCTTCCTCGTCTTCCTCCATGCCAGCATCCGCGTATCTCCACGTGTATTTTGTCGGATCAGTTTCCTCTGCCGCATTACGGTCAATCAGCGTTCCTATATAATCTGCATCGTCGAACTCTACAGTAGAGAAACTGTCTCCGTCCGGAGATTCGGCCCATGCGGTATGAGCATACATCTCTGCGCCATTTACATCAATTATCGTGACCATGCTCGTGCCTCCTTAGTAGATTGCGATCCAACTGAAATAGACCTTATACGATTTCGATCCGCCGTTGTATACCGCAGCCGTGAATGATGTGGTATTCCTTGATTTTACGGTTGCGTGTATAATCGATGCTGATTTTGTCAGTGGCGTCAGAACAACGTGCGGATTGCCCGGGAACGTCGTTCCATATTTTATGGTTAATGTTCCTGTTTTCTTCTTTCCTACCGTGATTGCCGCCGTTCCGCGCTTTATCGTCGGAATCTGCGATCTTACCCCCGCCGCAGCGTCGTTAGCTCTTCTTTGTGCAATTACATCCGCCTGATTCTGAATCTCATTATTAAGATTATCCGCATTCAGAGGCGTTCCTTCTGTGATAACCGTTCCTTCTTCCCGTGTCAGATCGAATGTCCCCAGCTCCGCTCCGGTGCTCGCATTAGTGAGCTTGTATCTCCCCGGATGCTCAACTTCTCTGTTTGTAAATGCCATGTCATTAAACTCCTCTCACGTAATTCTCGCCTGAATACAAAGGATCCCCGGCATATATATTCGCCATTGCCTGCGCCCGGATGGAATCGACCCGTATCTTCAGTGCAGCCGTCAGCTGCTCCACCGCGTTAATTGTGGCGCTGTTTATCACATCGCCCGGTATTTCCGCGGAAATCCCGCAGATGGTCATCAGCACTCTGAGCGCTTCCTGCATGGTGTCCCATTGATTCTGTGTGAGGATATCATCCTCTGTGTAATCTTCCTTCAGACCTGCTTTTGGATTTAGATAATTGATATTTCCTGCAATGCGATTCATTTCCGCAGCAGTGAAATTCTCTCCGTTCGTCCAATCCGTCCTCGGCGTCTGCCAGTTCATCAGCACACCCCCTTCCGGTAAGTCACCTCGGCCTGTGTTCCGCCGCCTTCATGCGTGATCTGAATGTTCTCCAGCGTACATATATAGGATGCCCTGGCGCTTTCCGTCAGCTTTGACCACGCATCCTTTGTGATCTCTTTTGGCACAAAGTAAAACACGTCCCTCGGCTGCATCCGCGGATCGCCTCGGAATGTGAACTGTCCGGCGATATTGCTCCTCAGGAACAGATTCTTCCATACCGGGAAAATCAGTTCAGACCCCTGGTAAATCTGACCGTATACGATCGGCGTCACCTTCATGATGTACCCGGGTCTGTTCCCGGTGTCTGTGACCGCCTTTCCGCCTCCGGGCGTAGTCACGGTCATCTTCTTTCCTTTGATTGCAGACAGATATTTCCACACTTTCTTTGTTTTGTGCTTCCCCTTTTTCTTTCCGCTCTTGTATTTCTCCTTCAGCTTTATTGTTTTCTGCACGCTCGTTTTCGCCGGAGTGAAGCACAGTGAATTGATTCTTGACCAGTTTCTGATCTTCTGATTCGTCACCGAATATGACCAGAACCAGCCGTCGTTTGATTCCGCGTAGTTTTTAATCACCGGCACTCCGGCAGTAACTTTAATTCCTTTGGACAGCTCGACCCACTTATCCGATCTGCTTATCGTCGTGACCAGTCCGTGATCGTCATCCTCTGAAACAATCTTTGTAATGTTCCGGTTTACATTACGGCTGATCTCCCCGCAGTCCTCTTCAAAGACTGTCCATTTCGGCGCCGGTTTCCTCCATCGGATCGTCGGGATTCCTGCGTCAACAAATGTCGGATAGAAATCCCCGACATGCGTCATGTTCATGATATTGGCCACGTGGCTTCTGCAGCTCTGCTCTGTCCAAACAAATGTTCTTCCTGTGGCAGATGTTCCGCTTTCCGGCGGCGATGCCTCTACACTGACAGGCTTTATCCCGGCCTGTCTGACGAAGCTCACGAAGCGGTCATACAGGGCGCGCTTTCCTGACTTTGCCACTGTGTTCATCATCTCGATTGGCACAGAAGCGTCTTCCAGTTTGCTGCTGGCATCTTCTCCTTTCAGTGTAATTGTATTCTGCTCCATTTTCGCGGCCTCCGATAAATAGAAAAATCTGGGCGATGAAAAATCGCCCGGATAACCCGCATAGTACCAGATCGGAACATCATCCGCCATATTGCTGATCGCTTCTGAGATATCATCCGGCCAATATGCGGAAATCTCAATATCAGAAATCTGCCACGATGGATTATCCATGCTCAAGTCGGATCTGAGATTCACATTGCAGGAAATGATGCTGCTGTTGTCCCACTCCATTGAGATCCCCGGAACAATAGATGCTATTTCAATTCGTCCGTCTCCCGTGTTAGATACCGTCAGCGTTACCGCTGTACTGTTCACCGGGATAACGGTTATCCTCCGGAGCGCATAACTCTTTGTCTCCGTTCCCGCCTGGGCGGATATCGTCCCCGTTCCCGCGGTGCAGGCCACGGTGACCGCCGCTATTGTTTTGTTCGCTGTGATCTTGACGGAAAATCCCTGTCCTACATGCGATCGCATACCGATCTTCCCGGCTGATAATGACGCTGCCGTGTAATCAAGCAGTTTCCTTGACCCGTCTAATGGGAATCCGCCCTTTTGAAAATCCGTCAGTTTCCGCATATCCCATGCGGTCATTGAAAGCGCGGCGGACAGATTGCTGTCACTGCAGGTCATGCCGGAGGCGCCGCTGTAGCTCAGCGATGCCCCCGTATCCTGTGCGGACAGTCCGCAATGGACTTCCATTGCATCCCGTATCTGTTTTCCATTCTGTGTGTCAATTATGGACATTGATGAATTTCACCTCCAGCGCAACGGATAACCACCATACAACGCCGTTATCGGTCCATCTGTGCTCAGCTCCGGCAACAGATGTTCGGATAATATCCTCCGTATATGTTTTCCCGTCTTCTGCCTTGAATGTCATGGTTGCCTGCTGCGGCATATTGGCCAGAACCGCCAGCTGATCCTGCGGCAGTCCACCCCATTCCAGAGACAGATCCGCGAACTTCCATCCGATTTTATCCGCAATGGTTTTTCCGATGCATGTGGTGATCTCCGCAGCATATACATCTTCAATTTTCGGCTTGAACTCTTCCGGTCTGGGGATGTTATATGTCTTTCCGCCATATGAAAATTGAATAAATTCAGGATGTGCCATTATCAGTGCTGCCATTATCCCAGCCTCCTTTTGTACGTGTCATAGGCTTTAACCACCCATTCTCCCAGTTTGGCGCCGTTCTTGTCAGCGTACAGCGTGATGTTAATGGTCTGCGGACCAGCGGCTGCTCCTGCCGTCCTGTTTGCGATCATTACGCCGTTAACGATGTTGTCGGCCATGCGATCAAAACGATCCCACAGTGTGGACAGCGGAAGAACCGCCTCAGCTCCGGCCTCTCCTACGCCGTTATATCCGCCAAGCAGGGTAGGCTTTGTGAAAATACCTCCGGCTGCGTTCCAGCGGATTACGGGATAATTAATGCTTACTTTGCCTTTTCCGGCCTTCTTCCAGTCAATTGAGATATTCGGAAGGTGCGGCTTCGGGATCTTCAAGATCAGTCTGCTGAACGCATGTTTTACTCTTGATAATCCTCGGGAAATCGTCCCGAACATGCTCGACATACTGTTTCCGGCAGACGACTTCATCGCTCCGAATTTAGATTTCATGATCGACAGCATACTCCCCAGCCGTCCTCCGGTCAGCGCATTAAGCCGGTTATACATGCTTTTGAATCGGTTGACCTGATAAGTAGCCAGTGCCGCGACTACGCCTTTAATTCCTCCGCCATGCCGTGTATACGCCGCCTTCATTGCGCTCAGGTTATTGCTAACGTTCCTCTTCATGCGGTCCATCGCATTTCCGACGGTATTTTTGATTCCGTTCCAGATCGGGCCGGCGATTCCTTTGATACCGTTCCACACTTTGGCAACCGCGGCTTTGACCTTGTCCCAGTTCTTAATGATAAGGATTGCAGCCACCACCGCCGCCGCGACTGCCAGCAGCCACGGATTTGCCATCAGCACCGCGCCAAGTTTGGCGAATACTCCGCCGATAAACGGAATCAGCCTGCTGAATGCAGATATAATTCCGGTACACGCACGTGCAGCCACAGACTGGAGACTGAGCATTCCCAGACCGAGCCTTGTACCAAGGCTCATCGCCGTTCCCAGTTTCACCATCACTCCAATTGCGCCACCTACTACGCCGACCAGCGAACCAACTGAGGAAATAATCCCTCCGATGAGCATCATCAGCGGCGACGCCACGATCAGAACTCCAGCAATCCCCACCGCGATCTTCGCCAGTATCGGATGCGCTTCAAACATATCCGCAAGCTGTTTAATCCTCGGGATGAGATTGTCCGCAAGCCACTGCGCCATCTTCGCAACGTACGGCAGCAGTACGGATCCCATCTGTGTTCCGATTCCGGCCAGTGCCATCTTCGCCTTCTGAATCTGTCCTGACGGTGTTTCCGCCATCTTCTGATTCATGTTTCCCACGTTCTTGCCGATTACTTTCGCCAGCTCTGCCGCCTTCTGCTGTTCGGTTCCGGTCTTCATGATTTTTTCCGAGTGCTTGTCGAAGCTGATTCCGGCACGACGGAGCGCTCCTACCTGACCGGTGAAAACCTTTCCCATCATGTTGGAAATGCCTACAAGCTGCTCTGAAGACGCAGATGTTCCATATTGTTGAACCGCAAGATCGTTCATTGCTGGGATCAGTGTCTCCAGCGCTTTGTTGCTGTGCAGATACGTTGCCAGCTGCTGGGCCCCGTTACGCTGAACGGTCTTTCCCACAACTCCGCTCTTTGCCTCGGCGTCAATCAGCTCGTTAACCTTGTCAACCTGTTTCCCTGTCGCACCCATCATCGCATGCATGACTTCGGTAAGTTTAGTCTGCGATTCCTGGGCGGTTCTTGCGGACTGTACCCACTTCGCGCCCAGCACTCCCGCGCCTATGCTGGTCAGCGCCATCTTTTTTCCTACGGCGGTAAATCCGGCGCCTATGCCTTTGAGCCTTCCGCTCATATTTTCGCCAATACTCTTAGATATCGGTTTGGCTATGTGGTCCTGAAGTCCCTCTGCCTTCAGTTCCTTCTTGATTTCAGCCGATATTCCTCTTGCCGACGGAAGGATCTGTATATAGGCTGTTCCTATGTTATTGTTCGCCATGTTTACCTCCCTGTAATCTCTGACCATGCACGATGAAAGTCATCGACGGTATCATATGTCCGGATTGCGCGGTTTTCTTTTATATGATCATTCGGTTTATTCTCACACAAAATCAGATTGCGCCACCATTCGGGCTCTGTTTTGCTCCCGGACAAGCTATATACAATCGCCCTCAGAGTATCGGCGATATCCGCGATCAGCAGATCATGCGGAACTTCTTTTCTCCCGCTGATCTTCATCTGTATCCTAGAATTCTCCCTTAAACCTGAAGAAAGCACTGCCAGCGTTTCTGCCGGCAGTGCCTTGTAATCGTATATATGGTATGTCTCCGCAAGATCACACCGCCACTCGTCTTTCCCCGCTATCATCATGCCGGCCAGAGTCATCAGTTTTTTGTTGAAGGCTCCTTACTCAGTGCGTCGAAAATCTCGCCCAGCTCGTTCGAAACTGCGCTCAGCGTTGCCTTGCCCTTATCATTTCTGACATGGTCATACAGACGTTTTTTTCCGTCCTTCCCCAGCAGATCTTCGATAACCCGGAACATCGTGAACCCGTCATTAAACGCGTCCGCAATCTTCTCCAGAAATTCGATATCATCCAGTATCGTTTCATCTACATCGAACTTGAATCCCGTACTTGTCTTTCCCTTCATTCAGGCCTCCTACTTCTTCATGAGATATTCTTTGGACAGATCATATCCGAAGGATTCATCTCCCGGCAGCGCCTTGATTGTCGTCTCGAATCCGATCGCTTCATCATCCTTGTATGTGATTGTTCCCAGTTCAGACAGTTTCCCTTTCGGAACGACGATCCTCTTCACGGCTCCTCCGGTGAGGATTAGTTCGAACACATATGCCGCGGTCTCAGGTTCATTTGAATTGACCCTGACGGTAATTCCCGTGGACAGTGTTCCGGTCACATTCTCTGTGTTGTACACGCTTTTCAGCACATCCTCGTCCAGAATCTGAATGAGCGTGAATTTAAACGTCTCGCTTTTCCCTTTTTGCGGGGATGCAACCGTATCTCCACCCCACGCTTTAATGTCATCTGAATCGATACTGATTTCATTTTCCATTCCGTCTTCTGAAACATATCCCAGACAAACGAAAGCTTCATTGAGAGCAGTCGTTGCGTCTGTCGGCAGGGTCGTTCCCAGCGGCGCCCTGTATACTGCTCCGCCTATCTTCGGTTTGCCAACCGAAACTTTTTCAATATCATACTTCGCCATTCTTTACCTCCTTAATAAGTGATGTCGTATGTGCACTGATATCGATATCGTTTTATCTCCGTATCAGTGAAATTGTAATCAGACGCCAGTTTAGACGCGTATATATCCGGCAGTTCAATCAAGGCGTCCATCGCTTCCTGCACCTCTTCATCCAGCTTGATTGCCCGCAGCAGTGACCGGGCGTATGACTGGAATGCGAACGAAGCCTTCCTGATATGGTTTCGCTTTGACCCCGCAAGTTTCTCGATCAGAATGAATTCATCCGGCAGTACCGTAAATTCTTCTGAAGGAACCTCCGGCATTTCCATGAGAACCGGCACGCTTATCTTGTCTGCCAGATAATTAAGAACCACTGCTTCTAACATTACGAATCACCTTCTCCAACGTGTTGTTTTTCAGGTTGTCTCTCCATGCATCTGCATTGCTCGGATAAACCGCGGCGCCGGAGCGCTGGGTATAGGCCCTTGGCTCTGAAACATACCCCGGCCCAGCAGCTGACGCCATCTTGTCCGCCTCTTCCTGGCACAGACTCTGCATCTCACTGCTCTTCAGGATCGCCCTTACTCCGTATCCGTTCAGCTTGAATTTGATTTTACTCATATTTTTCCACCTTTACCTTTGCGTTCCAGTCACCCGGAATATTTGCCTCAATTCCGCGGGTAACCGGTCCGAAGGTTCTCCAGTCCTGCCCGAAAAAACTGACCTTACGGTCCGTCCAAACGTGCTCATCATCTTTTGGGATTGCAAGCTCATATACCGCGTGCTTTCCGGTGAGGTTAAATTCATTTACAACGTCTTCAGCAGTAACCGGTGAGACAAGGACATTCTCCACCACTTCCGGCTTTTCTTCATAAATCGGACGGCGCAGCTCATCAGTCCCGACCTTTTCTTTGTTGTAAAGCGTCACTGCAATTCCTTTAATTCTCATCATATCAGCTCCATACTCCTGATCCGCTGCCTTCTGATGCCCAGTCTGGACAGCTCCGATTTTTTGATGAAGAGCCCGCCACCCGGCGAAAGCGGCGTATAATTGACAGAGTATCCGAGAGCCGACTGGCTGACGGCTGTGACTGCCTCATCCGATGTCGGAGCATTCAGCTCTCTGATCACAATATCCGCGACGACGGATTTTACAACATCAGCAGACGGACTTCCTTCCGCAATCATAACGTCCATGTCTTTTCCGACCTTCTGCGCTTCATTCCGGATCACCTCAGAAATAACCTTCAGCAGCTCCCGCGCCCGTGTCTGTTCTTCAGTGGTCAGTGCCCTCTTCAGCTTCGTTATATCATCGATTGTCGCGTAATCACTCATTTCTTCGTCCTCGTTGTTTTCCTGGCCGGTGCCTTTTTCGGTGTTTCTTTCGCCGGCTCTTCCGTTTCCTCCACCGGCTCCCAGAACCCGCCCTCAATCGGGGCGGATACTGAGATAATCTGACCGGTTATTTTATTCCGATACTCCATTATGCCGATGCTCCTGTGATTCTCACGAAGGCCGCCGGAAGGAGAATGCCCCAGCCGATATAAGTCTCCGCTCTGAGATATACCTGGTTGTAGTTCTTCAGGTCCTTCCCGGTTCCGTCCGGATCACCGTACTGGATGAGCTCCATCGGAATCTCTCTGGCATATCCCCACTTGAAGGCGCCGGCGAAATCGCCGAGAATGACCTCGTCCTTGTTCGTGCCGAAGGACACCGTGGAGTTAACACTGCACGGGATCCCGTTCAGAGCCTCCGGATTTCCTCCAAGTGCAAACTCGGGGAACTGTCTTACTCCGTTGGCCTTCAGTTTTCCCAGCGCCGCACCGAATTTCTTTGAGATCGCATATCCGGTATTGTCATATTCGCCCAGCGCCGCAATCGCATCTTCCAGATTGCTTTCCTCGGATCCGGCGGTGTAAGTCACCTTCGCCACACCGGTGTTAGTGTCGAAGCTGTTCGTGCCGATCAGCGACGAAGCAAGCCCGTCTCTGGGATTAACTCCGTGCATGGACATGATGTCCAGACCCCTTGCCACCTTCTTGGAATACCCATCGGTGAACTGCGTCAGAATATCCAGCTGCTTCTCCTCCGACGCATACAGGAATTCATCGGAGATTCTGGCGCCGTACTCGATCTTCAGCGGCTGAATCACAACCGGCTCTACAGTAATGCCTCCTGCCGGCTTCTGGCCGTTCTCCGCCACAATATTCACTTCGTTGTCCATAGAGAACGTGAAGGTCTGCATTCCGTTGAACGGAATCGGCGTTTCTCCGCAAAGACTCGCGATTGAGCTCTTTCCTCTCACTTTCGTGAACATATCAGATACAACTTCTGCGGGGAACAGTTCCCCTTTTGCCTGGATTTTCGCTTCTGCCATTATTCATTTCCTCCTGTCATTTTATGCAGCATATCTTTCATTGCTGCCCTTTTCGCACCCTTCTTCGATACAATGGGCTCCGGATCCGCCAGCGGCTGTTTCTTCAGTTTCATCATTCCGGAAAACGCTTCCGCATCCTTCTTGATTTCATCCTCCGTTTCGCCTTTCAGCCTTCCGGCCGCCTCATAAGGAAGACCTGCTGCAAGTGCAACGCGTGTCCGCATTGCGTCAAGTTCATACTTATTGACCTTATCCTGCAGATTGCTGATATTCTGATCATAGTCCTTATATTTTTCCGCCGTCGCTGCTGCCTCCTTTTCTGCGGTGGCCAGCTGTTCTTTCAGCGCCGCATTGGAACTTTTCAGTTCTTCATAATCTGCAAACCTGCTTTCTGTGCGTTCTGTTGCCTCCTTGCGAATTTTCCCCGCAAATGCGTCCAGTTCTTCCTGTGTCTCGATTGGTTTGAATTCTGCCATTTCCTTTTTCCTTTCTCCCCCCAGTTACCGTCATAGGGTATACGTAAATATAAAAAACACGTTTTCGCGTGCCTTAATACCGTATTTTCTGCTTTGTTTTTTCCTTTGATTCCAGTGCTATCCAGTGAGCAAGGATCATGCTGTCCATCAGTGCGATTTCCCGTTCCGGGTGGATTGACTTGTATCCGAATCCTCCATGTGATCCGATTGCACGGTGCTCACAGTTCGCCACAAGGTCGGCCAATGACGGCTGCCCTCTGTGTACGATCGTTTTATCGAATACCGCCTCTTCATATACGGCATTAGCCTTAATGATGTCCGATACCGTCGGCAGCACCGGCTTGCGCATATGGTTCTTCCTCATCAGATCGGCAAGAATCTTTTGCCCGTTCTGCCCGTCGATCACGACCTTTGCCCACGATGCTTCCCGCAGAAATTCCATGATCCACCGGTTCGTCGCGCGGATCGGCCGGCAGTCGATCGCTTCAACAAAGACGCGTCCATCCGTCGTTTTCACTGCAATTGATACAGCTACGTTCGTGCCGCCCGGACCGTATTTGATTCCGACAAACAGCTTGCCTTTCAGATTCGGAAGCGTTTCCGCCATGCAGTCTGCCCACTCTTTCTCTGTGATTGCCGACTTCTGGCTGTAGCTGAGCCAGTGTCCCAGACGCTGGACGTTGAAGTCCACCGGATCGCCTTTGGTTTCTCCGGAAATTGTCCTTTCCTTCAGACGTATGCCCAGTGACGGATTCGTCTCATACCAGTAGTCTTTGTTCTCAGGATCACAGATCTGAGGCACTGACCACTCTGACCATCCGGTGTACTCCGCATCTCCCGCCAAAGTGCTTTTCCTCATCTTCGTGAAAAGCGTTCCGGTCGAGTTCGCCGTCGGAGGCGTTCCCAGATAGATCGTCTGCGGATTCTCCGATGCCGCGTTGGTGTATTTCAGCGCCGCATCCTGATCATCCTGATATTCCTGCGCCTCGTCGATCACCAGAAGGTCATAGGATGTTCCCAGTCCGCCTTTGCTGGTTCTGGTACGGAACTCTATCCTTCCGCCGCCTTCGACATATGCGTCCAGATAGATATGCTCCTTGCCGAAAGCCCGGTACAATCCTTTATCCTTCTTATCCTGCTTGACATATCCGGCCTCCGTCAGAATCGCCAGCAGACGTTCCCATGCGGTATGAGAGGTGTCTGTCCGGTGCGCCGTATGAAGAATCTTCTCTCCGTGCAGCAGACCGTAAACCTCACGAATTGCGATTACCTCATTCTTTCCGTTCTGTCTGGGAACGGAAAGCCCGTATTTCATATGCGTCCACTGGTTATCCTCTTCACGTGCCAGAATGTCATAGACAAGCAGTTTCTGCCAGTCCATTGCCTGTCTTCCGGATTTCCCGTAACAGGCTATGGCTTCTGCTCCGTCTGTCTTCTGGTAAGGTAAAACAAAGCTCTCTGTAGGGGTCTGGCGTCCGATTCTGTCTGCCATTTCCCCTCCTTCAGTTCAATTGTCTTGCCGGTGCTCTTATGTGCTTCATATCGTTTCTCCCGCTGCATTTTCGCAGCATATTTCAGAAGTGTACTGCTAAATCGCAGCGTTTTCTCTGTATAACAAAACCCTGCGTTGCCGCAAGGTTCCTTATTCCTTAATTTCTTTTAGCACACCGAGTGCTATTGCTCTTTCCCGGAGCAGATGATATCTGACTTCAATATCGTCCTTTGTCAAACCCTCAATATCGAGATTATATCCACCA
>Ga0256406_1005274_pt1 | contig 13941 bp, 7 predicted proteins | sample RumenRJG_03DNA_FD_185986 | JGI IMG/M metagenome (GOLD analysis project Ga0256406, IMG submission 185986) | Bovine rumen microbial communities from Lethbridge, Alberta, Canada - RJG_03 | ecosystem: Host-associated > Mammals > Digestive system > Stomach > Rumen | place: Canada: Alberta | collected...
GCCTCGATCAGTGCGGCCGCTTTCTGCTCTGTCTCCGCATACTCAAAGGCCGGATCCGAATCCACGGTGATCCCGCCGCCGGCGCCGATGCTTACCCGGCCGTCCTGCAGGACCGCCGTTCTGATAACGATAGTAAAGTCACAGTCGCCGTCCAGCCCCAGATAGCCGATGGTTCCCGTATACAGGCCTCTGGCGCTGTGCTCCTCGGCATCGATGATCTCCATCGCCCGATATTTCGGCGCCCCCGTGATCGATCCTCCCGGGAAGGCCGTCTCGAGCAGATCCACTGCCCCGCAGGCGGGCTGCAGTCTGCCGGTCACATCGGAGACAAGATGATGCACCGTCGCAAAGCTTTCGATAGAATACATGCGCGGCACCTTGACAGATCCCGGCACACAGACCCGGTTCAGGTCATTCCGTTCCAGATCCACCACCATCATCAGCTCGCTTTTGTCTTTTTCCGACGCCGCAAGCGCCTGTTTCAGTCTTTGATCCTCTTCCGGCGTAACCCCTCTTCGCCGGGTTCCCTTGATCGGACTGGTCTTTGCGACACCATCTCTGACCTGCAGGAAACGCTCCGGCGAGGCACATACGATCTGCGCCTCGCCGCAGGACAGAAAGGCGCCAAAAGGAGAAGGATTGTGCTCCCGCAGATACTGAAAGAGCCGGTAGGGATCGCCGCTGTACGGTGCTGTGATTCTCCGGGTCATGTTCATGACATACATATCCCCTGCCCGCATATACTCTATCAGGTGTTCAATGGTGCGTTCGTAGTCCTCCCTGCCGTAATCGGACGAAAAAACGACTGCCTCGTTCCTTGTACCCGCGCCGGCCGTCTGCACCTCGCTCCGCGCAGGGTCTTCCACCGTGCAGGAAGCTGCCGTTTCTTCCGCCCATCTTCGCACCTTCGCCCGATAAGCGGACATGTCCGCCAGTTTTTCTCCTGTGCAGATCCAGAGCCGCTTCTCCTGCAGATCCTCGATCAGGTACAGATCATAAAAGACAAAGCGCCCGTCGGGCAGGCCGCGGCATGCTTGTCCTCCCGCATGCCGGCTGGCGATGCCCATTCGTTTTCTTCCGTAATCGTAGCTCAGCCAGCCGATGGCGCCGGCGGTCATGACCGGTTCGCCCTCCCCGCGCGCCTCCCGGTTTTCCTCCAGATAGCCCTTCATAAAGCCCAGAAGATCTCCTGTTTGCTTCTCGCCGTTCACAAAAAGAACCCCGTCCCTTTCCTCCGCCTGCAGATAGGGATAGAGGCCGAGGATCGAGTATCTTCCGTTTTTCCCTTGCAAAGAAGAATCCAGAAAAGCCCAGTCGGCAGCTTCGGAACCCTTCCTCAGGCCCTCCCGCCAGATCAGCTCTGCCGCGCGCGCCAGCGGCAGCGGCTCTCCCCTCCATGCTTCGATTCTTGTCCTTCCCATTTCATGCTCCTTTCTGCTGCTGCATCTGTGCTGGCGCCTTACTCATCGCGATGGCAGCTGCTGGCCTTGACAGATCCGCAAGAAATTTCCCAGCAGCGCATGGCCGTATGCCGTAAGAACCGCCTCCGGGTGAAACTGCACACCGTAAACCGGCCTGTCTCTGTGGTGCATCGCCAGAATCGTCCCTTCTGCATCGACGGCATCCACCAGGAGAACCGAAGGAAGATGCTCCCCGGCCACCACCAGAGAATGATAGCGGGTGACCGGAAATTCCCGCGGCAGTCCTTCAAACAGCGCCGTTCCCTGGTTGTAGGCCGGCAGAACCTTGCCGTGCATCGGCCGCCTGCCCCGCCGGATTTCCGCCCCGTAGGCAAAGCCGATGATCTGATGTCCCAGGCATACGCCCAGAATGGGAACCGTATCCTGAAAAGCCCGGATAATGGCCACGCAAGGGTCCTCCGCTGAGGGTGCCTTCGGCCCCGGAGAGATGACAATGCCCTGCAGGCCTTGTATCCTGCTGACTCTTTCCGGTGAAGCCTGATCCCGCCGGATCACAGTCATTTCCTCGCCAAGCTCCCGGAAATAACTTACCAGGTTGTAGGTATAGGAATCAAAGTTGTCAATCATCGCAAGCATGTTCTCTCTCCTTTTCTTCTTCGCCTTCTCGCCAGCTTCTTTATCTCTCTTTCCTGTCTTTTCGTTCGAAGCGGCCCGTAAGCCCGGCGGACTGCAGGAAGGAGGCGCCGCCCGAAGATAAAAAAATCCGGAACAAAGGGGCAGAACATTGATCTGTTCTGCATCCGCTGTTCCGGCAGTATTCTGAAATCCTGCTTAGGTCTCAGGCACACCGTACGGTATCTTGCTTTTTCTGTTCTCCGGCTATGCCGTCTGGCTCAGTTTACAAACGCATCGTAGATGGCCTCGATGGCCGTGTTGAAGTCCTTGTTCTCCACGCCGACGATGATGTTCATCTCGCTGGAACCCTGGTCGATCATGCGGATGTTGATATCCTGATCGGCAAGCGCCGTCAGCAGCTTGGCTGCCACGCCTGCCTGCATGGACATGCCGCATCCCACGGTGGCGATCAGGGCGATGTCGTCATGAATCTCCACACTGTCCGGATGCAGCTGCGCCTCGATGGCCGCCGCAATCTCATCCGACCTGTTTTCGATATACTTGGTGGCCGCCACCACAGAAACGGTATCCACGCCGCTGGGGATATGCTCGATAGGGATGTCAAGATCCTCAAAGATGCCCGCCAGTCTGCGGATGAAGCCGCGCTCGGTGCTCATCTGGTTCTTGTAGATAGCCACGACCGTAAAGTCCTTGCTGCCTGCGATGCCCTTGATGACATCGCCGCCCGACTCCGGCTCCGCCGTGATGATCGTGCCCGGATCCTCCGGCCTGTTGGTGTTCCGAATGTTGATCGGAATGGAGCTGGCACGCACCGGATAGATGGCATCCTCATGCAGCACACTGGCACCCATGTAGGAGAGCTCCCGCAGCTCCATATAGGAGATGCTGCTGATCGGCTTGGGATCCTTGACAATCCGGGGATCGGCCATCAGGAAGCCGGACACATCGGTCCAGTTCTCGTACATGTCGGCGTTGACCGCCCGGGCCACAAGGGCACCGGTGATATCGGATCCGCCGCGGGAGAAGGTCTTGACGAGGCCGTCCGCCTTCTTGCCGTAGAAGCCGGGAATGACGGCATGGTCGTGCGCCTTCAGCATCTCGGCGATGGCCTGGTTGGTCTCCTCCGCTTTCAGCTTGCCCCACTGGTCGAAGATGACCATGTCCGCAGAATCCACGAAATCATAGCCCATGTAGTCGGCAATCAATTTAGCATTGAGATACTCTCCCCGGCTGGCAATGTAGTCGATGGAGGCATCATTCTTCATGTTCTCCAGAATCTCGTCGAAATCCTTCGAAAGATCCACCGTCACACCCAGGTTGTGCGCCACGGCGCTGAACCGGTCGACAATGACCTGCCACAGCTGCTCATAGGGCAGATCATACTCCAGATGCGTCTTGACCGCATAGAGCAGATCCGTCACCTTGCTGTCCTTGTCAAAGCGCTTGCCGGGGGCCGAGACCACCACGTAGCGGATGGCCTCGTCGGCGTCGATGATGTGCTTGATCTTTTCAATCTGGATCGCATCGGCGACGGAAGAGCCGCCGAACTTTGCAACCTTCAGCGTCATTTAGAGCACCTCTTTTTTCAGTGCGTCCACCTTGTCGGTGTGCTCCCAGGGCACATCGATATCGGTTCTGCCGAAGTGACCGTAAGCTGCCACCTGACGATAGATCGGTCTGCGCAGATCCAGATCCTTGATGATGGCAGCCGGACGCAGGTCGAAGACCTTGTTGACCGCCTCGGAGAGGACCTCATCGCTGACCTTGCCGGTGCCGAAAGTATCCACCAGGATGGAAACCGGACGCGCCACGCCGATGGCATACGCCAGCTGCACCTCGCACTTGTCGGCCAGATCCGCCGCCACCACATTCTTGGCAACCCATCTTGCTGCATAGGTGGCCGATCTGTCAACCTTCGTGGGATCCTTGCCGGAGAAGGCACCGCCGCCATGTCTGGCATAGCCGCCGTAGGTGTCAACGATAATCTTCCTGCCGGTCAGGCCGGAGTCACCGTGCGGGCCGCCGATGACAAAGCGGCCGGTCGGGTTCACCAGGTACTTGGTCGCATCGTCGATCAGTTCTGCCGGCACGATAGGATCGATGACATACTTCTTCAGGTCGGTGCGGATCTGCTCCAGCGAAACATCCGGATCGTGCTGGGTGGAGATCAGGATCGTATCCACACGCACCACCTTGTCATCATCGTATTCGATGGTCACCTGGGTCTTGCCGTCCGGACGCAGATAAGTCAGCGTGCCGTCCTTGCGCACCTTGGTCAGCTGGATCGCCAGCTTGTGCGCCAGTGCGATCGGCATAGGCATCAGCTCCGGCGTCTCCTTGCAGGCATAGCCGAACATGATACCCTGGTCGCCGGCGCCGATGGCTTCCAGCTCGTCGTTCATTTCGCCCTCTTTGTGCTCCAGCGCATCGTCGACGCCCATGGCGATGTCGGCCGACTGCTCGTCAATCGAGGTGAGCACAGCACAGGTGTTGCCGTCATAGCCATAGTCGGCATTGTCATAGCCGATATCGCAGATCACTTCCCTGGCAATCTTGGGAATGTCCACGTAAGCAGAGGTGGTCACCTCGCCCATGACCATGGCATAGCCGGTGTTCACGGTCGTCTCCGCCGCCACTCTGCCGCTGGGATCCTCTGCCAGGATCGCATCGACGATGGCATCGGAAATCTGGTCGCATACCTTGTCCGGATGTCCTTCTGTCACGGACTCCGATGAGAATAATCTTTTCATGGTTACCTCCCTGTATCCTTTCGGTAAAAACCCTCTGTAAAAAAAACCTCTTCACAAAGAAGAGGCATGCGTTCCATCAACCTCATCTTTCAGCTCGCTCGAGCTGTAGGAATTGGCACCTTTGCATCCCGCCGGGAAGCGTTCCGCAAGGTTGCCGGGCTTCACAGGGCCTGTCCCTCCGCCGCTCTTCATAAGGTATCTCATTAAACTGATATCGATTATAGTCACCCCGCTAAGTAAAGTCAATAGCGCTTTCCCCCGAAATCCGCCGCAGAACGGCCGCTTTTTTACAGATACGGCAAATTGTCAAAAACAAAAAGCAGGAAGCAGGCTCCTGTGAGCCCGCTTCCCTTAGAGAACGTAGTATAGATGCTGACTTATTTACGGTTCAGCCTATTTGTATTCGTGAATCACGGATTCTGCGGAGATCGTCTCCAGCTTCTCTGTCCAGGTCTTGCCCTCAACGATGTTGATATCGTAGGTGATGCCCAGTTCCCTGGCCCATTCCAGATACTGATTGACCTGCTCATCGTTCAGCTCGTCGGAGGAGATCAGGCCTTTCTGGGTCATCTTGTCGTTGACGAACAGCTTGGTGAAGAGGAAGGCACCCTGTCCGGTCAGGTACATCTCTGCGGACATCTTGGCCAGCTTGTATGACTCTACCAGGCCCGGCGCCGTCACGTGCAGGTCGACCATCACGTCCTTGCCGTCCTTCTTGCCGTAAGCCTCAACTACGAAAGCACCGCCGTCGGAGACCAGTCCTTCATCGATGATGGCTTTGATCTCATCAGGATCCTTGGGAGCTGCCGGCACATGCGCACGGATGACTTCGTGCGGAATGACCTTGCGGCCGTTGATTTCCTCTTCCTCATAGGAAAGCAGGCCGGCTCTGGAAAGGGGCTCTGCGAATTCGATGCCTACGCCGCCGTATTTGAAGTAAGCGTTCTTGGCTCCCTTGAAGTACTTATCGCTGTGGAATCCCACGTAAGCAGGCTCATCATGGGAATGCTCGACCATGCGAACCGGCTGGTTGTCGGTTTCCGGCCATGCTCTGTAGATGGGGCTGCTGAAAGCCGGCGTCCGTACATGCTTGCCGTCCTCAAAGGCCATAGCGTCTTCCGACATATCGGCCAGCGCCACATCCGGCGACCACCAGTAAGGAAGGAAGCGCTTGGCTTCTACGCCTTCGTATACCATCATGTTGATGGTGTCGCAGGAATCCAGCTCCTGCACCGCACGGCGCGCCATGACACACATGACGCCGGGGGCCGAACCGGTACCGATGATGGCCGTTGCGCCCTTGGCGGCAAATTCCTTGCCGATGTTGTTATACATATAGTTCACGCCGGAGATCCAGCTGTTGTATTCATCACCGTCATCGACGAGTCCTTCGCAGGCTGAAAGATCCTGATAGCAGATGCCCATTTCCTTGGCAGCCATCAGAACATTGGTCAGCAGATGCAGCGGCATGACACCGATCACCATTTCGCAGCCTTCCGCCGCCTTCTTGATGTTCTCGACGCTGGAAGCGTCCACCTGCTTGGGTGTGCCCTTCTTCATTAGCTTGCATACAGCCTCCGCCGCCTTCAGGTCATAGTCAGCGCAGACAACTTCCTCGATGTTGGGCTCCTGATCCAGCTTTCTGCAGATGGTCGATCCCTGTGCTCCACAGCCGCATACCATTACTTTCTTCATGATGTACCTCCTTTAATTGCTCGCCGAATCCTGCGGTCAGTGATTCGGGCAGGCCGTCAATTAAAACAGAGAGACATGCTCAGCTGCCTCTCTGTCTGTTTGCCTGTTGGTTATCGCCTCGTTGGCGCCGCCTTGTGCGGTCTTTCCAGAGTTCCGTCCCACAGCCTTCCTTTTGCCTGACAGTTAGGCCGCCGGGCTGCTGACCCGGGGGCGTTCCGCTTCGGCCTCCCTGCCTCAAGGGACGTCTCGGACTGCGATCATTCGGTGTCTCTCTTCAGTTGTCACCTCAATCTTACCATAATGCCGTTGATTTGCAATGCGAAATTTTCTATTTTTCAGACAACTTTGCTAACCAATATGCTTACTTTTGCTGCCCGCTTTTGCCTGCTATTGTGCGCTGCCTGCAGCAAAGTCCGGCGCCGCAGCCGTAGCGATGACAGCGCCGCAAGGCGCCGCCCCGCTGAGCACAGCACCTTAGTAGGAAGTGCGTTTGGCAATCACATCGGTGCCCATGTATTTGCGCAGTACTTCAGGAACCTTGACCGTGCCGTCTGCCTGCTGGCAGTTCTCCAGAATGGCCGCCACGGTTCTGCCCACAGCCAGACCACTGCCGTTCAGGGTGTGAACGAAGCGCGGCTTGTCTTTTCCCTCCCGGAAGCGAATGCCGGCACGCCGTGCCTGGTAGTCTTCAAAGTTGCTGCAGGAGGAGATTTCCACATAGCGGCCGTAGCTCGGCATCCAGACCTCAATGTCGCAGGTCTTGGCCGAGGAGAATCCCAGGTCGCCGGTCGAAAGCGTCACCACACGGTAGGGGATCTCCAGCAGCTGCAGGATCTCCTCGGCGTTGCCGATCAGCTTGTCCAGCTCCTCATAGGAAGTGTCCGGATGAACGAACTTGACCATCTCGACCTTCTGGAACTGGTGCTGGCGAATCAGTCCGCGTGTATCTCTGCCGGCGCTGCCGGCTTCCTTGCGGAAGCAGGGCGTATAGGCGGTGTAATAGATGGGGAGCGCCTCGGCGGGAATGATCTCTTTGTCCAGCAGGTTGGTCACCGGTACTTCCGCCGTGGGGATCAGGAAGAAGTCCTTGGCCGGCACGTGGAACATGTCATCCTCGAATTTGGGGAGCTGGCCGGTTCCCGTCATGGCATCTCTGTTGGCCATGAAGGGCGGCAGGATCTCGGTATAGCCCTGCTTTTCCGTGTGCAGATCCAGCATGAAGTTGATGCAGGCGCGCTCCAGTCTGGCGCCCAGTCCCTTGTAGACGGTAAAGCGGGTGCCGGCGATCTTGGCGGCACGCTCAAAGTCCAGGATATCCAGGTCTTCGCCGATATCCCAGTGGGCCTTGGGTTCGAAATCGAACTGCGTCGGTTCGCCGAAGCGGCGCATCTCCACATTGTCGCTATCGTCTTTTCCCACCGGCACATCCGGCGCCGGGGTGTTGGGGACGTTGAGGATGGCATCGCGGAGCTCTTCCTCGATCTTGGCCACCTGGGCATCCATTTCCTTGATCTCGCCCGAAAGCGCCTTCATTTCGGCCATGATGCCGCTGGCATCCTTGCCTTCCTTCTTCAGCTTCGGGATCTGCTTGCTCGTTACGCTCTGCTGATTTTTCTTGGCTTCCACCACCTTCAGCAGGTCTCTTCTCTTCTGATCCAGATCACGGACATTATCAATGCCGAAATCACCTTTCTGTCTGGACTCGACGGCCTTCTTCACACCTTCAAAGTCCTCTCTGATTCTCTTTATATCCAGCACGCTCTCATCACTCCTCGTTGATCACTATTTCGTTCACATGTTGTCATGGCTGCCGCCGCAGCCGGCCGGGCTGAACCGGGCTAAAACAGATTCGCTTTGTAGATTGCATACAGCCTGCGAAGTTCTTCTTCCTTGGCCTCCATCTCGATCTGCAGGTCGGAAGCCGTGGCATAATCTCCGGCATCCAGCGCTTCGCGGATTCTGGTCAGCAGGCATTTGGACGACAGGGTGTTCCTTCCCATCTCGCTGCGCAGCTGATCGATCTGCAGCCAGTTCTGCACATCGTAATCGGTGCAGTCGGCATCATCATGCAGCTTCCTGGTGGCGCTGAGCACCTGATGGACATTGGGGATGATCCGGTTGCTCAACTCCGTGGACCACAGCGCCACAGCTGCTTCCTTGTAGGATGCCAGTGACAGGTCATCGAAGGCATCGTCCACCTTGAAGATGGCAAGCCGCGCAGGATCGCGGTCAAAGGAGGAGATATTCTCCCAGACAGTGCGCGGCGCACGGCCGAAAACAGTATCCCGCTCCTCCGGTGTATACGCCTCGAAGACATCCTCCTCGCTGCGGTAGAGGCGGTTCTTCTCCAGGTAGAAGTCCTCCTGGCCGTATGCCTTGGAAACCGAGGCTTCCAGCTCTTCGCTGGTCTTGCCCGCTGCACTGGCGGCACCGATGCCGTCCAGCATGGCCATATAGGAGGAAGCCAGCGTCAGGTAGGTGTTCGTGCCCGGGTTGGGGGAACGAAGCTCAAAGCGTGTGGCGGCCGGAGAATCCATCTCGCGCACCACGCCTACCAGAACGGTTCTGTTCCTTGAGGGAATGTCGACGCTCTGACCCAGCGAAGTCACCACGCAGACCGGCGCCTCGTAGCCCGGCTTCAGCCGGTCGAAGGCATCGTTGGTGGAAGAGACGAAGGGGTTGATCAGATCGTAGTTCTTGAGGATCCCCATCAGCGCGCCGAAGCCCACCGGACTGAGGAAGTCCTTGTCCATTTCCTTGGGCGAGAACAGATTGACATGACGGCCGTCTTTCAGCCGGGCAGCGACACCCAGATGGGTATGCTCGCCGTTGCCGGCGATGCCGGCCATCGGCTTGGCGATGAAGGTCACATCCAGTCCATAGAGCCGGAAGATATCACGCACCACGTACTTGATATGGTTTTCGTTATCTGCCGCCTGCAGCGCCGTATCATACCTCCAGTCGATCTCCAGCTGCTCCATGATATGGTCGTAATGGCCGGAATTGCCGAGCCGCGCCTTGACGCCGCCCACTTCTTTGTGGCCCATCTCGATATTGAATCCGTAGCGGTCCAGGAAGTTCAGGGTCTTCTCCAGGGCGGTCCGCACCGGGCCGATGGTCCGCTTCCAATACTGTTCCTTGAGCTCCTGCGCCGTGGAGAGGCGATCCCGTTCGGACTGGTCGTCAGGGGTCTTCACCCAGAACTCGAGCTCCGTGGCGCTGGTCAGGATCAGCTCGTCAATCTCATCGACGCTGTCGCAAGCCATGTTATCAAACAGGTAGGGATGCTCCCGCAGGATGTTCATCAGCTCTTTCTTGAAGGTTTCCACGCTTCTGCGAAGGATCACACGTGATCCCACCTCGACCCTGTCATTGTGAAGCAGGAAGGAGGGAATCCGCAGTGTCCCCATGGGCAGGCCGGTCATGTAGTCCGGATGCTTCAGGTTATGATCCACGTACCAGTTCACCGAAAGATCCGGTATGATATCCACCTTGGCGTTATTCAGGTTGGCAATCCCCGGAAGAACCACCGAGGAGCCGTCGGTCTGCACGCCTTTGGTCAGCATGGTGTCCATATCCCTGAGGAAAAGATCCACCGGGATCTTCTCGTCGGTATCGTGTCCCCCGATGTCGATGCCGACAAAGGAAACGAACATGACCTCAGGATGCTTCTTCAGGATCCTGGTCAGCGATTCCTTGTCGTGATCCTCCGGTCTGATGGTATAAAGTAGCTTGTTAAGATCGTAATCCAGCAACGTGTCTGCCTCCCTTTCTGCACAATGCTCTAATTCAGTTAGTCCCAATCTATTGTTGTTTGTCCCGGTCTGTTTTGTTCCTCCGGTCTGATGCCGTCTGCTGCGGTCTATTTCAGTTTGTCCAGATAGCTTTGCAGCTTGTCCATCTGTTTGCCGTACTCGCTCCAGTCGCCGTCCTTCTGCGCCTGCAGTGCCGCCTCATAGGCGGACTGAGCGTTCTTCACCAGCTCGGACTGGCTCATGCTCTTGGATGAACCGGAAGAGGAGCCGCCGCTCTTGGCTGTCTCATAATTGTCGCCGCTGCCCTCGCCGAACATCGAGTTCAGCGCCTCGGCCAGCGTGGGCTCATAGGCGATCTTGTCGCCGTAGGCAACGATCACACGCTTGACCTCAGGAATCGAGGAGTTCTTCGCCTCCAGATAAACCGGTTCCACATACATGATCGAATCCTCGATAGGAATGACGAACATGTTGCCCCGGCTGTAGGTGGAGCCTGCCTGCGACCACAGCGAGAATTCCTTGGAGATCTCCGTGCTCTGGTCGATCTGGGCCTCGATCTGCGCCGGACCGTAGATGACGCGGCTCTTGGGCAGCTTGTAGAGCACCAGCTTGCCGTAGTTGTCGCCGTCGTTGCGCGCCACCAGAAGACCGGTCATGTTGTCCTTGTTCTTGGGCGTATAGGGGATGGAGCTGACGAACTCCGCTTTCTTTTCCCCGGGCAGGTTCAGGATGTAGTAGTTGGGTTCCATCTCCTGCTTTTCCGTCCCGTAGATTTCATTGGCGATGTCCCACATATCCTCATTCTGATAGAACACCTTCACATCGTTCATATGATAGCGCTGGTAGATCTTGGCCTGCGCATCGAACATAGTGCTGGGATAGCGGATATGCTCGCGGATGCCCTCCGGCATCTGATCAAAGTTCTTGAACAGCTTCGGATAGATCTTCTGCATCGTCTTGGCGATGGCATCCTTGTCGTCGACGATATAGTAATTGGTATCCCCATTGTAAGCATCGATGACAACCTTGACCGAGTTGCGGATGTAGTTGCTGCTGCTGGACGTGGGATCATACGGTTCCGAATAAGGGAACTTGTCGCTTTCGGTATAGGCATCGATGATCCAGTAGAGCTTGCCGTTGACCGTGCACATATAGGGATCTTCATCATAGCGCAGGTAAGGCATGATCTTGGATACCCGCTCCTGGATGTTGCGGTTGATCACAATCTTGGAGCTGCTGTCCACGTTGGAGGACACCAGCAGCTTCAGGCTGTGCTCACGAATGGCGAAAAGCAGCCTGGCGAAGGGGTTCAGCTTGATGCCGGCCGATCCCTCGTATCTGGTGTACTTGTTGCTGTCGCCGTCAGGATAGTCGAATTCCGATTCATCGGTGTCCACCAGGATATAGTCATTGGTGGACTCACCGAAGTAGACCGCAGGGTTGGTGACCCGGGTGCTGCTGCTGTCCGATTCCGGCGGAATGTTCTTCACCAGCATCTCGGGCTGTCCCGAGGAAGTGATCTGGTTGACCCGGGACATGGTGATGCCGTAGCCGTGGGTGTACTTCAGATGCCGGTTCAGCCATGTATCGGAGATCTTGGATTCGTCAATCTCACGCGTGGAGAGGAACGTCTGGGAATAGTTTCCGTTGATGGTGTAGCGGTCCACATCCACATCGTTGAATGTATAGTACTGACGGATACTCTGCGTCTGGTTGTAGAAGGTCTTCGTCGGCTTGTAGTCGTTGATACGGATATTGGAGATGGTATCTTCGTTGTTTTTAATATCCTGGGCGGTCAGATTATTGTCGGCCGCAAACGACTTGGTGTCCACATCGTTGAGATTGTAGGCATACTGCGTGAATTCAATGTTGCGCTCCAGGTATTTGCTCTCCTTATTGATCTCATCGGGGGAGACGACAAAGTTCTGTACGATGGCTCCGGCGATGGAACCCACCAGTGCCACGACAATCATGATGGCCGGCACGAAAAGGATGGGCTTGACCACCTGCCGAACGATGCAGATGATGGAAGCAACCGCGCCGACGGCGCCGAGCACCACCAGCGCCCGGTACATCCACAGCGTGATCCTGATGTCGGTGTAGCCGGCACCATAGACCGCCCCGGTGTGGGCATACAGCAGGGAGTACTGCTTGAGCAGGAAGAAGCAGGACAATGCCGCAAAGAAGATGACCGCCACGATGATCAGCTGCGTTCTGGCAATGCCGAAAAGCCGTCCGATCTCACCGCGGAAGCCCTCCCTGTTGAGGCTGGCCGGCTTCCTGCGGCGCGAGGCATCGTTGACTTTCCTGCCCAGGCTGCCCAGCATATCGGAGAAAGAAAACCCGCCGACGCCCTGACGATAGGTGTTCCTGCGGAAGGCCTCGCGATCCTTTTCGTATTCGGCCTCACGTGCAAATTCATCATCATCGTCGAAGTCAGCGCCGCTTTGGTTTTCCCTTGCGCCGGCAGCACGATCCTCCGGAGCATGAAGCCGCAGCAGAATCGCATAGTAGATCAGCGTCAGAATCAGAAGCACGATGGTGACGCCCAGAACCATCGATGTCAGCTGCTTTAGAAAGTCGAGCTTGAACACATAGAACGAGGCATCGTTGTTGAACAATGCTTCGCGGATATCAAAATCTGTACTGTTGAAGAATTCCAGCGACCGGAACCAGAGCCTGGTCACCGCCAGGTAGGTGACGATCACGCCGAAAAGCGCCGAAAGCCCCCAGCTTGTCCGATTGATCGTTTTCCCCCGATCCGGATCGTCCGAGAGGACACGGGCGTAATACTTTCGCTTGAGGAATTTGAAATAGATGTATACGACAAAGGTAACGATCAGGAAGACCGGGATGCCGATCTTCAGCTGGGTAAACAGTTTGGTAAAGAAGACGCTGACATAGCCCAGCTCTCTGAACCATAGAAAATCCGTTAGGAAGTTTATCAGCGCAAAGAATATGATCAGGGCAAGGATGATGCCGATGATGATATTCCGTTTCGTGTGTCTCTCCTTCGCGGGAGCCGCGTTTCCTGCTGTGTTTTCCACGATAACCTCTCATTCCTTTACAACGATACGGCACGCACTACTTTAAGACGGCCCTTCTTTTTTTCAATCCGGCAGACCTGCCTGCTGCTGTCCAGGGCCGTCCATGCAAACCAGGCGCTGCCTTTCTGTCTGTATTCACCGATCCGCAGCACAGACGTCCCGTCCTGCCGCGCACCGTGTGCTGCAGCATAGGCGATGACCGTACCTGTCAGTGCGCGGTCCATGCGGATCTCTTCGCCGCCCTTCCGGCGCCAGAGCGGATTGCTTTTCATAGGATGACTGGTCCGGATGTCTTTGTCTGCATACTTCGTGCCCTTCTTGAAGTGCAGTGTCTGGTCATATTTGATTTCGCCCAGGATGTCATCCTTGTTCTGTCCTATTTCCAGCTGGATCAGCCCGGTCTTGTCCTTCTTTGGCGAAGCCGCCTCAGCTTTCTCGGGGACAGGCCGCTGCGTGCTCTGTGATAAGCCGATCAGGGAACGAACGGCACGTCCCGCGCCGCTTTCCGGTGCGAACGCCGCGGTGGCCGAAAAAACAGCCAGGATGAGCGCGATCACCAGCAGTACGATGATAAGGGCACGCCAGCCGCTTTTGGCTGCAGCGGGCTTTTCGCCGGCATCCTTCTTCTTTGACTGTA
>Ga0256406_1005275_pt1 | contig 13939 bp, 11 predicted proteins | sample RumenRJG_03DNA_FD_185986 | JGI IMG/M metagenome (GOLD analysis project Ga0256406, IMG submission 185986) | Bovine rumen microbial communities from Lethbridge, Alberta, Canada - RJG_03 | ecosystem: Host-associated > Mammals > Digestive system > Stomach > Rumen | place: Canada: Alberta | collected...
TCATGCCATCCCTGAACAGCGTCACCTTGGGACAGATCGGAAAGAAATCATGCGCGGTGAACACGGTCCTGATCCCCATCTTCTTTGCTGCCGCAAGAAGATTCCTGTGTAGTCCCATCAGAGTATGGATATGAACCACTTCCGGGCGTACCGATTGAAGGAACTGCTCATAGACCTTCAGATCACCCTGGATCGTGAACGCGGATATAGCAACAATGCCCTCATCATAGGAAACAGGCGCAGGGTTCATGACCTCGAAACTGGCAATGCCGTCAAGACTCCTGCGCTTCCTGATTTTCGTGTGTCCGCCGGATAACCGGATCTCTCCCGGCCAGAGAAGCGATACCTGATCGCCCTCCTTTACCTGCTCCTTCATCAGATCCGTACAGAACTTTGTAAGACCTCCGGTGCGATACGGCGGAAAGCCAAGCGAATAATGCAGTATATTCAATGTTCCGTCCACCTTTCCTCTCCAAAATGTGGCAGTGTAAAGTCTGCTTCCTGATTCCGGTTCTGTCTTCCTGCCGTTTTTGATTTAATCGCAGCATACAGAGCCCCCGGAACAGAAATGGACAGAAAACAGCTTACAAAACATATTCCAGAAATGCAAGAGACGTCAGTTTGTCCCGGTACGGATGGAGCCTGCGGCTCCATGTGTTCTTTATCGGAATCCCCCCGATATCTGCAAGCTCATTCTTCAGATCATCCGGAAATAACGGATCAATCACCTTGTGGATGTTTTCGATAGAGGTGTACTGCATACACCTGCCGCGCGGCCTCCAGCCGCACTTGCATTTTTCATGTATATTTGATAAAATACTATTTGTTAATCCAAATACGGACAGTTCTCGTTTACGGAGGTATCTGTGATGAACATTTATGATTATTCCGTTACAACGCCGGACAATAAAGCGCTCTCTCTTTCCGAGTACAAAGGAAAGGTTATGCTGATCGTGAACACCGCGACCGGCTGCGGCTTCACACCGCAGTACAAGGATCTCGAAGCCCTCTACGAGAAGTACCACGATCAGGGGCTCGAGATCATCGACATTCCCTGCAATCAGTTCGCCGGCCAGACGCCGGGCACCGATGAGGAAATTCACGAATTCTGCACGCTGAAGTACAACACGCAGTTTCCGCAGATGAAGAAATCCGATGTCAACGGAGAAAACCAGCTGCCGCTCTACGCTTACCTCAAGAGCCAGCAGGGATTCGAAGGCTTCGGTACGGGCGCGAAGGCGCTGGCGATGAGCGCGCTTCTGAAGAAGATCGACGCGGATTACAAACACAATCCGGACATCAAATGGAATTTCACAAAGTTTCTCGTCGACCGCGAGGGCCGCGTCGTCCGCCGCTTCGAGCCGACGGAAAGCATGAAGCATGTGGATGAGGCCGTAGCGCAGCTTGTCTGATGCGCGCACGCACACAGCCGGGGGCTGCCTGTCATCGTATAATTGATGACAGGCAGCCCCCGATTTTCTGTCATGCAGACCCAAAGCGCCCGGCTGAGTCTGCGCGCCGGACGGTTGCGTCCCGTCCGCGTAAGGATAGACGGACAGTCTGTAAAGCTGTCTTACGCAGCCGTCCGGGCTTCCGTCAGCTCCGCTTCACGCCCGGCATGCCGTACAGCAACGCGTTGCATACAGCCGCCGCGATGTTGCTCCCGCCCTTGCGTCCGCGCGCGACGATATACGGCACGGACGAAACCTTCAGGATCAGTTCTTTTGCCTCCACGACATTCACGAACCCCACCGGCACGCCGATGATGCCTGCCGGCTGAAGGGTTCCTTCCCGGATCATCTCATCAAGCCGGATCAGAGCGGTGGGCGCGTTTCCGATCGCGAAGAGGCAGCGGCCGGGAAGGCGCGCGGCCTTCTCCATGCTGACCGTCGCGCGTGTCACGCCGCGCGCGCGGGCTTCCTCCGCCACGTCCGGGTCGCTCATGAAGCAGTGTACCCGGCCGCCGAACTTCTCCAGCGTCTTTTTGCTGATTCCTGCCCGGGCCATCTCCGTATCCGTCACGATATCCGCTCCGGCGGCCAGCGCCTCCCGGAGACGCGAAACGGCCTGCTCCGAGAACACCAGATTTTCCGCGTAGTCGAAGTCCGCCGATGTATGGATCGCCCTGCGGACCACCGGATCCTCCTCCGGATCAAGATGGATGCCGCGGCGGTTCAGTTCCTCGCCGATGATCTGCATGCTTCTCTTTTCGATGTCCATCGGTGCCACAAATTCGATTTTTTCCATGTCTGTCTCTCCTCCGCTGTCCGCCGGAGCGTCAGCTTTCACAGTTCCACGCCGCTGCGCGCCGTCACGCCCCAGTCAAAGGGGTGTTTTTTCTTTCTGATTTCCGATATATAATCCGCCGCGTTCACCAGCCGCTCCGTCGGATTGCGGCCGGTGAGCACCGCCTCGATGTCCTCCGGCAGAGACTGAAGCCAGTCCAGCATCTCATCCTCGGACAGGAATCCGTACCGGACCGCGTGCAGCGCTTCGTCCAGCACGACGAGCGCGCGGATCTCCGCCTCCCGCGAATCGTTCGCCGCGCCGGTCAGATCCGTTCCGTCCGGCCCGTTTTCTTCAGTCCGGCCTGCTTTCTCCGCCGGCACGGAGTCCTTCCCGAACGCGGCTGTCCAGCCGCGTATTTCCGCGAAAAGTCTCCCGTACGACTCCTTTGTCCGCGCTTTCTCCTGCCCGCTCATCCGGGAGACGAATCCGTAAAATACATCCGGCTCCATGACCGTCACCTCCGGCAGTGTGCGCAGGATCCGCACTTCCCCGGAGCTTCCGTCCTTCAGGAACTGAGCGAACAGCACCGGTACGCCGCGTCCCGCGGCGCGCACGGCAAGTCCCACGGCCGCTGTCGTCTTTCCCTTTCCGTCTCCTTCATAAATCTCGATCACGGTCCGCTCCTTTCCGCCCGCCGTTTTTCTCACCGGACCAGCCGGTAAATCGTGTCCATGTCAAGGGCTTTGCGGAGCGTGGAGGAAAGGATCTTCATCTGTTCCTCCTTGTACGCCTTCCAGCTCTGCCCTCCGTCCTCGCGCCGTATTCCCTTCCTCGACGCCAGATAGCCGAGGAACGCATCCCGGAAATCCTCCTCATCAAAGATGCCGTGCACATAGGTGCCGGCCGCGTCGGCTGTGCTGCCGCTGACGAGGCTGCGTCCGGACGTTCCTTTCCCGCTTCCGGGTTCCATGTCCGTCTCTTCGGCCCCCGCATGAAGACGGGCGCCGGCTGCATTTCCATCGGAAAACGAAGCCGGGTCCGCCGCGCTCGTCCGGCCCATGTGCACCTCGTAGCCCGTGATCTTCCGGTCCGAAAGCGCGGGGATCGCGAAATGCGTGCGGCCGGTGTACTGCCGCATCGTCTTGTCCGGCGAGAAGACCGTCACCTCGTTGAGAATCCCCATTCCGTCGATCTCGCCTTCCCACTCCGCGCCCGTGGGATCCGAAATCTTAAGTCCCATCATCTGGTAGCCGCCGCAGATCCCGAAGAGGAAGCTGCCGCGCCCGACCGCCCTGCGGATCTCGTTCTCAAGACCGGAGGAACGGAGCCAGAGAAGGTCCTGAATCGTGCTCTTCGTCCCCGGAAGGATCACCGCGTCCGGCGTCCCCAGCTCCGACGGAGAAGAGACGTAGCGGACCTCGACATCCGAATCCGTAAAGAACGCCTGAAAATCGGTAAAATTCGAGATCTTCGGGAGACGGATGACCGCCAGATCAAGAAGCGGCTTCCGGCCCTTTTCCGTCCTGATGCCGTCCGAGAGCGTCGAGGAAAGCGAATCCTCGTCGTCCAGATGGATCTGCATGTAGGGCACCACGCCCAGCACCGGCTTCCCGGTCAGACGCGTCATTTCCTTTAAGCCGCTGTCGAGAAGCGACGGGTCGCCTCGGAATTTATTGATCACGAGTCCGGCGATCCGGTCCTGCTCCTCCTTCGGCAGCAGCGCCACCGTCCCATAGAGCTGGGCGAAGACGCCGCCCCGGTCGATGTCTCCGGCCAGCAGCACCGGCGCGTCCGCCATCCGGGCCATCCCCATATTGACGATGTCGTCCGTCTTCAGATTGATCTCGGCCGGGCTGCCGGCTCCTTCGATGACGATGATGTCATTTTCGGCGGCAAGCGACCGGTATGCCTCCAGAATCTGCGGCACGAAGGACTTCTTTCTGCTGAAGTACTCGCGGGCCTCCATATTGCCGACCGGCCGGCCCATCACGATCACCTGAGAGCCCATATCCGTCGTCGGCTTGAGCAGAATCGGGTTCATCCGGACCGACGGCTCGATGCCCGCGGCCTCGGCCTGCACCACCTGGGCGCGTCCCATCTCCAGCCCTTCCTTCGTAATGAAGGAGTTAAGCGCCATATTCTGGGACTTGAACGGCGCCACCCGATAGCCGTCCTCATGAAAGATCCGGCAAAGTCCCGCCGCCAGCAGACTCTTGCCGGCGTTTGACATCGTGCCCTGCACCATGATTGCTTTCGCTGCCATTTTTTCCTCCGGTTGTCAGACTGTCAACTTTTCCATCCGGCCTGATCCCGCCAAAACCGTGCTCATCCGGACCGCCTCTCAGAACAGCATGCTGCCGGGGTCCGGTTCCTTCGTCGCGCGAAGCTCCGTCATCACGTCGATCAGCCGCTGGTTATCGATATGCTTTCTTATTCCGATACGGAAGCAGCCGGCTCCCGGTCCCTCGGCGTTCGTGAAGGACCGGATCAGGATGCCCTCCCGGATCAGCCGCTTCCGAAGATCGGCCGGTGCGCGGAAGAGCAGGAAATTCGCCGTGCCCGGATACACCTTCGCCGCAAGGCCCCGCTCCAGCTCCTCCTTCAGATACGCGCGCTCTGTCCGGACCAGCTTTCTGGTCGCGTCGAGATAGGCGGCCGCCTCATCTGGCCGTCCGATCGCCGCCTCGCCCGCCATCTGCGCCGGGATCGACACATTCCAGGGCTGCATCCGCTCCCGGATGCCTTCGAGAAACTCCACGTCGTCGCTCACCGCGTACCCCAGACGCAGTCCCGCCATCGAGAAGATCTTGGTAAACGCCCGCAGCACCAGCACGTTCGGAAACTGACGAAGCGAACGGAGCATCGTCCGCTCCTTCTCATCCTCGAGGAACGGCAGAAAGCATTCGTCGACGATCAGCCGCACGCCCTTCGCGTGGCAGACGCCGGCCCAGTTCCGCATCTCCTCTCCGGAGCAGGCATACCCGGTGGGATTGTTCGGGTTGCAGAGAAAAACGGCGTCCGTGTCCGGTCCGATCCAGTCCTCCGGCTGCGAAGGCAGCGCGTAGCCGGCGGCTTCATCGAGCTCGATGAAGCGGACGCGGCTTCCCCCGATCTGCGCGGCCCGGGCATACTCCGTGAACCCGGGACGAAGCACGAGCACCTCGCGCGGACGCACCGCCGCGCAGAGCGCATAGATCAGTTCCGCGGCCCCGTTCCCGGGCAGAATCATATCCGGCTCAACCGTCTCTCCCGTCCGGCCGGTCAGCCAGACGGCCAGCTTCTCCCGGAGCGCGAGGCACTCCGGATCGGGGTAGCGTCCCGAGACGGCGGCGCCGGCCTGCGCCGCCTCGATCACGGAACGGGGCATCCCGAGCGGATTGAGACAAATAGAGAAATCCATTGAAATATGACGGCGGTAGACGTCTCCGCCGTGGCGTTCCTTATCGTTGATCATGCAGACTTTCCTGCTTCTTCCTCTCCAGCCTTGAAGGCTGGTTTTTCTTTCGATTTTACATCAATGCAAGCGATATGGCCATCAGGATGAGTTCTCCGGCCGCGAAGACGAGTCCCGCGGCCGCTTCCATCAGATGCTCCGTCCGCCGGATATCCTCCGGCTCCACCGGACGGTCCGCATCGCCCTGCGTCGGCTTGTGATGCAGCACGCCGAAGTACCACGCGTCACCGGCCAGCCGGATATGCAGCGCGCCGGCAACGGCCGACTCGGTCTGGGCCGAATTGGGACTCGGATGGTTGAAGCGGTCCCTTCTGTGGATTCGCCACGCATTCGCCGCGTCATAGCCGGTGAATCCGCCGGCCGCGGCCCCGCCGGATCCGCGGCGGCCGGCTCTTTCAAGGAGCCACGCGCCCGCCACGATCGCCAGGGCGGCGAGACGGGAGGGCAGAAAATTCGCCGCGTCGTCAAGCCGGGCGGCCGCCGTGCCGAAGTACCGGTACCGGTCATTCCGGTAACCGATCATCGAATCCATCGTGTTGATACACTTGTAAACCCATCCGCCCGCAGGGCCGAACAGGAACAGATAGAAGAGCGGCGCGATCACGCCGTCGGAGGCGTTTTCCGCCACCGTCTCAACCGCTGCCTTCGTGATGCCTTCCGCGGTCAGGGAGGCGGTGTCCCTCCCCACCACCATCGAAACTGCCCTTCTCGCCGCTTCCGTATCGCCCGCTGCAAGAGGACGGCGGACATCCTCCGCGGCCCGTCTCAGCGAGGTCATCGCCAGCATCTGCCATGTGACGATGACGTCGAGCAGAAGCGGAAGCGCCGGGCCGGTCAGACCGAGAAGAAAGCGGAGCGCAAAATAGGCCGCCGCCGCGACCGTGAGAACCAGAACCGTCAGCAGAGCGCCGGCCGCTCTCTTCCGCCCGCGGTCCGCCTCCGGTTCGCCGCTCAGCCGGAAAATCCGGAACAGCAGCGTCTCGAAACGGCTGATCAGCCAGCCGAAGCCGATCACCGGATGCCAGAGTTTCCGGGGATCTCCCAAGATCAGATCCAGCGCCGCCCCGCAGGCGAGAACCAGCGCTCTTGTGCCCAGATCCGTCATCACGTTCCGCCGAGTCTCCTTTCCCTGATGTCAGTCAGAATCCGCCTTTTCCTGTCCCAGACCGCAAAATAGCCGCATCCGTTGCCGCACCGCCAGTCAAAATAGTCCCGTCCCGGCCTTCCGTACCGTTCGAGCACCGCCATCACCGTGCCGCCGTGCACGACGAAGACGACCGGCCCGCCCGCCTGTCCGTCCGCGAAACGATCCATGACGCGGAGAAAGGCGCCGGCGCACCGGTCCGTGAAATCCGCGCGGCTTTCTCCGCCCGGAAAGGCCGTCTGGCCTCCGGAATCGATGTAGCGCTGATAATCCGGATCACCGTCCAGCTCCTTATAGTTCCGGTACTCGAAGCGTCCGAAACGGCATTCATCAAGATCCGGAACCTCTGTCTGCCTCACGCCCGGAAACAAGGCCGCGGCGGTCTCCTTCGTCCGCCTCAGCGAGCTGGTGACCAGAGCCCGGACCGGCTGCCCTTCGATGTCCGCCCATCCGGCGCGGATCCTCTCCGCCTCCCCCGGAAGCAGCGGCTCGTCGGTCGTACCGACATAGCGTCCCTCCCGATTGCCCGGAACAGCTCCGTGCCGGATGAGAATCACCGGTACTGCCTCATTCCCCGGCCTGTCCGTCTCGCTTTTTTCCTTCAGAACAAGCCCGATGCCACAGACCACACGGATCACCCGGGACGCGCGTTCGGCCAGCAGACAGTTCACGCGGCCGGAGGCCTCCCTCCATTCCCGTTCCTCCGCGTCCACCGGCACCAGTCCGCAGCCGATCTCGTTCGTCACGACCACAAGGTCGGACGGGCTATCCGCCAGCAGCCGTTCCGCCTCCTTCAGGGGATCAAGACCGGCCGCCAGCTGGGAACGCACCCGGTCCTGATAGTCGTCCATGACCGGGCAGCCCGGGAAATGTTCCGTGGCATAGACGCTTTTTCCTTCTGCCGCGCCCCCGATAATCAGTATCATACGGTTCTCCTTTCCGCCGGACTTGCGTCTCAGCCGATGATCATACCCGCCGTCACGGCCGCGCCGAGCATCAGCAGCTCGCAGAGCGACAGAAACCAGCCGGCGAGATCGCCTGAAACCCCTCCGAATTCCTTCATCGCCACATGATGATAGAGAAGAAGGGTCAGATACGCGGCCGCCAGCACGGCACCCCCCGTCACGGGATTCAGCGCCAGCACGGCGGCGGAAGCGGCAAGCATTTCCAGAAACATCACCATCTTCACCGACCCTGCCGAATTGTCCGCCTCCGCGCGGAGCATACCGTCCTTCCTTGCCTTCGGGAACGCCATCAGCGCGTAGCCGCTCATCGCGCGGGACAGCACGAAGCCCGCGCAGACCGGCCGCATCGCGTCACGGTTCACCGCCGTGAACAGACCGAAGGACAGCAGGACGTAGAGCATGCCGTAGATGACGGCGAAGGCGCCCATATGGGGGTCCTTGAGAATCGCCGCTTTTTCCTCCCGGTTCCGGTAGGAAAGCAGGGCGTCCGTCGTATCGAGAAAACCGTCGAGATGGATGCCGCCTGATATCAGCAGCGGTGCCGCCGTCAGAAGTGCCGGCGCCAGCAGAACCGGAAAGGGCCGGTCCGCAGGCATCACGCCGCCGAGCCAAAACAGCAGCCACTCCGCCGCGCCTGCTGCCGCACCCACCAGAGGAAAGAAGCAGATGCTGTAGCGCATCCCTTTCTTTGTCCAGCCGATATGCGGCATCGGAATTTTGGAAAACGTGGAGAAGGCAATGATCAGAGATTCAAGCATCCGGTTTCTCTCTCTTTCTTCAGTATGACAGGCACGCCGGCCGTGACCTCGGCCGCCAGAGCGGCTTCCGCCGCCAGCTGACAGTTAAGACGGCCGAAGAGCCTCACGAACCGCCGCGCCTCCTCGTAGCGGGAGGGAACGTCCCATCCGATCTCGTTGGTCACGATCACCAGCGTGTTGCCCGCGTCCGAAATCCGCCTGAGCGGAGCGAGGATCTCCCGGTCGGTCATCGCTTCCGGGTCCGCAATCTCCGGTCCGGCGTACAGCTCGTTGGTCAGCAGATTGGAGAGGTCCTCAAGCAGGATCGTATCCCGCCCGGTAAACGACTTCTCCTCAAGCGAAAGGGTCCTCTCCCGTTCCACGGTCAGGAAGCCTTTCCCGGCTCTCATCGCCCGGTGGCGGGCGATCCGCCTGAGCACTTCTTCATCCCGGCTCCGTCTCATGGTGGCAAGATAGAGGAGTCTCCCGTTCGGGCAATCACCGGGGGCGGCGCTGCCGCAAGAGGCGGAAGGCGCCATCGCACCGGAGCGTGCGAGCGCGGACGGCACCGGTGCAGCATGGCCTGCGGAAGTGAAAAGCGCTACGGCCAGCGACTCCGCGTAAGCGGATTTTCCGCTTCCCGAGCCGCCCGTGACCAGCGCGATCACGTCTCTTCCTCTTCGCCGTCCATCCGCCGGTAGGCCTCGATTCCGAAGGACTCGAAACTTCCCATCTCACGGTAGACCGCCAGCGCCATATCAAGCAACGGAAGAAGCATGACGGCTCCGGTTCCCTCTCCCTGATGCATGCCCGCCCGGATCACCGGCGAAAGATGAAGCTCCTCCTCGATCCGCAGCGCGACCGGCTCGGAGGAGGCGTGGGAGGCGAACATCCAGTGAACCGCCTCCGGGCAGAGACGGGAAGCCGCGAGGGCGGAGACGCTCGAGATGATCCCGTCGATCACCACCGCGAGCCCGTACTTCATCCCGCCCAGATAGAGCCCGGCCATCGCGGCCAGCTCGAGTCCGCCGCCCTCCGACAAAACGGCAAGCGCCCGGACATTCACCGGAATGCCTTCAATCTCCACGGTCTGTTCCTCCGGCGGCCGCTTTTCCGCCCGGATCCGGACCAGCGCCCGGTTCACGGCCCCGACCTTGCGCCGGTAGCCCTCCTCATTGAGCCCCGCACCGCGGCCGGTGACCGCTCCGGCGGTCATGCCGAGAAACGACGCCGCCAGCACCGCCGTCGGCGTCGTGTTGCCGATTCCCATCTCCCCGGCTGTCAGGATCCGGTATCCTCTGTCCGCGAGCTCGCCGCAGACCCCGATCCCCGCGGCGACCGCCCGGATGCATTCCTCCTCCGTCATCGCCGCCTCGTTTGCCAGATCGCGTGTCCCCCGGCGTATCTTGCGGTCCGTCACGCGGCCGGTTCCCAGCGTCCGGTCCGGATACGCTTCGCAGTTCATCCCTACGTCGACAACGTAGACGTCGCTTCCGGCCACCCCGGCGAACCGGTTCAGCACGCCGTTTCCGCCCGCGAGCTCTTCCGCGACGAGACGCGTCACGTCCTGTCCGGTCTGCGTGACGCCCTCCGCGACCACGCCGTGATCCGCCGCGAACACGACCGAAGCGCGGCGTGAGATATCCGGCGGCTCGGGCGAGCCCTGGATCTGGCAGAGCCGCACGACCGCGGTCTCAAAGGCGCCCAGGCTGTCAAGCGGGTGCGGGATCTGGTCCCACCTTGCCTTCGCCTCCCGTCCGATCTCCTTCCATCTTTTTTCATCCCAGCTGATCCGATTCATGATGTCTCCTCGATTTATCTCTCTGCCTTGCGCATGCTTTGATAAATGCATCCGCCGCTCCGACGCATCCCGGATAATAGAAATGCGGAAAGCCCGCCGCCAGCGTCGGGGTGTAGACGACGCCCTGCTCTGTCCTGCCGGACAGCGGTTTGGTCATCGTCATGCCGTCGCCATTCCGCTCTGTGTCCCAGTGGTGAAACTCATGACCCCTGAGCACGGTGCCCTTCGGTCCGTAAAGACCGTCCCGGTTCGTCACGGCGGTCAGGTACCCGAATCTTCGAAGACCGCCCGTCCGGAACCCGCGTCCGTCCAGCACGCCGCACATCGGCCAGACCGTCCCGCTCTCGTCCTCCAGAGACTGCTGCAGGTAGAGGAACCCGCCGCATTCCGCGATGCAGGGTATTCCGCCGCGGACCGCCGCGGCGACTTCCGCGCGCATGGATCCGTTGGCGCTCAGTTCCTTCGCGAACCGCTCCGGATATCCGCCGCAGAGGATCATGCCGTCGGTTCCCGTCGGAAGAGCGGCGTCGCGAAGCGGGGAAAAAGGCACGATTTCAGCCCCCAGCGAGCGCAGAATATAGAGATTCTCCTCATAGAGGAAGGAGAACGCCTCATCCGACGATACCGCGACACGGACGGGCGGCCGTTCTTTTTTCGTGACGGCGGGCGCGGCCGCGTCCTGTGCCGTTTCCGCTCCCGGAACCCCGGACCCCGGCTTCCGCTCCGGCCCGCCCCCGTACCCCGGCGTATGTTCCGGTTCATCCGCCGCCCCTCCGCCGATCCGGGGCGCGGTTTCCGCGATGCGGAGCAGCCGGTCGAGGTCGATGTACTTCGCGGCCTGCTCCCCGACCGCCCTGACCCACTGTTCCGTCGAGGTAAGCTCTTCCGGAGAGACGAGGCCCAGATGACGGGATGGCACCTCCAGATCCTTTATCACCGGAAAGCAGCCGAGCACGGGGATCCCCGTTTCCCGCTCGATGACCTCCTTCAGACGGGGGTAGTACATCGGCGAAACACGGTTGAGAATGATGCCGGCGATCCCGTTGTCCGGGCGTCTCCGTACCTGGAGAGGACGCTCCGGGAGGCCCGCGCCGGTCCTCTCATCCGGTTCAAAGGACGCGATGCCGCGGATCACCGCGGCCAGCGTCACACTTGCGCCCTTGCCGTCCGCCACAAGAATGGCAGGCGTTTCCGTCACGGATCCGGTTTCGAAGCTGCTTCCGCGGACACTGACGCCGCCGAGGCCGTCGAAATAGCCCATCGCGCCTTCGATCACTGTGATGTCCGTCCCCGCCGCGTGATGTGCGAGCAGCCGGCGCGTCATCTCCGGGCCCGTGAAAAAGCTGTCGAGATTGCCGGTCCGGATACCGAGCACCGCCCTGTGAAACATCGGATCGATGTAGTCAGGTCCGCACTTGAGCGAGGTCAGACCGAGGCCGCGCGCCTTCAGCGCGGCGAGGATACCGCATGTCACGGTCGTCTTGCCGCTTCCGCTCTTCGGCGCCGTGATCAGGATTCTTGATTGTTCGCGCATGCCTTCCTCTCATCCGATGGTCACGATCGTGATCGGGCTGTCCGGTGTCTTCAGATGATACCGGCCCGCCGCCCGCTCCCGGACGACCATGACCTCCAGTTTCTCAAACGTTTTCTGCGGAAAGAGGCGGCGTACCTCTTCCAGCTCCGCATCGGTTTCTGATGTAACAGAATTGATCACGATGCGCGCCTCCGGATTGCCGGCGAGCACCAGCGAGACGATTTCCTTCAGTCCTCCTCCGCTGCCGCCGATGAACGCCGCGTCCGCGGGCGGGAGTCCGGCCATCGCCTCCGGCGCCGTGCCTTCCACCACCTCAAGATTCTCAAGTCCGAATTTCTCCCGGTTGGCCCGGATCAGACGGACCGCCTCCGCGCCGCGTTCGACGGCGTAGACCGTCCCCTTCGGCACATGCAGCGCCGCCTCCACCGAAACCGAACCGGTTCCCGCGCCGATATCGTAGACGACATCCTTCTCGCTCAGCCGCAGATGGGAGAGCGACAGCGTCCGGATCTCCTTCTTGGTCATCGGGACTCTGGCCCGGATAAACGCGTCGTCCGGCAGCCCGAAGCCGGCCGGGACCGGAACAGGATGCGGGTTCCGGAAGTGAACGAGCGACAGCCTCCCCACCTTCCGGCCGATAAAGTTTTCTGGGCGGCCGGTCAGAATCCGCTCGCGGCGGAACGGCGCGCCTTCGGCCTGTTCCGGCTCGCCGCTCTCCCCCGCGCGGTCATCCGCCTCCGACTGCCCGGCCTCGAGGACCGGAGACGGTTCGTTTCCGTCCGTATAGGAAAGATCCGTTCCCACCGTGATCCGCACATCGCCGAGGCCGGCCTCCGCAAGGGAGCCCGCGATACGCGAGACGTCGTCCTCTTCGCCGATCAGCGTGAGCACGCTTTCCCTCGACCGGATCAGCGGGAGCAGGTTCGCCTTCCGTCCGTGAATGCTCACCACCGCCGTGTCCTCCTCCGCCGCGCCCAGCCGGCCGAGAAAATAGCCGATGGAAGAGATGCCGGAAAAGTGAAGCACCCGCATCGACGGCGGCAGAAGCGGAGGAATCTTCTTCGCTCCGGAATAGCGGCTGATGTCGCCGGAGTAGAGAAGCGCCGCGCGGCGGAAGACATGATCCGCCTTCAGACGGTCCGCGATCTCCGATGCGAGACATACGGAGATGCAGCGCGGCCCGCCGTCCCCGTCAAGGCCGTGACGCCGGCGGATCGCGCAGGCTTCCGAAAGCATCCGGTCCGCTCCGACCAGAAGATCGGCGCTCAGGATGAACGAGAGCGCCTCGCCGGTCAGCAGTCCTTCCCTTCCCGGGCCCATCCCCACAAGACCGACCTCCTGAACGAACGCCGTGTCATCCGCCCTCGGTTCTCCGTGCTCAGCATCCGCCGGCCCTCCGTTCATGCGCTCCGGTTCCGCCTGTTCCGGGACAGACCGTGCCTCCGGACGAAGTCCGGCCATCCGCGCGATCCGGTCCGCCGCTTCCCTCAGCGTCACCGCGCCGGCGTCCTCCTCCGGGCGCCCGATCAGAACCGTCCCGACGCCAAGGGACGCCGCGGCGCGGCATTTCTCCGGGCATCCGCCCTCCTCGCCGGAATCCTTCGTCAGCATCCAGCGTATCCCGAGATCCCGCATCAGCACCTCGTTGGCCTCCTCGCTGAACGGTCCCTGCATCGCGATCACATGCCGCCCGCTCAGCCCGGCCGCCTCGCAGAGGCTGATGGAACGGACGGAAGGAAGCACGCGCACAAAGCAGCGCTCCTGAAAGTCCCGGATACCGCTCAGAAGGTGCACCTCCTTGCTCCCGGTCGTCACGAGGACCGGTCCTTCCGTTCCGTCAAGAAACCGGACCGCGTCCGCCATATCCGCGGCTGTGTGAAGAGGCGGCGCGCCGGCGGCTGCATGTTCCGAAAGAGAGGCGCGCCGGACGCGGAGGAAGGGAATCCCCAGTCTCTCACAGACAGCCCTCAGCTCCTTCGTGATGATGCAGGCATACGGGTGCGTTGCGTCAACGCAGAGTCCGGGCTTCCGTTCCCGGAGCACCGCCTCGATCTGTCCGGCGTCCTTCCTCCCGG
>Ga0256406_1005276_pt1 | contig 13938 bp, 8 predicted proteins | sample RumenRJG_03DNA_FD_185986 | JGI IMG/M metagenome (GOLD analysis project Ga0256406, IMG submission 185986) | Bovine rumen microbial communities from Lethbridge, Alberta, Canada - RJG_03 | ecosystem: Host-associated > Mammals > Digestive system > Stomach > Rumen | place: Canada: Alberta | collected...
GCCACAGGGCGAGACGGCTGAACTGGTAGGCAAGCAGATGCAACTGATAGCTGTCGTGGAGATGCTGACGGATATACTGGTCGAGGTTGGTGCCCTCCACCCAGTCCATCAGCAAGACGGGAAACTCCTCGCCATCTGCATGGGCAGCGTCGACGAACAGCTCATTGTCCAAATACTGAAACTTGGTGAGGAAACTCGAAGAGACAAATTCCGGTTCCTCGGCTATCATCCGATAGTTTTCCGCACGGTTCGGCTGGTCTTTGAGAAAGCACTTCACGGCATAGAGCTTGTCATTCTTCTCATCCCGCATCTTGAACACCACGGCAAAGTTGCCGCTGGTCATCACGGGATTGCCATTGCCATCGGTCACAGGCCGGAGATTGCGCAGCTTATCGAAGTTGTCCTCCGCATTCCTCACCGCCTCTACATATTCTGATATTAAAGGGTATGTCATTCTGTTTTCAGATCTGCTTTTTAAGTTATACTATAGCTTTTGGCTTTATTTCTGCAAACTTACATAAAAAAACTGAGATCTTATACCAAAAGGATAAAAAAACTATTGTTTTTATCAGGGGAAAAGTGGATCCTATACTTTACTAAACCGTCAGAGAGATTGCTGGTAAATCTTTAGCATAACAAACTGCGTCATCCATGTGCTGGTAGGGCGGATAGTTCTCAATGCGTTTATATCCCAAACCTTCATACAACTTGATTGCATAGTCCATCCTTTCACGTGTCATAAGCACCGTCCGCTTATATCCGTGCTCATGAGCGAAGTACTCAAGCTCATGTATCATGAATGTCGCAAGGTGATGACCGCGGAAGGGTGGCTGCACCCACACCCGTTTTATCTCCACATCACCGTTACCATGGTCCTTCAAACCGGAGCATGCCACTGGGACATCATCCTTGGAATAGACTATCATCGCATATTTTACGTTCTTCGACTGATTGCCCGGAACAAACGACTGCCTGTTCTGGGGACCACCGACAAGCTGATTGTAGAAGTTCTCAGTGATAGCGTGGAACTCCTCAAACTCCTGGTCGTGGCCGTCAGTCCATCGCATTCTATAATTGCTCATTTGCTCCTTGTTGGCATGCGGCATAAGTGCACGCCTGTCTGTCATTATTTATTGTTTATGTGTCTCTTTAATTCATTCTTGTCTATCACGACATACACCGTGTCGATAACGTGGCCGCGATCAGCACCTGCAAAACGTTTAGAGACATTGGCGAAGTCTTTATCCAATACAGTTACGCCGTCAACAAAATAGTCCGTCTCGCCATGGTTGCCCCAAACATTTTTGAAGCCCCATACATCATGGTAGCGTATCTTGATTTTACAACCCTCGACCTATGCCTTCTGCATCAGCTTGATCAAGGAGTCTTGTCATTACGGTCATTGTCAAAGGAAAAACTGAAAGGCTCGCCGCTTGTGTTCATACCTGTCTGAGTGAGGTTCAGCCGTCCTTCCCAACTGTCCCAGACAACACCTTTCTTTGTAAACTCAATAAGGTTACCTACCTTCTCGCCATTGGAATAATTCTCCTTGCAGCCTGACATAAGGGTAATGATGCAAGCTACGAAGATGAACAATGTAAGTCTTTTCATGTCATGATAGCTTTTAGTTAACAATCTAAATTCTTATCTAGTAAAACAATCCTTCGCCATCTCCCGGAGGTGGAAAGGGTAATGTTCGTTTAGAGGAAAGGTACAACATTTTTCTTAGAATTTTGAGGTATGGAGAAGAAAAAGTGCTTATTGTGCAGAATTTCTTCACAACAAGCACTTATCTTTCTCTATTTCTTCTTATATGCTATAGTATATAGTATACATCCACTCTTGCTTACCTTGTTAAACAGGTCAATGTCTTGTTTCGGATTATCTTTTACATCACTTAATGTGAGGTCTGGATTAGTTCGCTTGTCCACTGCCCATCCGTATGCAACACCACCGTCAGGACGGATACTTAATTCGAAGTTCTTTCCACTGATAGTCAATGATCTGTAATGTGGCAGACGCTCGTGAATGATTTCACAATCTATACCGCACATGCGTTGTAAGCACATGCGTAAGAAGTTGTCGCATTCTTTGTATGAATGGAAATCGTCAGTAAGCTTAATATCATCATTGATCTTAGTGTCTGAATTATAGCCAAGACCTGATAATATTATTCCTGTAGGAAGCATTATTGTTGTCTTGCTTGGCTCAAATTCTAACTTCTTCCTAAGTTGATAAACTAGTTGGGCAAGAAGTATACACCCGAGAGGTGTTTTAAGATAACGGTCAGAATATGTCAATTGTACATTTTCTCCTTTGGGGATAGTATTACATATCTTATTCCAGGAATCCCTATCAATGTTCGTGATTGTTTCCAACAGGTTTCCTGTTGTGGTATCATTGGAAACATAGCTCTCAAATACAATATGCCCACTATTGCGAAGGCTGCCAACAATATCCATTGGAGTTACGGGCTTTAGCTGCATATCATCAACGAACATCGATGTAGAATAAATCTCATGACCAGAGCCCCAGTCTTGATTGTATTCGTCATAATGGTTCTCACAGAAATACATTTTCTGGCTTCCATTCTTAAACTTAACCATCAGTAATGGAGCAATTCCATTTCCACTCCTCTCTGCTTGGGAAATATTCAAATTCATCAGCAATGGTATAATAGTGGTAATGCTGTCAGATGATAGACTGTTGATATCAACTTTACCATTGATACATAGATCTACTTTTACACCATTAACCTGGAGTTCTTTTACGTTATGTGCAAACGGGAAAAGCTCAGGATTCCAGTTATTTAAGTTATTGGATGCGAAAATGACAAGGCGATCTACATTGTTAGCTCTAAGAACATAATACAGCTCGGTATGTATGTCAGAAGCCAGTTTGACAGCATCACCGTATGCAGATCTTATGTAATCAGGCACTTCCTGAGCCTCCATCTCAGCGTTTAACCATTCAAGGGCTTTATGACGGTCAAGATAGTTTATAAACCATTGCGTGTTCCTGTCAATCAGGCAATTTGTACATGCTTTTTCACAGTTACATCCATCAAGAGCATCATAAGCAGCTTTAAAGACTTCGTCCTTATACTCGAAAAGTAAAGGAGAATAACCAGAGCCGCCCAATGCTGTGTCATAGATGAAGATCGAGTCATAACTCTTGTTATAGCCAAAATCTATTTCACCTTCATTGATTCCAAGTATTTCTGTCAATTTCCTACTGATAATAGTTCCAAGAGAATATAACGTACTTGGGTCTTTTACTTCATGATGTTTCTTATCGTAGAACTTGATTTCAACGAAATCTGTCTGATAGCGCCCCACGAGAAGAACATTTCTCCTGATATTGGCTCCTCTGTTGTCATTTCCCTGGCATTCCTTTCCGGCAATAAGATGACGATGTGGAGTTAAGGGTTGCTTGTCGCCCATAGCTCCAGCGAAGCCATCTTCTGCCTCCATCCTGCCACAATAAGGGCATAAAGCATATCCATAGCCCTTGCCTTTATTATAGAAAAGAATTTCAGACTTAGGTGTGGAACGTCTCATCTTGAAAAGAACATTCACATCATCGCTTTCTGTCCAAGGCTCCATCTCCAGCAATATCGGTTGGATGAAATTCGCAGAGCGTGCTGTCTTGAGAACACGTGTTGGTTTGCTTGACCAATCAACCGTAAAGCCAGAAGGCTCAACTATCTCTGTGAAGTTGCTTGTACCAATAGTCATGTCTTTCAAGCCATGCATTGTACCGACATGATGACATGAAGGACATTCAGTTAGTGGTTGTCCATACACTATAGTGGTGTAATGGCAATGATCACAATATTGAATGACATTTTTCTTCGTGGCATCAAAGCGTGTCTTCATTGTTATGCCGGAAGGCTGATAACACCATTCGTTGATTACAACTTTGTTTCCCGGAGCATAGGCAGAAATGGCTTGGCTAAGATGCATCGTCGGCATTTTGGCATTTTCCTTACCCAGCCAACTTAATTCTGGTATAAACTCTACAAGTCCAGTAGGTATGCCGGCGGATGGCAAGAAATTATTCTCTGCCAGCCACGAAATTAGTGAAGTCTGCACAAAAACCTTCTTTCTGTTGGCCACTGCTATCCGCTGCCGTAATGACGCTTCTTCGGTATCTTCAATTATTTTATCAAGAGCCTGAACGCGCTGCTCATAAATATCCCTCTTTATGAACAATATCTGTTTCTTGCATTTGTATGCAGCATCCTCAAGGGAAGTAGTAGACATTACAGTCCCATAAACAAGGCGATTATACTCCTTGTTCCAATCTGAATAATCCCCTTGATGATTTATAATCTCATCAAGTATATTACAGAAGTTGTCGCATACAGATGGCTCTCCACCAAAGAACTGTTCGATATTAGACTTGACTTTAATGCCACCTTGCATAACGACATACTTTGCAAAGATATATGCATTTACTTGCCTTTGGACTATCTGGATGCTCTCAAGTCTGACACGTGACATCTCTGTTATGTGGCTCATGGACCATCCTGGATGATTCCATGCGGACATGCCTATCGGATTAGGTGCGCAGAATGTCAGCGCAAGAGCTTTAGTCTCTTGGCGTCGTCCTGCACGACCAGCTCGTTGTAGATAGTTTGCTGGCTTTGGTGGTACGTCGTTCATGACGACCTCGCTTATTCCTTTAAGGTCAACGCCCATCTCCATGGTCGTTGAACAAGACAATATATTAAGATGGCCTTTGTTAAAGTCATCCTCATATTTATCAAGGATCTGTCGTTGTTGCTGTCCGGAATGCTCTCCTGCCATTAAAATAGGTCGAAGCATATAAACATTGACCATGACAGAACTTAGCAGACCACGATCCTTTAACTTGGCAAGTTTATCATTAATCCACGTATATATTTCATCGTCACTTACGCTAACAAGTTTCCCGCTTTCCTTCTTCATGCGCTTTGGATACGGGAAATATGGATATTCTACCGCATTCTCCTCTGGGACTTTATATCTTTCAAAATTGTCTTTTGAGAGATAGCCTTCCATACGTGGACTATAGCCTTTAAACAAGGTGTCAACGCATACGTTGTCCACAGGACAGATGTAACCTTTCTCAATTATCTGGACTGCAACCTTATTCTTATCAATCAAATCAAGAATAAAGCCTTTATGCTCTGTATCCGTCATCTCCAGAACATTCTGTGTCAAGAAATTCCATGCATCTTTTAAGATGCCATTAACAAGATCTATATTCTCCTGTGTCATTTCTGCTGTCGAATTTATTCCAAGAGCTGCGCACAGAAGAAGTACTAGTCTATTTTGACGTTCCTTGACTTTACCTTTCTCTGAAAGGGTTATAGTTTGCCACTTGCTGACTTTCTTGTTCCCGAAATGCGCCTGAGAGTCGGAGGCATATATAGGTTTGGTAAAATTAGTCTGGGTCAGGAATTGACTAAAACTGTCAGATATTGCATAGTGACGGTTGCCTCGAATATAATAATCAAGGCAAATCTTCAGGAATGCCTGCCAATCGTCATCTGAGAACCCTTTCCTTGCAAGTTTATCAGGTGCCTTAGCCTTCTTAAGTGGTGGATACACAACTTTAACTAGTCCTAAAGTCTCTAATGAGTTGGAATGCTTAGGTATCCAACCGAACTGGTCAACGTATAACGCACGAAGATAGTTTAAGGCATTGTTGTCTTTGCCTGACTTTGCTCCTCCAAGCCTTGCCTCTCCCAAGTGCTTGAACATACGTTTCAAGTCTTCACTCTTCTCAAGTGAACGCTCTATCTCATCCCAGCTCACAGGTTGAGCCTTAGGATAAGACTGTCCTTGACGTTTCATTTCCAGCGTGTCCAACATATCCTGTAACATGTCAGGAAGTGTAGGCATCTTTTTTAACTGATTATATGTCTCTTGTTCTTTCAGAGACAACCCACCCTCTGGATTAAAGTCTTGCAGCCTGATCTCGCTTAGCTTATGATATATCGCTGACCTTATCCAATTTCTTTCTACATCCTGATTTAAGGACATTGCAGACTTTGCTGTGTTTTGACGGCTGTCAGTGAAAGTGATATACTTTCTTCCTTCATACAAAATATCAACATCATCCTTGTTAGATGATGGCTCAGCATTTTCCAATATGATTGGGGCCAACAGTCTGCCGAGGAATGTTGCACTTGCACGGAAATATTTCAGATTGCTATAGTAGATGTTTTCTCCGCAATGTGGACAAACTGACGTAATATTCTGTTGGTTTTGCACATAGCATTCTTTAAAAGAATCCTTACTCTCTGTCTTGGTCGTCTTGAAAATACTTTTATCTACGTCAAGTTCAAAGAACTGTTCTTTACAATTATTCCTTGGACAAGGCTTTTCCTCTTTTGCCAATATGAAGGAAGAGTAATGATCGTCCTGTTGGTTATCTATCTTTTCATCATCTTCAAGGTCTTCGTCATCAGAGACATAATCGAATATGCCACTATCAAGTTTGGCAGAATTGACTCTAAGACGAAATCCTCCGTCTTTACCTTTATTCTGCTCTCCAATCAGTAATAAGCCGCCACAATGAGGGCAAGTGGCTATTTCAAGCAAGGGCTTTTTACAAGATGGGCATAGTGTGTTCTGGTATGTGGTTAATGAGCCAAGGTTTATTCTCCCTGCTTTATGAGTGGAACAGTTGGGATTTGTGCATGCATACATACCACCAATACTTCTCACAAACAGATGTATACGTGTTGGCAATAAAGCTCCGCTTGTTCCGTCAGCATTGATGTCCGGAACTTTATCACCAAGCCTGTTGACGAGTTGCAGTCCCTCTTCTCTTGTCATTTTCTTATTGAAAACACGACATATTTCTTTTAATGACAAAGAAGAGACTTTGTTTAATTTCTTACGCAGGCCTTTAATGTCATTTAGTGTAGCTTTTGAACCGTACTCGGCATTGACCTTGTCAATCTCATTTTGCGCAACGTTCCCGTTTAGTTCTGGAACGATGCGCTCTCCATCTATTATTTCTATATTTTCCTTTACTTTACCAGTTATTTGCCCAACGAACTCTTTTAAAGCTTCACCTGTATTCGGGTCCTTCGGGTCACCCATAGTAGCTGAAGTCAAGGCAAAGTTTACTTGATCAACAGGGACATCAAAGGCATCAAGTATTCGTCTTATCTGAAGGGAAAGTTCAGCTGCAGATGAGCCGCTGTATGTATGCGCCTCGTCAAGAAGTATCCAACGTAGTTTACCTTTGGATTGCTTTAGGATCGGTTGATCTTCAGGGCGTACAAGCATATAGTTCAGCATTGTAGGATTGGTGAACAATATCTGTGGCGGATTACTTCTGATTTGTTTCCTTGACAAAAGCTGAGGATAGGCTTCTTCTTCCTTTATTTTATTCTTTGAAAGACTGTCTGGCGTGTCTCCGTTGTAGATGGCATAAGTAATCTTTGGATTTAGAGCACGGCACCATGCATCAATACGCTTTTGCTGGTTTTTCATGAGCGCATTAAGTGGATAGATAAATATGGCCTGTACACCATCTCCTTTTCCATTTTGCTTTTGCAGGAAAAGATCTTGCAATACTGGCAACATGAAACATTCGGTCTTTCCGGAGCCCGTTCCGGCAGTTACAACAATTGTCTTTTTCTTCTTTAGAAGTGCTTCCCAACTTTCGGTCTGATGCGTATATGGCTTTCGGTTCAATGGAAACACAAATTCGTCATCCTCTATACTTCCAAGAGAATTAACAAAATCTTCACTGAACAGATGTAATTTTGTTGCATGCTGTTCAAATGTTTCAGACGAACTTTTCCATGGAAAAATAGTCTGGAACACGGGAGGTGCTATCAGAGGCTCCTTATGAAGCAGAAGCTCTCTGATATATTTTTGTTCTTCCTGTAGTCCTGGCACCCATAATGAAATCAGTGATTCGACAAGTGTCTTATTGGAGTCCTTATAAAATTTAGCGTAATCCATTATTTACTATTTTTGTTAGTGTATTTGAGTATTCTCCCCAATATCTGAGAATATACGGTCGTAAAATAAGTGCGGTAAAAGTTTATCACACGACGAATATTAAGATTTTCATCTGAATTGTCATGCCATAAGTCTGGACCTATTCCACGAAGATACTCTACAATACGGATTGGGGCTTTTATCATCGTCAACTGATAAAAAGTCATTCCCCGTTTTGCCTGCTCAGTGTAATAACTACCATGAAGTTTTATCTCCAAGCGAGGAAGGTCGTTATTGGAGTCAGTTTTCCCGACAGAACGAGAACGGAGCTCTTGCATTTCAGGTATTGATAATTTATTCGCATATCCTATATTCTGCCCCATTATGTATGACAATACCAAATCTGTATAATCGGAGTCAAGTGTGCTATTTAAAGTCTCACGAATGAATTCTGTGAGTTTAGGCAGCAGCATCCCCATTATTGCCGGGGCTTGTGAGTAGATAGAGAAGAATGAAGCAAAGGCTTCTTGCCACTCTTCGGATCTAATCCAATGTATTCCAATGGCATACTCTTGCTCAAGCCGATTTAACTCTGAAACGAAAAGTTCCTGTTTCCCGTTAATGAACATTGAGAACATAAATTTGGCAAATCTTATAGGCTCTTCCATGATCTCATTAATGCATGGGATAGCCTTAAATGGCAGTCTGTATTCTGACGCTACTTCAAAAAATCTTATTGCCATTTGCCAATGATTTCCATTGTCTATTTGCTCTTCGTCGAGTTTCTCACTCCATTCAGAATCGTGCCATATTTTTTTAATCTGCTCGAAATAATTCGCACTCGTGTTTACAGAAATAAGTTGAGGAATAATTTTTCTCTCATCAAACTTGTCAGAGAAAATAATGCAGTCACTGCCATCAGTACCTTCTGGGAAGGTAAAAGCGTGATTGCCTGTCCTCTCCAGTGTAATGACATCTATATTTTCAACTGATTGTTCTATGTTACAATTGATAGCTTTTATCGAGCCATTGTATTTGACAGTGTTTTCTTCCTCTTGATTGTTAACATTGCATACCTCAACGGTCGTAAAATCATCACTAATTTTTGCTGAATAAGCAAAGCGACGAATTTTTACACTCTTGCCATTGACGGTCAGTGAGACAAAGTTCTTTTCGTCAGTATAATCATTTACATATAGATCATACATTCTTTGAATCGGTTCTTCAAAATTGCTGAGAGGAGTTATTCCGTCGCCAACAGTGCCTGTTATAGCCTCGCGCCCCTCTTCGCCATTGCCTTTAACATAGCTTATCCGGATTCCCGGGCTTGCGATGCCGTGTGATATTATACGGTAGCTATAAAGATTATCTGCAGATATAATATCGCCTTCCTTTACTTCTTTGTTTAAGCTGTTAACAAGGGTAATTCCCTTAAATGGAGCTGGCAAGTCTAGATGCAAAGCAGGATCTCCTTCATGGAGAATCTGGAAAGAGATAGTAGGTGCTATACTTGCACTGCCGTCTTTGGTGATCTTCCAATTATTATTCCCTACTGTGGTCGTATCAATGCCACTAGTATTTTGTATTATAGCCTCTCCATGGGAACTAAAAAATCTTATGTCAGCAGAATTGACAGTTTCTTTTGAACTAAAGAATGCCATATTCCCAATATTGTAGAACCGTTCTATCTTTTCATGGTCATCAGGGAATTTGATTTTAAATTCTACCAATCCAAATGGCAGGCTATTAACGTTTCTGCTAAGACGTGTCCATTCCAGGTCTCCTACCTTTCTGAATGAGACAGAGTATAGCTTCCTTTCAACTCTTTGGCTGTTTTCATCATATACTTCTATATCCGGTACTCTGTTAAGCAACTTATAATTGCTACTTTCTAGCCATGGAATATAGATTCCGCCATATACTGCAGAATATTTGGCAAAGGTGTTGTTGAAATGAATTACTTCTCCTGTGACATTATTAATAAGTGCAAGGGTTTCCTTGAAACTATAGCAAAGGAGGCTTCCACCATTGAAAGAAATGATCTCAGGGAGAGTATTTCCACTTTTCCACTCCTCGGTTGTAATTACTATGTTGTCTTCTGACTGGCGACTGTGCTGTTGGACATAGCAATCATTTATCTTTTGGAATTGTTGAGGTATGGAAAAATCTGGAGGATAGCAATTTAATGCACTTGCAAATAAACTGTCTCCTTCATTAGGAATAATTTTCAATTCTATGTATGACTCTCCGTTCCATCTAAAATGACGTTGATTAAAAGTCATTCTATGGTATACACCATGAGCGTGCCCATAATCATCAATCTCTAAAGATACTCTCTTGTAAGTCGCAATGTATTGTCTTGAAATGAATACATCGAAAGAGAAACATTCCCTTGGATTAAGCCCCTGAACCATATCAGAGCCAATATTGGCGATGTTATTGAGATGATAGTTCATGGTGAGTATGCCTTTTTCTATTACCAGTTCCCATGTGAAAGACAACGGCTTCCTGCTTCTTTCCTTCTGGGCTTGCTTTGCAGTTTGCCGAAGAGAAGAAGTTAAATCTTTCAATTCGCCTTGCTTACTTGAATCGTATGGTAATAAGTCTTCGCGGTCCTCTATAATGGCATGAGCTATCTGGACGCTTATCTCATAAATACTATTATTACAGAAAGATTTTGGTAGATATGATACGCAACTTAATTTAGGCACAATATCTGCTGTAAATTCAGTATTGAGATTACTCATGTCTTTGACAAGAGACTTCAAAAATACTGAATAGTTGTTGAAGTTGCCCTTATTATTTACTACATGGTTTATTGGTAAACCACCTTGCAGGAGTAAAGAACGGAAAAAGTGGTATCGGGTATCATGGATAGGCTTAAATCCCCAGTTATGCATTGCTTCGCGTGCCGCTTTATATAGCGTGTTGCTATCTTCTGAAGGAATGCCGGCACTTTCTGCTATCATCTCTCTAGATGGACTTCCACCGGAATACGTACGCTGCCACCAAACTGCATAGTATAGAGCAGCTTCTTTGCCATATTGATCTAATTCTCCACACATATAAGCATTGTGCAAAGTTTCAGCAAGAGCTGATTGCTCTTCCGGACTGATATTCATCTTCCAGATAGGGTTTGTAGGCTTTGTCAAGCCACGATGTTTTAGAATACTATCGTATAACTGATGTGGCATATATTCTAATGATAGTTTTTAGAGTTAATCTTTTTTGATTTGGACAGAGTCTTGTCCCTTGTCTTATTCAGACAGTTGAGTAACAACTGCAAAATTAATATTTTTTTTTGATAATACGATTATTTGCAAAAGAAAAATTGTCTTTTATTGACGAACACGGCTAACCATATATATATTCTTACATGCAATTAGCCTGCTTTTTATTTTCTCTCTTAATGATAATGGTTGAAGGACTTCAATATAGTCTCCCCAAGAAAGAATCTTTTGTTCCAGTTCATAATTGACTATGACATCAAGTTCAATGGTTACTGATATCTCGTCCTCTGCTACCTTCTTCTGGCTGCCGTGCCAGGGTTTGGTGGCGACGTAGGGGTATTCGCTCTTCGGAAACTTCAATAGTATCTTTTCAGGCTTTTGACCTTCACGTTTAGTTACGCCAAGGACATCCTCGAAGTATTCATCAAAGTTAATATTGCTTTCACGATAAGGTACGTTGGCAAGTCTTATGTTTAGTATGCGGTCGAGAGGATAGTTGCTGAGATTGGTGTGGTCGCCGTTGCAGCAGAAGAGGAACCAGCGGTTGTTGTACTGCTTGAGATAGTAGGGGTGGACGATCAGCGTCTGGGGCTCTGCCATCCGGAAACTCTGATAGCGCAGTTCCACGGTGGTCTTCTTGCGGATGGCGTTGAAGAGTGGGGTGAAGTGCTCCATTCCTTTATTATACATGGACGACTCGAAGCCAACTGCGGCGCGCACTTCCTTGTGGTTGCTCATGCAGAGGTTGAGGCGGGCGCTGAGCTCTGCCACCCAGTCGGCCTCCGGCATGCCGTCGAAGCGCTTGAGGATGTCCAGGGCTTGGGTGAGATGCAGAAGATCGTCCTCAGAGAGTTCGGTGGAAAAGATGGAGAAGTTGGGGTCCTCATACTGATAGGTGGTCTGCCGTCCGTGCTTCTTGCGGACGATGTTGGTGTTGTACTCATTTTCGATATTGAGCAGGTCGTCCATCAGCGTGGTGCGTGAGTTGATGGTCGGCTCACCGCGCAGTTCTAGTTCCCGGTTGATGAAGTCGGTGAGTTCCTTGCCCGAATAGGCGTGCCCGCTGCGCAGGCACTGGTCGAGGACGCGCAGACGGGTGGAATAGTTTTTGGTGTTCGGCATGATGCTTATTCTTTGATGAGTGATGTATCGTTCTCTTCATGGTTGAGATAGTGGTAGGCATGGAGATACTTATTGAGGCGGTGCCAGTCCTTCTCAGTGAGGTCAGGCAGACGACGGATATCCATGTTATCTTCCAAATCAGCCAGTTTCACGAGCCTTCCGGTCTGATTGGTGTTGGCTCTTGCAATAAAGTCGGCATAGCTTTCTCCCTGCTTTCGCGTGACAGAAAGGATGGCATCGACAGTATTTTGAGAGTAGCCTAATTGCAAGAGTTTCTCAGATGTTAGGCCTGTATCTTCTATCGTGTCATGCAGTAAGGCAACTATTTTATCTTCAATAAGATTCAGCCGTGCACTGACTCTTGTTGGGTGAAAGTAATAGTCTTTCCCGGCTTTGTCTTTCTGACCGTAATGCTGTCGCATCATGAGGTTGACGGTATCGATATAACGCTTGTCTTCATCCGTGACCTTGCACTGTGGGATAATCTCCAAAAGCAGACCGATGATGTCCTGTGGATCGGCCTCTACGGCATCATCATTATATTCGAAAAACTGAACGTCGTCTATGAGGGTTATCAGTTCTTCTACAGTGTCCGTCACATCAGCACTAAAGGCGTAGATATGATGAGCCTCCAATTCTTGTGGTATAATGGAGTACTCCTTGGTTTCTGCATCGTAATTGAGATAAACTTTCAGCTTCTTGTTCATAATATTATTCTATTAATGGATGCAAATATACGAATAATCTGTTCTCTCTATGCGGACGCGTCCAAAAAATTTGTATTTATCAAAAATAATTGGACGTGTCCGCATAGGGAGAACGAATGGGTATTATCTTTGCGGAGATTTCAACCTATATTATTTAAAGCTTATGAAAAAGTATTTTATTGCTGCCTTGATGGCTGTGTCTGTTTCCTGTCTTACATCGTGCTACTGTGACAAGTACGCAGTGGGAACTATTAACCCGGAGGAGCCACTTGTCCATGTTGCGAGTGAGCATAATCAGCATTTCCTCTGTGGGCTGATTGTCAATCACCAGAAGGTAAAATCCTATGTGCCAGGTGTAGAAAACTATGTGATTGAGAACAAACAGACGTTTTGGGATGGCTTTGTCAGTGGAATCACCTTTGGTATCTACACGCCGACAACCACTAAATTCTACGTGCCCAAGAGTAACGCTAATGTAGTGGTGAAGAAAAAGAAACCTATGAGTAAGGCTTACAAAGGCTATTTGAAAGATTAGTCCGGAAAATCATCATGGCAGATATACGACTTTGAGAAATAAGTCGTATATTTGCCGTTGTAAGTAATATCTAAAGGAAGGAGCACCTATGAAATTCGGATTCAGAAAGCCGTCGATCAAGAGAAGTATCAGCGCACGTACGACGGGACAGGCGAAGAGAGCCATCAAGCGAGCGCTGATTCCTGGTTATGGCAAAAGGGGCATGGGGATCTTGCATCCCAAGAAAGCCTTGTATAACCGTGTCTATCGCCGCACAACCTTCGGGTTGGGCGATATTCTCAAAGCCTTGTTCAAATAGAGTCTCAGCTAATGGATGGTTTGCTGTGCCCCGAATGTGGATGTCCGGAAGTTTTTGTCTATGACGATGGTACTTGCGAATGTCAAGGCTGCGG
>Ga0256406_1005277_pt1 | contig 13937 bp, 11 predicted proteins | sample RumenRJG_03DNA_FD_185986 | JGI IMG/M metagenome (GOLD analysis project Ga0256406, IMG submission 185986) | Bovine rumen microbial communities from Lethbridge, Alberta, Canada - RJG_03 | ecosystem: Host-associated > Mammals > Digestive system > Stomach > Rumen | place: Canada: Alberta | collected...
TGAAAGCCTTCAGGTCATGCCTGAAGGGGATAAGGGATATACCCTTCTTTTTCTATAGATGTATTACCGTCTTTGGTTAGGCAGCGGCATCCGCCCGCCACGGACAATCCCCCTTGGGCCCTTTTTATGTCAAACCAGACACAAAAGGCCAACACTCAAAAACATACTAATGTACCATTTTAGGCACAATTGCCAAATGAACAGTTGTTGTAACCGCCAAAGCAGACAAACTTGCCGCCATAAATGTCATCAGCACGTTCATCATCAAGGACAATGCACTCATCCTCTAATCCACGAAGCCCCATTTTTTCTGAGAGCTTCAGCAAATTGTTTGTTTCCATAATGTATAAAAATTACATCATATTCCTACTCTTTTAAAGATTTTCGGATACCTCTTTTTATCTTTCGAATCTGCTTATTTCCTCATTACCTGCACCTTTTCCTTTGTATCGGTTTCTTGAAGTATTGAAGTTATACTGCAATGTCAAGAGTAAGGCACGGCTATCGCTCGTCATATTTTGCCAAAGCTTCACATCCTTGTTGTAGAATGTTACATTACGATCGCTCTTGTTGAAAATGTCATCAGCTTCAAGCGACACGGAGAAATGGTCTCTACAGAAGGCTTTGTAAAGTTTGGCATTGAGGTACGAGGAAGAACCGAGCTTCATATTGTCCTTGTTACCACGGCTGTTCCATTCCATGTCGATGTTCATCCAAATGTCACCAGGCAGATGGATAGCATTCTGGAACTGTACTATACCCAAAGGATTGCCGAAAGATTTACACTCCCCCATAAACACTCCTGTAAACCACTGTTTAACGATGCCAGCATTTACCTTAGGCTCCCAAATTCCAACCTTAAATTGTGCACCAACGAAAGCTTGCAACTCTTCTATCTTTGGAGTGTTCTCCTTTGTGAGCAGCTTCACCTCTCCGTCCTCTCCATAAGATTTCGTAGTTTGGATGAAGGCATCCTTTCTATGCTCGTAGGCAATTTTGGCAAAGAATTGCTTCCATGCACCCATCAACTCCACAGAATGAATCTTCATAGGGGATAGATAAGGATTGCCACTTTCCAAGGTCAAGCGATTGACATAACCGACTGTTCCATCAAGGTCATCGTATGATGGACGTTGTGTCTTGCTTGTGTAGCTCAATGATAATTGCGTTTTTCCAATCTCTGTAGAAATAGACAAAGAAGGAAACACGTTGTTGTAAGTCTTGTTTTGGTCTTCCTTGAGTTGGCCATTTTCTGTGTATTTGAAGTTGACATGCTCGTAACGAAGTCCTGCCTCTATGGCAACCTTTCCGAACTGCTGACCAATTGAGAGAAAACCAGCAATGTTCTTCTCGTCGCTCTTGGTGTTGCTATTTCCGATAGTAGCCATGTTGATGTTGAAATCATTCAATGTCTGTGAAGCGGTGTATTCATTACCCATCTCAAGTTGTCCATTCCACAGAGGATGGCTGAATACCAGTTTCTCGGCAAACATTCGTGAGCGTCCGACACCATTGGATGTAACCACATCGTCCTCACTGTTTATGTTTGTCTCTGACAGATTAGAAGTTTTGCGCCTCTTTCTCCACATGTAGTCCATGTTAAAATCAATGCCAAGTTTGCCCACTTCTCCATAGTAATAGATGTTGGCATGATGCTTAGGCACAGCATGTGTCCTGTTGAATCCTACGGTGGAAACCATATCCCTTAGAGTTCCATTAGCATATGAAGTGGATTGGTAATCGGGAGTTTCCTTTTGTAATCCCGCACCATTCACATAATAAGCGCCGATGGAATGATGTTCGTTGAGCATCCAAGACAATCCAAACTTACCGAAGAACTCATTGTTTCTCATTCGACCAATGCTTTCTATGTTTTGAAGCCAATTGGTAGAGGCTCTCGTTTCCATATCCGTGACTCCATGGCTATAGAATTTTCCTCCATAATAATTCAGGTTGGTGAATACTTCCAAACCTCCTATGCGGTATTTCAAGTTTACTTGCTCCATGCTCGAAAAATAGTGTCGGAAGCCATTTTGGGCACGAAGGGTTCCACCCAAGCCTTCACCTTGTGATGGCTTGGTACGGATACGAATGACAGATTTTACAGAAGCATCGTATTTGGCGCCAGGATTGGTGATAACCTCTACGTTCTTAATGTCTTGCGAGTTGAGTTGCACAAGTTCATTTTTGTCTTGTACTACACGCCCATTGATATAGATAAGTGGCGTACCCTTGCCGAATACCTCAAAGTTGCCGTCTCTTCCTGTAACCATTGGCACTTGTCTCAGCACATCATTTGCAGTGCCAGCATGAGAAAGTTGGGTATTAGCGACGGTTGTCACCAGGGCATTGCCCTTGATGGCGGTAACAGGGCGTGATGATTTCACCACCACTTCGCCGAGCATCTTGCTGTCCTCTTCCATTGTGATGACACCCACATTCTCGCCAATGCAATCCTTGCAGGTGGGCTTATAACCCACGGATGTCACCTTGATTATTCCACCATTGCAGGAAGAGTCGATGAAGAAGCGTCCATCCTCTGCACTCACCGTTCCCTTGACGAAAGCGGAGTCTAGTCGGCTCAAGAGTACGACATTGGCAAAAGCCAGAGGCTCGCCCTTGACATCCACTACTTTCCCAGTGATACTCTGTGCCATCGTCGGGGTGATTACAGATAGGCACAAGGCCATCGTTAGAATCACCTTATTATTCATTGTATAATTATTTTTTATTGTTTCATCTATTATGTTCTTATCAATCCTCACAGTATATAAGGAATATGACGTTGCAAAGGTACTGTATAAAATTACAGCGTATTTGCAGAAATATTAAAATTGTGTTACATAAACCTCAAATCCGCAACCCTACTAAAAGTCTCAGAGCGTTGTGGTTAAAACCGCCAAGAATGCGATTTCTCTTGTTCGGACAGGCTTTTTACCATGTGTTGGCTGATATGCGAGCATAATGCCCCCTTACCCCCATTGGGGATTACAAACGACAGTCCCTCCAAAACGTTTGGCTTATCCGTAACTGGCATTGAATATTGTCCGGTAGTGCAACCATCTGTCCTTCGTGAGATGTTCAGCGTCCATTGCCTGGCGACATGGACTCATTTCGCCGGGACAACAATGAAGGCGAAGACACTACCATGAGAACATTAACCTTTGACGGGATGCTGGAATCTCTGGCATTCCTCCATGAGAAATGCGACACCATCAACTCTAACTGATTCTTGACAAGATTGTAGTATGCACCACGTTTTGCTGTCAGCGTCTCGTGGTTGCCCGTCTCGACGACCATACCGTGGTCGATGACGACAATCTGGTCGGCATTCCTGACCGTGCTCAGGTGGTGGGCGACGATGACGACGGTCTTGCCACGATAGAACGTGTCGAGGTTCTCCACGATGGCCCGTTCGTTGTTGGCATCAAGTGAGTTTGTAGCCTCGTCGAGGAAAATGTAGCCGGGATTCTTGTACACAGCACGGGCGATGAGGATGCGCTGAAGCTGCCCTTGGCTCAGTCCCATGCCGTCACGTCCTATCTTCGTGTTGTACTTCAGTGGCAGCGACATCACATAGCCGTCCAGCATCTCGGCTTTTTTAATCGTTTCGATTCTGTACTTTTCTTTCATCTGTTAATAATTTTTAGTTATAGTTCGGTTACGGGTGTCGATACCGTTTTGTATTATCCTTATATTTCCATAATTAGTTATCTGTAGCGATACTTATCAATTGTTTCCTATGTTGTAAGTAATCGCCTAATTTAACATTTGCCCTTTGGCTCTTGTCAGATTATTAAATCTCCACTATATGTGGCATTGTCTAATACTATGCAGAGTCTGTACGTGCCTTGTGGTGTGCCGCCTATATTCATTGTGGCGGTACCACTGCCTGAGATTGTGTCGACTGCATAGCCCACGACAGTATTGTTAGCGTCGTAAACGTACAATTGAACGGTTCCAGTGTAACGTGAAACATCAACTGTAATAACGCCGTCGTCATAGTCAGCAGCTATTTGTGTTGCTGAAGGCATGCGCATTCTTCCTTGCTGGAAGTGCTTTCTCTCTCGTATATTGACAGAACGTGAAGATGCACTGCCAACGAATAGTCCCAATAAAAGGACTAATGTCACAAATCTTGTTTTTATCATACTCGTTATGTTTTATTCGGTTGCAAAGTTATGTTGTTTTATGCTTGATTCCAAGAAAATAGTGTCTAAAAATGATTTTTACTTAATGTCTTTATAACTTATTAAGTATCAATGATATAATCGCATTTTAACTCTATTACGGATGTCTAAAAATATAAGAAGGGGCCATTCTTAATAGTCTTCAATGAATTTTTTTGTGGATTGTTGATTACTTTTCAGGCCCAACTTTGCCTTTATAAGAAACAACCGCTGTCTGACTGATTTTGGTTCAATACTGAGTATTTGGGCTATAATTTGATACGGAAGGCGTATTCTTATTAGCATGAGGAAACGTATATCCTTCTTAGTTAGGAGAGGAAACTCATTTGTTAGTCTCACTACAAACTCATTGTCCGAGCTATTTAAAAATGCTCCGAGCTCCTCCCAATCTGAGTCGGAAAGTAAAACGTGTTTGTTCTTATTGGATTGTATTGATGTCAGTTTTTGTATTATGTTTATCTTTTTCATCATGAATTCTCTCATGGTGGTTAGTTGTTGCTCCTTATGTTTCAGCTCTAATTGTTGCTGGTGTTGCTTTTCCTGATGTATAATTTGAGTATGCTTTTGTTTTAACCATGTGATATAAAGAATGCTGGCGATGGTAAGGACCGAAAAACAAATACCAACTATTAGCAAAACCGTCTTCATTTGACTTTCATTTTGGAATTTCTTCCTTAACTCTTCCTTTTGAAGCATGGCTGTATAATACCGATCCTTGGTTTCTGATATCGACTCAATTTCTTTTTCCTGATACACTTCTACTGAGTCGGCATAGCGACTGGTTTGTTCTACATCATGTTCTTTGGCTGAAATCAAGCGTAATAGAGAGAATGTAGCTGCTGCATATTTTCTTTCAGGATCCTTTTCTTTGAAAGAATTCAAGACCTCTTTGGCTCGTTTTAAGGAATCTGTATCATAAAAAGCCTGTGCAAGTGAGTTTATAGCGCTTATGTCTGGGTGCTTAGAATACGAACACACACATTTCGCAGCCAGCAATGCCGAATCCCCTTCATCGCGCATGCTATAAAGTACAGACAGATCTTGATAGGTATTTGCAATAACTATAGAGTCTTTTGTTCTAAGCGCAAGTTTCAAAGCTTGTTTTGCTGTAGTCAGTCCATTATTGACAGAATCGTCGTTATAAGCCTGGCATTCGGCCAAATTCAGTAAGGCGTAAACCTTATTAGTTTTGGAGCCGTTCTTTACATTATTATATATGGCTATAGTTTCTTTGGCATAACGTAAGGCAAGTTTAGGATTGTACTCCCTGATTATCCGGGAAGCCTGAAACAGTCCCATACTCTGGGTATAGTTGTCTCCCTGCTTCTTAGCTGCATTTATTGATTTGTCGAAACATTTTAGGGCTTTCTCGCTACTGTCGCTTACTACATAATACCTACCCATGTAGTATTCGCATTTGGCATAGAGGCTGTCTGAGGGCTTGTCCTTATACCAATTATATGCATAACGGAGGAGCGAGTCGTTGTCAACGTCAATCCCCGACTTGTCCTGTGCCATAGTGTAGACAAGGGCATAAAGTGCCATATCCTTGTCCGAAAGTCTAATCTGGTCAATCTTGCTTAGTGCTTTCAGTGCACTGTCGGGGTTGCTTTCTGCCAACGGGATGATGGCAGATATTTGCTTGCCCTGTTTGTCACCGCATGCCGCTAAACTGATAAGCAGTATCGCTCCTATGATTATTTTGAATAAATGCTCCATCTTCCAATTCATATTAGACTGCAAAGTTACGACTTTATTTCTACTTTAGATAATCTATGGAGTCTAAAAATGACGTGAGGGGTTATCTGTCTATCTTATTGCAAATCAATCATTTACTTAATTTATAGTCTCTCTGTGAGTCTAAAAATGTAATCTAAACCTTGAAAGGTCAATACTTTCTTGTAATGCCGCGCTCCATGTAATTTGCTGGTATGTATAGCTGAATTTGTCCAATATCTATAGTCTGTTGATTTCTCCACTTCTGGCTCCAGTGCCTTTATACTTGGATTCTTGCCGATTGAACGTGTATCGGATAGTGACAGAGGCGCAACGTACGTAATATCGATTGGATTCTGACAACTTAACATTGGGACAATACAACGCTCAATTGATTTTCCCCTTTGGTTCTTCTTCACTTGTTTACCTTTTCAGATAGAAACAAAAAAAAGTTTCCCCGACTGGCGGGGAAACCTTTTGTGGCTTATTGTAGTGCCATGGATGGCACGGGGCATATTGTAATGTGCTGTCCGTGGCTGTCGCTTGACTTAATAGGCAAAGAGAGGATAATTCTTCATTGTGGCATTGACCTTCTCCTTGACCTTCTTTATCACCTGGTCGTTCTCCGGGTCGGCGAGCACCTCGTCGATGAGGTCGGCGATGAGGTGCATCATATCCTCCTTGGCACCGCGTGTGGTCATAGCTGCTGTGCCGAGACGGATTCCTGATGTCTGGAATGCTGAGCGCTCATCGTATGGCACCTTGTTCTTGTTGACCGTAATATCGGCAGCGACGAGTGCGTTCTCAGCAACCTTTCCGGTGAGGTCGGGATACTTCTGACGCAGGTCGAGAAGCATGGAGTGGTTGTCGGTGCCACCGCTGACGATGCTGAAACCGCGGTCGATGAGGTCCTGGGCCAGTACGGCAGCATTCTTCTTCACCTGAGCGGCATACTCCTTCCAGCTCGGCTCGAGGTTCTCGCCGAAGCCCACTGCCTTAGCTGCGATGACGTGCTCGAGAGGGCCGCCCTGGTTGCCGGGGAATACTGCTGAGTTGAGCAGTGTCGACATCTTCTTCACAACACCCTTCTTCGTTGTCTTGCCCCATGGATTGTCGAAGTCCTTACCGAGGAGGATGACACCGCCGCGGGGACCGCGGAGAGTCTTGTGGGTGGTGGTTGTGACGATATGCGCGTACTTCACCGGGTTCTTCAGCAGTCCGGCAGCGATAAGTCCGGCAGGGTGAGCCATATCGATCATAAGCAGTGCGCCTACCTCATCGGCAATCTTGCGCATGCGCTCGTAGTCCCATTCACGGCTGTAGGCCGAGCCACCGCCGATGATGAGCTTTGGCTTGTTCTCCAAGGCCAGCCGCTCCATCTCGTCGTAGTCGACGCGGCCTGTCTCGCGGTTCAGCGTATAGCCGATGTGATGGTAGAGCATACCCGACGTGTTGACGTCGCTGCCGTGGGAGAGGTGTCCGCCCTGGTCGAGGTCGAGACCCATGAATGTGTCGCCGGGTTTCAGCACGCAGAGCAGAACGGCCTGGTTAGCCTGTGCACCGGAGTGGGGCTGAACGTTGGCATACTCGGCGCCGAAGAGCTTCTTAACTCTCTCGATAGCAAGTGTTTCCACCTTGTCGACAACCTGGCAACCACCGTAGTAGCGCTTGCCGGGGTAACCCTCGGCATACTTGTTCGTGAGGTATGAGCCCATGGCCTGCATTACCTCGTCACTAACGAAATTCTCTGAGGCGATGAGCTCCATGCCGCGCAGCTGGCGCTGGTGCTCTTCCTCAATAAGATTGAAAATCTCTGGATCTTTTCTCATCTCTCAAAAATGGCCTCCCCGCGACTCCTCTCGGTGGAGAGTGGTGACAGGGACGATGCCGCATTAAATATTAATAATATGTTTCTACAGTCTCAAATAAGCTCTACTTCGTCAATCTTCTGTTCCTTGTCGCAGTAGTGGCACTTCACGATGCCCTGCTCCTTGTCGATGACATTGAAGATCGTCTCCATAGGCTCGTTGTTGGTGATGCACTTGGGGTTGTTGCATTTGATGATGCCACGAAGCTCGTCGGGGGTCTCAACGCGTTTTTTCTCCACCACCTCGTAGTTGCGGATGGTGTTGAGGACGATGTTCGGGGCAACGACGCTCAGACGGTTTATCTCGTCGTCGGTGAAGAACTTGTCGCTGATCTTGATGATACCCTTGCGGTCCATAAGCCCGGACTTGAAGTTGTATCCGATGGTTACGGGTGTGTCCATGTCCTGAAGGTGGAGCAGATTGACAACCTGAAAGGTCTTCTCCGTCGGTATGTGGTCGATGACAGTGCCGTTCTCGATGGCGCTGACTAATAATTCTTTCTTTGGCATAGTGATTAATCTATTATAGTCTTGTCGTTAAGGACATCGTCGAGTGTTATCCCGAGACAGTAGCAGAAGATGGCCTCGCGGGCGTAGAGTCCGTTCTTGGCCTGCTGTATGTAGTAGGCGTGAGGATTATCGTCGACCTCGTAAGCTATTTCGTTGACGCGTGGCAGGGGGTGGAGGACCTTCATGTTTGGCTTGGCGTCGGCAAGCATGTCATTGGTGAGGCGGTAGACGTTTTTCACACGCTCGTATTCCATGAGGTCGGAGAAACGTTCCTTCTGTACGCGCGTCATATATAGGATGTCGGCATCGGCAATCTCCTTGCTGTTGAATGCTGTATGCTCTACATACTTGATATTGTGGCTCTTGCAGTAGAGTTTGTATTCTGTCGGCATGGCAAGCTCCTTTGGGGCTATAAAGTGGAATGTGGGGTTGAAGTGGCGCATGGCCATAATCAGCGAGTGGACGGTGCGCCCGTACTTCAGGTCGCCGACAAGGTATATGTTAAGGTTGTTGAGAGTGCCCTGAGTCTGGTGAATTGTGTAGAGGTCAAGCAGACACTGTGACGGATGCTGGTGGGCACCGTCGCCGGCATTGATGATTGGTATCGGCGCAACCTCAGATGCATACTGTGCCGCACCCTCGATATAATGGCGCATGGCAATGACGTCGGCGTAGTTGCTGACCATGAGGATGGTGTCCTTGAGGGTCTCGCCCTTTGATACACTCGACACCTTGGCATCGGTAAACCCAATGACACGGGCACCTAAGCGGTTGGCGGCAGTCTCAAAACTCAAACGTGTGCGGGTGGAGGGTTCATAGAACAGAGTTGCCACCACCTTGCCTTTAAGCAACTCTCTGTTTGGGTGTTTCTCGAACTCCTGAGCCATACGGATGAGATAAAGAAGGGTGTCCTCCGATAGGTTCTGGATGTTCACAAAGTCTTGTTTACTCATTGGAAACTTTGGATATATAGTTTTTTCGACTGCTAAATTACAAAAACTTTTCAAGATAAGCGTCTCTATCTTTTCATACAGCTTGTGTTTTAGTATCAATTAACAGTCAAGACGGCGCCGACAAAAAAGACTGAGTAGTTACGGACGGAAATTTGGATTCGCTTTCGTTTTGCAGTACCTTTGCATCGTAAACGAAACGATAAGCCTGGTGCTGAAATCGTCTACGAAACGGAGGCCGACGCGCACCGGACAACGACTCCTAAATTAAAAATGGGGAGGACCGCATCTACGGATGGAGAATTCCCGACTGCGGTGCGGCATCCTGCTCTATATTCTCATGCTTTATCTTCCGGCCGAAGTCGAAGCTGTAGCTCAGTTTGAGATAGACCTGAGGGCCGAAACGGTCGGAGTAAGCCTGCTTGTCGTAGGCATAGCTGTTGAAGTCGAAGAATTCGTAGTAGGGTTTACTCTTAGTGAAGATATTTCTCACGCCAAGTTCCGATTTCCATCCGTTGTCCGACCACCCCGCTGCCATACCATAGGAAGGACAGGTCCTTACGAACTCCGGACTGCTGAAGAGATATTTCTGCGCCGGACGGAAGAAGGCATAGGCGTTGAACTTTCCGCGATAGTACATCATGTCGAGATTGTAGCTTACGATGTTGTTATGCGCCGCATAATCGCCCGTCAGCGACTGGTGGTGGTAGCCCGCCCCACCTTTCAGTTGCAGGCTACGGTCGAAGAGGAACAGAGCCGCGTTGATGCCGGCATCCACGCCACGATAGTTGCCGTCGGTGATGTAGCTGTGGATGAGTGTCTGTCCGTGAGCCTGATAGTCGTTCTTCATGACGTTTATCAGCTGTGAGTAGCCAACGTAGCTCGAAAGCTGGAAATGACTCTCCGTGAGGCTGTGCGCAATGACGGCATCGACAATCCTCGTCGTTCCCAACGCAGGATTACCCTGAAGGACCTCATAGAAATTGACGCGTTGCTGCGCCGCCGTGAAGGTGTTCATTGTGGGATACGACGACCCCATCCTCGCGTCGAACATCAGCGTATTGTGACTCGACATCCTCCAGTTGACCGTCACGACGGGCCGCGGCCATACCTTTGTCTGCCGTTTACAGTCTTTGGCCTTATAGCTGCTCACGTCGAATCCGGCCTGCATGTTCAGCGACAAGCTGCTGCCAATCATTGTCTGATACGTAGGATAGAGCTGAAACTCATTGCTCTCTAGATTCTGCATCATCCCATTCTCGGCATAGAGATAGCGGTCCTTGCTCTTAGTGTAGGTTTCCCAGACGAAGAGTCCCAGACTGCTTGCGCTGTTGAGCTTTATCCGGTAGTTCAGCCGCGTATCAACGTTGTTGAGGTATTCTTTTGTGTGGCTCAAGATAGGGTCGGCAGCATCCGTCTCGGAGTATCTTCTGTGGTAGTTGTTGTCGCTGTAGTTGTAGACGACGCGCCAGTCGAGAGAGTACACGTCATTGAAGTTATGCCGCAGGAAGGCCGTTGCGGTGAATGTGGAGCTGCGCTGCTTAGAGAAGTCGTCAGCCGTGGAGTTGGGATAAACGGCTGGAGAGTACTCCGTGGCCGATAGCTGTTCCAATCGCGGCACTCGTGACAACGAGAGCGCTGCCTGTCCCACGACCGTTGTACGCTTGGTATTATATGTTGTTCTGAAGAGCGAGTTGTAGTTTCTGCTTTTGTTGACGCCCGACAGCGACGACGATGTCTTGGCGAAAGGATTGTCGAGGGCAATCTTCTCTGTCTGGTCATTGCCAAGACCGTCGTCTTTCTGCATGCCGATGCCTCCCAAAAGAACGAAATTGACTTTCTTCGTGTCGAGGCTCACCTGCGCATTGTATTTTCCCGAGCGGTCGATAAGTCGCGTGTCGGTAGCCACATCGACGTATCCTCCGGCCTCATAATGATACAGCACATAGTTGAGCACCTTCTGTTCGCCGGGAAAGCGGTCGACGGCATTGTCGTAATATTCCACCGATTTTATGTCCTTGGCCCTGAGCTGTCCTATCTCTGTCAGCGTCACCTTTCTGTTCTCTATATAGAACGCCACATCCGACTTGTCCGCCGAGGCTACGCTCCCCGTCATTGGGTTTACCTCCAGCTGCGGGATGCCTAGCTGGAAGAGCAGGTCTATACCGTCGTGGCTCGCCTTAGTCTGATTCTCGTCGGGCAGATACGTTGTCTTATTGCCATTGGTTATCACGCGGCTACCCTTCACCGTCACCTCCTTCAAGTTCACCGTCTTCTCGTCCCTCTCTAAAGGAATGCTTATCGTCGTCAGCGGCTGTGGCTGAAAAGTGCCGCCTGACGGCTTGTAGCCCTCCTTCGAGAAACGTATGACACACGGATTCGCCGACTTGTATTTTATCGAGTAGTTGCCGTAATTATCTGTTGTGGTCTTCAGCTCCAGACTATCACATTTCAGCGTTACCAACACACCTTCCAACGGCTGCTGCGGCGACTCAAAGATAGTGCCGTTGACCTCATAGGGCCCAGCCGACTGTCCAAGGCTTACTAACGAATATAATAATAGAACTACAGTTAGAAGATGCTTCATAGTCAACTATTTGATGTGTGAACGATTTTGCTCAATCAAATTATAAATTTCAACTAATTTATCTTTAAGTAATTGATAGTCATGCTCTCTATATATACTACAGAGTTCATGATTCGCATTGTTGAATAAATTATCCAATCGGTCATTTGCACAATTGCTGTCACAAATGGGCATAATCGGACATTCCATGCAGGAACTATCATTCATATGAGAGCCATGCAACAGATAGCCATTAAGCAAATTATCATTTGAATATTCATCATCAAAGATGCTACCAACGATTCTATCATCCTTACCTAAGTCCTGCCAACACTTGTACAATTCACCCCTTGGCCCAATAACGTAAGATGACAGTTGATTTGCTCCACATCCAAAATAATTATACCTCGGATATGATATTAGATATCCATGACTCATATACCGCATGTATAAAGCACTTACTTCCGAATTACATAAGAAAGGAGCATTCTTTATAGAAGTACTACATGATTTTAGAACCCCTGGATAAATGAAGAGATTCTTTTTCCCCTTATATCTATTAGTTAAGAAATCGTTAAGATAAAGAAAATCGTCACCGTTGCTTTTATCTATATTTATTCGTATTTTAATATCAATAGATGGGAACAAAGATACAAATTCATCAAGATTACTTAGGATTATATTATATGTACCAGATCCATTAGCTGTTTTCCTCTTTTTATCATGGTTTAACTCTGAGCCATCAAATGTCACCTGAATAGCATTAAACTTGTAATCCTTAAACAATCGCAGGTTATAACCTCTAAGGAGTGTTCCGTTAGTAATAATTTCTTGATACTCTAAATCAGGAAAGTTCGTCTTAGAAAGTTCCTTCAATATGTAATCGATTTTTCCAACACAGAGCAACGGTTCGCCACCAAACCATGTTATTCTGATTTTTTTAGCGAAACTATGTTTTTTAACAAATTTAACTATCTTGTCACAGATGGCTTTATCCATAACAAATAAAGGTTTGTTCTCTTCAAAACAATATGGACAACAAAGATTACATTTTAAGGTCGGAGCAATCGTCAGATCTAAATGATCCTTAGAAAAAGAATTTGCCAAGAATCTCAATTTAAAATTATCCGCAATATTTCTATCTTCCTCATCAGTATTTATTATGGAAAGACGATGAAGAAAAGATGCTAGTTCTCTCTCAGAGGCATTCTGTATTTCTATAGAATCCAAATACTTGATAAATTCAAAGACATTATCATTAACTTTCCAGAAATTGTTCTTTGCAGAATTGTATACTAGATACTTTCCTCCTGCATCTAAAAGAAAGGTATATTTTGATTTTCTTAATTTCATATTATATTTATTCTTCTAAATAGATACAGATACGACATACAACGTTTTCATCCCAATTAATTTGGATGAAAGGGATCACACACTATTCCCATTATTTGAAATGAACTTAATTCACCTAAAGAAAAATTCCTTTGAGAGTATTTAATACCTACAAGGCAATAGTAAGAGCACAAACAGCATGCTTACATATGTCGTAACGGCAAAATCCGTATTGACAGAAATTATATGAACATGCCGAATAGTTGCACATTGTATAAACACAAGAATAGCTGCATTCACCAACAGCAGCACTATGCTTCGAACTAACTCCGCCTGTAACAATCTCCATCAAGCTTCCGTCAAGGATATCTCCTCTAACGAGTTCTTCAATTTCATATTTCTTATCCATAATCTACATATATTTTAAGTTAATTGCAAATTAAGTAAAAAATATTATAGATTCCAAACTTTTCGTCGAAAAATTCTTTATTTTAAACTTTATTAAACCTTGGCTGTAACATATTTTTAAACAAAGAATACAAATCGGTAACTACTCAGTCTTTTTGACATGATGGTTCGGAACGACTAAAATTAGTCGTTCTCTGATAAGAGTCTTCCGATAAAGTCATCCTTGGGAGCCATGTCCGAGATGAGTTGGAACAGAGCCTTGAATTTCGAAACACCATTTCTTTTCGCAGTCTCCACTATAGAATGAAAACAAGCGTACTCGTCTGCCCCGACTTCAGTTCTGAATCCTCCTGAGACCTTTGACTTTACTTTCAATATTCTTATGGCCCCCTCGCTCG
>Ga0256406_1005278_pt1 | contig 13935 bp, 12 predicted proteins | sample RumenRJG_03DNA_FD_185986 | JGI IMG/M metagenome (GOLD analysis project Ga0256406, IMG submission 185986) | Bovine rumen microbial communities from Lethbridge, Alberta, Canada - RJG_03 | ecosystem: Host-associated > Mammals > Digestive system > Stomach > Rumen | place: Canada: Alberta | collected...
AGAACGCATTCCGGCAGATGGTGTCCATGATGTTCTCTTCCCACACGTAATTGCCACTGTATTTGCCGGCGCTGCGGGGGTCGTCGTCCTCGGCCAGGGCTTCTCCGTTCATCATGTAGATGAACCCGTCCTTCGTGCCGGGGATCAGGAATACCCCGGACAGCAGGCCATAGGCTTCGCCGGTGTGGCCCACCAGGTCCAGTTCGTGGTCCTTCACCGCCCGGCTGGTGCCGCTGCCTTTGATCTGGTACAGGCCCAGACCGTAGGATTCGATGGAGCCGCCGTAGGTGAACCCGTTGGGATTCTTCGGATCATAGGTCCACTGGGGTTTCATCATCTCCTTCAACAGGCCCGGCCGGATGATCTGTTTCCCTTTGTACCTGCCGCCGTTCACCAGCATTTCCAGGGTGTTTCCCAGCTCGTCGTAGCTGATCCGCAGCCCGCCCTGGGGGGAGAAGACGGTGGCATTGGTGCCGGGCACATAGTCCTTCAGGTCATAGAAGGCGTCCAGGTCCCGATGGTCCGGGTTCTGCACCTTCACCTGGTCTTTTGGCGGTTGCTTGCCCTGGTAATCGTCGATCTGGGGGACCCAGGGGCCGTTCTCGTCCCATTTGCCGTTACTGTTCTTCTGGTAGATCACGCCCAGATTCCTGAATTCTCCTTTGGACAGGTTGCCCGGGGTGTAGTCGGCCTTGATGTCCAGCTGTTTCAGGATGTGGCTCTTCTGGTATTTGTCGAACCGTTCTCCGGTGACCTTTTCGATGATGGTGCCCAGAAGGCCGTAGTTGATGTTGGAGTACTTGAAGCATTGGCCCGGGGCCTGGCCCAGGGGAGCGAAGTGGTCCCCGTTCTCATAGAACTTTCCCTTTTCCGTGAAGAACTCCTGGACGGAGTCGGAAGGCGGGATGGCGTACAGCTTGCCGTCCCGGAGGCTGGAGGTGTGGGACAGCAGCATGCGCACGGTGATGGGGGTGTCCGGGTAGTTGGGGTTCCGCAGTTTGAAGCCCAGCAGGTCGCTTACATCCTCATCCAGCGTCAGTTTGCCCTCGTCCACCAGCTGCATGATGGTGAAGGCCGTGAACATCTTGGATACGGACGCTGCCCGGAACCGGGTGCTGCTGGTGATGGGCAGGTCTTTCTGGCCGGGCTTTTCCGCAAAGTACCGGTGGCCGGCGAAATGGGTGTAGGCCTTTTTGCCGTTTTTATAGATTTCCACGCCCAGGCCGGGCACGTGGGTGCCGGTATGGCCCACCATGGCATCCAGCTCTTCTGTCAGCTGCTTTTTGGCCGGGCCGGGGATGCCTTTCTTCGCTTTGGCGGCCTGGCAGGCAGCGGGCAGCAGCAGGGCGGCACACAGGCCCAGGGTGGCCGCTTTCAGGAATTTTCCTTTGCTCATACAACAACCTCCTGTTTTGTGAAATTTTCAGCTATTTCTCATTATACAGATGAACAATTTGCCCGTCAACATGTATACAACATACTATATAATGTTAAAATGTAAGAAAAATCAATTGACAGCTGATGGACAATCAAGTAAACTAAATTTAGAACCGTTGAAATGCTGTTTCATTCTGTGTGGAACATTCACCCTGTTCCAGGAAGCAGATTGAGTCCCAGCAAAGGTGCAGAAAGGGGTTTTTGCGCCTTGCTGGGACTTTTCTTATTCCGGCATTTTCCGGTCATGGACTAAGGGAGGCAGACCGATGGAATTGACAAAATGGGTAGACAACAACAAACAGGCCATGGTGGAAACGCTGCAGCAGGCCGTCCGGATCAAGAGTGTCCGGGAAGACGCACAACCGGGGAAACCATTCGGGGAAGGACCGGCGAAATGCCTGGACTTCATGCTGCAGAAAGCCGCCGCCATGGGCTTCAAGACGGAGAATGTGGATAACTACATGGGCTGGTGCGAGTATGGCGAAGGCCCTGAAATGGTGGCCGTGCTGGGGCATCTGGATGTGGTGCCGGAAGGGGACGGCTGGGACCGGGACCCGTACAGCGGTGACTGCGACGGCACGAACGTGTACGGCCGGGGAACCATGGACGATAAAGGCCCCACCACAGCAGCCCTGTATGCGCTGAAGGCCCTGAAGGACAGCGGCGTGCCCCTGAAACGGCGGATCCGCATCCTGTTCGGCACCAATGAGGAGACCGGCAGTGCCGACATGAAGCATTATCTGGAAAAAGGCGGGGAAATCCCGGTGTGCGGCTTTACTCCCGACGGGGAATACCCGGTGATCAACGGGGAAAAGGGCATCATCAACGTGACGTTCTCCAAAACCTACACCCAGAATGGTCCGGTGGTGTTAAAGAGCCTGAAGGCCGGTTCGGCGTTCAACGTGGTGCCGGCCCTGGCTGAAGCTGTTGTGGCCTGTGCGCCGGCGGAAGCCACCCGGCTGCTGGAGGAAGTGGTGAAACCGGAACCCAAGGTGCAGTGGGAAGTGGTACCGGAAGGCCTGAAGGTGGTGGCCCAGGGGGTACAGGCCCATGCGGCCCATCCGGAACAGGGCGAAAACGCCGCCGGCCGGCTGTTCAAGGCCCTGACCCAGCTGCCGTTCAGCGGAGAACTGAAAGACACCCTGACGTTCCTGGCCGACAAGATCGGGCTGGAGGTCCACGGGGAATCCCTGGGCATCTGCCTGGAGGATGCCGATTCCGGCAAGCTGTCCTTCAACGTGGGCGTGGCGGAAGCCGATGACAAAGAGCTGACCGTGAAGATCAACTACCGGTACCCGGTGACAAAGCACTATGAGGACTGCGCACCGAAACTGGACGCTGCCTTCGCTGCCGCGGGCTTTGCCAAGGTGAGCGAGACCCACAAGAAGGCCCTGTATGTGGACCCGAAGACGCCCTACATCCAGACCCTGCTCCAGGTGTACGGAGAAATGACGGACTTCAAGCCCGGCACCCTGTGCATCGGCGGCGGTACCTATGCCAAGGCCATCCCCAACATCGTGGCTTTCGGGCCCATCTTCCCGGGGGATGCGGTGCGGGAACACCTGCCCAATGAATATTGGGAAATCGAGAAACTGGTACTGAACGCCCACATCTATGCGGAGGCCCTGTACCGGCTGGCCAGATAAGGAGGAACCATCATGAAGATTACGAAAGTACGGCTGGGACGGATCTCCGTCCCCCTGCGGGTGCCGTTCAAGACGGCCCTGCGCCAGGTGAACAGCGTGGAAGATGTGATCGTGGAAATCCATACGGATACCGGGGAAGTGGGCTTCGGGGAAGCGCCTCCCACCGGGGCCATCACCGGGGATACTACTGGCGCTATTATCGGGGCGTTCCAGGACCATATCACGAAGAACCTGGTGGGCCGGGATGTGGATGATTTCGAGGACATCACCCAGGCCGTGCAGAAATGCATCGTGAAGAACACCAGTGCCAAGGCGGCGGCCGATATCGCCCTGTGGGACCTGTACGGCAAGAAGTACGGCATCCCGGTGTACAAGATGCTGGGTGGGGCCCGCAACCAGATCGTCACGGACCTGACCATCAGCGTGAACCCGCCGGAGGAAATGGCCCGGGATGCCATCAATGCGGTACAGCGGGGCTATGATACCCTGAAGGTGAAGGTGGGTATCGATCCCTCCCTGGATGTGGCCCGGCTGGCCGCCATCCGGAAGGCCGTGGGTCCGGACATCCGGATCCGCATCGACGCCAACCAGGCCTGGACGCCGAAACAGGCCGTGAAGCTGCTGAACCAGATGCAGGACAAGGGGCTGGACATCGAGCTGGTGGAACAGCCGGTGAAGGCCCACGACTATGACGGCCTGAAATACGTGACGGAACGGTCCTACGTGCCTGTATTGGCCGACGAAAGCGTATTCTCCGTGGAGGATGCCCTGAAGATCGTCCAGATGCAGGCGGCAGACCTGATCAACATCAAGCTGATGAAATGCGGCGGCCTGACCAACGCCCTGAAGATCGCCACCCTGGCGGAAGTCTGCGGCGTGGAATGTATGATCGGCTGCATGCTGGAGGCCAAGGTCAGCGTCAACGCGGCCGTCCACCTGGCCTGCGCCCGGAAGATCATCACGAAGATTGATCTGGACGGGCCGGTGCTGTGCTCGGAAGACCCGGTGCTGGGCGGCGCCGTCTTCAATGAAAAACACATTACCGTCAGCGATGCACCGGGGCTGGGCATTACCGGCATCGAAGGCATCCGGTACCTGGACGACTGACCGTCGGTCCGGGAAAAGAGAAAGGGGAGATGAACGATGGTGATCACCAACGGCTTTACCTATATTGCATTCCTGATGTTCCTGGCCGGCGGCCTGCTGGCCCTGGAAAAATACACGAAGTGGAAGATCTTCAATCTGGTCCCGCCTCTGGTGTGGATCTACGTATTGAACATGGTGTTCTGTACCATGGGCCTGTACCATTCCAAGGAAGTTTCCGCCGCGTACAAAGCGCTGAAGAATAACCTGCTGTATGCCATGATCTTTGTCATGCTGTTGCGCTGCGACTTCCGGAAACTGGCCAAACTGGGCGGCCGGATGGTGGCCATCTTCCTGGGCTGCTCCGTGACCCTGTTCGCCGGGTTCGTCATCGGCTATCCCATTTTCAAGGGCTTCCTGGGTAACGACACCTGGGGCGCTGTGGCAGCCCTGTATGCCTCCTGGGTCGGCGGTTCTGCCAACATGGCGGCCATGCAGGCAGCCCTGCCGGTGGATGCCGGTGCCTACAGCTGCGCACTGGCCCTGGATACGGTGTGCTACTCTGTGTGGATCGCCCTGCTGCTGCTCATGGTGAAATACGCACCGAAATGGAATAACGCCGTGAAGGCCGATACGTCCAAGCTGCAGGCCGTAGCCGATGCAGCCGCGGCAGAAGTGGCCAAGGAAAAGAAAAAGGCTACGGCAGCGGACTGGATCTTCCTGATCGGCGTGTCCCTGCTGGTGTCCGCCATCAGCCAGAGCGTGGGGGCTTCCCTGAACGCCTCCCTGAAGGCCGTGGGCCTGGGCATGTTCGATAAGGGCACCATGACCACCGTGTTCGTCACCGTGCTGGGCCTGGTGTGCGCCATGAGCCCTCTGGGCAAGGTACCGGCTGTGGAGGAACTGTCCAGCGTATACCTGTACGCCGTGGTTTCCCTGCTGGCATCCACCGCTTCCGTCATGGATCTGCTCAGCGCTCCCATGTGGGTGGTATACGGGTTCTTCATCCTGGCGGTGCATGTGGTTCTCATGTACGTGCTCAGCAAGCTGTTCCACTGGGATCTGTGCATGGTGTCCACTGCGTCCCTGGCCAATATCGGCGGGGCGGCTTCGGCACCCATCGTGGCTTCGGCCTATAATGAATCCTACGCCGGCATCGGCGTATTGATGGGGGTGCTGGGCGCCGCCATCGGCAACTTCGCCGGCCTGATCTGCGGGTACGTTTTGAAAATGATGGCCTGAGGGGTATAATGGAAACATCATCCAGACCAGAAAAGGGGCTGTGAAAAATCACAGCCCCTTTTAATACTACCGAAGGAGACACAGGAACATGGACAAACGGACGATTTATATCACGGGGGAAGCCCGGACGAATATGGACAATGCCATCACGAAGATCTATGGGGTGTTCTACATGGCGTTCGAGGTGGTGGGGCAGACCGGAGAGATCGTGGACGTGGACTGCAATGCCACGCTGGAACTGACCCGGAACTTCATCCGGAAGCTGTTCCTGAACCACCTGATGGTGGAGGACGCCGCATTCCTGGAGCAGGAAGTGAACAGCCGGTATTTCGGATCCTCCGGCAAGGCCATCCTGGCCGCCTACCGGGATGCCCGGCAGCATTATCGGCAGATCAAGGGGATGTGAAAATGATTTTTCACATCCCGTCACTAGTCACTAGTCACTAGTCACCAGCCGATGGAAGCCAGCTGATGCTGGCAATATAAGGAGCTGTGAATGCTTTTATTCACAGCTCCTTTATTGTACTAAAGTTCGGAAATAAGCCGAACAATTGACTTTGGTCAATCTTTAAAAGGCTAAAATACGATAAAGAGTATTTAAAATCGAACATTCATAAAAACTAACCAAAAAATAATTCGAAAAAAGTCGTTTTTCCTCTAGGCAGACGGAAGCCTTTGTGCTATAATAAGGCACGTAAACAAAGAAACAACAGGGATACGGGTTTTGGAACGCACCAATTGGCCAAGCCAGGTATTCAAAATGAGTTATCGAGGGGAAAGGGGATTTTCAATTATGTACGAAAAAGATTTACTGTACGTCATTAAACCCAGTCAACTGACACCGGATACGTTAAAAGTTCTGCTGGCTCAGCATCCTGAAATCAAATTCGTGTCCTTCATGGGCATCGACTTCGCCGGCAACGATACCGACGAAAAGGTTCCTATCGCTGCTCTGCTGGACGACATGGACACCATGCTGTATCATCACACCGCACAGACCGACGGTTCTTCCGTAGTACTGCCCGGCGTCGCTTCTCTGAACGATGCCCGTGTGGATATGGTGGCTGACCTGTCCGTGAACTGGTTCATCGACTACAACCTGGAACACATCGATCCGGAAACCGGTAAACTGGTAGGTACCCTGCGGGTTCCCTGCTTCCTGAAACACAACGGCGAATTCGTGGATTCCCGGTATCTGCTGAAGCAGACCCTGGAATACGTAGCCGACGAAACCCTGAAGGCCATGAAGGCTGAAGGCAAGGTCCCCGGCCTGGCTTTTGCCGCTGACGACGTGGACAAAGTCACGTTCACCAGCGCAACGGAACTGGAATTCTGGGTCAAGACCCCGACGGAAGATGTTTCCACCGAAGCCCTGTCCTCTTCCCAGATCATGCAGGAACAATACTGGGCCCGTACCCGTGGCAACGTGCGTACCGCTCTGGAACAGGCCGTCGAAGTGCTGGGCTACTATGGCCTGGAACCGGAAATGGGCCACAAAGAAGTGGGCGGCGTCCGCGGCCAGCTGGATGCCAACGGCAATATGACCCACGTAAACGAACAGCTGGAAATCGACTGGAAATATTCCAACGGTCTGCAGGCTGCCGATAACGAAATCCTGGTCCGCACTGTGGTGAAAGAAATTTTCCGTGCCAACGGCCTGGAAGTTTCCTTCCTGGCAAAACCCATCGTGGGCGTAGCCGGCAGCGGCGAACATACCCACGTTGGCATGGGCTGCATCACCAAGGACGGCAAGTTCTACAACCTGTTCAGCCCTGCTGACATGACGAAGGACTTCCTGTCCGCTGTAGGCTATGGCGCTCTCATGGGCATCCTGAAGAACTATGAAGTGCTGAACCCCATCGTTTCCTGCACCACTGATGCTTTCAAACGGCTGAAACCCGGGTTCGAAGCTCCGATCTGCATCGTGACTTCTCTGGGCAAGGCTCCGGATATCCCCTCCCGGAACCGTACCATCCTGGCCGGCCTGATCCGCGACCTGGACAACCCGAAAGCCACCCGTTTCGAAATGCGTGCCCCGAACCCCTTCACCAACACCTACATGGCGCTGGCCGGCTTCTACATGGCTGCTCTGGATGGCATCAAAGCCTGCCTGGGCTCCGGCAAGAGCACGGATGAACTGTGTGCGGAACTGTCCAAGAAGTCCGGTGAAGACAGCTTCTATCTGGAAAAAGACCGCGAATATCGTTCCGAAAACGATGTATTCGAAGATTACACCGAAGACGAACGGGATAAATACTTCGGCAAACCGCCTGCGACCGTATGGGAAAACTGCAAAGCCTTCGATGCTTACCCTGACAAGGTTGCCGTACTGACCCAGGGCGACATCATCAAACCGGTTTACCTGAAATCCTTCGAAACCGGCGCCCTGATCCGGTGGCAGACCGAACTGCTGAAACACATCATCCCCGACTACAGAGCCAAGATCGTCGCCATGAAACCGGTGGCCAGCGAAAGCAGCACCGCCTGGGACGATGGCATGTGGCAGAGAGTACAGGAACTGCGTGTCCTGATCGCCAAAGATACGGATACCAGCACCAGCCTGTTCACCCAGCTGGACAAAGCCTTCGCTGACGGCGACTTCGACAAAGCCTCCGATCTGCAGAAGTCCCTGGATGCCAAGATGGAAGAACTGGAAGGCCTGTACACTGATTACAAGAACAACATCCTGTAAAAGGATCATTGCAGCAAAGGAGGCAGCCGCACAGTGCGTCACAAGACCTATGGTCTCCTGCTGACGCTCCTGCTCCTTCTCCTGATGCCCCTGACCGGTAAAGCCGCCACTGTGAAACCAGTGGCGGTTTTGGGGTCTACGGGTCAAAAGGTGGAAGAAGTACAAGCTATGTTGTCCAAGTTGAATTACTATCACGGCGATATAGATGGAGAGTACGGAACAGGGACACAGATTGCAGTCAAGAAATTCCAACAGAAGAATCGGAAACCGCAGACCGGGCAGGTTACCTGGTCGATCTACAATTTAATGGCGAAACAGAGCGGACTGGATTTCGGACGGTTCCGGAAGACCTGGACCATGGAAACCACAGGGTACAGCCCTCAGGATCCGGGTGTATCGGGAATCACGTATTCCGGGCTTCCCATGCGACGGGGCGTGGTGGCCGTGGATCCGGTGATCATCCCTCTGGGTACCAGATTATACATAATGGGCTATGGCGAAGGATATGCCTGCGACATCGGATCGGCGATCAAGGGCAATAAAATCGACCTGGCATTTGATAACCGCGGACAGGCGCTTGAATGGGGCCGTCGGCGGGTACGCGTGTATATTCTGTAAAAATGCGGTATAATATATAGAATCAGAACTAGATGGGGGACGCTGCAGAGCGCCCCTTTTTAAAGGAGTGAAAGCCTTGCTGACGGCAAAAGAGATCCCGGGCTGGATGGAACAGAAGTTCGATGAGAACAGTTTCATGAAGCTGGCGGATGTAAAACTGGAAAAAGTGACCTGCGGGTACTGCGAACTGAGCATGGATGCGGACCCGGAACACAAACACGGGAACCGGTACGGTGTGATCCACGGCGGTGCCCTGTTCACCCTGGCGGATACGGCCATGGGGGCGGTGGGGTACAGCATCGGCTGCAAGGTGGTGACCCTGTCCAGCTCCATCAATTTCATCAGCAACACCAGCGCCAAGGAAAAGGTGTGGGCCAAGGCCTCCCTGATCCATGCAGGGCGTTCGACCCTGGTGACCCGGGTCATGATCTACGACCATACGGGCAAGGAAATGGCGGATGTGACGGGGACCATGTTCGTGATCGGTCATTTTGACGAAATTCCGAAAAAGTGGTAAAATATCCCTGCATTTAGGCTTAAAAACGTGAGCAAAAACGATAAAACAGGAGGAACCTTATGGATTTCGCATTAACCGAAGAGCAATTGGAACTGCAGGCAATGGTTAAGGACTTCGTAGACAAAGAAGTCGTTCCGTATACCGAAGAAATGGACCGGGAAAACCATGCCAGACCGGAAATCTTCAAGAAGGCCGGTGACATGGGGCTGCTGAACCTGGTGGTTCCTGAACAATACGGTGGTCCTGGCCTGGACAGCATCACCATTGCAACCATTTACGAAGAACTGGGGAAGGGCTGTGCCGGTATCGCAACGTCCATCGCTGCCAATGCCCTGGCTTCCTATCCCATTTTGATCGCCGGCAACGACGAACAGAAGAAATACCAGTGTGACCTGCTGAACGACGGCAAACTGGCTGCCTTCGCCTTGACCGAACCGGGTGCCGGTTCCGATGCCGGTGCCGTTTCCACCAAGGCTGTGAAAGACGGCGACCATTACGTGCTGAACGGCAACAAAGTGTTCATCACCAACGGGGGCATCGCCGACAGCTACCTGATCTTCGCCAACACCCGGAAGACCGGCGGTATCCGCGGTCTGACGGCTTTCATCGTTCCGAAAGGCACCCCGGGCTTCTCCGTGGGCCGCAAGGAAGACAAGATGGGGATCCGTCCCTCCAACACCTGCGAACTGATCCTGGAAGACGTTGTGGTTCCGGAAAGCATGCGGGTCGGCCGTGAAGGCCAGGGCTTCCGCATCGCCATGAACACCCTGGACAGCGCCCGTCCCTTCGTGGCTGCTGTAGCCGTGGGCCTGGCCCAGTCCTGCCTGGATATCGCTGCTCACTACGCCCGGGAACGGAGACAGTTCGGTCAGCCCATCGCCTCCTTCCAGATGGTGCAGTCCATGATCGCCGATATGGCCATGAAGGTGGAAACCGCCCGCCTGATGGTGCACAAAGCCTGCTGGATGCGTGACCAGGGCATGGAATTCGGCAAGGAAGCTGCCATGAGCAAATGCTTCGCTTCCGATGTGGCCATGGAAGTGGCTACGGATGCCGTACAGATCATGGGTGGCTATGGGTATATGAAAGATTACCCCATGGAAAAGAAGATGCGGGATGCCAAGATCCTGCAAATCTACGAAGGCACCAACCAGATCCAGCGCATGGTCATCGCCAACAAGATCCTGTACTGAACAACTTCAAATTGCCGCCTTTCGGGGCGGCAATTTTTTTCGGCTGTTGTCAATTATCCGAAAATAGAATATAATGAACTGTGTATACAATACTGGCTCCGGGGGAATGCAGGAGCCAAGAGTGGATATAGGAGAGGAAAACAATATGATCAGTGCCGGATTATTAGCGGAAGCGAAAGAAACTGTAAGAGATTTGAGCGTTCGTGAATTGATTGAAGAAGCCATCCGTAACGGAGAGGGGACTTTTTCTGATCGGGGCGCCCTGCGGGTGACCACCGGTACCCATACGGGCCGTTCTCCCAAGGATAAATTCATCGTCGATACGCCGCTTACCCATGATGTGGTGAACTGGGACAACAACCAGCCCTGCAGCCAGGAAACCTTCGATAAGCTGTACGCCAAATGCGAAGCCTACATCAAGGAACACAAGGTCTACGTGAAGAACGTGAAGGCCGGGGCCGATCCCAAGTACCAGATCCGGGTGAAATTCATCAACGAAAAAGCCTGGCAGACCCTGTTCGTCAGCCAGCTGTTCATCAAGACGGATGAACCCAGCACCGTCCAGGAAGATTTCACGGTAATCTCCCTGCCCAGCGTGGAAGCAGACCCCGCTGTGGACGGCACGAATTCGGAAACCTTCATCATCCTGAACTTCGACAAGAAAGTGGTCCTGATTGGCGGCGGCCTGTACGCCGGCGAACTGAAGAAATCCATTTTCTCCGTCATGAACTACCTGCTGCCCCTGCAGGACATCCTGACCATGCACTGCTCCTGCAACGAAGGGCCCAAGGGCGATGTAGCCCTGTTCTTCGGCCTGTCCGGCACCGGCAAGACCACCCTGTCCGCCGACCCGCACCGCAGCCTGATCGGTGATGATGAACACGGCTGGGGCGACAACGGCGTGTTCAACATCGAAGGCGGCTGCTATGCCAAGTGCATCGACCTGACGGAAGACAGCCAGCCGGAAATCTACAATGCTGTGAAGTTCGGTGCCGTCATGGAAAACGTGGTGGTGGACCCCAAGAACGGTGTCCCTGATTTCTCCGACAGCAGCATTACGGAAAACACCCGTGTGGCCTATCCGCTGAACTACATCCCCAACGCCAAGCTGCCCAGCATGGCCGGCCATCCGAAGAACATCATCTTCCTGACCGCTGATGCTTTCGGCGTACTGCCTCCCATCTCCAAACTGACGAAGGAACAGGCCATGTACCATTACCTGACCGGGTACACCAGCAAGGTGGCCGGCACGGAACGGGGCATCACGGAACCCCAGGCCACGTTCTCCACGGCTTTCGGCGCACCGTTCCTGCCGCTGCAGCCTCTGACCTATGCCAAACTGCTGGGTGAACGGATCGCCAAGCATGAGACGAACGTGTACCTGGTGAACACCGGGTGGAGCGGCGGCCCCTACGGTGTGGGCAGCCGGATGAAACTGGCCTACACCCGCGCCATGATCCATGCGGCTCTGGACGGGGAACTGGGCAAGGAAGGCTGGACCACCATGCCTCTGTTCGGGGTTTCCATCCCGAAATCCTGCCCGAACGTGCCCAGCAACGTGCTGAACCCCCGGAGCACCTGGGAAGACAAGGCCGCCTATGACGAAACGGCCCGCAAACTGGCCAAGCTGTTCCAGGAAAACTTCAAGAAATTCCAGGGCAAGGTAACGGAAGACATCGCGTCCGCCGGCCCGGTGGTTGACTGATCGAATCAAATACAGAAACGGGACTGTCCGGTGCGACAGTCCCGTTTTTATGGTATAATATAATACTGCGAATGATGAGCGAGAGGGGTGGAACAATGGCAGTTGTATATTGTCCGGATGAAGCGGCCACGGAGGCCCTGGGACGGCGTCTGGGCCAGCTTTGCCGGGACGGGGATGTAATCCTTCTGAACGGGGACCTGGGCACCGGCAAGACCTGTCTGGTGACGGCGGCCGCCACGGCCATGGGGGTGGATCCCAAAGAGGTCACTTCGCCCACGTTTTCCCTGATGAACGTGTATCACGGAAAAGAACTGAACATCAAACATTTCGATCTGTACCGGATCAACTGGCCGGAAGAGCTGGAAGACATCGGCTTTTCCGAATATGCCGGCGGGGACGGGGTGACGTTCATCGAATGGGCGGAACTGTTCCCCGATGCCATGCCGGAAGAGAATCTGGAACTGAAATTCTCCCGGAAGGGAGAGGGACGGGAAGTGGAATTCCTGCCCCACGGAAAACGCTATGAAGCGTTGGCTGCGGCTCTCACGAAAGAGTCCGGCCAGGAAGGGTAATGACGTGCTGACATTAGGAATGGATACGGCCACCCGGGTGTGCTCGGTGGCCGTCTGCAAGGATGAAAAGATCCTGGGCAGCCTGGATATCAATGTGGGGCTGACCCACTCCGAGGGGCTGGTGCCCCAGCTGGAGACCCTGCTGAAACTGGCCCGGGTGACGAAGGACGAACTGGACCTGATCGCCGTGAGCCGGGGACCCGGTTCCTTTACGGGCCTGCGCATCGGCATGGCGACGGCGGAAGCCATGGCCTACGCCCTGGATAAGCCCCTGGTGGCGGTGGATACCCTGAAGGCCATCGCCTACAACCTGCCGGTGCCCGGCGTGCGCCTGACGCCCGTGCTGGACGCCCAGAAGGGCAACCTGTACGTGGGCAGTTATGCCTGGCAGGACGGCGAGCTGGTGGAACTGGCCCCGGTGGAAATCGTGGCCGGCAAGGAACTGGCGGCGAAACTGGAAACCGGGGATACGCCAGCCATCCTTATGGGGGAATGCCATCGGGTACCCCTGGAAGGGACGTATACGAAGGTATTCGCAGCACCGGAAAGCGCCCGGCTGCCCCGGGGGTCTTCCGTGGCCATCCTGGGAGCGAAACAGTTCGATCCGGAGGCCGATAAGCATGCCTATTTCGGCATGGATCCCTTCTACATCCGGCGGTCTGAAGCGGAGGAATTATGGGAAAAGAGACATCCCGAGGGACGGTAAGGGCCCTGGTGGAAAGCGACCTGGAATGGCTGCTGCCCCTCGATGCCGGATCCTTTGCGGAAGCCTGGGAGGAAAGCACCTGGCGCAGCGAGCTGGACAGCCGGCTGGGGCATTACATCGCCCTGGAACAGGATGGGGAACCCGTGGCGTTCGGCGGCTTCTGGCTGGTGGCCGGGGAGGCCCAGGTCATGCGGCTGGCCGTGCATCCGGAACGGCGGGGCGAGAAACTGGGCCTGCGCCTGCTGGAAGCCATGCAGGAGGAAGCAAGACGCCTGGAAGCCTTTGAGATGACCCTGGAAGTGCGGGAAGGCAATACCCCGGCCCGGCGCACCTATGACCATGTAGGATTCACGGAATGCGGCCGGCGGGAAGGCTATTACGGAGACAACGGGGAAGCGGCCATTTTGATGCGCTGCGACCTGTAACATAGAGGAGATTATGGAAAACAAGAACATCAACATCCTGGGAATCGAAAGCAGCTGCGACGAGACGGCGGCTTCGGTGGTGCGCAACGGGCGGGACGT
>Ga0256406_1005279_pt1 | contig 13934 bp, 16 predicted proteins | sample RumenRJG_03DNA_FD_185986 | JGI IMG/M metagenome (GOLD analysis project Ga0256406, IMG submission 185986) | Bovine rumen microbial communities from Lethbridge, Alberta, Canada - RJG_03 | ecosystem: Host-associated > Mammals > Digestive system > Stomach > Rumen | place: Canada: Alberta | collected...
ACGCGTTCGGGGTAGCATACCTTGGTCCCCTTCTCATCCTTACGGTACATGAAGACGTTCGTGACTATCTCCCATTCCCCGCAACCGTCGAATCCCTCGTGGAGGAGGTACATCATGTTCATCAGGAAATGGGTCTTCCCGATCCCGAGATTCCCGTAGAGGTAATGGAACTTCCCCGGAGCCATCATGGTCCTGAAGAAATGATCGTCCTCTACATCCTTAGAATAGGTCTCGAAGGCCTGGTCCGGAACCGACCGCTTTTGGACCGCTTCCTTTTTTATATATTCCTGAGAGGCCTCCGACCCCCCTCCATTTTGGACCTGGGTCATTCGGCCACCCCCTTTCCGGACCGCCTTGAAATCAGATCCTCCACCTCCGGCTTCCTCCTCATGAGCGTTGCCTTCGGAATGCGGAGATCCTTGGAGATGAGATTCCAGGAACTACCATTCATGCGGAGCGTAGCGATGGTGTCGAGAGGGATGTCGTCCCTCCTCTTCCTGCCGAGCTTCGCACCGCGTGCCTTGCGGGCTTCGAGGCCTTCCTTCGTCCTCTGCACGATGATCTCCCTCTCCCACTCGGCGATGGCCCCGATTATCTGCATCTGCACCTTGCCCATTGGGGTAGAACAGTCAATCTCCCCGATGTCGGCACAGATGAGCTTTACGTTGTAGGTCTGGAGATTGGACATAGTGATGTTGAGCTGCACCAGGGACCTCATGACCCTGTCGAGCTTGGTGACGAGGATCGCGTCGAACCTGTGGTTCGAAGCGTCCTCCATGAGCTCCTTCCACCCAGGACGGTTGGCATCCTTGGCGGAGGCCTCATCCGAGTATTCGTTGAACACCTCGAACCCTCTGTTCTTGGCGATCTCCCGGAGACGGGGGAGTTGATTGGTCTTGTCCTGTTTCCTGGTGGAGACCCGGACATAGATTGCCACGATCATTACACCACCGCCTGCAGATTGGGTCTGAAAAGGCACTTCCTTTCTTTCGGCCCTGTGACTGTTTTATACGCGAAACAGTTCGAAAACCCTACTCCTATAGGGGTTCCGTTTGGCATGAAAACTGCATATATTTTCATAATGAGCCAGACGTATTAAAAATAGAAAAGATTGAACCAATTAAAAACGGTTCAAAAATCTGAAACGTATAGTTGTATCAAATCATTGAAAAACGACGTTTTATACCGTGATTATAAAACGGATTCCTACCCAATATGTTGGAATCGTCATCGACACCGAAAACGATGCGGCCGCCGGAACCGTTGCTGAATGCGACCACGGTCTTGACGTACTTCTTGGACTCTGACGGCACCATCTCTTTGAATTCAACCATATCGGATTCGCCCGCAGAGATTATGCTGTCCAAATTCATGGGATCAATACTCGATAGGTTCCTGCCTATTTTATGGCTTCAAATCCAAAAGACGATTTGTCCACCACCACCATTTTTCGATGGGAAGGAAGCATCGGCTACCTCCCGCGGCGCGTATATATCTATCTTAGCAACCCGAGTATAAAGGAAAAAACGGAAGATCGTTTCCTATCCCCCGTCTCGGTTGCGATGTCATGGACAAAACGAATTCGAATGATCCGTACGCTCACAAAGGTAGGTTCAGAATCATTTCCGGAACAGGGACCCTACAGCACTTACGAGATCGAAGGCATCATCGATCTTACTGCGTAGAACCAACAGTCCGATGGAGACAATTGCGACAACTCCAATCCATGGAGCTGCAGCGGTGACAGAAGAGATGACCTGAACACAAGCATCGGCGACATACTCGACAACATATTTGATTTCATAACCGGCAAACACGATTGCCAAAACAATGGCTCCAAGCTCATTCTCCTTCATAATATCAAAGGATTCAGTGCCTCTGAGAGTTTATACGTATCTTTTGGACCGCCTGGCAGTTAGAATAGTTGGAATAGTTAGCAAAAACAAAAATCCGAAACACCCACAAAAATGATGCAGTCTACCGTACGGGTTCCTTCTTGCCCGCCACCTTTCTTTTAGTTCCGTTCAAGCGGTCTCCGAAGCCGTTGTCCGGCCGGGATTTCTTTCCGAAGGTTCCGGTGTCCGTGCGCCTTTATCCGATGCGGTCTGCGGGCCGCATGCGCTCCCGCCCCGGAACGGGCGTGGATCTGTCTGTTCTTATCAATCCAATTATGTTTTCATCCTGTTTTCCGAAAATATTCGCAAATCCCTTATAAAGCCGAGACCGCGATGTGAATCCAGTGGTATCCTATGGACCGGTCCTCTGATTTCACGGGCACATCGGGTGCCCTCTACACGTGCTCCCTGTGCGGCCACAGGTGGGTATCGCGCAAGGACGACGGGATCCCGAAGAGCTGCCCCAAGTGCCGTTCTACGGTATGGATGAAGGAATATCTCCGCTGCGTATGCCTCAGGTGCGGCCACAAGTGGGGCACCGCGAGGGGACGCCCCAAGAGATGCCCCCGGTGCCATTCGGTGAGATGGGACATCCCGGATACCGAAGCGCATGCATCGGGCGGAACCAGCCTCAGCAGGAAGGAGAAGGACGACGTCGCCGGCCTGTACGAGAGCGGCATGGGATGCACCGAGATCTCGATCGAGACGGGCATCCCGTTCAGCGACGTCTACGCGGCCCTCAGGGCGAAATTCCCCGGCGCCATCATCCGCATATGATTCTTTATGCCGGAGGGCGATGCCGCCGGCATATGGATGCGCTTTTGGTTGTGGATTACCAGAATGATTTCGTCAGCGGGTCCCTCGGATCGGAGGCCGCCGCCGGCATAGAGGATGCTCTCGCGCAGAGGGTGGAGAAGGCCCTGGCCGAGGGCGAGGACGTGATCTTCACCAAGGACACCCACGGGCCCGGCTACGGCGGGACCAACGAAGGCCGGCATATACCGACGGAGCACTGCATGAAGGGCACGCCCGGCTGGGAGATATACGGGAAGCTGAGGCCTCTCTCGGAGAGATGCACGGTCATCGAGAAAGGCACCTTCGGTTCGGACAGGCTTTTCGAGATGATGAGGCGCAGGGGATACTCCCGCGTCGAGATCTGCGGGGTGGCGACCAACATCTGCGTCATCGTGAACGCAGCCTTGGTCAGGACCGCCCTGCCCGACGCCGACATCCTGGTGGACCCGGCGCTCGTCGCCTCCTATGACGGGAAGCTCGGCCGCGAGGCATTGGACGTGATGAAGGGCTTCTGCATCGACGTCCTGCCGTCTGAATGATGACCCAGGGGCAGGCCCGCATGCGGCCCCCGGAAGGGCCGCAAACCCTGCTCTGCACTGTTCTGTACAAACCATATTGAAATACAAGGGCCCGCTTTGTGGGTCGTTATGACTGAAGACCCCTCAGCTACAAGGGCCGTCGGCCGTCTCGGATGGACGATGTTCATCGTCCTCACCATCGGATATTTCTTCGTTTACTTCCACCGCATGGCGGTGGGCGTCGTCGGCGATGATATCATCGACGATGTCGGGGGATCGAAGGGGATCCTCAACAGCGTGTACTTCTGGACCTACACCCTGATGCAGATTCCTTGCGGCCTCATGGCGGACCGTTTCGGCCCGCGCCTGACTTCGTCCGTCTTCCTGGCCGTCGCATCCGTCGGGTCCCTGCTGACCTTCTCCGCGGATTCGTTCGCAGCCGTAGCGGTCGGCAAGGCGATGATCGCCGTCGGCATGGCGGTCGTCTACATCCCGCTGATGAAGATAGTCTCCATGTGGTTCCCCCGCAGGGATTTCGCCGTGCTCAACGGCATCGTCATAGCCGTCGGGAACGTCGGCGCCATAGCCGCCGGCGGCCCCCTGCGCATGCTGGCGGATGCCGTGGGATGGCGCGATGTCTTCCTGGTGCTCGGGACGGTGACCTTCATCCTGGCCGTCGCGTGCGCGGTCCTGATCCGCGACCATCCGAAGGACGTCGGGCTGCCGTCCGTCGAGGAATCGGAGGAGGCGGAGACCGGGAGGCCCCGCGAGGAGTCCTCCGCCGCGAAAGTGCCCATGCTCGCCGGGCTGAAGCTCGTGGCGTCCGGCGGCAGGAGGTTCTGGCCCTGCGCCCTGGCCTACTTCATGGTCTACGGCTCCATCATGGTGTTCCAGGCCACCTGGGCGGCAACGTATTTCGATACTGTCTACGACTTCGCCCTCTCCGCCTCATGGATGATCACCGCTCTTGGCATCGGCAAAATAGCCAGCACCGTGGCCGTGGGCTCCTTCGTGTCCCATGGGATCATAAAGTCCAAGAGGAGGACCATGATCCTCGGCGGGACGGCGTTCGCCCTGGTCTGGGTCGTTCTGTTCCTGTTCGCCGGGGAGATAGACAGCTACTGGTTCTGGATGGCCGTCAGCACGCTCTTCGGGTTCTTCGGCGGGTTCATGACCCTCTCGTTCAGCCAGGTGAAGGAGTGGTACCCCCTGGCGGTCTCCGGGACCGCCGTGGCCGCCACCAACATCTTCCTGTTCCTTGGTGCCAGCGTCTTCACGACCGTCTCGGGGTTCATCATCGAGAGGCCGTACACCCTCAACCAGTTCTCGCTGATGTGGGGGCTGATGGCGATCGCTTCCGCAGCGGCCGTCGTCCTGCTGATCGTATCAGCTGAGAAAAAAGCGGGCGATCCCGTGTTCGGGGTCGGCCTGACCCTCGGGAAGGCAGGCGCCGGAAAGGAGCGATGAACCATGCCTGGCCCGGCCAGCCAGCATGTTTATCTACCTCTTCCAGGTAAGCCCGAATCCGATGTCGGACGAGAGATACGGCAAGTGCGATGTGTGCAGGTTCTGCGTCCATTCTGATGATGACTGGGCGTGCATGGTGAACAACAAGGTGGTCCATGCCAAGGGCTCCTGCCCCAGATACCGCCCCGGCTGCTGCGAGAACTGCAGCCATGCCGAGATCTCGTTCGGGAAAGCGGTCTGCAAGCTCACGGGAGAGGAGACCGACATCCTCAGTGTCTGCAATCATTTCGATCCCTGCGGGCGCAACGCCCTCAGCGGTCAGTAAGTCGACGTCCTGTCCTTCCGGCGGTCGAGCGCGTTCTTCACGCTCGGCTTGGCCGTCTTCCTTCCGGCAAGCGCATCCTTGGCGGCCTCGGGTATCCCCAGGTACACGATGTTGTCGGCCGCTCCGCGCATGCTCTTCATGCGGGGCCTGACCTCCGAGTACGCGGCCTGCAGCTTCCCGATGATGCCGTTCAGGGTCGATGCGAGGGTGTAGAGGTTCTCCTTCACATAGGCGTCCCTGTTGATGAACCTGGGACAGCCTACGAGGAACGGGTTGAACGTCCCGTCGGTGTAATCCTCCTCCAGATCGTCGACCGCGTCCATGACGTAGACCGCCTGGGTCAGCCTGATGAAGAGCTCATCGAGCTCTGGGAAGTCCGCATCCCCGGCGATCTCCGCCAGAGGCTTCACCAGGTATCTCCCGAACTCCTCCCCGATGGCCGCCGCGTCGGAGCATCCCCCGATCTCGAGCTCGCGGAGACGGCGGAACCCGTCGCCCACGGTCCTGTCGAACCCCGGCTCGTTCTCCTCCGCCTTAGATATCGCCCTTTCCAGGGTCAGGCCGATGAACTGGGTCTTCAGCGAGGGGGCATCGGTGCGGTCGTCCTCGATCTCCCATTTGGTCAGGAGCACGGTGTAGGCGGCCATCCGGCGGAACAGGTCGGAGTCCGCGCCGGGTGCCCTCAGCACGCAGGCAGGCCCTGCGCGGGTCCCCCTGAAATCCTGAACATCGCCGGCCACGGCGTTGAGGACGATGGTGTTGAAGGTCATGTCGTAGTTCACGGCCGCGGTGCTGACCAGCCCGTATCCTGTCTTCAGCTGATGGCAGGTCTCGCAGTAGTACCGCTGATAGTCCGTCCTCTCCGGCGCAGGCATGCGCGAGAAGAGCGGGACCGTGTAGCCGAACATCGGACCCTGATTGGCGCATGCGGGTTAAAAGATTCATCGTCCGGGAACTGTGTTTCCCGATTCTCCGGATTAAAAGCGGGCCTCAGACGGCCGCCGGGGGAGCATTGCCCCCGGCGATGTCCAGACATCGTCACGGCACCTCGGTCTGCGGAGATCCTGCGATCGGCGGCAGTACGCCAGATGCTATCGGAGTGATGCGTCGGGAATAACCTTCCCCGAGATTATTCCTTTTTTGCTCCCATTATTTTATTATATAAATGGGGAGGGAATAGGCTTAAAATATGCGGAGGGGTTACTGTCGCTATATCTAAGCCAGTATTGGCAGGGTGAGTTAATGTCGAAGTCTGTCGAAGAGCTAATTGCTGCTTACGCAAGCCAGTCCCCGCTCGCTTTCACTGCGATGTCCATTGTGACCGGCGAGGAAACCAAAAAAGACTATAACACCCCCAAGAACGCCGAGATCGACGGAGGAGACCCCGCCTGCGACTATTCATGCTGCAGCGAGAGGGGTTACTGCAGGACTCCTGCCCAGCACGCCGCCTGCATCGGCTGCATCGTCATCTGCTGCATCTGCTGCTGCTACGTGACCGACGGCTTCAACGGCTATTGGTCCTGGTGGCCGTTCTGACCGAGAACGGTTGCGGATGAATCGTTTCATCTCGGTTATCATCAAACCCACCCTGGCCTGCAACATGGGTTGCAGGCACTGTTATCATCTCCCCTCGGAGAGGACCCCGGCGAGGATCTCGTTCGAAAAGCTCGACCGCCTGTTCTCGATGATCGCTTCCGAGTACGACAGCGCCCTTTTCATATGGCACGGCGGGGAACCCCTGACGCTTCCGCTCTCCTTTTTCAAGAAAGCGATCGAGCTGGAGGAGAAGCATTTCGGCCGCTCCAAGGTCGGGAACACCGTACAGACCAACGGGCTGGAGCTCGACAGGAAGTTCGTGCAGTTCTGCAGGGAGAAGATGATCAACATCGGCATCTCCCACGAGGGGCCCTGCGCAGGGATCCTCAGGCACGACTGCGCCAAGGTCGAGAAGAAGATCGAGGAGCTCGCCGGGAAGGAGAGGGTGTTCGCGGTGAGCGCGACCGTCTCCAGGGAGTGCCAGGGCCGCCAGTCAGAGATCTACGACCATTTCGAGGACGTGGGCGCATCCCTTTCCCTGGCACCTGTCATCAGAGCGGGATGCGCGGCGCAGGACCCCTCTCTGGTCCCCGACCCGGACGCTTACATCAGGTCTTCCATCGAGGTCTTCGACAGGTGGTTCAACGACCCGGACGCGAAGATCCCCCTGGTCCCCCATTTCCTGTACATCCTCAACGCCCTCGGCGACCCTCAGCCGTCGGACTGCGCGCACACGTCCTGCCTCATGAAGTGGATCTGCATGTACCCGAACGGGGACCTCTATCCCTGCGGGAAAGGCTGTCCCGCTGAGTTCCGGATGTGCAACATCAACGACATCAGCAGCATCTCGCAGGCCTTCAGGACGCCCGGGTTCTCCAAGATCCTGGAAGCGTCCGTGGCCCGCCGCGAGAAATGCCGGAACTGCGAGATCTACGATTACTGCCAAGGGGGGTGCGCCGTCGATGCTTATTATCAGTCCGGGGCGGAGAACCCCGGAGGGGACTCCTGCAGGATCTACAAGGCGGTGTTCACCCACGTGAAGCAGGAGGTGGACGCGATAATCTCCGAGAAGAAGGACCTCTCCGCGTTCAATCCCATGGTCCGCGAGGCCGTCCTTCGGAAACTGGTCAATCCGATGTCGGGCGGCCCGCAGGAACGATTCAGCGGTGCCTGACGCCGATCGCCGATACCTCGACCTTCCCGCCCTTGGGGAGCTTGGAGACCTCGACGCACACGCGCGAGGGGTACGGCTCTTCGAAGAACTCCGCGTAGACGCTGTTCATCGCGGCGAAGTCCCCGAGGTCGGTGAGGTAGACGGTGACGCTGGCCACCGAGCTCCTGGAGACGCCTGCGGCCGAGAGCACGGCCCAGACGTTCTCCAGGGCCTGCCTGGTCTGGGCCTCGATGCCCTCCGGAACCTTCCCGGTGGCCGGGTCCGCGGGCGTCTGCCCCGAGACGAAGACGAGGTCCCCGGCCGCGATGCCGGGGGAGTAAGGCCCCAGAGGGGGCATGCCCCCCTCCGCTGCGATCCTTTCCGTCCTCATTCCCTGTCGCCCCCGATCTCGTTGATGTCGTAGGGGGTCTTCTGGTACACGTAGTAATTGAGCCAGTTGGTGAACACCAGGTTCGCTGTGCTCCTCCAGTTCATTATCGGGTCCCTGGAGGGGTCGTCGTTCGGGAAGTAATGCGAGGGGATGTGGGGGTTCATGCCCTTCCCCAGGTCGCGGTAGTACTCGTAGGAGAGCGTCTTGGCGTCGTACTCCATGTGGCCGGTGATGAACACCTGCCCGGCCTTCTCGCTCAGCACGATGCCCACCCCCGCCTCGTCCGAGACGGCGACTATGTGCAGGTGGGGGTTCTTCAGGATGTCCTCCGCCCTGACCTCGGTGTGCCTCGAGTGGGGGAACCAGAAGACGTCGTCCAGCCCCCTCAGGAGCGGCTCGTCCTTGGCCAGGGCCTTGTGGGCGAACACGCCGGACATCTTCGACTTCAGGGGGTACTTCGGGATGCCGTAGTGGTAGTACAGGCCGGCCTGCGCCCCCCAGCAGATGTGCAGGGTGGAGAACACGTTCTTCTTGGACCACTCCATGACCTCGCAGAGCTCGTCCCAGTAGTCGACCTCGGTGAAATCGATGTTCTCCACCGGGGCGCCGGTGATGATCAGGCCGTCCCACTTCCTGTTCTTGACGTTCTCGAAGCGGTCGTAGAACCTGTCTAGGTACACCTGGGACGTGTTCTTCGACACGTGGGTGGACATCTGAAGGAAGGTTATGTTGACCTGCAGGGGGCTGTTCGAGAGCAGCCTCATGATCTGGATCTCGGTCTCGACCTTGGTCGGCATGAGGTTCAGGATCAGGATGTCCAGGGGACGGATGTCCTGGGTCGTCGCTCTGTTCTCCCTCATGACGAACATGTTCTCGTTCTCGAGGACAGAGGCCGCCGGGAGGTCGTTCGGGACGTTTATCGGCATGCGCTATCGCCTCCTCCGCTCATGCAGAGGATATCACTCGTAGATCCCGGTGCTGACGTACTTGTCGCCGCCGTCGGGGAGGATGGCCACGACCTTGGACCCGGGATGGGCCTTGGCGATCTCGATGGCCTTGAAGACGTTGGCGCCCGAGGAGATGCCGGCGAAGATCCCCTCCTGCCTGGCGAGGGCGCGGGCGGTGTCGATGGCATCCTGGCCCTTCACGGTGGAGACCTCGGTCACGACGGACCTGTCGAGGTTGGCGGGGACGAAGTTCGCCCCGATGCCCTGGATCTTGTGGGGCCCGGCGTGCCCCTCGGTGATGAGGGGGCTCTCGGCGGGCTCGACGGCGACGGTCTTGGCGTCCGAGCCGGCATCCTTGATGGCCCAGGCGATGCCGGAGATGGTGCCTCCGGTACCGAACCCTGCGACGACGTAGTCGACATCGGGCAGGTCGGCAAGGATCTCCCTGCCGGTGGAGGCCCTGTGGGCGAGGATGTTAGCGGGGTTGTCGAACTGTCCCAGGGAGATCGAGCCGGGCGTCGAGGCGAGGAGCTCCTTCGTCTTGTCGAGAGTCCCCTGCATGCCGAGCTTCCCGGGGGTCAGCACGAGCTCCGCCCCGTAGGCCTTCAGGTATGCCTGCCTCTCCTTGGACATGGTGTCGGGCATGACAAGTATCGCTTTGTACCCGCGGGCGGCGGCGACCATCGCGATGGCGATGCCGGTGTTCCCGGAGGTCGGTTCGATGATGACCCCGCCCTTCTTGAGCTGTCCGCGCGCCTCGGCGTCGTTGATCATGGAGAGGACCGCGCGGTCCTTGATCGATCCTCCGGGGTTCTTGCCCTCGACCTTCACATAGACCTCGGAGCCCGCAGGAGCTATCCTGTTGAGCCTGATGAGCGGTGTGTTCCCGATTGCTTCCGTTACGGAGCTGTATATTGCCATGCCTAAACGATTGACAATTCGGTATATAACTTAATGCATACTGGGCATGGTATTTTTATTCATATCATCATAAATTAAGACGTTTCGTAAGGGTCGGGAGGCGGTCACTCCCCTCCTTCGTATCTTCTTACGTTTTTTATACGGAGGCACGGATGGCAGGGCGTGGAAGGCGCCTATTCCGATTCCGACCGCAGGAAGCTGATGATCTGCACGCTGGCAGGCGCGATCATCACCCCCCTGATGAGCACCATGCTCAACCTGGCCCTGGTGGACATAGGCGACGACTTCGGCAGGGGCTCCCACGACCTCGGGTACATCAACACGCTGTTCCTCCTCGGCTCGGTCATAGCCATGGTCCCTGCGGGACGCCTGTCGGGGATCGCAGGGATGCGGCGTATCTACGTCACCGGGCTGGCCATCACCGCGGCCGCGGCGTCCCTCGCCGCCCTCAGCCCGAGCTTCTGGTTCCTGGTCGGGTGCCGTTTCGTGATCGGGTTCGGCTCGGCGATGATGAACGTCACCTCGATAGCCATGCTGACTTACGTGTACCCTGAGAGCAGGCGCGGATGGGCATTGGGGATGAACGTCACCGCTGTGTACCTCGGACTTACGCTGGGGCCCACCCTGGGAGGGGTCATCTCGGACAGCGTCGGATGGAGGGGCTGCTTCGCCCTCATCATCTGCCTGTGCGCGTTCTCCATGACGTTCGTCAGGGGGATCAGGTACGAGATCAGGCCCACCCCGGACGACTCCATGGACTGGAAGGGCTCCGTCCTCTGGGGGATATCGATCTTCGTGCTCATGTCGGGCGTCGTCAACATCACCGAGACATGGGCGGCTGCCGCCGTGCCGGCCGGAGCGGTCCTCCTGGCACTGACGCTCCTCCGGTTCTCCAGGTCGCCGTCCCCTGTGCTCAACATGCGCCTGTTCAGGATCAAGACGTTCACCCGCTCCGGCTTCGCCGCGTTCCTCAACTACGGGGCATCGTACTGCGTGCAGTTCTTCCTGTCCCTGTACCTGCAGAGCATCGGGGCGCTCACCGCCACCCAGGCAGGGCTCCTCCTGCTCGTGCAGCCGGCGATCCAGGTGGCCCTCTCGGCGAAGATGGGCGCCGTCTCCGACAGGATGGAGGACAAGCGCCTCCTCCCGACCGCCGGCATGGCGATAATGAGCGCGGGCATCGCGATGTTCATCTTCATCGGCACCGAGTTCGATATCTGGTACGTCGTCGCCATGATGTGCCTGATCGGGACGGGCATGGGGGTGTTCTCGTCCCCCAACACCTCGGTCATAATGTCCTCCGCGCCCCCGCAGTACAGGGGAGAGGCGTCTGGCGTCGTCGCGGTCATGCGCCAGACCGGCATGATGGTGTCCATGGGCATCGCCATGGCCTGCATATCGATGATCATGGGGTCCGCCGACGGCCTCGAGCCCGAGAGGTACGGGGTCTTCGCCGATACCATACACGCCGCGTTCACCATCTGCCTCGGCATGTGCCTGGCGGGAATGGCGCTGTCCTGGAGCCGCGGGGAAGAAGGCTCGGAAGAAGCTTCCGGGCATATCAGGGAATCTTAAAAACGCTTTGAGGGATTCTTAAACCGAAGCAATCATTTTATACGGTGCTCCCTAGGACATGCTATGGACAGGGCGAAACTGGAAGCCGAGAAGCAGAATTATCGTTTCCAGAAGGTCATCGCCGGGGTCGGGGCCGCCCTGATGCTGATGAAGTTCATCGCCTGGGTGATCACCGATTCGGTCTCCATCCTCACCGATGCCCTCGAGAGCATCGTCAACGTCATCGCCGGCATCGTCGGAGTGTATGCTCTCTACCTTACTATGCAGCCTGCGGACGCCAACCACCCCTACGGGCACGGGAGGGTGGAGCTCATCTCCTCCTCGATGGAGGGCAGCATGATCCTGCTGGCCGGCGCGCTGATCATCGTCGAGTCCGTCAACCGCTTCATCTCCCCGCAGGAGATCGACCGCCTGGACATCGGCCTGGTGCTGGTCGCCTTCGCCGCCCTGGTCAACTTCCTGATGGGCTACAAGGCGATCAGGATGGGGAGGAGCAGCGGGTCCATCGCGCTCGAGGCCAGCGGGAAGCACCTCTGCACCGACACCTTCGATTCCATCGGTATCCTCATCGGCCTCTCGCTGGTCTACGTCGGGGACAGCCTAGGATACGACTGGTACATCCTGGACCCGCTGACCGCGCTGCTGTTCGGCGCCTTCATCATCATAACCGGCGTGCGCGTGCTCAGGAGGTCCATGTACGAGATCATGGATACCGTCGACGAGGACGCCCTCCGCCGGGTGACCCGCTGCATCAATAAGACGAGGACGCCGGACGTCATCGAGGTGCACCATCTCAGGGTGACCAAGTACGGCGTGACCATGCACGTCGATGCCCACATGACCGTCCCCGCTGACATGACCGTGGAGGAGTCCCAGAAGCTCATCGACTCCATGTGCTGCAACATCAAGGGGGAGATCGGGGACGACACCGACATCACCATCATGACGGAGCCCTGCGACAGGCTGTTCTGCAAGAGCTGCCAGAAGGCGGACTGCACCCGGCGCTCTGCGCCGTTCGTCTCGGTGAAGTACCTGGTCACCGACAACATCACCAAGTGCGACACCCACTACCTGAAGATCGCCCGCGAGAAGGGCAGCAGGGACAGCGGGGAGGACGGGGACTGACCGCGCGGTGCGGGACCCCGGCAGACCCAGCGTTTTATTACCGCTACCGCCATACAGCGGCCATGTTCGGATTCGGCTCAAAAAAGGACGTTCCCGAGAAGGTCCGCAAGGCGGGCCTCGGGGACTGGTACGGCTCCCTCTCGGACCAGAACCGCGTGAGGATGGGGAGGTACATCGACAGGGCGGAGGCCGGCTCCGCCGGGACGTTCCTGGCCTCCGTATGCCGCCTGGCGGCCGACGACCACAACTGGAGGTTCCTGGCCGAGATCGCGCCCACCTTCGACGGCCTCGGGATCGCCGGCGCGGAGCTGTACTTCCTGAGGGAGAGCGCCATCGAGGGACTCTACATGGCCGAGGAGTACGACCTCTGCGAACGCTTCTGCGACGAGGATATGAGGCTCCTCCTCAGCGACGAAGAGGTGAAGAGGACGGAGCTTGCCCGCGGGAACGGGACCGATTATCCGGAGAACATCCCCTGCAGGAACTTCAAGCTCAATGTTCTGGTGGGAGTCCGCTACAATTACGAGGCGGCGGACCAGCTCCTCGACTTCTACGGCGAGAACGGGCTGATCCCGCCCGAGGACGTGGTCTACCGCAAGAACAGCATCCGCAATTTCAGGATGCAGAGGACGTTCGACAACGTCTTCAACGTGACCGAGAAGAAGGAATGAGCGATCTCCAGGGGACCTCGCGGTAAACATCGACCGCGGGCTCCTCATAGGGGTGGACCCTGTCTATGGCCTCCATGACCGCCGGCAGGTCCTTCTTCAGGACGACGAACTCCAGGCGGACCTCCTTCTCGGCGGAGACCTCCCTCGGGCTGCCGATGTACGGGTGCGAGCCCTCCATCGTCTTCCAGGTCCCGGTCACGGGATAATAGCGGAACGAGCGCCGATACCCGGGGTAGACGGGCTCCATGACCGTATCTATGGCGTCCATGAGCTCCTCCAGGAACCCTTCCGGGACGTCGACGCCGACCCCGAAGACCTCATCGGCGGGACTGCCCGTTCCCTTCTCCTGCATCTTCCCAGCCCCTTGCTTTTATGGCGTCGAGGCGCCTGCCGATGTCCTTCATGGCCGCCTTGGCCTTCCTCTTGAGGAACTGCGTGCTGAGGAGCGTGGCGAGCATGACGGTCAGCGGGAACTCGTAGGCGAAGCCCGCGACGATGCCCGTGGCCTTCTTGATGTCGGTGATCGAGTTGATCTTGTGGATGAGGGCGTTGTCCTCTTCCTCCTCCAGCCTGTGCCTCAGGGACTTGTACATGAGCTTCTGGCCTCCCCAGACG
>Ga0256406_1005280_pt1 | contig 13930 bp, 8 predicted proteins | sample RumenRJG_03DNA_FD_185986 | JGI IMG/M metagenome (GOLD analysis project Ga0256406, IMG submission 185986) | Bovine rumen microbial communities from Lethbridge, Alberta, Canada - RJG_03 | ecosystem: Host-associated > Mammals > Digestive system > Stomach > Rumen | place: Canada: Alberta | collected...
CCGTCCCGATGACGCCGATGCGCTGGATGTGGCGCATCTTCTCGCGCAGCATCGTGCTCGAGACATCCTTCGTGCGCTCGAGGTAGACGACCTTGCAATACTCCTTCAGATAATCGAACTTGCCGCGCCAGTCCGAGCCGATGGCGAAGATGTCGATGCCGTACTTCTTGATGTCCGAAAACTTCTGCCCCTGGACTTCCTCGATGATGATCTTGTCAGCAAATCCCGTCTTGCGCACATTCTCGATGCGCGTCATGAGCGGATCGACGACATTGAGCTTGCCGCGCGCCTTGTCGAAGCTCTCCGTCGTGACGCCGACAATCAGATAGTCGCCGAGTTCCTTCGCACGCTGCAACAGGCGGTAATGACCTTCATGAAAGAGGTCGAACGTTCCATATGTAATTACTTTCGTCAAATCAATCACTTCATTTCTTCTGCATTTTCCAGCGTGCTCTTGAGCCATGCGTAAACCTTCTCGCCGCACGTCCCGACATTCGCAGCGCTCACATCGTACGCCTTGCGTTCCGCCGCCGCATCAAAAGCCGCTCCCGGAAGCGTCCCATCGAGGAGCTCCGGCAGCGTATGGAGCGCATTTTCCTCGCAGCCATACTGGAGCCATTCCGTCAGGTGCGCGAATCCAGGCGCATGCGCACGGACTTCTTCCGCGTCAAAACGCAGCGGGATTTCCTGGCATGCCCGCGTCGCGACATCCACCTCGAAGAGCCGCCGCGTCTCCCAGTTGAAATAACGGTAGACCGTGCCATGCACGTTCCGCACGAACGTGCCGTGCATCCCGATGTAGAAATACGCATCGGGGGCTTCCTCAGCCATCGGCGCCGGAGCATCCCAGGACTCTGCATGCCCCGTCTCCTTGTCGATGGCGACGAAGCCGCTCCCCCAGAGCGGCGACAAGATGATTTTGTCCTGCGTGAACGCAGCCTGGCTGAAAGCCTGCCCGCTGCAAGAACAATCGAGCGTGGGATGATAGCAGGAAAATCCCTCGACAGCGGCATCATAAACGCGCAGCGTTCCCTTCTGCGGATTCCAGCGGCGCACTTTGCTGCCCTCGAGCGGCAGCAGATAGAGGTCCTCGCCGTCCTGGGCGATGACATTCGCGCCACCCGTCCCCGAGCCGATTTTCAAGAGCTGATGCTGCAGCGTCTCCTCCTGGAAAACGAGGACGTCTTCCGTTGCTGGCGACGCGAGATAGAGCATGCCGTCCTTGAGCAAGCTGCCTCCGGCAAACCAATCATCCTCCTGCGTCTTCGTGGCAAAGCGCTCCTGGATGCCATCGACATGGACCACCTGCTCCGTCCGCAAGTCGATGCGAATGAGAAAGGATAGCGGAGCGGCAGCAGAAAGAGATACCTGTCATCGGCCAGCGCGCCCGCAAAACGGCCAGGATACGGCATATCCGACTTTGGCAGTGCGATATGGCGCATATCGCCATGATCGAGAACCAGCACTTCCTGCCCATTCAATGGGCAGAGGAAGAGCTTGCCATGCCGTTCATAAGCGCAGGTGAAATAGCTCCCCGACTCATAGTCCGAAAGCTGCGCGACAAAATGGAAGACATCGTCCTGCCCTTTGCACCAGAGCCCATTCGTTGGCGTGACGAGCCATCGTCCATCTTCCCAGTACGGCGTATACGAAAAGAGCGTGCTCCGCCATCCATCTTCTCTCGGGAACGCATACAAGCGGTTGTTGAAAATGAACAGCGCCTTGCCCGCCGCGCCAAACAGTGCTGTCACGCTCGTCCCCGAATCGCCAAGATAGACATCCGAAAGCGCGATGGTCGGCTCGATTTCCGGCGTCGTATCCAGGATGCCGATGCCGTCCTCGAGGAACATGTTGCGGAGCGATTCGAACTCCTCCACGTACGCCTCGCGCATCGTATGGAGCGTCGCCTCGAGCAGCGGATGCGGACGCCAGATCAGGCAGGCATCCTCGCGTCCCCGGAACGCCTCGAAGACATACCGCATCTTTTTTAAGAAACGTTTCGTATCCCCGATGAAGCCGCTGAGACTTGTATTGTAGAAATAGACGGTACGGCCCGCCAGGCGGTCCCGCCATTCTTTCGGCGGCACTGGCGGATGCTTGCACATCTGCACGACCTTGTCGAGCTTCGGAGAGCCAAGCGGCACGAGGCGGTCCTGCACCTTCTCGTCGAAATACGGCATCCCGGCTTTGCCCTGTGCGATGATATAATCGAAATTCGCATAGGATGCGAGATTGCGCTGGAATTCTCCCATGCCGCCAGATGTCACATAATACGGCACATAGATGAGGCAATCCGTCATCTTCTTGAGCTTGTCGGAATAATACTTCATATCGACGGATGTCACGGAATTGTAATTGTCATAGGGATTGTGGACGAAGATCACATCTGGATGGAGTGCAGCGAGATCGACGCTCTCATGATGCAGGACCGGGACATGCTTCGGGAACTGTTCGATTTCATAATGCCAGCAGGAGGGCGTGCCATCTGGATTCCGATCCGCATACGGGAGGCAGATGACCATCGTGCGACAATACGCGCGGTCGCGAGACGCAGCTTCCCAGATGCTCTCCAGACTGTCCCACATCGAAGACTTGTAAGGAAGAAAGACGATGAGGCGCTTGGCCTCGATGCCTTCCGTCCTCTGACGCAATTCCTCAACAGACTGGGAAAGGCGCATGCCGAGCTCCTGGCAAGCCGATGTCCCCATCGGCAAAGAGCCTAGCGCCTGCTCGATCTTCGTGAGAGTTGCTTCATAGGGCTGCCGCTCGTCTGCCGCGAGCTCTGCCTCTGCGACATGGCGCAGCATGGCTGTCTGCGGGACAAGCCGTTCGAACGCCGACGGTGTTCCCGCCTCCTGCGCGCGCTGCACTTTTCGCCCGAAAGTCTCCAGGAGTCCGAGCAATTTTTTCTTTGTCCGTCGATACATAAATTCTCTCGCCTTTCACATTTCCTGTGTCATGATTTTCATCATATCATGAGGGATTCCCCGCCGCAACGACCTGCGGCTCCTGCATCACGCCGAAGACGCTGCCGGGAAAGACCATCTGCCAGACCTTGCGCAAATCGGGAGCCCCTGCCGGGAAGCACGCCGCAAGCCACTGCCAGCGCTCCATGTCGGCACGCCGGAAGAGCGGCGCGGCAAGGCCGCCAGAGAGCCGCTGCCCGCTCATGCGCAAAACCGCGGCAACGTCCGTACCCGCTCCTTGCTGGAACGCCTCGACCACGGGGAGCACGAACGTGCCCTCGCCCGCATCGCCCTTTCCGTTGCTCGTGACAAACGCGAGCACCGAATCGCCCTCGAGTGCGCAGACCATGCGCAGGAGCTTGCCCGGCACGAGGCTGTCGCCTGGCAGGAGCCACTGGACATAGTCTCCAGAAGCCGTCTGCTGCAAGTCGCGGAAGCGCGCTGCCGCATCCTCTCCCTCCAGCAAGATGATGACCTGGTCCGTCTCCTGGCCGCCGAGAAAGCTCGGCAGCTGGCGCGCGAACGCATCATCTGCCAGCGGCAGGACGAGGATTTCACCATACGGGTAGCCCTCTTTCAGAATGCTCGCCAAAGAATGTGCGAATGGTTCCGGCGCTCCGAGATATGGCAATACGATGGAGACACGTTTCGGCTGCAGCAGCACGCGCATCTCGCAGCAGGACTCCGCGAGCTCCTCCGCCGCAGCGAGGACGCGCTGCATCACGCCGCCCGGATGCGCAGGCGTATAGCGGAGACGCTCTGCCTTTCCTGCTCCCGTGATGGGCGGCAGCGCCACCATCGCACCTGGATGCGCATGCGGCCGCAGCGGCTCGCTGCGGAGGAGCCGCTGGAAATCCTTGCGCCAATGATTCGCCTTCGTCGTCTGCCGCGAATACTTCGCGACATTCGCAAGCCATCCGACAGCGACCTTCGAAGCGGCCTGCGCTTCGCTCCGCCAAGAAAAATGCGCGAGAAACATCCCGGAAAGCTCCTGCGGGATGATGCGCTGCGGGCCGCGCTCCCCATCGATGATGAAATGATGATTGCCCTGCGCGAGCCGCCCGTTCTTCTCGCGCGCCGAGGCGAACGCCTCGCGCCCGACGATGACTTTGCCGATGGACTCCGGCTGCAAGCAGCGCCGCGCGGGACGCCTCGAAAGCAGCACGTCCTGCCCTTCCTCGGGATGCAGGAGCTCGCAGGGCACCCACGACCAGCTGCCGACCGCCTGCAAGGGAAACGATTGGAGCGCCTTCCGGCAGTCCGCCAAAGACCTCCCCGCTTCCGGCCAGAGGAACTCATCGGCATCAAGCGGCAGCACGATGTCGGCGCCATCTGCAAACGCCTGTGCCATCTGCCCCGTCAGAAGCTCTGCCTGCACCTGCGCGACGCCATCGTAACGCGACAACACGAGCGGCAGTCCCTCGGCGCGAAGATGCTCGAGAATCTCTGCCGTCGCATCCGTACTCGCATGGTCGATGATATAAAACACATCCGCCACAGCCGCATGATGGCGCACGAAGCTTTCGATGACATCCGCCTCGTTGCGCACCATCGAAAGAATGGCAATCTTATGCATGTGCTTCGTCTCCTCCATTCGCATGCAGCATCCCGGCGACCTCTTGGAGCATCGGTTCCGTGACGATGCCATGCAGATATGCCATGAAGCCCTCGGGGAATGTCAGCCAGTCATCCGGCAACCCGCAGAACGCCCGCATATAGGGATTCTCTGCGAGCTGGCAGAGGATTTCCTCGTCACTGCATCCCAGCTGCGCCTGCAAGAGGATGATGCCGATGGCGCACCGCGCAGGATGCGCGATACCGCCGAGCTCGGAAAACAGATGGTCATACCGCTTCCCCAGCGCTTCCCACGGCATCTGCTGTGCGAGCAGCGTCCAGCGGTCTTCCGCTGCATGCGCGCGCCAGTCCCAGCTCCGCTTCGCTGCCCCGTTTCCCTCGTCATCGGCCAGGCTGCGCCACCGGGCTGACGTCTGGATTTCCTGCACGAGCTTCCGGCGGAGGCCGTCAGCAAAGGCGCGGACATGCTTGCGATACAAGCGGAGATGCTTGCCCACGATATAATCGTAATTCCTGCAAATCTGCTCGGGATCTGCTGCCCGCTGCACGATGGACGAGCCATCCGCCCGCCGCCGACAGTGGAAATACGTCTTGGGCAGGCAGACAGGGCGACGCCCCAGCTCCAAAATCGACAGCCAGAAATCCCAGTCCTCCTGAATCTGCAGATGCGGATCAAAGCCGCCGACACGGTCGAAATCCGCTCTTCGAAACACCGTGGTGATATGAATCACGCTGTTGACAAGCATATCCTCCAGCGTAATCTTGCTGAGATTCCATGTGTCCGTCCGGGCATCGAAAAAGTCCGCACTGCAGAATACGAACCCGATCGTCATATCGCTTGCAAGAATCTTGATGGCCTCCGCGAGATAGGGAGGATCGATGAGATCATCGGAATCCAGCGGTAGAAGATACGTGCCCTTCGATGCCCGGATTGCAACATTCCGTGCAGCCGCCGGTCCCTGATGGTCGAGATGCAGCACGCGGATGCGCGGATCATCGAGCTCCGCGAGAATCTGCTTCGTCTGTGCATCATCCGAGCCGTCATCCGCGATGATGAGCTCGATGTTCTCATACGTCTGCGCGAGTGCCGAGTCGATGCTCTCGCGGATGTACTTCCCGCTGTTCCAGCACGGCATGATGATGCTCACGAGCGGCTGCGTTTTCTGTTTCATCTCATCATCCTCACTTTGTTTCGTCGTCTCGCTGGAGCTCTTCATAATGCTGCGCCAAAATCTCCCGCCCGAGTGCGCGATAGGCCTTTGCGATATATGAATAAAGTTCCGGCCACCTTGGAATGTCGTACCGGTACGCAATGCGGTTCCATGCCTTGAGATAGCGGATGCCATCGCCCGGATGCCCCTGCTCGATATCCGCAATGCCCCGATAGAGCAAGGCATCGAGATGCTCCACCATGTATACTTCGTCCGGTTGCGGCACCCCCCTCACATTCAGGAGATGCACCTCTGCATAAAAAATCGCTTCGGCCGCCGCATAGACATCTTTTCGCTCGAGCTCTCTGCGGAGCCAACGAGCTTCCCCCTCGAGCGGGAGGTCGGCACGTCTTTCTGCTTCCGGCAGATAACGCTCCTTCCAGCGACGCAAGAAAAGTTCCTGCAAAGCCAGATCCTTATCTCCCATGAAAACGCGTGCACCGCGCAAGTCATAGCCGATTTGGCGAAACGCCCAGAGGTAGAAGTCCGCACTCATCTTCATCCATGCATGACAGCCGAACGGCAACTTGCCCCCATTCTTATACCAAACAAGCTCCGCATCCGCCTCCGATGAAAATGCATAAGCCGCACGGATGGGGGCCAGGCGGAACGCGGGATCGGATCGGAAATAATGGCAAAAGATCCAATCCTCGGGAATCCCTTTCCAGACAGGTCTGTCCATTTCGTATTTCGCGAGGACGCGCAGGCAGCTCCGGACATCGCGCAAGCAGAACCCGCCATTCCCGACAACGGAATACGAATGGAACACGCTCGTCCATCGATTCCATCGGGCATCGCGGAACCACGGCGCGCCAATCCAGTCGTAATCCATCGCCACGAACGACATGAGCTGGTCCGAAAAGACAAATGCATCGAGCTGGTAGACGAGCATCTTGCGGAAGTCGCTGAACTTCGCATAAAACGACGGCGACAGCATCAATTCGTTGTATCCCGCAACGCTTTCAAAAAAACGAGCAGGAAACGTCACACGCGGTACCTCGCGATATGCTTCGCCAAAATCGAGCGCGACACCTTCGGGCGCGACAAAGACGATGGGATAATGCCCGAGCACCTCGAAGCAGCGCGCAAGGCTCATCTGCTCATACCATTGCAATTCCTGCTGGTAGACCGGAATGACAATGACAACATCACGCATACTCTTCTCGTTCCTTCCCGCGCATCAATGCGCCGCAGATGCGTCTTCTCGGTCCGCCAGAGCTCGCTGGACGGCGAGGAGCACGGCGAGCGGCGTGATTTTCTTCGAACATTCGAGCTCGCGCGACGTACCGGCATGGTAGGGGCAGATGCTTTCCTGCCAGTTGACGCGCATGTCATTGTAGCAGCCGTGGCAGACCGTGCTGTTGTAGACGCGATACGGCGTCGAAAACTCCGCCTGCGGCAGCGTCAATCCGCTGATGAGCACGACGGGGCATCCTGCGATGCGCGCGACCCACGAAAGACCGCTCGGCCCGCCGATGAAGCACGCAGCGCCCGCGAGCAAGTCGATGCGTTCCTGGAGCGGACGGGCGCCCGTGAAATCCTCGGCTCCCGAAGGAATCGAAACGCAGTAGCCATCCGACGCCATCGCTCGATTGCGGTCAATGCAGAGCACGCGGTAGCCATCGGCCTTGAGTGCTGCGACGACAGCATCCCAGCCGCCTGGATGCAGCCAGCACTTCTGCACGCCCGACGTCTGCACGGCGATGCAGACATAGCGCCCGGCGCCCGGCCCCGCGGGCGCGACATCCGCCGGCACGGGCCCGAGTTCTGGCACCTCGGACTGCTTGCATGCGAGCATTGGCGGGTTCCCATGCACATGCAGGATGGAGCGGCCGATTTCCTGCCACGTGAGCTTGCGGCAATCATCGGGGCAGAAGAACGGCTCAGACTGGAATGCCTCGATGTAATAGACCGCATAGTCATCTGCGCCGATAGCGTCTGCCAATGCGAGGTCCGAGCAATAGCGCCAGAGAATCGGCTTCATCTGCTCCTTGACGCGGCAGACGGCATGGCAGCCCGTCTCGCGTTGATACGCTTCGATATACGGCAGGAACATCAGCGACGTGCCGAGCGGCGTCTCCGACAGGTCGAAGAACACGTTGAGTCCCGTAGGATCGAACGTATGCGAAAAGACGAACTCCCCGTCGCGATAGACCTCGATCTGCCAGCGGATGGCATACTTTTCCATCGAGACGAGCACGGTCCCCGACACATCGCCGTCAAAGAACCAGAGTCCCGTTTCCGCATCGCCGATGCGCACATGCCACGGACCTTTCGGCACGCGCAGGCGCACACCTGCGCGAAAGTCGAGCCGCAAGCCCTCGATGCCGGTCTCGAAAGCCACGGGCCCCGCATCGTGATCGCAGAAATTCACCATCTCGAGATCGTGCGGCTCGACATCCTTGCGGTCGCTCGAAAAATAGAGCACGGGCAGATCGTGAACGGGACGTTGCAGCTCTCCAGCATGTGCCATTTTCTTTTCCAGCGCCTTCTGGCGCCGCAGGAAATCTGCCTGGAGATCGATGCAGCGCACGACCTCCGGCCCCTGCCAATCCGGGAAAATGTCGCGCAGGCCGAGCTCCTTGTAATTGTATGGCACATTCCACTTCTCGATGAATTTCTCGCCATTCCGTTTCAAGAGCGCGTGATACGCCCGCCGCTTCTTCTCCCGCACTTCCGCCGTCTCGTCCTCGACGAACGAACCGCTGCCGAAATGATGGATGAACGTATCGCGGCACAGCAGGAGCTCGTACCCTGCCTGCCAGATGCGCAGCGAATAATCATCATCCTCGTAATTTCCCGGCGAAAACTGTTCATCGAGTCCTCCGAGCTTCTCATAGATGTCGCGCCGGAACAGGAAGCAGAAACCGACGAGCCGCAACCGGCGCTCCCACTTGGCCGGATCGCTGCGATTGTACTTCTCGGCAAACGTCATGAGTTCGTCAACACTTTTGTAGCCGGCGTCGTTCACCTGCTGGAAATTCGAGCAGTAGTTCGTCATGCAGCCGACAGCGCCGACGTTATCGCGGCTGTAGAGCGCTGTCCGCATGTTCGACAGCCAGCGCGGCGTCACAATCGTGTCGCTGTTCAGGAGCAGGAGCTCCGTACCGCGCGCGATGGCGAGACCCTGGTTGCAGCCTTTCGGGAAGCCCTCATTCTTCTTGTTGAAGATGCAGCGGATGTCCTTCTGCTGCTTGAGCCACTTCACGGAACCATCCTTCGAGCCATTGTCGACGACGATGACCTCATGCGGCACATCGCGCGTATTGGCACGGATGCTCTGCAAGCACGTGTCCAGGAAATCGCGCGTGTTATAGTTCAGGATGACGATGCTCGTCCCATTCATGGGGTTCATGCGTTCCATCGCATCAGCCTTTCAGGCGCTGCAGCAGCACGAAATCCGTCGTCGTCATGGCCGCCGCAAACTGCAGCGCCTTGTCCGGTTCGCCCTGTGCCTTTGCGAGCACCGCGAGATTGCGCAGCGTCTCGTCGTCATGCGCATCGAGCTTCAGCGCCGCCGCGAGGAACGATTTCGCCGCATCGAACCCATTTGCCACGAAATGCGCACCTGCAAAGACATTGAGCAGATGGATGCGCTCGCCAATCGACGTGTCCATCGCGAGGACTTCCTGGAGCTTCGCCTCCGCTTCCGCTGCATCGGCAGCTTTCTCTTCTTCGTTTTTTTCAGTTGCTTCTGCTTTTTCGTTTGCCGGTACCGTCACAGCATCTTCTTCGACAGGACCAGCTTCCACGGTCACGTTCTTCGGCGCAGGCGCGAACGAGACCTTCAATTCCATAGACGGCGCTTCGTCTGCATCCACGGAGACGGCCGGTGCAGCAGGCGCTTCCGCTGCGGCAGTCTTGGCATCGTCCGACGTCTCGACGTGCATGAACTCCGCAACATAGGGGAATTCCTTCGCGACGCGCTCCGAATCTTTCTGCACGTAATACTCGAGAATGTCCTCCATATCCTCGCGCTGCTCGGGCTGGAGCGCCTGCTTGTAATGCTCGAGGACGAAGTCGTAAATCGCCATGCCATCATCCGTGCGGTCCTCAAGGATGCAGATGCGCGCGAGCAGCAAGCGCGCCGCGACATGATTCGGTTCGAACTGCAGCGTATTGTCGAGCCACTGCGTAGCGCGCTCATAATCGCCCGTCATGAAGTAGCAGCGCGCGCCCTCGTACATGTACTCAGGGTCGCAGAGCTTCTTCTCAATCATCTCCGCGAGCACATCGAGCGCCTCGGCATATGCTTCTTTTTCAACATTCTCCATCATGCGCGCACCGAGCTCGCGCTTCTCCTGCTCCTGCATCTTTGCCTGCTGTGCCTCCTGCTTGCGGTTCTTTCCACGATTATATTTGCGGCTTGCCTTTCCCATGATGATGGTGCCTCCTGATATGATTGATTTCTTTCTCTATCTTATGTATCGGATGTTTTTCCGATTTCTTAAATGAAAATTTGCTATTTCGCCATTTTTTCTTGCCATGCCTGCCACATGCGCAGGTATGCTGCCTCGACATCGCGTACATAGCCCGCGCCATCCATGACAGGCGAAGACTTCATGAGCTCGGGGATTTTTTCGTGGAGCACCGCGAGGAGCTCCGGGTCTTTGGCGAGCGCGACAGCTTTCTCCACGTATTCCTCATCGCTGGCGGCCGCGAGCTCCTCGAGGCCGAGATTCGCAAGCAGGCTGTAGCTGAAGCGCGTGCCATGGCGGCTGCCGTACTTCGTGATGACGGGCACGCCGCAGATCAGGGCATCGCATGTTGTGCCGCCGCCCGTATAGGGATACGTGTCGAGCAGGATGTCGACATCGGCATAGCGGTCGAAATAATCGCCCGTGACCCCCTCGAACATAACGCGGTCCATCGGAAAGCCGAGATGGCGCACGCGATCCTTGATGCGGCGCAGGGTCCACGTCCGATAATTCGAATTCTTGAGGAGCAGGCGCGACCCCGGCACGCGCTCGAGGATGCGCTTCCAGAGCAGCAGGATGTCCTCATTGAGCTTCGCGAAATTGTTGAAGCTGCCAAAGAGAATCTCCTTATGCGGATGCCAGAACTTCTCGCGCCAGAGGAAATGCTCGGGCGGCGTGTAGCAGAAATGGCTGTGCGGCAGGCGCACGAGCTGTTCCGCGAAATCTTCGTCATGCTGACCGGGAGGGTCGAGATGGACATCCGAGAGAAAATAATCCACGTCCCGGAGCCCGGACGTGCTCATGTAGCCGATGCCGGCGACCTGCACCGGCGCGGGCTTGAACTTCATGACCTGGAGCGTCCGCCCGCCCTCCGTATGCACCGTGAGGTCGAAGAGGATGTCGATCTCGTCTTCGTAGATGGCCGTCGCGACATTCTTGCTCAAATCTTCGAAGGCAAAGTCCTTCCAATGGTGGATGTAATTCTTCTTCAAATCTTCGACAAAGGCATCGTCTTCGGGCGCTTTCCGCAGGCTGTAGAGGTACACATCAAAGCGCTCGCGGTCAAAGCGCATCAGAAGTTCCGCCGAAAAGAAGCTCACGACCGTCTTGTTGAACGTCGGTGCGATATAGCCGATACGCAGCTTCGCATGATGATGATGATGCGGATGATGCGTAAATTTCGGCACGTTTTCGCAGAGCTGGTTGTAGGCCAGATGGCGCTCGCGCAGGAACGCATCACTCGCATGCGGGAGATAGTGCAGCGTGAAGAGGTAGTTGCTGTAATACTCGCACTGCTTGCGGTACGGCATGCCCAGAGGATGCGTCAGTGTCTCCCAGAAAGCCCCTGCCGCCTTTTCCATCTCCAGAAGCTCGAAATAGCATGTCCCGAGCCGCTGATAGGCGCGCCAGAGCTCGCCGGGCTCGAAGACGCCCTGTTTCATGAGAAAGAGCAGGCGGTCGAGCGCGAGCTGCGGCTGGTGCGCCCCGAGGAGCTTTGTCACCGGCTCGAGCTTCTTGTCCATCGCGATGTAATCGACGCCATCGTTTTCGGTCATGACGATACCTCCTGCTGTGTCTCTTTGTATCTCTTCCAGATGGCCGTATAGTTTTCTTCCATCTCGCGCACATAGCGCTGCGTGTCCATGAGCGGCGACGCGAAGAGCATCGTGCGCAAGTTCTTGTGCAGCGCATCGAGGAGCTCCGTGTCCTCCGCGAGGCTGACAGCACGCGCGACATACGATGCCCCATCGGGCACGGCGAGTTCGCCGAGCCCGGCCGCCGTCAGCACGGACAGGCCGAAGCGCGACCCATGCCCCGCGCCATAGCGCGTCACGACGGGTACGCCCATGTAGAGCGCATCGCATGTCGTACCGCCGCCGACATAGGGATACGTATCGAGCGCGATATCGACGGAGAGGTAGCGCTCCATGTAGTCGTCGGACGACGGCTCGAAAATCACGCGCTCCATGTCGAGCCCCGCCTTGGCAAACCGCGCATAGGCGCGGTCCGCCAGGGCGTCATCATGATACCCCTCCGCCTTGCAGAGCAGGCGCGAGCCCGGCACGGCGGCGAGGATGCGCTGCCAGAGCGCGAGCATCTCGTCCGTGATCTTCTGATAGCGGTTGAAGACACCAAACATCACAAAGCCGCGCGTGCGGCACGGCGCGCCCTGGCAAGCAGGCACATCCGACCGCCCCGTATAGCAGAACATGCTCGTCTGATAGAGCGGCTGCTCCGTGAGATAGCACGGTGCGTCCTCCGGGTCGCAGGCGCGGTCCGTGATGAGGTAGTCCACATCCGGGAGGCCCGTCGTGTCCATGTAGCCGAGCCCCGAAACCTGCACGGGTGCAGGGCGCCAGCCGAGCGCATCGAGCGCCGAGCTGCTCGTATGGCCGCCGAGATCGACGAGGATATCGATTTCGTCTTCATAGACCTGCGCGGCGATGCGGTCGGGTTCTTCCCCCTCCATATCGCAGAAGACATCAACGGCCTGCTCGACGAGCTCCGTGAAGCCGTCATGCGTCTCGCCGAGCGAATATGCATAGAGCTCAAAGCGCTGCGCATCATGGCCCGCCATCAGCTGATAGTAGAAATAGAACATGACGTGACGGCGGAAATCACCCGAGAGATAGCCGACGCGGATGCGGTCATGATGCGCGTGCTGCCGATGATCATAGCGCGGAATCTTTTCAAAGAACGCCGCAAAGCCCTTGTGCGCTGCGAGCATCTCCTCGGGCGGGATGTCCATGTGATGCAGCGCCATGAGATACGAGCCATAGATGCTGCAGCGGCTGCGGAAGCTTTCTATGCGCTCCGAAGCCATACGGTAATGCTCGGCAGCCTCCGCGACCTGCCCGAGCACGAGCTCGTTGATTGCAAGCTCCGTATAGAGTTCAGCCTGAAACGACGGATTGTTCCAGTACGATTTCGAGCCTTCATCCTTTGCCGCCGCATACCGCCTGCAGGCCGCAAGCGAGGTTTTGTAGAGTGCCTGCGCAGGAATGTGGTGGCGCAATCGGTTTTCGGCCATCGCTGCGAGCCAGTTGTACTCGATCTGGCTGATGGGCGCCGTCAGGTCGGCATGCGAAAAGCACCATGCCATACGCACCCAGTCCGGCACCGGCACGTTCAAGTAAGCGCGGCCGACGGCGCCCGCATCCCGCTTCACGCATTCCGGCCGCCAGAGCAGGCGGCTGCCGAGCACGATGACGCGCGCGTAGTCCTTCGCCTCATAGGCTTTCAAGAGCTCCCGCTCCGTCTTCTCGACCGTTTTTTTCTTCTGAGCCTCGCTCTTGCCGCGCGACAGCCAGTCCCAGAACATGCGCTGGTAATGATGCTCGAGCTCGACCATGTAGCCCGCCATGTCCGTGACCGGCGACTGGCGGAGCTCGCGGCGGAGCGTCTGATGAAGATGGCGCAGGCGCGGCAGGTCTTCCGCAAGCCCCTTGGCAATCGCGACATATTCCTCCGGCGTTGCGGCGCAGAGCTCCGGGTGGCCCGCATTCTCGAGCAGGCTCTCGCCGAAGCGCTCGTGGTGGCTCCCGCCCGTGAGCGTCACGACCGGCACGCCCATATAGAGTGCATCGCACGTCGTGCCGCCGCCCGGATACGGGAACGTGTCGAGCGCGATGTCGATGCGCTCGTACGCGCGCAGATAGTCCTGCGACCGTCCCTCCGTCATCACGCGCGACAGATTGATGCCCGCGCGCTCCATCTTCGCCAGCGCAATTCGCGTGCCATACGCATCATCAAAAATGCC
>Ga0256406_1005281_pt1 | contig 13928 bp, 8 predicted proteins | sample RumenRJG_03DNA_FD_185986 | JGI IMG/M metagenome (GOLD analysis project Ga0256406, IMG submission 185986) | Bovine rumen microbial communities from Lethbridge, Alberta, Canada - RJG_03 | ecosystem: Host-associated > Mammals > Digestive system > Stomach > Rumen | place: Canada: Alberta | collected...
GTTCTTTGCGTCTATAGACGCTCTGGCGGAGGCTGTGGATGCCGCATTTTTAGCATGGGCCAAGCCGAATGACCAGCTTCATGCGCTTTGTAGCTTTAAGTAAATTTATTTTTGACGCTTACTATAACTATTGATTCGGTCCTTCGCCGGCCTCGTCTATGACCGACTACTATGACCTCTGCTGCTGACTTCTGCGAGTTCAGCGCCGCTTTGGGCGGCGGTTGCCCCTTTCAGGGTGTATCCCGCAGACCTCCTCGGGTACCACACGTTTCTTTTCCTCCATCTACCTGTCTCATCTATTCCATGCGATTCCGTGCAGTTATTGGGCTTCGGCTTGTTTGGCAGTCTTACCCTCGCATGCAACCTAATATGAGCTTCCTGTACGTCAGGCCAGAGGTTTGCCCACGGGTTAGTACTTTCCCCGCATCCAGCTTCCTTCAGATTCCATCTCGCGATGGACACCCTTGCCTTCGGCTATATCCTTCCCACTACCGGGTGGATTCTGGACTTGCACCAGTTAGAAACGTGCGCCGCCGAGCGCACCAAAATAAAACCGGCAGCCAAGCCGCCGGTTTCTGAGTTCCCTTTTAAGTTTCGAGTCTGGATTAAATATTTCGATTCATGAATCAATTTTTCCGGGATTACCCTCTGAGGTCACATCTGACCTCTCAATTTTCATAAACAAAAAGGAATTTTCCAGTGCTCCCGCCCACCCAAAATGTCGAGTCAGGGGCGGAAGGTGAGAGGAGTTCCGTGTGCACTCATGTCTGCTCTCCTTTCACTTCCGATGAAAAATCGGAAATCTCCAAAAGACCGCCAACAAGATACCCGCATCACCCCGTAAAGTCAAGTCCGTTTTTGTAAAATTTTCAATCATCTGACCGATTGCCCGTACTGTTGTCCGGATAGTTTGTCACCAGCACCTCGACGGTCCTCGACAGGGTGGATTTTGCATGATAGCTAGCGTTTGCATAGCTTCTCCAGATCCTGTGGAGATGAAAGTCCTTTGCAAAATCCTTCAGGGGCTCATTCTCCACTCCCTTGTGGACGAGAACGTTGGAGAGCGCAAATTTCACACCCTTTTTGTCAAGCTCCCGGAGGAAATCAAACAGGGCAAGATCGTCCTTCTTCGACCACCCGGAGAATCCCCGCTTCCCGTCGTTGTAGTAGCCGGTGGTGATGGTGTACGGCGGATCGCAGTAGATGAAGTCTCCCTTCTTCAACATGGAAAGATCAAGCGTGCGGAAGTCCTGGGAGTGGAACTCAAAGTCCGCAATCTTCGGCAGGAAGGCCTCCATGTTCCTGCGCATCGCATCGTTGAAGGAGGAGCGTCCTCTCCCGAAGGGGTTGTTGAACGCATGGGCATTATTGAACCGAAGCTGATAGTTGAAGCTGTAGCACATGAGGACGTAGAGCTCGATGGGATCGCGCTCTTTGCTCTCGTTGTAGTGCGCGCGAAGAGCAAGGTACCCCTCCCTGTTTTCCTTGGAAAGATGCCAGGTATCGATGATGGTATCGATCTTTGCCAGTACCTTTTCCGGCTTTTCCTTCTGGAAGGCCTCATAGATCTCAATGAGGAAGCTGTTCACGTCATTGACGATCGTCTTCTTTGCGTTCACGTTGACGGCAACATCGAGGCCTCCCGCAAACAGGTCCACGAAGGTGTCGATCTTCTCCGGGAAGAGCGGGATCAGCTGTGACAGCACCCGGTACTTTCCCCCGACATAGTTCATGGGGGATTTCAGGTAATGGATCTTCGGGGTCTCCTCTTCCTTTCCCTTCTTCTCGAATACATAGATCTGCTCGAGAAGCCCCTCGCTCTCATTCGGGATGCGGCTCTTGTATCTCCGATACGGGATCTGGATCACATCGAGGGATCCGGGAAGCGCATATTTCCGGCACAGGGCGGTCAGCTCCTTGGTGGAGATGAGCCCCTCGTTGTTGTAGCTGATGACGATGTACCGGACATTTGCCTCGGAAATCATGCGCTCAAAAGCCGCCTTCACCGTCTTCTTCGAGCAGAAGGCACTCCTCTGCCCCTTATGCTCCCGCATGCCGGTTACCCCGTAGATTACGGGATTGTCATAGCGTGCGATGGTCTCGAGGATGTGATAGTTCGGCAGATATTCCCTCGTATTGTAAGGACTGTCCGAATAGAGGACATCGGCGGAAAGCTTCGGCAGAAGCTCGTCCACGTCCTCGTTGTACATCGGGCAGGCAGCAGAGGATGAAATAATTTCCGGCGCCTTCAGTGTCAGAGGCCGGAAAGAGCGGTGTTCCCAGTACTTCAGATAGGCGGCATACACCCCGGCGATGTTTGCAACATACGGCACGGCTTCAAGAAGGGCAGCCAGAAGGTAGTAGTACCCGTCCTCATCGATAAGGCCTTTGTCCTTCCACTGCCCGATCGTCTGCCGGACAAGGTCGATCTTCAGCGCGTTCTCTGGCTGGAAGTACATGCGGCTGCAGGTATCTGTTGTCGTATAGTTCTGATAGATAAAGCAGGACTTCAGGTCGATCCCGGACTGTGTAAGGGTCAGATGGTTCAGATAGTCGATCGGGTCATCGATCCCAAAGGGGGTAAGCTTTGAGAAATCCGGCATCTTTGAGATCCCCGAGGTTCCCCGGAGGATGCAGTAGGAGAAGTACAGGCAGTCGTTTCCCGTGACAAGATACCCCTCCTTTTTGAGGCGCTGCGTCACGACACCGCTTCCCGCAAAGATATCGATGACCGAATGTGCCCTGGGACAGTGGGTCGAAAGGATCTGTGTGAGCTCATCGAGGAGCCCTGCCTTGCTGCCGATATACCGCATAATCTCTCTCCTGCAAAACAAACAACCTGGTTCATTTTACTACAGGAAAGCATCTTTCGCACCGCTCCCTCAAAGGCATGAGAGAACCGGACGGGAAATCCCCGCTCAAATTTTCAAAACCCTTTCTCCCCTTTGCGGGTGTATGATTACCCTAATTGTCATGTGCTCATTCAGAGGGCTGCAGATGCCGCCCTCTGCACAGAAGGGGAAAACAAAATGCCAGATCCCGCGCCTTTGCGTTCCAGGAAGTGGACCTTCCATCTGACACCGGAGGAAAAACGCGAATGGAACTTTGTCAACTTCCGCCTTGCGCTTCCGATCAGTATCCTGACGCTTGTCATGTCCCTGGTCTCCCTGGTTCTTGATTTTCTCGGCCTTGACAGGGGTCTGGACATTCGTTTCGCGGAGCACCTGTTTCTTGCAGGCACAAGCACTCTTCTGCTGTTCCTGTCGCTTTCTTTTCGCCTGCAGAAACTTGACCCGGACCATGTTCCGGTACCGCCCCTTCTTGCCCTGTATCTTGCATCGGTTCTTGTCTTTGAGCTTGGGCACTTTACAGGCGGTCCGAACTCCGATGTAAACATGCTGTCCTTTCCGATCCTGATTCTTTCCTGTTTTCTGTACTTCGTGGTCCCTCCGCTGCAGGGCATCCTCGCACTTGGCGTCCTGTTTGCCGCGCTGTACTGCTCTCCGTATCTTAAGATCGGATCTTTTGGGCTTCCCGACTATCTGACACTGTTTGTCCTGACCTCGTTCTTCCTCGTCATCCGCTACCGGTACGTGACCGCCTTCATCCGGGAGAATCTCGAGAACCGGCAGCTGATCGAAAAACAGCTTCAGCTCAACGCAAAGCTCGATGAGAGCAGCCAGCAGTTCAAAAGGCTCGCGGAGACCGACTTCCTGACGGAAGTGAACTCGAGGGCTGCGGCGATGACCCTGATGGAGGAGAGCCTGAAGGCACACCCGGAGCAGAAGGCGGTGCTCGCCTTCATCGATATCGACGAGTTTAAGCAGATCAATGACCTCTACGGCCATGAGACCGGAGATGCGGCTCTTGTCAGCATCTCCGCACAGCTACGAAAGCACTTCGGGAAAAACTGCATCTTCGGGCGCACCGGTGGGGACGAGTTCTGCGTGTTCCTCCCCGGAAACATCGCGGCAAATGAGGCGAAAATCCTGATTCTGCCAGACATCATCAACACCTTCCGGTCCGGAGACCAGGTGTATCCCTGTTCCCTCTCCGTCGGCTTTGTGGAGTACCCGAATCAGGCATCGGACCTGCAGGGACTCCTGAAGCGGGCTGATGCGGCCCTCTACCAGGTAAAGCTCCACGGAAAGAACGGTGCCGTCCGCTTCCAGGAGGGCATGGACAAGAAGGAACGCTCCCAGATCGGCTTCAGCTACCGCGACCTTGCAGACAACATCCCCGGGGCTTATTTCGTCTTCACGGCAGACAGTGACACGGAAAAGATCCTCTACGCAAACCGCGAGATGATCGAGCTCTTCCGCTGTTCAAACCTTGACGACTTCCTGCGTGTAACAGGCGGCTCCTTCCGGGGACTCATGCTTCCCGATGAATCCCCGTCTGTCAGAGCGCACGTCCGGGACAAGGCCTCCGCAGATCCCACGGAAAGCTCCGGAGCGGTCCGCTGCCACATCCGGACAAAGGACGGGAAAACCGTGCCTGTTACCGGCTACAGCCGCCTTCGGCAGAACCCCTACTACGGGGATCTGTTCTACATGATGCTGTTCCGGGAGGATAAAAACGCCTGATCAGAAACATAAAATGCCGCGGAAGAGACTCTCCGGTCTCACCCGCGGCATTTTGCATGTCTTCCTGTTACTCTTTGCCGACCTGCTTTCCCATCTGCGGATCAGCCCTTATCTGTCACTGTTTTCCATTCCTTTCCCCGCTTTCCCTTAAAAAACAGTGAAACAATTGTACCCAGATCCGCTATACGCTGTTCCCATATGCCCTGCATGGCTCAAATTTCGAAAATGGTCATTGCCATCATCTCCCGCAGTGTACGATAATAAGGAACAAACAGGAGCCGGGACTGTTCCCTGGCTTCACATATGAGGGGAGAACATTATGTATTGTATCCATTGTGGCAGACAGATCGAAGATGGTTCGAGGTTCTGCAAGTACTGTGGTCAGAGGCAGCAGTCAGCCGAAGAACCCGTAAAGATGGAACCGACCCCCGCCCCGGCACCGGAGCCGGCACCCCAACCCGCGCCGAAGGCAGAACCGGAAATGGTTCCCTGCATTCACTGCGGGAGGCTCATCAGGGCCGATAAGCGTTTCTGTATCTTCTGCGGAATGCCCCAGACAAAAACAGAACCCGCGAAGGAACAAAAGCCGGAACCCGAACCTGAACCCGCAAAGAACGAAACCGTGACGGAAGAGGCCGTGCCTCAGCCAAAGCCCGATGTTTCGCAAAGCACCCCGGAGGAGCCGAAGGCTCCTGCAGCCGAACCTTCTCAGGAGCAGGGACCCTCCCCGGAACCTGGCATGGTTCCCTGCGTCCACTGCGGAAAACTCATCAAGGCCGGCACACCCTTCTGCATCTTCTGCGGAACGCCCCAGCCAAAGACAGAACCGAAGCTGGAACCCGAACCGGAACCGGTAAAGAGCGAAAGCGTGACAGAAGAGGCTGTGTCTGAACCAAAGCCCGATGTTTCGCAGAGCACCCCGGCTGAGCCGAAGGCACCCGTCGCAGACGGACCGGAGCCGGAACCCGTACCGGTAAAGAATAAAGAGGTAACAGAGGAAACAGCACCGGAGCCTCAGCCCGGTGTCGCGGGCACACCGGAAACACCTGCCGGCGGATCTTCTCCGAAGCAGGAATCTTCCCCAGTGCCCGGAATGGTGCCCTGTGTCCACTGCGGAAAGCTCATCAAGGCCGGCATCCCTTTCTGCATCTTCTGCGGAATGCCCCAGCCAAAGACCGCACCTTCGCCGGAGCAAAAAACCGAACCGGCAAAGAACGAAAACGCTGCAAATGAGGCTGTGCCTGAGCCACAGTCCGATGTTTTGCAAAGCACTCCGGAAGAGCCGAAGGCATCTGCAGGCGGATCCGATGAACAGACCAGGCTTCTGGACAATGATGCAGCGCCGGCAGGTGGTGCAGCACCTGGCATGGTGCCCTGCATCCACTGCGGAAAGCTCATTCAGGCCGGCTCGCCCTTCTGCACCTACTGCGGAAAGCCCCAGACACCGGAATCCGGACCAAAGCCAGGATCCTCCGAGGGGCTGGTCCCCTGCATTCACTGCGGGAAGCTCATCAAGGCAGGTTCCCCATTCTGCACCTACTGCGGAACGTCCCAGACTGAAAAGCAGACGCCCGAAAGAAAGACAATTCCTGTAAGGCACGGAGTGTCCCACGGGACTTCCCATGGGGCTTTCCATGGTTCTTCCGGCAAAAAGACGCATGGATACGGATACGCGGCAAAGCGCAAAACGAAAAGTTCCACCACCGGGATCATCGCGATCGTTGTCGTTGCCATCGCAGCGGCTGCAGTGCTTGTCTTATGCGGTCTCTGGTTCCTCGACCGGCCGCAGGTCAGCCTGAACAGCGAGCTTGTCATCGAGTGCGAGGGGTATGACGGAGACGGTACGGCAAGAGCTGTCTTTGACATGGACGCCGCAAAGAGCGCCTACGAGGACGCCTCAGATCCTCTGCGCGGGATTCTCCACCTGAACTCCGATGACTTCTCCTCAAAGCTGGGCGATCTTCTCGGCGAGGACGCGGTCAATGCCGGATCCCTGGATAAAACCTCCGGCCTTTCGAACGGCGATGTCGTCACCTGGACCTGGACTCTGGACAAGGGTGACCTGAAATCCCTGGAAAACAGCTGCCACGTGGATCTCACGTACCGCACCATCGAGCAGACCGTGGACGGCCTGTCCACGATGGCACAGGTCGATCCCTTCAGGGATCTCGTGAGCGTCTCCTTCAGCGGAGATGACGGCGACGGCACGGCAGAGGTCTCCTGCAGTTCGGACTCTCTTGCAGACCTTGTCGACATCACCGCAGATCCCTCAACGGGACTTTCCAATGGTGATACGGTAACGGTGACGATCTCCCTGAAGGATCAGCCGGACGCGGCACCGGACGAAATCAACGCCGCCCTCTCCGATGCCCTGGGTGAGACCTTCACGGGCTTTACAAAGGACTACACCGTGGACGGGCTCGGATCTGTCGATGTGACCCTCGACATGATCTCCTCGAAGGATCTCAACAAGCTCAAGAAGAACGCGGTTTCCGTCATCGAGGATGCTTTCCCGGGGGATGGCGATGCGGAAAAGTATGTCCGGGCTACCTATGCGGGCGATGCGCTGATGACCGCCGTCGATGGCAACTCCACCGAGGCGCCGTACCTCTTCGACATGGTCTATCTTGTCCGCATGACCGATGCGGATCTTGACGGTGACAAGCTCACCGAGAAGACGACTTTCGAGTTCCTGGCGGTTGTCGAGGCTGACGGCATCACGGTGAGTAACGGCAAGGTGACCGTTGATCCGGACTCCCTGTACCTCACGGGACAGGATTTCACCGCTCTGGTCGGCGGAGACAGCAATGAGGATGATCAGCCGACGTCCTACACCTACACCGGCTACACCAGCTGGGATGCCCTGAACGACGACCTGTTTGAGGGCAGAAAGAAGGACTACACGGCGGAAATCGACACCGATTCGAGCAAAGAGCCGATGGAGCCCGAGGCCGGAACCGACAAGGACGATTCCTCCGACATCGACTATGCTAACGAGGACGAGGAAGAGGTTCTCTCCCAGGATTACATCATCCCGGACAGTGACTCGAAGTACCTGACCGATGCGGACATCGAGGGCATGACCATCCGCGAGATCAACTACGCAAAGAACGAGATCTACGCCCGCCACGGCAGGAAGTTCAAGTCGAAGGAGCTCCAGAACTACTTCAACAGCAAGGACTGGTACAACGGCACGATTGCCCCGGAGAATTTCAAGGAATCGTCCCTGAACAAGTATGAGGCCAAGAATGCCTCGTTCCTTGCAACCAAGGAGTTCTCGATGGACCCGAAGGGCTATCAGCTGGATCAGAACAACTGATCTGCAGAAGCAGCCAGGGAAATACGATATGGTTTCAAAAAGGCGTGGCCGGAACTTTCCGGTCACGCCTTCTTTGTCCATATATCCCATCTTCACAGGACAGGTCTTATCTGTGCTCTGATTCCTTCTGGTCCTCTTCTGTACCTGATGCCTACTGGTTATAGTACCCGTACACGGCAGACGAGATCTTCGTGATGCAGCTTCTCTCCTGTGCCGGAGCGGACAGGTTCTGGCTCATCACCACCAGGATGTAATCTCCTCCCGGGGAGAAGACGATGGCTGCGTCATTCTCAACGTCCGAGAGCTCGCCGGTCTTGTTTGCCACCGTAACGCCGGAGGGAACGCCCGCCGGGATCTTGCTGCGCCTCTGCTGGCCCTTGAGGAACGCCAGGATATCCTGGGAGCCGGTGAGGTTTCCGCTGTAGATGTCAAACAGGAAGGCCGCGCAGTCCGTGACGGAGGTATAGTTGTCTCCCTTCGGGTTCTTTTCGAGAAGCATGCGCCCCATCGAAGTATCGGAATAGCCATGTTCTGCGCAGAAGCTGTTCACCACCTGCCGCCCCGCGCTGCTGCTTCCGCTGCCAAGGCGGGTCGTCAGCGTATTCGCGGCATCATTGTCACTGACGGTGATCATGTTGGTAAGAAGCGCCGTGGTCTCCCCCGCATAGGATTCCTGCGATTCGACGAGGCTGTAGTTCTCGTACACCGCCCCCGCAATGTACAGCTTGATGAGGCTTGCTGCCTGCATGGCGCCGCCTCCTACAACCGCAAGCGCTGCGGTGCCGATCTTTTCCGCGCACACCGATGTCGTCCCGCCGCCGGAAGAGGTGCTGATCACGTCACGGATCTTCGAGGCCAGCGCATCGGCCTCTGCCGTATCCGCCTCCGTCTGTGCTTGTGTGCTCTCCTCTTCTGCAGAGGAAGCGTCCGGGTCATACCCGAAGTAGGCATTGATGCCGTCGACGATACCGGAGACCATCTTTGTGCGGTAGGTATCGTCCGCCATGTTCAGGTCGTCGGTGCGGTTTGTCATGAATCCCATCTCGAGGATCATCACCGGCATCTTCGCCCAGTTGATGCCCGTCATCGTATCATTCGTCTGGATCCCCTGGTTTGCCATCCCGGTGGCACTGCAGTAGCTGTTCAGGACGTTTGCTGCAAGGGCATAGGAGGAATCGTAGAGGGATCCCACCCACTGGTTCGACTTCGATCCGATGAGGGCAAGTGCCCCGTGTGCGGAGGAATCGGTGCTGCCGTTTGCATGGATGCGAAGATAGATGTCCGCCCCCGCATCATTTGCCTTTTCTGCCCGCTGTGCATTGCTGATTGCGGTCTCGTTGTTCTCCCGTGTGAGGACGACCGTGTACCCCTCGTCCTTAAGCGCGTCCCGAAGAAGCAGGGAGATGTCCATGTTCAGGGCGTACTCGCCGATACCTGTCGTCGTCCCCTGTGTTCCGCCGGTGGCCTTTGCCTTCATGACGGACGAGCCGGGGCCGTTCGGCTCCTTTGCGCTCATGTTGATATCCGGTGCCTGATGCCCCGGATCAATGGCGACGATATAGCCGTTGTCTGCCGCCTTATCCCCGGTGGTCTCTTCGGTCGTCACCTCCGTGGTCTCTTCGGTCGTCTCTTCCGTAGTCACCGTATCGTCTGTCGTCTCCTCTGTCGTCACCTCAGCGGTCTGTGCCGTCGTGGTCTTTGCCGCCTCTGCCGTGTCGATTTTCTCCCAGTACGTCGTTCTCTCCTCGCTGGAAACCTCCGTGCCCGCGCAGCCGCACAGTGCAAGCGGCAGCGTGAGCATCAGGGCAATCAGCCATCTTCCAGATTTCATTCAATCCTCCCACCCTCTTAAAAAGGGTTTACCCTTGTTAACCCATTGGGCACCATTGTATGCCCAACTGCCGGATTCTGTCCATTGTGTTGAAAATACAGGCAGTGTTAAAGTAAACAGCATGAGGGTATCAGAATGAAAGGAGATAGAGACATGGACAAAAAGAAAAGCAAATTTGGAATCCGCGAAGTTGTCGCAACCGGCATCGGCACGGCGCTGTTCGTCGTTCTGACCGAGGTGCAGATCCCGATCGGCATCCCGAACACGGCGCTGCAGCCCCGCATGGCCGTGCTCGCCTTCCTCTCCGCAGTCTTCGGACCGCTGGTCGGCGCGATCATCGGCCTGCTCGGCCATGCACTGGGTGATGCGCTCTTCTACGGCAGCGTCTGGTGGAGCTGGGTCTTCCCGGAGGCCATCGTCGGTATCGCCATTGGTGCCTGCGCAAAGAAGCTGAAGGTCCGCGCAGGAGGCTTCGGCAGGAAGGAGGCCGTCCTGTTCAACGTCGTGCAGATTGTCTCGAATGCCGTTGCCTGGATTCTCGTTGCACCGGTGCTTGACATCCTCGTCTACGCAGAGCCTGCCAACAAGGTGTTCCTGCAGGGCGTCTTCGCCTGGCTTGGCAACATCCTGATCATCGCCATTCTCGGAACGCTGCTTCTTCTTGCCTACTCGAAGATCGCCGGCAAGAGCTCCAGCCTTGAAATGGAAGACTGATCCACAGCAAATGCAATCTTTCGGGAAGCCGGAAACGGCTTCCTTTTTTGTTGCCCGCAGTTGCAATTCGCCTCCCGAATTGCTAGATTTAACAGTTGTTGTTTCGTTCATATTTGAAATTTCAAAGGCTCACGCGCATGGATCCCATCATCTCATTCAAGGACTTTTCCTTTCAGTACCGTCAGCAGAAATCACCGACCCTAAAGAACATCACCCTGAACGTGTATCCGGGCGAAAAGATCCTCATCACCGGCCCTTCCGGCTGCGGAAAATCCACCATTGTCCACTGCATCAACGGGCTCATCCCCTCTTCCTTTGAGGGAACCATCACCGGGGATCTGACGGTGGATGGCGTAAAGCCGAAGGACGAGGGCGTCTTTGGCATGTCGAAGAAGGTCGGCACGGTCCTGCAGGACACCGACGGACAGTTCATCGGCCTCACCGTGGCGGAGGATCTGGCCTTCGCCCTGGAAAATGACGCAGTGGAACAGGACGAGATGAAAGAGCGCGTGGACAAAGTCGCGGACATCGTGGACATGAAGCACTTCCTGCATCACTCCCCCTCCGAGCTCTCCGGCGGACAGAAGCAGCGGGTTTCCATGGGCGGCGTCCTCGTCGATGACGTGAAGATCCTGCTCTTTGACGAGCCCCTCGCAAACCTCGATCCCGCGACGGGCAAGAAGACGATCGAGCTCATCGACCGCATCTGCCACGACGAACATGTGACCGTGATCATCGTCGAACACCGCCTCGAGGACGTCCTCTGGCGCGACGTGGACCGGATTGTCGTCATGGAGGATGGACAGATAAAAGCCGACGAGGATCCGGACCATCTCCTGTGCACGGACGTTTTACAGAAAACCGGTGTCCGGGAGCCGCTCTATGTCACGGCAATCAAGCACGCCGGAGCCGTCATCGATCCGGGAGACAGACCGCAGCACATCGAGACGATGAACATCGCCCCCTACAGGGAAAAGGTCCGCTCCTGGTTTGAGAGCACAAAGCCGAAGGTCCGGGAAAACAGCAACGAGAACGCACTGGAGGTAAAGAACCTCACGTTCTCCTACGACGGTGTCGAAGACGTGCTCTCGAACGTATCCTTTGCCGTCAAGCGGGGCGAGATGCTCTCCATCGTCGGAAAGAACGGTGCCGGAAAGTCGACGCTCTCCGGCCTCATCTGCGGATTCAACAGACCGACCTCCGGAGAGATCCTCCTCGACGGGAAAGACATCTCTCCTCTTACCATCAAGCAGCGGGGCGAGAAGATCGGCCTTGTCATGCAGTCCCCGAACCAGATGATCAGCAAGCCCATGATCTCCGAAGAGGTGGGCCTTGGCCTTGCGGTCCGGGGTGTGGAGCCCGATAAGATCAAAGAAGCCGTCAATGACACGCTGAAGATCTGCGGCCTCTACCCCATGCGCAACTGGCCCGTGTCCGCGCTCTCCTTCGGACAGAAAAAACGCGTCTGCATCGCCTCCATCCTCGTCATGAAGCCTAAGATCCTGATTCTCGATGAGCCGACCGCCGGGCAGGACTTTAGGCACTACACGGAGATCATGGAATTCCTGAAAAAGCTGAACCGGGAAATGGGGCTCACCATTCTCATGATCACCCACGACATGCACCTGATGCTGGAGTACACGGACCGGGCGCTGGTTCTGTGTGAGGGACATCTTCTTGCAGATGACACCCCGGCGCGGATTCTGACAAACGATGAGCTCTCGGAAAAGGCCTGCCTCAAAAAGACATCTCTCTACGACCTTGCCATGAAGTGCGGGATCGACTCCCCCTCGGAGTTCGTGGACCGGTTCATTGCGTTTGAGAATGAAAGAAAGGAGGCCTGATCCATGGCTGCAACACGCATGCTCTCCTATGTGGAGAAGGATACCTTTGTCCATCATCTCTCGGGCCTGACGAAGCTGATCTTCTTCCTCGCCTGGTGCATCACCTCGGCGATGACCTATGACACGAGAATTCTCCTTGTCATGATCGCGGTCTCCCTCGTCCTGTTCGTGATCTCGAAGACACAGTGGAAACAGATCGCGGGGGTGTTCAAGTTCATCCTCCTCATGATGATCATCAACGTCATTGCGATCTTCCTGCTCTCCCCCTATCAGGGGTGCGAGATCTACCACTCGAAGACCGTTCTTGCCCCGTTCTTCGCAGGACATGACATCACCGCAGAGGAACTGTTCTATCTGTTCAACGTGGTGATCAAGTACTTCACCGTGGCGCCCTCGATCTTCATCTTCCTCGTGACGACGAACCCCTCGGAGTTTGCCTCGAGTATGAACCTCATCGGCGTCCCCTACACCGTCTCCTATGCGATCAGCATCGCCCTCCGCTACATCCCCGATGTCCAGGACGACTACCACCGGATCAAAAACGCCCAGGAGGCAAGGGGCATTGAGATGAACGCGGCAAACGCAAAGCTCTCCGAACGCATCAGGCGGACAAGTGCCATCATCTTCCCGCTCCTGTTCTCCACGATGGAGGAGATTGATGTGGTATCCAATGCCATGGAGCTTCGGGGCTTTGGCAAGAAAGAAAAGCGCACCTGGTACGCCAGGAAAAAGCTGACAAAAGCCGACTACATCTCCATTGCCGCAACACTTGCCTTCATGGTCTTTGCGCTCTGGTTTACCTACCGGGACGGAAGCCGGTTCTACAATCCGTTTGCGTGAGCGAAACGAAAACAGATAAATGCAGCAATGCCGGGTCCCTGACGAAGGATCTTACGAAATCTCTGGACATCGCCATTCGGGCACTACCGCTCGGAGCATCATTCCTGGTGCTCCGAGTTTTTAGTTTCACTTATCCGTACGCGGACAGCTGATCAGCTTCAGCAGACCAATTACCATGCTCGTTTTTCGGGCCGCACAAGCCAAAATAGTTCAGGCTTGGGCGGCCTTTTTGCTTGCCTTTTAACAAGCGTGGTAGTATAATAACCATGCTTGTTTAGGAGGTTACTGAGAAAATGTCTATTGTAAAAATTACAGATAAACGAATAGGTGTCACCTATGTATACGACCAACAGAAAGGGGTATGGGACTCTGAGAAACAGCAGATGCGCAGTAAGTGCAGGCGGAACCCAGAATTAGCTCCCCTTCGGAAGGCAAAATGACGCGGCACTGGAAGGAAAAATGATCGTGTCTCCAGAAGTTATCGTCGAGGCGGCTGGGCCCCTCGGCGATGCTCCCAGCCGCCCGATCAAGGCATTCTATAACCTCTGTGGGTATGATCCTTCTGAGGAATCGCCAATTTTGCTTTCCTGGATAGGTGATTTTTTCCTTTCCGGGGGCTTACCCAAGATGGCTACCTGCAGTGAGTCAAAACAATTTACCGTTTGCACAGTAAGCGTACGCTCATCGGAAAGGTTGATCCCGAAACCGGAGAAACTGTCCCTACAAAGGGGTGGGGAAAAAATCGGAGTTCCGTGCAGAAGAAAAAGACCGGCAAAAATTACAGAGAACTCTAC
>Ga0256406_1005282_pt1 | contig 13925 bp, 11 predicted proteins | sample RumenRJG_03DNA_FD_185986 | JGI IMG/M metagenome (GOLD analysis project Ga0256406, IMG submission 185986) | Bovine rumen microbial communities from Lethbridge, Alberta, Canada - RJG_03 | ecosystem: Host-associated > Mammals > Digestive system > Stomach > Rumen | place: Canada: Alberta | collected...
ATCCTGCTCTTCGATAGCTGGTACGCCAAGCGCGAGTTGCTCGCACATGCTCTCAGCTATCCGAATCTCAATGTGACCTGCAATGCACGCCACGATACGGCCATGTTCGAGTTGCCGGATTCGACGGCAGGCCGTCGCGGCCGTCCACCAAAGTACGGTAAACGCTTGATGCTGGACGAGATTGCCAATGATCTCACGAATTACCTTTGCCGGATGGACAACTATTTTGTTGCTCACCGTCTGGTGAAAACGCGCATCTTTGGCGACCATACCGTCCATGCCTATGTGACGCTGAGCAAGAGTGGCTCGTACCGTCTCTTTTTCAGCACCATAGATCCGATGGCGCTGCACATGAGCATTGCTTGGCAGGAGAACAAAGGGCTCCGCAACACCAGCTCCAAGCATATGGCGATTTACCCGCTCAAGCTCTACAAGCTCCGCTGGGGCATTGAGACGAACTACTACGAGCAGAAGATGTTCTGGGAGCTCGGCAGCTACAAAGTTCGCACAAAGACTGCGATTGAGCATCTGCTGAACCTAACGAATTCCGGGCACGCTCTCATGAAGATCCTGCCGTATGAGGACGAGCGGCTGAACACCTACCGGGACAAGAGCCCGCAAGAGCTGCGGCACGCGCTAAGCCAGCAGATCCACAAGGAAGTATTTTTCGCCACTTTGGTGTCCAAAGCCCAAAGTAGCATAAATTCAAGCACATTGCTCAAGGCTTTGCAAGCATTGGCTTGGGGCGATGAGCAAGCGGCTTAAAAGCTGTAAACTGTTGTATAATAGTAGAAAATTATGGAACTCAGGGACGGCAGGTGAAGCGACAATGGAACGGATTGAAGGAACAGTTACAACGGCAATATCGTATGCCAAGAGTATCGATGAGAAAGCGAGGGAACAAATCCGCCGCATGTGCAGCTATGAGCTGACGAAGGGGAGCCGGGTGCGGATTATGCCGGACGTCCATGCCGGGAAAGGCTGTACGATTGGTACGACGATGACAATCACAGACAAGGCAGTACCGAACATCGTCGGCGTGGACATCGGCTGTGGCATGTATACGATTGCTCTTGACAAGCAGCCGATTGATTTTGCCAGACTCGATGAAGCGGCTTACATCGTGCCTTCCGGGATGAATGTCTGGCTCGAGAAGCAGGCTGACTTTGATTTGCAGCAACTCTACTGCTATGACAAGCTGAAGAATCTGTCCTGGATTGCCTGCAGTATCGGCACTCTGGGCGGCGGGAATCATTTCATCGAGGTCGATAAAACCCATGATGGCCGACATTATCTCGTCATCCATACAGGAAGCCGGAACCTGGGAAAACAGGTGGCGGAGATTTATCAGCGCATGGCCGTTGAGCTGAATGCCCATGATGAAACACTGGAAGAACGGCTCTAGCATATCATAGCAGAATACAAGGCGGCAGGACGGCAAAAAGAGATCCAGGAGGCCATCCAGCAGGCGAAGTCAGAACAACGCAGGGAAAAGCTGCCGGAAGATCTTTGCTTTGTCTCCGGAAAATACCTGAGGCAGTATCTGCATGATGTGGCTCTTTGCCAGCAGTTTGCTAGACTGAACCGGGAGCAGATTGCCAAAAAACTGCTGGAAAGAGCTGGCCTTCAGCCCGGCGAAGCCTTCCATACCATCCACAACTACATCGATGTCGATGAGATGATCCTCAGAAAAGGAGCCATCGCCGCACATAAGGGTGAAAAGGTCCTTATTCCCATCAACATGCGTGACGGAAGCATCCTGGCCATTGGCAAAGGCAATGCTGAATGGAATTACTCTGCCCCGCACGGCGCAGGCCGCATCATGTCCCGTACACAGGCAATCAAAGAGCTTTCCCTCAAGGAATACCAGCAGGAGATGGCAGGCATATATACGACATCGGTAAACGAAGGCACCATCGACGAAGCTCCTATGGCCTATAAATCCCTTGATGATATCTTGGATGTCATCGGTGACACCGTGGACGTTATCGACGTGATGAAACCAGTCTATAATTTCAAGGCGGCAGAGGAGAAGCATTTCTAAAGCATCGGGAAGCAAAGTGACATATATGGAAAAACTAGGGTGCATGAAACGGATTGATGACTTGCGGTCTATCTGGCCGCATGAGGAACAGGATTTTTCAAAATGGCTTGCCCAAAAAGAAAATCTGGAACAGCTGAGTGATGCCATTGAAATTGACCTGGAGCTTGAGAAAACGGAATCTCCAGTAGGAAGTTTCAGTGTAGACATCTACGCCCGCGAAAGCGGGAGTTCCCGTGGGATTATCATCGAGAATCAGCTGGAAGATACCGACCATGATCATTTGGGAAAAATCATTATGTATGCGGCAGGGAAAGACGCTGAAATTATAGTCTGGATTGTCAAAAGGGCTCGTGATGAGCATGAACAGGCTATCGGATGGCTGAATCAGCATACGGATGAAAATATTGGTTTTTTCCTGATTGAAATTGAACTCTGGCGCATTGGGGATTCATTGCCGGCACCACGGTTTAATGTTGTAGAACGTCCCAACGAATGGGCAAAAACGGTAAAAGCTGCAGAAACCTTGACGCCACTGCGGAAATTCCAATTGAACTTTTGGCAGCAGTTCTGTGATTATGCCTTCGATAAAGACAGTAAGTTCAGCAAGAGCTTCTCATGCAGAAAGGCTTTCGCGACCAATTGGTACAACCTAAGTACCGGCGTATCATCTGTGGTGGTAGAATTTACAATCAACACATCCCGCCATCGGGCGACAGCGGGCTTGTATGTTGCCAAGGGGAAGGATTGGTATAGGCAGCTGAAAGATAATCAAGATACGATAGAAAAGGAATTAGGCGCTTCCATTGAGTGGTCAGAAGGTGAAAAAGATGGACGTATGCTTTTGACCAAGGAGCTTGATGCGGCGTTTGATAGAAAAGAATATAAAACTTACTTTGACTGGTTCATGGAAAAAGCACTTCTGCTCAAGAAGATAGCCAATCAGTACAACAACGATTGAAGTGAACACGGGGGTGTTCAAAATCCCTGCTATCGTTCGATTGTATCAAATACAGACACCTTTGAGATGGGGCCTGTGGAACCGGTGGTATGCTGACGGTGGCCCAGAACCGGCTGCAGAAGATTGCTGAAAAACAGGGGAAAGATGTCTCCATCCATCTGTTTGGGCAGGAAAGCAGCCCGGATGTTTATGCCATCTGTAAGTCGGATATGCTGCTGAAAGGGGATGGGGTCGAGGCTGAACACATCTTTTATGGATCCACTCTTTCCAAGGACGGCAATCCCACTCGTCAGTTCGATTTCATGCTCTCGAACCCGCCCTACGGCAAAAGTTGGAAAAAAGACGCTGATTTGATGGGCAGAAATGATAAAGACGGAATCCTTGATACCCGTTTCAATGTCTATACAAAGGATGGGGAAGAACTGAAGATGATTCCGAAAGTCAGTGATGGACAGCTGCTGTTCCTGCTGAACAACATCTCCAAGATGAAGACGGATACGGAACTGGGCAGCCGGATCATCGAAGTCCATAACGGGTCCTCTCTGTTCACCGGGGAGGCCGGCAGCGGGGAAAGTAATGCCCGTCGGTACATGATTGAAAATGACCTGGTAGAAGCTATTATTGCCCTGCCCGATAACATGTTCTACAACACCGGGATTGCCACGTATATCTGGATCCTTTCCAACAAAAAAGAAGCCCGGCGTAAGGGCAAAATCCAGCTCATCGATGCTTCGGCCATGAAATCGCCCCTGCGGAAAAACATGGGGGATAAAAACTGCGAATTCACCCCGGAAATCCGAAAAGAAATCCTGAGGATCTTTATGGATATGGAAGAAAGCGATGTGAGTAAGATCTTCGATAACCGGGAATTCGGCTACTGGAATGTGACGGTGGAACGGCCTCTGCGGCTGCGGGTGGTGCCGGAAAAGGCCATTCCCGCTCTGGACGAAAAGGGAAAGAAGCTGTTCAAGAAAGACGAAGAACTGGATACTGTGCGGCAGGCTGTGAAAGAGGCAATGGAAACGGCCCCCCTGGATGATTGGGACGCCTTTGCCAAAGCCACTGCCCTGAAAAAAGCCCAGCTCAAAAAAATCCGGCCCTTCATTACGGTGGTGGACCCGGAAGCCAAACCGGTGGAGGGCGAAGCGGACCCGGCCCTGCGGGATACGGAAAATGTTCCGTTTAAGTATGAAGGGGGCATCGATGCCTTTATAGAAAAAGAAGTAAAACCCTATGCCTCGGATGCCTATGTGGACCCGGCCAAAACCCAGATCGGCTACGAAATCAGCTTCACCAAGTATTTCTATAAGCCAGTGCAGCTGCGGCCTATGAAGAAAATCCTGGCATCTCTGCAGGAACTGGAAAAAGAATCTGAAGGGGTCATGGATGAGATTGTCAGGGGGCTGGAGTAATGGCGGAATTAAAATTTACTGATAGATGGCAATCACATCGAATGGGAAGCTTGTTTAGCGAAAATACTAATAAAAATTCAGCATTAACTCGAACAAATGCGCTGAAATTTACTTATGGAACCATAGTGAATAAACCCAAAACTGAACTCACGGAAGATGTAATTAATACTTATAAGAAATATACGCAAGTAGACAAAAATGATATCATCATCAATTGCTTAAATCTTAATTATGACTTTGTTTCTCAAAGAGTTGCTATTGTACCTTATAACGGAATCATTACATCAGCCTATATAGCAATCAAAAGCAGATCAATCGATTTAAATCCCATGTTTTACTGTTATTATTTAAAAGCTATGGATGCAAGAAAGATGTTACATGGCATGGGAACAGGGATTCGCTTAACACTTTCTTATAAAGAACTACGAAATTTGATATTACCCGTCCCTCCCCGCACAGAACAGGATCAGATTGTACGGTTCCTGGACTGGAAGGTTTCGGAAATCAATAAATTGATTGGGATTTGGAAAAAAGAAATTAAGAATCTTGAAGCACTGAAAAGAAGTTATATTTGCTCTGTTGTCATGGGACAAGAATATAAATCCATGAAAAAGGCAATTCTGAACTGGAGTAATACAATTCCTGCTGATTGGATTGAAGCTCCATTGATTCAATATGCTTATGAGCAAACTGTCAAAAATACGGGTCTTCAAGAGAAAAATTTGCTTTCTTTGAGTTACGGAAAAATCAAACGAAAGGATATCAATACAACTGATGGCTTATTACCTTCTAGTTTTGACGGATATCAGATTGTAGAAAAAGGTAATATTATTTTGAGATTAACTGATCTCCAAAATGATCAAAAAAGTTTGCGCACGGGATTGGTCACGGAACGAGGCATCATCACTTCTGCATATACTTGTTTAAGAGCTAGAACTGGAATTCTTCCCGAGTATCTGCAATTGGAACTTCATGTAGCCGATTTATGCAAAGTGTTTTATGGTATGGGTGGCGGTGTAAGACAGAGTATCGGATTTAAGGATATTAAGAGAATGATCATAGCAGTGCCGCCCATTGAAGAACAAAAAGAAATCCTTCAAAAGGTACATAAGTTGGATATTCCGATTGATAAAGAGATTGGAAGATACCGTAGTATCATTGAGACATTGGAAGAGTTAAAGAAAACAATCATTTCCGACGTCGTCACTGGCAAAATCGACGTACGCAACGTGGACATCCCCACTTATGAGCATTTGGATGAGGTGGAAGAACCGGATGAAGATGCCGAAGCATCGGATGGAGAAGAAGAAAGGGAGGAATGAGTATGCCCTTTACCAATACGAAAGAAAACGGCCTGGAGACTCTGATCGTCGACTGGCTGGTGCAGCATAACGGCTATGAACAGGGAAACAATGCAGACTACAACCAGGAATTTGCCCTAGACACTGTGCGCCTGTTCCGCTTTTTAGTAGCGACCCAGCCTGCGGAAATGGAAAAGCTGGGCGTGAACAAAAGTGAACAGAAGAAACGGCAGTTCCTGACCCGGCTTTCCCACGAAATCTCCAAGCGGGGCATCATCGATGTGCTGCGGAACGGGGTCAAAGTGTACCCGGCAGATTTGATCCTGTTCTATCTGACGCCCACGGAACAGAACGAAAAGGCAAAGGCCCTGTTTGCCCAGAATATCTTCAGCGTGACCCGACAGCTGCGGTATTCCGCTGAGGCCAACAAACTGGCTCTGGACTTGTGCCTGTTCATCAACGGGCTGCCGGTCATCACTATGGAGCTGAAGAACAGCCTGACGGGGCAGTGTACGACAGATGCAGTGGAGCAATATAAAGAGGACCGGGACCCTCATGACCTGTTGTTTTCGTTCAAACGGTGCATGGTCCATTTTGCGGTGGATGACCGGACTGTGGAATTCTGTACAAAATTAGCCGGCAAGAACAGCTGGTTTCTGCCCTTCAACAAGGGGTACAAAGACGGTGCCGGCAACCCGCCCAACCCCGATGGCCTGATGACGGACTACCTGTGGAAGGATATCCTCACCAAGAATAAACTGGCCCGGATCATCGAAAACTATGCCCAGGTTGTGGAAGAGGTGGACCCGGAAACAAAGAAAAAGTCCGTGAAGCAAATCTGGCCCCGGTACCATCAGCTGGATTGTGTGGAAAAACTGCTGGCGGATGTGAAGCAGAATGGGGTGGGCAAGCGGTATCTGATCCAGCACAGCGCCGGGTCGGGCAAATCCAATTCCATTGCCTGGCTGGCCCATCAGCTGATTGGGCTGGAGCAGGACGGGCACCCCATGATTGATTCAGTGATTGTGGTGACGGACCGGAAAATCTTGGATAAACAGATCCGGGATACCATCAAACAATTCATGCAGGTGAAGAATACGGTGGTATGGGCTCCTCATTCGAGAGACCTGCAAAAGGCCATCGAGGATGGCAAGCGGATCATCATCACCACCATCGAAAAATTTCCGTATATTTCTGATGCCATCGGCACGGAACATGTGGGGAACCATTTTGCCGTCATCATTGATGAAGCCCATTCCGGCCAGAGCGGCAAAAACGCTGCCAACATGAACCTGGCTTTGTCCGGAAAGGCGTCTGGCAATGCCATGGACAACGAGGATATGATCAATGCCATGGTGGAAGGCCGTAAGCTGCTCACCAATGCCAGCTATTTCGCCTTTACGGCTACACCTAAAAACAAAACGGAAGAGATGTTCGGGACGCCGTACATCGAAAATGGCGTAACCAAACATCGTCCGTTCCATGTGTATACTATGAAACAGGCCATCCAGGAAGGTTTCATCCTGGATGTGCTGAAGAACTATACCACCATCGACAGCTGGTATAAAATCGCCAAAAAGGTGGAGGACGACCCGCTGTTCGATAAGAAACGGGCCCAGAAGAAGCTGCGGGCCTTTGTAGAAGGCAATGCGGACGTCATTGCCAAGAAGGCGGCCATGATGGTGGAGCACTTCTATGAACAGGTCATCGGCCACAAAAAGCTGAATGGCAGGGCAAGAGCCATGGTGGTGACGGCCAGCATCGCCCGGTGCGTGGAATATTATCACGCCATCAACAAATGTCTGGCCGACCGACACAGCCCCTATAAGACCATCATCGCTTTTTCCGGAGAATATAAGGTCCAGGGACAGGAGCCAGGCGTCACTTCTGCAGAAATGAATGGATTCCCAGATGATCAGATCAAGTCGAAATTCAAACAGGAACCTTACCGGATCCTGATTGTGGCCAATATGTTCCAGACTGGGTTCGATGAACCGCTGCTGCAGACCATGTATGTGGACAAGCCTTTGTATGACGTAGCGGCGGTGCAGACTCTTTCCCGGCTGAACCGGGCCTGCCCTGGCAAGGATGAGGTTTATGTTCTGGACTTTGCCAACAAGACCAGTGATATTGAAAAAGCCTTTTCCCGGTATTACCGGACCACGATCCTTTCCGGGGAAACGGACCCCAACAAGCTGTATGATTTGATCCAGATTATGGAAGAGTACCAGGTGTACAGTAACGAAGACGTGGAAGCCGTGGTGGACCTGTTCCTGAAAGGGGCTCAGCGGGACGAACTGGACCCCACCCTGGATGCCTGTGCCGATATCTATAAGGCACTGGAAGTGGATGACCAGATCAAGTTCAAGAGTGCGGCCAAGACCTTTGTGCGGACCTATGGCTTTTTGGGCGCCATCCTGCCTTATGGCAGTGTGGAATGGGAAAAGCTTTCGATTTTCCTGCATCTGCTGCTGCCCAAGCTGCCGGCACCGGCCAATGTGGATTTTTCAGAAGGAATCCTTTCCACCATTGACCTTGACAGCTATCGGAACGAAGCCCAGCAGGCTGTTTCCATCAAACTGGAAGACAGCGATGCCGAAATCGACCCGGTCCCTACCAGCGCCAATACCCATATCGTACAGCCGGAGATGGACCCGCTTTCCCAGATCATCAACGATTTCAACGATATGTTCGGCAATATCCAGTGGAACGACAAGGATAATGTGCAGCGGGAAATCCTGCAGATTCCCATCATGGTGTCCAGAGACAAAAAGTACCAGAACGCCATGAAGAATTCCGACGAACAGGAGGCCCGGACTGAAAGCGAACGGGCGCTGCAGCAGGTCATCTTCTCCATTATGGCGGACCATATGGAGCTGTTCAAGCAGTTCCAGGATAATCCGTCCTTTAAGAAATGGCTGACGGACATGGTGTTTCATATGACCTACAACAAAGAAGGCAAGAGCCTGGAAGAGCAGGAGAAGGACCAAGGCAAGATCGACTATCCCCAGCTTGTGGCAAAGGGGAGTGTCGACAAGATGGCGGCAGAAAATAATTTGAACTGAAGGGGGAATAAAGTACCCGCGGATCGGGGAACCGGTCCGCGGGTACTTTAGCTAGAGTATTGTATTATTTGTCGTTTGCGGTTTTGGAGACTCCGGACGGATGACGATTCAAAATATGTCCTACGTCTATTTGGGTTAAGTTCTTTCGCTTACCATAGAGTTTTTTAACGCAAGTCTTAAATTGATCTTTGTCGAGCTTTTCAGGAGCTTTCGTGCTAAGAAATACAACCACATCAGGCTGTATTTCCTTTCGAACGAAGTAGAAATGGCTACCGTCTTTATTGTATTCAATCGAGAACTTGTTTTTGTCTTCGTCAAAACTCATTTTTTTGCCTGTACTATTTTTAGGGAATATAGTTTGGAAGTTTCGGATTTGAGCTTCGATACTGGATTTTAAATCTGTTTCGGGTCTTTTTGGAGAAATGGGTAATACTTCATCAGAATAAATGAAGACAGCCGTTTTCTTAGGACAATTTTGTAACATAAGATTACCTCCTATTTTTACTGGTGGGTGAGCTGATATGAACAGATCCACCCTGATTGGCTTGGAACAACAAATATGGTTTGATTAAAAATACAACCGATATGGAGACAGGTGTACTTTAGCGCCAAGATGCTGGAACACGAAGTAACAGATCAGCTCGACAACCGCCATGGTTGCGAGAAATTTCAGGACTTCTTTAAGATCGATTGATCTCATGTCTTGCATGATGTACCGTTTTGTGTCTTCTCTTACTGCGGGATTTTCGCGATCTTCGTCGGAGATGTCGGCACGAAGCACCATTGTGAAATCAGTCAGTACATCGGCACATTTGTCCTGGATGTATGCGAGTATGGAAGTGATATTGTACATGATGGGGATCTTCCTTTCATGATATAATGAGGCTCAGGGAAGGAATCCCTTCCCTGAAAGCCCTTTGCTTTACTTTCTACGGAAAATGTCAAAAAGATGTGATGGAATGCTGCAGGGAACGGTTGGGATGGGGCGCCGGTACTCAAGGGCGCCCGCACAGTACCCCTCAAGCATTGCAAGGTAAGCAGGATCAGAGCTGTAGAGGGACGGCTTCTTTTTCTCGAGATTTACGGCCATACAGATGGCTGCCAGGGAAATGCCAGCAACCAAAGGATCAGGAACATGCTGTGCCAGGATGGCGCCGTTTTCATATGTGGGGGTTGGAAAATTGGTGAGCGGGAGTTGTCGGAGAAGATGGTCAAGATAGTATTCTGGACGTAACGGTCGTATTGCTTTCGTAAGATGGGCTGCCCCCACTTTTTTTGCCCTTGGGCTATTATTGGGACTATTGGAGTAGAGAGCCTGGATGAGAAAGAGGCGATCAAGGTCCAGAGGGTTGATTCCCTTACCTCTGGCTCCCTCGAAGAATCTTTTGCTGACCACGACTATATCGGCTTTGGGAATTTCTAAAAGTATTGTATCTGGGGACATGGTCCCTGGGAGGGCTAGCAGGCCAGTATCATCATAGATGGAGTTCCCTGCATGTACTTGTAGTAGGTCGTCCTGAGGGAAAGATTTATAAGGGTGGGAAATCTTCCCACCCAGGTTCCAATGTCCATGCCGGTCAATTTGGGTTCCGGCTTCCGTAGAGAAGAGGTGTATTGCATGGGACGCCCCATTGACAACAGACAGGAAGGTTAAAGGATTTTGCTCGAACTCTCTAATAATGCTCGTATCCATAAAAAATTCTCTCCTTTTAAAAAGTATTAATGATGAATAGGTTGTGTTATAATTTATATGCTATTTACTTGTAACAAAAGGCAGGTATACCTGGATTCAGGCTTGCATTGACTGCAGCGAACACACGTCTCTTTATAGTTCTTTCAAAGTAATCATTAAGCGCTTGCCATGATGGGTTATTTGGCTCCTCAAAAAGCTTGAGGGCAAGTGCTATGGAGGCGAGCGAAAGACCTGCCTCGTTTGGATCGATCTGTTGGGTGAGCCCCGCACCAGGTTGACGGTCATTACTAGTCTGCAGAATATACAGGTATTGATCTAACTCGAAGGGGCGGCTGACCTTTTCCAAGAGCGCTGTGCCGATGATTCTAGGTTTACGTTCTTCCCAATGCTGAGTACGAGGACGGTCAAAGAGTGGACGAGCAATGAAGAGCCGGTCCATGGAGACAGGGTCCAGACATCGTTCTACTGCTGCTCTTGCGTAGTCTTCGGAAACGATTACGATATCGTCTCCGCTGGGTACGGGAGGGAGCGAGTGGTTCCAACCCAGACTGGACGGATAAGCGAGCAGCTGGTGTTCATCCAAGAACACAGCAGGATAGGATGGTTCAACGGAAAGGGAGCGATCCGGAGGGATGTTAGCGTTGGTGGATGCGTTGTACCCCTCTTTGAGGTACCGCTGACCCTTCTCGTCTATTCCGATTGCACATGGGTCCGGATTCCATAGTATCCTCAGATGGCGGCCTGTGCCGTTGTAAGTCCGGTAACCATAAATAGTCAATTTTTTCATGATGACTTCCTCCTTATCAAGGTATTGTGTTTTGGGCTTCAAATTGCCCTACAGTTATTTTACGATATGGAGGGTACTAAATCACGGACAAAAAACGGGCAACATAGAGAGCAATGGAAAACTTTTATCCTTGATTTTCATCAATGTTTTTGGTAAAATAAAATTTTCAAAGAAGGAATTTGAAAATGATAAATCTATTTGATAACCTTAATTTTACTGGCAATAAAAATTTTACTTTGTCCTCTTTTCAAGGAAAAGGAAATGAAGCACCAGTAAAAGAGCTTAATAAAATTTTATCGCTGTTAGATTTTCCAGAAGAGAAAGCAGATAGTATTAAATTTCCAGATAACATTGTTAATTCCGATAATTGTTTCCATTTTTTTATAGAATCGCTAGAAAAATGGACGTTTGATCATAACCTTATTCCTGAAACCATAATGGATTTAATTGATAATCATGGCTTCAAACTATATTATTCACAATTAGAAAAACAACAGAAAGATTCTGTAAAAAATAGCACTTTGAAGGATATCATTTTAGAAACGAAGGAATCTGTTCAATGGTATGAAAATCTAATCAAAGAATTGTTTTTCTTGCTTTTTCAATATATAGTGTATCAAGAATCACTTTATACGAGTAGGAGAATAAGTCGAGATGGCGCATTTGAAGCTTGGCAACTTAATGAATTGGAGGAAGAGGATACAAAATATCAAATAAAATTAGCTAAATCTGCTAAGTGCTCCCCTTTACCTTTTTTTATCCCTTTTTCCACGAATAAGAAGCAAACAGACAGTTATTTTGACACTCCTTTAGACGTAGGAGTGTTAGTAGCTATCTTTCATTCTAAGGATTCTGCGAAAAATCTCTATTTCGCTATAGCTCATAATCAACTACATAGAGATGGGAATTTTAGTGATCCTAGCGATTATTTTACCGGAATACAGAGACCAAAATTTTCAAGGACTAAAAAGTCTAAAAAAACTGAAGCTGCTGAAGCATCAAATCTAAAGGAATATCTAATTACTGATTTTAAAAATTTCCCTTTAAAAGAAAATAATCGGCAAGTCCAGGATAAAACCGATGATAATGTAAATAATGACTCATGTATTCTTACCGCAAAGAAACTAGCAGATAAATTTAATTCATTAAAAAAAGATAAAAAAGATAAAATTTATACACCAGAAATGCTACTCCAATTTTCTTATTTTATCCGTGAAAGATTCTTTCATTTAGCCTTTACGGATAGAATCCAAAAGATTGAACAAGGTGAAAAAACAAACCAAAAGATTGAACAAGGTGAAAAAACAAACCAAAAGATTGAACAAGGTGAAAAAATAAACCAAAAGATTGAACAAGGTGAAAAAATAAACCAAAAGATTGAACAAGGTGAAAAATTATATGATGAAGTTGTAGAAGAATTATTGTGCTCTCCTTTTTTAATCTTTCGGATTAAACTTCTGACATTACATGCATTTTATAGAAAAAAGATTTTTTCTGCTAAAAAGAATGTTGTTGATTTCAGCGAAATACTTGAAACTCAAAAAGAAAGGGATAAGGAAATGGAGCAAATGATAGATTTTCTATATAAACTTCATTTCATTACATTACCGGCATTTCTTTTAAAGGGGCAATGTCTGTATGAGCAATTAAAGGAAATACCTGCTTTTTCCCAAAATAAGTTTTTCGAAAAGGCAAGCCTTTGGATGAAGGACTTAAATTATGAAGCAACTCTTAAGGATTCGAAAGTATCGAATGATACATCCCATTATATAAGCTGCTTTTTTGATAGAATGCAAAGAAAAGTAGAAGTGAGCGAGCAGGGGATGACAATAGAGCAAGAGAAATATTTTAAGAACTTAAAAAAAATAAAGAGCCAGTGCTCAAAGGCATATATCATTATGAACTTTATGGAGCCTAGGATATACTAACTTTATAGAAAGAAGAAAGATTTAATGGCAGTTGAGGTTTCACTGTTAGATGTGTTGTTCAGTGTTAACTTTCTTACTGTTAATTGGATCTTTGCCTTTAGGCAGCTCACTGGGTATTTCTAGAGACTGATGCTCTTTCGATAGAGAAGGATATTCAAATCGTCAGGAAACTGGGATTACCCTCCGACAGGCGAGGGACGGGCTTACCGGGCGACACGGCTGCGCCGGTCTGGGTACGCCCCTACGGAATACCGCGATGGATTGGCTGGTTTGTGTCGTAGGGGTCGATCGTTTTGATCGACCCGCGGGGGCCCTCCGGGCGACCTGGGTTCGGACGCCCCTGATGGGTCGTCCCTACGGATTGAGTGCGAACTATCGACGTTTGGAGCGGAAGTATGGTGCTTTTCGAACAAAGCAGGCCTGCGGCGACAAGCAGGTTTCTTCTTCGTTTCGAAACGCTGGCAAATGCCGTCAGGCATTTGGCAACCTTTTGCCCGTCAGGGCAATGCCAGACCGCGAGGGCGGGCGGGTCACCTACCCGCCCCTACATTGGCTGGCGATGGCCGGACATTCGATTCACGTCGTACAAGCTGACATCTGACATCTTTGAGCGAGCGGTCTGACATCTTTGCAATCTTTGCTTTGCAGCCTGGATATGGTATAATACAGAAAAAGGTGTTGTCCGGCAACGGTCAGCCCCAAATGTTTTTAGGTTAGATTAACCGCGAACCTTGGGA
>Ga0256406_1005284_pt1 | contig 13916 bp, 7 predicted proteins | sample RumenRJG_03DNA_FD_185986 | JGI IMG/M metagenome (GOLD analysis project Ga0256406, IMG submission 185986) | Bovine rumen microbial communities from Lethbridge, Alberta, Canada - RJG_03 | ecosystem: Host-associated > Mammals > Digestive system > Stomach > Rumen | place: Canada: Alberta | collected...
TGCAAAACAAGGTATGTTTCCTCAGTTCCTGTGGAAATAGAGATATGATAATCCTATTTTCTGTCATGGTAATCCAATCAGGCGGCTGATATCCTTCTGTATATCGATGGATAACGATGCCATAGAATGGAGGAATTGTAATGGCTTACGATATGGACAGAGAAGTACAGGAAGCGATCGATGCCGGAGAACAGGCACTGCGGAGTCTGAAAACCGCGAGGGAAAAATTAAACAGTGCCGGAAACTGGGGGCTTCTGGATATCTTTGGGGGTGATACGATTTCCGGACTGATGAAGCATAAAAAGATCGGTGACGCGGAGCGGTATATCGATGACGCAAAGCGGGATCTGCGATCGTTCAGCAGAGAACTTGGCGATGTTCGGGGAATAGAGAACCTGAACATTAACGTGGGGGATTTCCTGACTTTCGCGGACTTCTTCTTTGACGGAATTCTGGCGGATGTGATGGTTCAGTCAAAGATCAACAATGCGAAGAAACAGGTGGATGAGGCCATCCGCAGAGTCGAAGGAGTACTTGTAAAACTGCGCAGCCTGTAATGGAAAAAGCTACAGTTATTCTGGCTTTGCAGATTTCGAAGAGCAATGACATATTTTCGCATCTCGTACGAATATAGCAGAAATCCGGGGATCACAAGATCTCCGGATTTCTTTCGTCTCGACTTTCTTTACCAACGGTTTTTGCCGGATATTCGATGCTATGATGGTTTAAGCGATTGAGCAGAGAAAGGAGCGGTACATGAAACCGGTGAAGGAATCTTCGGAACTTGCGGAGGAATTGAAGCAGTGCCAGAAAGTGCTGACGGCGATCGGCGATGAGACCAGGCAGGAGATCATTATCCGGATGATTGCCTGTGCTGATGACTGCAGCGGCCTGCGCGTGCCGGAGATCACTGCAATGACCAACCTTTCACGCCCCGCAGTCTCACATCACCTGCGGATCCTGAAGAATGCAGGAAGTCTGGCGGTTCGAAAGCAGGGGACGCGGAATTATTACTACTTTGAGTCCGGCGAGGCCATCGAAAAGCTCATCCAGACGCTTCAGCATGCAGACCGCATCATACAGACGCTCCCGGACAGAAGCGGTGAGCAGTGGATGGAGCAAAACAAATCAAGTATGGAATTGGGAGGAAAGTAAAATGGACAGGAAGAAGGCAGTAGCAGCAGTGGCTGCAGGCGCGGCAATCGCAGGAGCAGCTGCAGTCAGCAGAAAGATGAAGCAGGAAGAATATCAGGAGGGCGAAACTGTACTAATCACAGGTGCTTCCGGAGGCATCGGGTATGCCCTTGCGGAAGAGTTCGCCAGCCATAAGTTCAATCTGGTCCTGACAGCGAGAAATGAAGAGAAGCTGAACCATATCCGGGAAGATTTTGAGACCCGGTATGGTGTATCAGTGACGGTTGTGCCGACTGACCTGTCTGTTCCGGGGAATGCACAGAAACTCTATCACGCGGTGAAGGAGAAAGGAATCAGGGTCGACCAGCTGGTGAACAACGCCGGTGCAGGAAAAGCCGGCCGGGTGGTGGATGCAGATCCTGAGGTTATGGAAGGACTGATCAACCTGAATGTGACAAGTGTGACCATGCTCTGCCGTCTGTTCGGAGCGGATATGGCAGAGCGGGGACATGGACGCATTATGAACGTGTCTTCACTCGGTGGCTTTATTCCAGATCCGTACTTCAACGTGTATGGGCCGACAAAGGCGTATGAACTCTTCCTGACAGAGGCAATGAGCGGTGAACTCCAGAAGTCCGGGGTCACTGTATCGGCGCTCTGCCCGGGGCCGACAAAAACAAATTGGGCAAACAACGCCGGAAAAGCGGACAGCAGCACTGCACTGACTCCGGAGACCGTTGCGAAATATGGCTATGAAGGAATGCAGGAAGGCAGGCTTGTCATTTACCCGGGAAGCCGGTTCAGGGCAGAGAAGATCCTGCTGGGACTGTTCCCGGCAAAGGTTCAGACAGCGTTCATTGCGAAGTGGCAGAAGAAACTGATTGAAGAGGTGTAAGAGGACTGACAGAGTATGATCTACTATTTTTCGGGAACCGGGAACAGCCAGTGGATTGCGGAGCGGATCGCTGCCGGGCTGGGAGAGGAAACAACGAATCTTCAGTATCTGACGGATGAAAAGACCGCATTGGAGACGACGGTCAGCGCTCCCGTCATCGGTTTTGTGATGCCGACGTATATGGGCGATATCCCATGGCTTGTGAAGAGAATCCTCCTGCATTTTCATATGGATCCTTCGAGCTACATTTTTCTGGTGATGGATTCCAACAACGGAGAAAGCGGCAATGCCTTCCGTTCATTTGCACAGGCAATCCATCATGCAGGTGCGGAAATGAAAGCCGGCTTCAATGTGCAGATGCCCGGCAACTGCCTGAAGAGTTCAGAAGAAGAGAACAGAAAGCGGCTGGCGAAGGCACCTCAGACGGTCGACGAGATCCTCAGGCAGCTGAAAGACAGGACAGTCAACTACCATCATGACGGAAGCGATGCGCCGGACGGCTTTGTAGAGAATTCGTATTTTTACGGAAAGCATTCCCTTAAGCGCCTGACGCTGATGACGAATTTTGTCGTAACGGATGAATGCAATGGCTGCGGTCTGTGCGCGAAGATGTGCCCGGTGGGAAATATCCGAATCATACATGAGAAGGCTGTTCATGGCGGCAATTGCGCCGCCTGCTACCGCTGTCTGCACTGGTGTCCGAAGAATGCGACGCTGCTGAATGTTCCGACGCTGAAGCACAGAAAACAGTACCATCATCCGGAGATTACGGCAAAGGATATTCTGAATGCCGGCGCAGAGAAGTCATCGCAGGAGGAAAATTAAACCATGGCGCAGATTCATGTGATCCAGACTGGAAGCACGCTTGTGTCACCCGCTGTACCGGACAGAAGTACGAGAAGAAGCGAGATCGCATATACCGGCCTGTTTCAGAACAGAAAAAGCCGCATCAGTGTTCCGGTCAAGGCATTCCTGGTGGAGGCGGCAGGTCACAGAGTTCTGGTCGATACCGGATGGAGCGAAGAGTGTGTTTCTCATCCGCTCCGGCACATGGGGTTCAGCCTGTGGTTCGCAAGTCAGCCTATGATAAAGGACGGGGAAGCTGCCTCTCAGCAGCTTTCGAAGGTGGGAATTCCTCTTTCGGAGATTGACGCAATCCTGATCACGCATCTTGACTGTGACCATGCAAGCGGACTGATTCCGCTTCGAGATGTGAAAAAGATCTATGTCTCCGGGCAGGAACTTGCGCCGGAGAATCTGAAGAATGTCCGCTACAACTCGAACTTCTGGAAAGGGATTGAGTTTACAGAATATCCGATGCAAGAAGATCCGAATGCTCCCTTCGGACAGTCTGCAGACCTGTTCGGGGACGGCAGTGTGATCGTGTACCTTACGCCATCTCACTCCGCCGGATCTGTAGCTATTAAGGTCACGGAAAAAGGAAGATTTGTCCTGTTCGTCGGTGATAATGGATACAACCGACATTCCTGGGAAGACATTGCGCTGCCGGGTCCCATCTACGATAAGACAAACATGAAGAAAGCGCTGGAGTGGGTCAGAGACATGAGCCGGAAACCGGAATGCTGCGGAATCTATGCAGCTCATGATCCGGAAGTGAAGCCGGGGTCATATGAATTTTAATCTGAAGGCTGCGGAAGGGCTGGATTTGCATGAAAGAAGGTTAGACAGGACTGACAGAGGACTTAGAGCGGACTAACAGCGGACCGGCACAGTACTAAAACAGTACTGATACAGGACTAAGACAGGACCCTCAACGGACTATTTTTGTGATAGCCTTTATGATGTCAGAAATGGGAAAGAGGAAGACAGACAGGGATCGCGAAAGCGGTCCTTTTCTTTTGCCCGCACGCTGAACCGGAAGTCATAAATCTCGGGTGAAATCACCTTCGTGTTAATGGATGACTATTCCGGTCCGGCGCTGCGGGCATCTCTGTCTGCGGAAAAGGAGGAAAGATGAAGAGGGTGAGAATCATCGAATGGGATGAATATTAGCGGAATGATGCATATCGTATTGCAGAAGAGACATGGCAAGGATGCCGTGTCTTTTTCTTTACTCATTTTCAAGAGGAGGAAGACATGTCAATTGGTAAAAGATTCACATCAATCATGCTGTCGGCGGCAATGATTGCCGGAAATTTGATTTCACCAATGATCGCGTATGCGGGTGAGACAGCTTTGGGCGATATCGGTCAGATCCAGTCAGAGTCAGCTGCACCGGAAACAGAAGAGAAAGATTATAAGCTGATCCTTACAGCAGGTGACGGATATAGCTTCACCTACGATCAGAATCATTTTTCGGAAGAGGACAGGGACAAGAAGAATGTGACCCTTCTCTATAAGGCTGGAGATGAGGTGGATCTGGATCTTTTTGCAAAGGACGGATATCAGCTGGACAAGGTTTCATTTACAGATAAGGAGAAGATCAACCCGCAGACAGACCAGCTGAACGTGACCTACCAGGAGATTCCGTACACTTGGAAGGACGAAGACACTCTGATTCTTACAATGCCGGGCAAAGATATCTGGATGCAGACGGAATGCCATCAGCTGCAGAGTGAGGCAGTGGTCGGATCGGAGACTTCTCAGACAACTCCGGATGCTACAGCTCCTGCTCCAGATGTAGAACAGGGAAAAGAGTCTCCCGGAACATCTTTGGACACCTCTTCGGAGTTGTCAGCTATGGAGCAGGACTGCCAGACGCTGGAGGAGAACGCAGTAGGGGGAGAAACATCGACTCCACAGGATGCAAATACGGTTTCATCGATTGAAGCAGACGGTTATCCCGCAGATGGATCTCTGATGATGCTTTCGGAGATGGAGATCGGCATTGATGTGACAGCTATTGATCTAAAAGATAAGTTTGAGGATGTAACTTATCCGCAGGATACCTGCAAGAGTTCGTTAATCAGTGATGAAGTAAAGTACGGGACTCCGGGACTTTACTCCGCAGTATACCGTGTCGATGAATCGACAACGGGGAAGAAATGGTATGTGGTTCAGCCTGTCCGTGTTTTAGAGACGAGAAATTCCGAGAAGCAGACAGAATCTTCCGGTGAGCAGGAATCAGGGGAAGAGAAGCAGAACGAGGAAGCTGATTCGGACGATGATGTCGATCCAGACCCTGCGGCACTTTCTGAAACAGAGCAGGATACTCTGACCGAGACGGAGTCCGAGCTTGTTGCCGAAGCAGGAATGGCTGCGGAGAGTGAGATTTCTGCAGAGACTGAAACGGAAGCGAATACTGAGGCAGAAACGGAATCCGACACGGAAGCTGAGGAATACCCGCTGGTTGTTCCGGACAGTTCCAGTTATTCCATTTCGGTAGAAGGAGACAAGACCGAGTACAAGCCTGGCGAAGAAGTTGTCGCTACGGTCGTTCCGCAGGGAGATCTTGCAATCAGTACCGCCAGTGCGATGGCGGTGGATGCTGATGCGGATGCTTCGGAGCAGGAGATCCTTTCTGAGGAGAATATGAGCGGAGATGGTCAGGGTGTCTACCTTGACTATGATGACAGCACATCGACAGAAGAAGCTCCGGATGGTTCCGGCGAAGAACTTGCCGGCGTGCCTGTCACGGTCTCCTTTGCGATGCCGAAGGCACCGGTCGTCCTTCGTGCCGCAGCCGCAAAGAAGACGACCGTACGGTACAGGGGATACATTTCCGCAAATGCGCAGGGGCCTCATGATCTTTTCCAGGGGGCCAATATCACTCTTACCAATGGGAAAGGTGCCTGGAGAGGTAGAACGATCCATGCAAGCAGATGTACTTCCGGCCACGCCTACATGAATCCGCAGGTCGGTCAGTATGGAACGGCTGTCATCACCTATTCTGTAGAGCTTACTTCCGCAGGGAAAGCAAAGTACAGCTACTCCTTCAACTGGCATAACGACAACGCGGCATCCTGGCAGAACCTTGCAGGAGGCGGTTCCTTCACCAGGAAAGTACCCAGCAAGGGAGTTTATTTCCTGAAGGTCGACAGCTCTACCGGTGTGTGGATGGAAGGAATGTCCGGCGTTGCGTACAGAGTTTATTCCAAGAAGGCTTCTGCGCAGGCAGCGAATGAGATCTATGCGGCTGGGGGACCGACTACCAAAAAGCAGAAGGCGGCCGTAAAAGATGATCTTGTCGAGCGTGTTGTACTGACGAAAGCGAGTCAGAAACTCAAGGAAGATTATGCGGATAAGACATCCTATTACGTAATTGAAGAGCTTCCGCCTGCTGGATGGCTCAGGGATAATACCATCACCAAGTTCACCTTCAGCATTGAGGATACGGAGGAGGTCGAGCTTGTCGATCATCCGAGCGGATTCCCGGCATACCTTACACTGAAGAAGTCGATCGTGCTGGATGGGCAGAAATATTACACGAACATCAGTGAGCATATCCGCATCGATGGAGCGCTTTTCAACGTGTATCGTGATCCGGGCTGTACTCAGATAGCGACGAATGAATCCGGTGTACCGGCTCAGCTGATCACCGATGCGAATGGCAATGCCAATCTAGCGGAAGTATTCCTGTCCGGTCCGGCGACTGTTTATGTAAAAGAGGTCGCTTCTCCGACAGGAACGGAGATCAATCCGAACGTATTTCCGGTTGCGCTCACCCAGGCAAATACTGCGGCAGCGCCGGCTGCGCTTGGCCAGGATGTGGAGGACCAGATCATCCCGGTCCCGGTAAAGATTAAGAAGAGTTCCGCGAATACAGTGGTCACGAAAGACAACCGTATGTATAGCCTCGCGAATGCTGAATTCACTCTGACGTACACCGGAGCCGCAGGCGATCCACTGAACGGAAAGTCATATAAGCTTCACGTCGATGGGAACGGAGACAGTGAGGTGGTCAGCGTTGCCCCGGGCAGCTATCAGGTCTCTGAGACGACTGCGCCGAATGGATATAAGGCGGTCGAACCATTCAGCTGGGGCATCCTCCCGTCCACCAATGGCGTACAGGAGATCCCGGTGGCGGATGAACCGATTTACGGCACCCTGAACAGCCTGGTCGATAAGATCGTCGATCCGGTGTATCAGACCAGCCGCCCGACCGAAGGAGCAGAGCTCACGGTGAACTACTATGACAGCCCCAAGCCGGAGGAAAACGCGAAGCAGACCTGGGTGATCAAAACGACCAGGGACGCGAACGGGAAATACACAGCGGCTCTGGACAAGGCACACCTGGTTTCAGGTTCTTTGACTTATGGGGAAAATGTAGTTCCGTTTGGCTGTGTTACCGTGCAGGAGACGAAGGAGCCGGAAGGATTCGAGCTCAACAGCACCGTATGGAAAATGCAGATCCAGCAGAGCGGCAATGGTGTCATGTACAGCAGCACCTCTCACCCGGAATTTCAGAGTACTCCCGTGGACCCGGAAGATCTGAAGGAGATCCCGACTTTCGGAGATCTGAAACTCGGAAAGATCTCAGAGGAGCAGGGAAAGACTCCGGACGGCGACGCAACTTTTAAAGGGGCAGTATTCGAGGTCATCAATGCAAATGACTTTGATGTGGTCCTTCATACAACTCCGGACAAGGCAATCCACCCGGGTGAAGTGGCGGCGACCATCATGACAGGAGACGATGGGACCGGACAGACGACCGGAAACCTTCTTCAAACCGGAAAATATACCGTTCGTGAGAAGACAGCGCCGGAAGGGTACACACTTTCCGATAAGCTGCTGTCTGTTACAATCGTGAAGAAACAGCTGGCAGACTACTCAAAAACGGACCCGCACGCAAACACTCCGCAGAGAGCAGGATTCAAGTTCCGGAAGAAAGACCTCGAGCTTGCTGAGAAGCTCTGTACCCTGACAGATAAAACAGGAGCGGAGTTCCGTGCTGACAAGACCACTCCGAACGGAAATGTCATTCAGGGCGAGGCTTCCCTTGAGGGAGCGGAGTTCGACCTGATCAACCGTTCCGTTCATCCTGTCGTTGTGGACAGCAAGGTCTACCAGCCGGGCGAAAAGATCCGTTCCTTCACTACGGACGAAAATGGAGAATTCAGTTCTCCGGCGAGCAAGGATGTGAATGGCAATGATCTTCCGTCTGAGAAGTATCTTCCGTACGGAACCTATGAACTGAAGGAGACCAAAGCACCGGAAGGGTACAACCTCAGAGGAAAATTTATCTCCACAACGTTCTCTGTCCGCAAAGAGAACGAAGGGACCATGATGGACCTGAGCTCCATTTCCGCAGAGGATGATGTGATCCGTTTCGATGTAGACATCCACAAGGTCCAGGCTGAGCTGAATGAGGAAGACCCGCACGACAAACTTGAGCCCATGGAAGGCATCCGGTTTGACATTTATCTGGATGCGGACATGGATGGAGACAATCCGAAGGAAGGCGCAAAGCCATATGTCTCGATCAAGACGAATTCGGAAGGATACGCGACGACAAAGGATGCAGCATATCCTCATGGGAGGCTGCCGTACGGCCATTACACAATCATCGAAGATAAAGATACGGTTCCGAAGGGATTCGGGACGATCAGCAATCTTCACGTGAACGGCACGAAGGACGCCGGCATCATCGACGGACAGCTGATCCAGACCGGAATCTATCAGGACCAGCACGGCGAATGGATTCAGCTGGCCAAGATCGACAAGGATTCCGGAAAACTGGTTCTCAGGGCCGGTGCAAAGATCCAGGTCCTGAAGGATGACCAGAAGACGGTCGTTGAGTTCAAGGACAGTACCAACCATAAGAAAGTCTCCACTTTCGTCACCAATGAGGAAGGCATGGCCTATCTGCCTCAGAGGCTGGAGGTCGGGACTTATTACCTGGAGGAACTGGAGGCCCCTTACGGATATGTTCTGAACACGGAGCTTACCAAGTTCGAGGTCAATCAGGCCAACACCTGGGACCAGCTGATCACCTGGCAGGAGAAAGATCAGGAGGTCAAGGGCATCCTGAAGATCACCAAGACCGACGCGGAAACGAAAGAAAAGATCGCCGGAGCAAAGTTCGGTGTCTACGCAGATGAGAAGATCATTTCCGGAGACGGAACCGTTCAGGCAGAGCAGGGCGACCAGGTCGACACTGTGGTTATCGGAGCGGACGGAACCGGGCAGTCCAGAGAGCTTTATCTTGGCAAGTACCACACCGCTGAGATCGAGGCGCCGGAAGGCTACACCCTGGATCCGACGGAGCATCTGTTCGAACTCGTCTACAAAGACCAGTACACACCGATCGTTACGGTGGAGATCGAAGCCGAAAACAAGCCTACTATAGTCAAGCTGACCAAGTATGAGTGGGCGGCTGACAAAAACGGCGAGTGGACAGACGACAACCCGACCAGAACGCTGGGCGGAGTCACATTTGACATTACCCGGATCGGCGGAGCGGACGCAGACAGGACTCGCGCAGGAGACGTTTACGCAGGCGGCAGGGAAGTGACGAAGGATGATGGAACGGTCGTGGTCAAGTATGTCGAGACCGGAATCTATTCCATCACCGAGAAGGCGACACTTCCGGGATACGTCCTGGATGACACACCGTCCTACTTCACCGTTGATGAGGATGGATATGTCTTCATGTCCGATGAGAAGGGCAACCCGCTGGACGGACAGACCAAGTCCGATAAGGCGGAAACGATGCGCAGGAACCAGTACACCAGATGGGATTTCTCTAAAGTCGATATGAATGGGGAAGAGCTGAAAGGTGCGAAGATGCAGGTCCTGGATGCGGAAGGAAATGTCGCAGCGTATCAGGATGATAAGGGGAAGGAGCAGAAAGCGGAGTGGACTTCCGATGGGACTCCTCACCGCATCAGCAGGCTCCCGCTTGGAAACTATACGCTGCATGAGGAGCAGTCCATCAAAGGATACACGCTCGCGACGGACATCCCCTTCGAAGTGACCAATACGGGAGTCCTCTGCAAAGTTGTCATGACCAACAAGAAACTCATCGTGAAGAAACTGGATATCCTGGGAAATGGCGTGAAGAAAGCAGGTCTGGAGATCTACGAGGTCCATTTCCATGAGGATGGAACGAAGTACCTGAGCGAAGAGCCGGTCGAGGCATGGAAGTCGGACGGAAAACAGTATGATACCTCCAACCTGAAGGTCGGGCATACTTACCGGCTGGTCGAATCCAAGGTTCCAAAGGGATATGTCGAGGCAGAACCGATCGACTTCACCATCAGCGATGATCTGGCCGACCAGACTGTCACAATGATGGACAAGAAGGTTCTGGTCAGCAAGGTCAACACGAAGATCACCATGATCGCCGGCGCAAAGCTGGAGGTCAGGGACAGCGAAGGTCAGGTCGTGGATGCCTGGACTTCCGACGGGACCGCTTATCCGGTATCCGGGCTGAAGGCCGGACAGACCTACACTCTGGTCGAGACCGAGGCACCGGAAGGCTATGTCCTTGCAGACCCGATCCAGTTCACGGTCACGAAGAACTGGTTTGCCGACGACTCCTTTGAATTGACCAACACGCAGGTCTTCATGACCAAGACCGATGTGACTGGGGAGAAGGAAGTACCGGGAGCAACACTGACCGTTACCGACAAGGAGACGGGCAAGGAAGTCGACAAATGGGTATCCGGCGGGGAGCCGCATGCCATTTCCGGACTTCATGTCGGAGGCAGCTATACCTTGCATGAGGAGATCTCTGCCGAAGGTTATGTCCGCGCTTCCGATGTCGACTTTACAGTTGACGACGGGGTCACCGTCAAGACGGTAAAGATGGTCGATAAACAGGTCACTATGACAAAAACCGATGTGACCGGAGAGAAGGAAGTACCGGGTGCGCAGCTGACCGTCACCGATCAGGAGAATGGGAAGACAGTTGACAGCTGGACTTCCGGAAAGGAAGCTCATCCGATCTCCGGACTGGAAGTTGGAAAGACCTATACACTGACCGAAGTGACCGCTCCGGAAGGCTATGCAGTCGCAGAATCCATTGAATTCACTGTTCCGGACGACGGACAGAATCAGACGCTTTCCATGAAGGATAAGCGGGTAACCATAGACAAACTCGACGTACTGGGCAATCCGGTCGCCGGAGCCAAACTGGCAGTCTACGAACTGACAGAGGATACAAAGCAGGCTGAGGAAGGCCAGGGCGAGACAGAGCAGACAGAGGAAACTCCTGCTCAGACAGAAGAAAACCAGACTGAAGAAAATCAGTCGGCCACCGAAACTGAAGCCGAGGCTGTGGTAAATTCAACCGAGGATACTGCAGATAAGGCCGATACATTTGTGGAAGGCACTGATGTTCCGGAAGAGAGCAGCACTGCCGGTGAAACAACTGCCACAGATACAGATTCAGCAGAGACTAAACTGGGCCTTGGAAAACTGATTGATTCCTGGACTTCTGATGGCAAGGCTCACGCGGTAAGCGGTCTGATCGTCGGACATACCTACCGTCTGGTTGAGGAGAGTGCTCCGGAAGGATTTGCGATTGCTCAGCCGAGAGACTTCACGGTCACGAAGGAGGACGCTGATCAGAAGATTGCTCTGATCGATCGCCAGATCCTGATCAGCAAGGTGAATACCGAGATCACCATGATCGCAGGTGCCCATTTGCAGGTTGTGGATCAGAACGGAAAGATCGTCGACAACTGGGTGTCCGATGGAACTGCTCATGCAGTCAGCGGCCTTGTTGTCGGTCAGACCTACACGCTGATCGAAACGGAAGCACCGGAAGGATACGTTCTTGCTTCTTCGATTGAGTTCACGGTATCTGATCAGGCGGATGCAAACGACCAGCTGAACCTTGTCAACAAGCAGGTGAAGATTACGAAGACGGACCTGACCGGAGAGAAGGAGGTTGAAGGTGCGCATCTTTCTGTTGTTGAGAAAGACACCGGAAAGACGGCTGATACCTGGACTTCTGAGAAGGAGCCGCATCCGGTATCCGGACTGGAAGTCGGAAAGACTTATATCCTGACCGAGACCAGACCGGCTGACGGATATGTGACGGCTGAGAGCATCGAGTTCACGGTTGAGGATGACTTCAAGAGCGAGCTTCACCAGATGAAGGATGACGTCACGAAGCTGAAGATCTCCAAGGAGGACATCACCAACAGTAAGGAACTTCCGGGAGCGCAGCTGGTCATCAAGGATTCGGAGGGCAATGAGGTGGAGAAATGGACTTCAGGAGAAAAGCCCCACTACATCGAGATGCTTCCGATTGGGACCTACACCCTGACGGAGACCGCGCCTCCGGCTCTCTACATGAAGGCTGAGGATGTGCAGTTCGAGGTGAAGGATACCGGAGAGATTCAGACGGTTACCATGCTCGACAAGCCGACAACGGTCGTCATTCATAAGAAGGACATCGTGGACGGCGAGAACGGAGAAGAACTTCCGGGGGCAAAACTGGAAGTTCGTGATTCTACCGGAAAGGTTATTGATTCCTGGACATCCGGAACGACGCCTCATGAGATCGCATACCTGACTCCGGGTACCTATACTCTCACCGAGGTAACGGCTCCGTCCGGATACGATGTGGCTGAGAATGTTTCCTTCTCAGTCGCTGATAACGGAGAAGTTCAGCATGTGACCATGTATGACGCTCCGAAAGAAGAGAAGATCGACCTGACCGGAAAGAAGAAGACCACGACTCAATCGACTCCTTCCGGAGGCGGATCTTATCCGTCCGGTGGGTCAACTCCAACCGCTCCGGTCAAGACCGGTGATAACTCACCGATTCTGCCGTATGTGGGAATCCTCGGAGCAGCGGCAGCTGGAATCGTCCTTCTTCTCATCTTGAAAAAGAAGAAGGGGAACGATTCGGAAGAGTGATCTTCCCGAACCCGGCAGCCTGATGCAACAAGTAACTGAAGACAACATACAGATAATAGCAAACGCTTCGGGGAACAATTCTCCGGAGCGTTTGCTCTATTCATAAAACAGGTGAGATGTGTGCACCTACAGATAAGACTTGTGAGTCACACATCCACTTTGAGAGAGGAGAGCCTACATGAATCTGATTCAGAAGAAAGCAAACATGAAATTCAACTGGGAATCTATGGTGACAGCGCTTGCCACCATGGCGCTGCTCATGATGACTCCTATGAATGCATTTGCTGCGGCGCAGGTACAGGGTAAGATCAATAATCTTTATTCCATCGTCACGACGATCATTACGGCAGCCGGCGCAATTGTCCTGGCCTGGGGAGTGTTCGAATTCGCATCTGCCTACCAGTCCAGGGACACAGCCCAGCAGACCGACTCGCTGAAGAAGGTCGTTGCCGGAATTTTGATGTGCCTGGCCCCGACGATCATCAATCTGCTGAAGTGACAGCATATGTCGATACAGTTATGATGCTTGTCTGCTATACTTGAGAAAAGAATTACGGAAGGCAGGAGGATGAAAGCAGATGACGGAAAATATTGAAGTCTTTACCCAGAGCAGCATTCGGATTACAGAAGAAGACCGCCGGATCTATATTGATCCGTTCCAGATGAGGGAGGCACCGAAGGATGCCGACTTTATTCTCATTACGCATGACCATTATGATCATTTTTCACCGGAGGATATTGAGAAGGTCAGCAATGAGAAATCTGTTCTGGTTGTACCGGCGAAGATGCTGCCGCAGGTTGAGAAGGTATCATCGACCGTTGGGGAGATCCATTCTGTGATGCCCGATGAACACTACGGCATAAGCGGTCTGAAATTTGATACGGTCGCTGCTTACAACAACCTGAAGCCATTTCATCCGAAGAGTGCCGGCTGGGTCGGCTACATTCTGCAGATTGACGGTCAGCGGATCTACATCGCCGGCGATACCGACATGAACAGGGACAACCGCGATGTGAAATGTGACATCGCACTCGTTCCAATCGGCGGGACTTATACGATGGATGCAAAGAAGGCCGCAGAGTTCATCAATACGATCTGTCCGTCTGTCGCAAT
>Ga0256406_1005285_pt1 | contig 13916 bp, 14 predicted proteins | sample RumenRJG_03DNA_FD_185986 | JGI IMG/M metagenome (GOLD analysis project Ga0256406, IMG submission 185986) | Bovine rumen microbial communities from Lethbridge, Alberta, Canada - RJG_03 | ecosystem: Host-associated > Mammals > Digestive system > Stomach > Rumen | place: Canada: Alberta | collected...
ATTTTTATTTAGTCATATGTTTATTGACATGATCGCAGATCGCCTGGAAGGACTCATCACTGAGATCATGTTCAATCCGGCAGGCATCCTCACGGGCTGTTTCCGGATTGACGCCCAGACCAGTCAGAAACTCGGTCAGCTTCTTATGTCTTGTGTAGGTCGCATCTGCGATTTTCATGCCTGAATCTGTCAGCACAATCATACCGGCATGGTCATTGGTGATATAGCCTGCTTCCTTCAGACGTTTCGTTGTATAGGTGACAGAAGGTTTGGTAATGCCCAGCTGATCCGCAATATCAACTGATCTGACATAGCCCTGTCTCTCTTTGATCATGAGAATGGCTTCCAGATAGTCTTCTGCGGTCTTGCCGACACCTTCTTTTTCATCTCTGCGCATATTTGCCATAAAAGCCTCCATTTCGAACACAGGTTCAATAATAACTGTTTTCTTTAACATAAGTTAGCTCAGTTAAATGAAAATAGCAAATAAAGTGCACCGGTTTGACGAAAAAAAGAAAGAGCCGGATGTTCGACTCTTTCTTCCTGCGTGGAGCTAAAGGGATTCGAACCCTCGACCCCCTGATTGCGAACCAGGTGCTCTCCCAGCTGAGCTATAACCCCATATGCATGGAATATAGTAACACATTTCCAGAAAGAGAAAAAGTAAAATAATAAAGAGAGGAGAATCAGAAATGACGGTATTAGAGAAAAGACTGTCTAAGGAACGGCTGCTGATGACGCTGAATAAAGAGGATGTCAGAAATCTGTCTGTACAGGTGCCGGCAGGAATGGTTCCGGTAGGCAGAAAAGAAAGAATCAGGTATCGGGATGCGTGGTGTGAGCTGCTTGTCAGACTGGGCTTTGAAGCGGATCTGAAACATGCTTATGGCAGGTTTGATGGGATGGTGGAGAAGGATGAGAAGTTCTTTCTGGATCATCTGTATCTTTTAAGGGAGAGTGATGGCAGGCTGGCCAGTGCCTGCGGGCTGTGGTATGGAAATGATTTCAGAGAGGATCGGCTGCGGCTGCATTATGTATTAACCAGCCCCCAAAGCCAGAAAAAAGGAGCTGCCCATTATGTGGTATCACAGGCAGTCCTGGCATACTTTCATATGTATGATGCGCCTTTGTATCTATCCACGCAGGCACAGAGCTGGCCTGCCATCAGGCTGTATTGTTCGATTGGTTTCAGACCGTATATCGGTGACTGCCTGAAGTTTGATCGTGATACGGCGGAAAGAAGATGGCTGGAATGTGTACAGAGTGTTACTGACTTAACCGGATCAGACCAGTTCAAATGAGATGGAGGCATTGCCATGGTCATAGTCCAGATGCATCATCGCTCCGTTGATCATGACCATGGCCGGGATGGTATGGCCGATGTCTGCCTGGGTGATGACCGGAATATGCGGCAGTGCCATGCGTACCGCATCTTCATAATCCATGCCTGTTTCTGAGCTTTCAAACAGCACGCGGCCGACAATGACAGCTTCCGTATGGTCAAACCAGCCGGCATAGCTGAACTGTTTCAAAGTACGGTAGAAATTTTCGGCGGAGAGGGCAAAGTTGTCAAAGTAGAAAATCTGACGGTCATCTGCGTAGCGTTCCACAAAGTCACGGGTGGCGTCAAAACGGGTACCGATCAGATCTTTCAATCCATCAATACAGCCGCCGATGCACCGGCCGGATACGTGTATTTCATCCTGCGTTGCCTGCCAGATGTCTTCACTGTCATAGGCCGGGGTATCAACCATGAATTTGGCTTTGGACATATAGGCTGGAAAGTTATGTTCACTCAGATCTGAACCATTGAGAAAGTGCAGGGCACTGGCTATGTAGTCCCAATCTCTGCCAAGATCAAAGGAACCGGCATTCATGCCATAGAAGCTGGCCACATCGTACTTTACGGTATAGGGATACAACAGACCCGTCGGATCAGAAGCCCCCATCATCCACTTGGGATGTTTCCGGGCAGCTTCAAAGTCAAAGTAAGGGATCATTTCATTCAGAAAGTCTCCGCCTGCTGCTGCCATGACCATATCAATGGAATCATCGGTAAAAAGTGATGTCATTTCTCTGCCGCGGGTTTCAGCATCGGCTGAGCGCGCATCAGCTGTGCGCACGGATGATGTCTCCCGGATGCGATAGCCTTCTTCTTCAAGGACGGATAAGGACTGTTCGAAGTCCGGTATTTTATCGCCGACACCGGCACTTGGTGCAGCGATGCCGATGGTGCTGCCGGGGTGTATGAATTCAGGATAGATCATTTTGCATTCCTTTCTTTTTCTTCTATGGTAACAGGATTTTCTGCATGATGAAGCGGATATTCTGTTATAGTGATTGGTAGTATGAGTGAAAAAGTTCTAATTACAGGAGGCTCAGAGGGAATCGGCTATGGCTTTGCAAGATGCTTTGCTCAAAGGAAGGCTGAGCTGTATCTCTGTGCCAGAAATATTACGAAGCTGCAGCAGGCGGCTGATGCCCTGCGGCAGGAATACGGCTGTCATGTGGAGATCATTCCGGGTGATCTGAGTGATCAGAACTGTGTATATGCTCTGTATCATGCGTTTGATGGGAATACGCCGGATGTAGTGGTGAACAATGCCGGTATGGGCTATACCGGAAAAGCGCTGGACAGTGATATGAAAATGGATGAAAACATGATTGAGCTCAATGTCAAGACAGTGATGAATCTGACCAAGTTCTTTGCCCGGGATATGGTTCAGAAAGGAAAGGGACTGATCATTAATGTCGCTTCTACCGGCGCCTTCCAGCCAGGACCCTATATTGCGGAGTATTATGCCAGCAAGGCATTTGTGCTTTCATACAGTGAAGCGCTGAATGAGGAGCTCAAAGGTACCGGGGTTCATATCTGTACGGTATGTCCCGGACCAGTCAATACCGGCTTCTATCAGAAAAGCGGCGGGAAGATGCCGCCGCTGCATATGGAACCGATGGATGTGGCACGCTATACACTGAAACATGTACAGGAAGCTGTGGTGGTGCCGGGAATTTCCAATAAAATTGCTAGAATACTTCCTTCAGGTATGAAAATGCGGACTGTAGGAAAGATGAAACAGGCCTCACAACATACTGATCCCCAAGACTGAGCAGGCGGTTGAGACGATCTTCCGCCTTTTTTATGGTGTAGTGCATTTCTGCTGTATAGAGGATCATATTGTCAGAACAGATGGTGATGGCATAGGACTTTGTCTGGTCTTCATTTGTAACCCTGACGGTGGATGGCAGATCAGTTTTAACCGTGATCTTGCCGGACTTCGGTACATCGATGGAAAGAGAGGATTCAGCGGTTACGGTATCTGTTCTTTCACCGGCAATCTTCTTTGCCGTGATGGTACCCATCCCTTCTCCTGCCTGGATGATATCCTTGCGGATATAGGTGGAATTGATGAAATTGGCGATTTTGGCTGTATCTCTGATATGTTCCGGATCCAGGATACCGCTGTCCGCATGAGCTGTTACGATGATTACATTCATATCACCAAGCTTTTCATAAGAGGCCAGGGTGTGTCCGGCTTCATCCGTATAGCCGGATTTACAGCCCTGCAGGCCGATGATGGTATCTTCCGGATAGTTCTGGATGTGCTGGCGTACGCCATTCATCAGGGCATTGCCAAGAGAATCTGTATAGGAAATGGCTGAAATAATGGATTTGAAAGTAGGATTCTTCAATCCTGTTTCCAGCAATAAAGCCAGGTCCCGGCAGGTGGTGTAGTGATTGTCATCATGCAGACCGGTAGGATTCATGAAGTGGGAGTCTTTCATCCCGATAGCCTGTGCTTCTTCATTCATCATGGTTACAAATCCGTCAATACTGCCGCCGACATGAATGGCAATGGCATTGCACGCATCAGCCCCGGAAGGCATGATCGCGCCATAGAACAGATCCTGCAGGCTCAGGGTCTGTCCCGCTGTATAGCCGACCACAGAAGCATTTTCTTCCTGCAGCCCTGCCAGCATATCCTCCGTGATGGTTACCTGATCACTCAGATCAGCCCCATTGTTCAGGGCTGTCAGAAGAGTCAGCATCTTGGTGGTGGAGGCGGGGTAGATCTTTTCTTCGCTTTTCTTATCCAGCAGGATCTGATCCGTATCATAGTCAAAAGCATAAGCATAGTCACTGGTTAAGGATGAGGCAACGCTGCTGGATAGAGATTTGGCCGCATTGGATATTTCATCGCTGTTTTCATCTGCGTGTACATGGATCGGCAGAATCAGCGTCAGCACTGTTACAACAGACAGTGCGCATTGTATCAGTTTTCTTTTTTTCATGTCTTAATGATAAACCAGAATGGCATTTCAAGTGAGACAAGATATGCAGAACCGGGAAAAGAAAAGAAGACTGACGGGGCAGTCTTCTTATTGGGGGTTATGGTCAATGCGGTCAGGAATGACATTTTTTCGATTTCGTCGATATCTGCATGCATGTCGCTGGGAAGGATGATGGACAGGGTGGAATCAAGCAGCCGGTATGTCAGCATCATTGTTTCCTGGTGCTGCGATAGGCATCAGTAAAAGTCTCACGGTCCGGCAGAACCGGAATGGCAATCGGATTGCCTGACCAGGGGCCGTTCACCCCGGGACATGTCAGGATGACCCCGTGGCTTTCCACATCATCATCGTGCAGGATGTCCCACACAAAACCGGGCATTTCTGCCTTTGAGAGCATGTGTATCTCATACACAGATTCCGCTGCACTGGCTAAATTTTTTCTGGCGGCGTACATATGTTTTCTCCTTTCTTTCTCCGTACCTTCACTATAGCTGTAAATAAAAGCTGTCGTAAGCTTCATCATGAATCAGATATATAGAATCTGTACAGCTGAAAAGAGTGTAAAAAAGAAACAGGTTTCCCTGTTTCTCTATGTGATTCAGTCTTCCCAATAGACTTTCTTCATGACTACCGGATAGGCCGGTCTGTCCATGAAGCCGGTCGGCGTAGAGGCAATTTCATCAACCACATCCATGCCTTCTGTGACATGGCCGAAGGCCGCATACTGGCCGTCCAGATACGGTGCATCTTCATGCATGATGAAGAACTGGGAAGAGGCACTGTCAGGATCCTGGGCTCTGGCCATGGAAATTGTGCCTCTGACATGTCTGATCGGGTTATGAATGCCGTTGGCTTCAAACTCGCCTTTGATGTTTTCATCGGAACCGCCCATGCCGGTGCCTTCCGGATCACCGCCCTGAATCATGAAACCTTTGATGATGCGGTGGAAGGTCAGTCCGTCATAGAAGCCCTTTTTGACAAGCTTCTTGAAGTTGGCTGCAGTAATCGGGGCATTTTCCTCATCCAGTTCAATCTTGATGATGCCGCCATTGTCCATTTCAATAATAACCATTGTATTCTCCTTACTTCAGATGCCAGATGTCTCTGTTATATTCTCTGATGGTACGGTCACTGGAGAAGAAACCGGCCTTGGAGATGTTGACAAGCGCCTTTCTCTTCCACCACTCTCTGTTTTCATAATCCCACAGCATGGTCTCCTTGACCGCACAATAGGATTCTAGATCAAGCAGGGTCATGAACCAGTCTTTGTTCATGAGGTTGTCACGGACATCATTGAGCAGTCTGGCATCGCCGCGCTTGAGCATTTCATCACTTGTGATGAAGTCAACGCATCTGCGGATGGATTGTGATCTGTTGTAGAAATCAATGGAATGATAGCCGTTTGTGTTATAGAGATTGATGACATCGTCAGAAGATCTGCCGAAGATGTAGATATTGTCCCTGCCGACAAGATCAGCGATCTCTACATTGGCACCATCCATTGTGCCTAATGTCAGGGCACCGTTCAGCATGAACTTCATGTTGGAAGTGCCGGAAGCTTCCTTGGAAGCCAGGGAGATCTGTTCCGAGATCTCAGCGGAAGGAATGATGATTTCTGCCTTGGAGATATTGTAGTTCTGAATCATGATGACCTTGAGGTATGGAGATACTTCCGGATCATTGTTGATGAGATCCTGCAGGCAGAGGATCATATGAATGATATCCTTGGCCATGATATAGGCAGGGGCAGCCTTGGCGCCGAAGATGACCGTGATCGGACGTACCGGCTTCTGACCGTCCTTGATCTGCAGGTACTTCCAGATGACATACAGCGCATTCATCTGCTGTCTCTTGTATTCATGCATACGCTTGACCTGAACATCAAAGACAGAGTCAGGGTTGATGTCAACGCCTTCTGTTTCTTTGATGAAGGCGGCCGCCCTGACCTTGTTGTCATGCTTGATGGCATCCATCTGATCTAACAGCGGCTGATCGTCATAATGTTCACCGAGCTTCTGCAGTTCATCCGGATTCTTATGCCAGCCGGTGCCGATGGTTTCATCAATCAGATGGGACAGGGCAGGGTTGCAGTGCATGATCCATCTGCGGAAGGTAATGCCGTTTGTCTTGTTGTTGAACCTTTCCGGATATATATCATAGAACGGCTTGAGTTCCTGATGTTTGAGGATTTCGGTATGCAGGGCAGCAACACCATTGACGGAATGAGAGAAGTGCATGTCCATGCGTGCCATATGTACGCGCTTGTCATGGTCGATGATGTTGAGGTTCTCATTGTCATGGAAGGCAGCGACAACGGCATAGTCCAGACCGCCGATGATCGGCATCAGCTGCGGAACTACCTTGTTCAGGAAGTCAACCGGCCATTTTTCCAGTGCTTCGGCCAGAATGGTATGGTTGGTATAGGCACAGGTATTGGTGACGATGTCGGCGGCTTCACGGAAGGTCAGGCCTTCTTTGATGAGCAGGCGGATGAGTTCCGGAATGACCATAGAAGGATGGGTATCGTTGATCTGGATGGCGACATGTCTGTCAAGCTCTCTCAGATCATGTCCCTTTTCTTTCTCTTCCTTGAGAATAAGCTGGGCAGCGTTGGATACCATGAAGTACTGCTGGTAGATACGCAAGAGTCTGCCGTTGTCATCGGAATCATCCGGATACAGGAATAAGGTCAGGTTATGGGCAATGTCTGTCTTATCAAAATTGATGCCGTCTTTGATGATGGAAGGGTCAATCGTATCCAGATCGAATAAATGGAGCTTGTTTACCTTACCGCCTTCACCGATGACATCCACATCATACATATGGGATGTATAGTCTCTGCCCGCCAGGGATACGGTGAAATGAACACCTGTATCATGCAGGATGGACTTGTCTGTGAGCCACGCATCCGGTGTCTCATTCTGCTTCTTATCCACAAAGGACTGCTTGAAAAGACCGAAGTGATAGTTCAGACCGACACCGTCGCCAGGCAGATCCAGCGAAGCGATGGAGTCAAGGAAGCAGGCAGCCAGTCTGCCCAGACCTCCATTGCCAAGGGATGGTTCATTTTCCACTGCTTCTACTTTTGTGATGTCTTTGCCATTGGCTTTGAGAAGATCAGCCATTTCATCATAAATGCCGAGATTGATCAGGTTCTTGCCGAGCTGGCGGCCGATCAGAAACTCTGCGCTGATATAGTAGAGCTTCTTGTCTCCTTCCGGAGCCGGAAGCTTCTGGGCCATACTGCTGACAAGATCGAGGCATGCATGATAGAGTTCTTCATCCGATGCCTCACAGATGTGTTTCTGCAGTGATGTTTCCAATGTCTGTTTCAGATCCATAGTTCCTCCTACTGTGTTTTCATACGTCTGTGCTGAAAACGTTTACGGAAATTTTCCAAAACGTATAGAAAAACAACCGTAATTAAGATACACTGATTTGTGCGCAAAGAAAAGGGAAGAGATTATATGAGAAAAGCCGGTATATTAATGCCTGTTGCCTCACTGCCTGGCAGACAGGGATGCGGAACATTCGGACCGGAAGCCTACCACTTTGTTGACCTGCTCAGGGAAAGCGGTCTGTCAATCTGGCAGATTCTGCCGCTGAACCCGCTTGGATATGGAAATTCGCCGTATCAGCCTTATTCTTCATATGCCATGGATGATCTTTACATTTCACTGGATCTGTTATATGAAGAAGGATTGATTCATAAACCAGCAAGGTTCCATGCCAAAGCCAGTCAGATTGACTATGATGCGGTCAGAAAATTCAGAGAGCCGTATTTAAAAGAAGCGTACTCTCACTTTACGCCTGATCTGAACTTCACCAGTTTCTCTTTCCAGGGATGGATGAGAAATTATGCCGTTTTCATGACATTCAAGAAGAAAAACGGCATGAAGCAGTGGACCGAGTGGCCGGATGAAATGAAGAATGAACCGCAGAATGAAAAGAGCGATCTGAAACCGTATGAGGATGATATTCTCTATGAAGTGTTTCTGCAGTATGAACTGTATCTGCAGTGGAAGAAGCTCAAGCAGTATGCCAATGACAGCGGTATTGAGATCATGGGCGACATGCCTTTCTATGTCGGTCTTGATTCAGCGGATGTCTGGTCCAACCGTTCACAGTTCTTATTAAATAAGGATGGCTATCCCCGCTTTATTGCCGGGGTGCCGCCGGATTACTTCTCTGCTACCGGCCAGAGATGGGGCAACCCGATTTATGACTGGGATGCCATGAAGAAAGACGGATTCACTTTCTGGATCAACCGTCTGTCCTACTGCGGCAAGTCCATGGACATTGTCAGGGTGGATCACTTCAGAGCGTTTGATACATACTGGAAGATTCCGGCGTCCTGTCCGACAGCCATTGAAGGTGAGTGGGTGGAAGCACCGGGCTATGAGCTGTTTGATGCCCTGTTTGCAAAGAATCCGGATCTGCGCATTGTGGCGGAAGATCTGGGGGATTTAAGGGCACAGGTGCTGGAGCTGAGAGATCATTATGCCTTCCGCGGGATGCGGGTGATTCAGTTTACCCTGGATCCGGATCATATGGATGAGAATAAGACGCATCTATTGGTATATACAGGAACCCATGACAATGAGCCGATTTACAGCTGGTACTGGGGAGAGAGCCGTCATCGTCAGCGTGAGATCAGAAGACTGCTGAAGCAGGCCGGCTATCATACGCACTCCTTCATTGAAGATGTTCTGGCCTATTCGCTGGACAGAGATGCGGATATGGTCATTATTCCGATGTTTGACTGGCTGCACTGCGGCCATGAGGCAAGACTCAATACGCCAGGCACCGTCGGCGCTCCCAACTGGATGTGGCGGATGAAGGATATGGGACCGTTTGAAAAGAATGTAAGAAAGATCAGAGCCATGCTTGTCAAGGCAGGCCGTACAGCTGATCTGGACTGACCGGATTATTCCGGTCTTATTCTTTCATGAATTGTTTACATTCGGGCCGGGGATGCTGTGGTATAATTTTGCCGTTTTAAGAGGAGATTATATGCTTGCATTTGTGAATATTCTCAAGTCTGTCATATTCGGCATTGTTCAGGGAATCACAGAATGGCTGCCGGTTTCTTCTACGGGCCATCTGATTCTGTTAGAGGCATTCATGCCGCTGAATGTTTACGGCAGTGATGCGGCTGCCAATACGGCGTTCTGGGATATGTATAAAGTCGTGATTCAGTTCGGTTCGATCATTGCCGTCATGGTGCTTTACTGGAAGAGTCTGTGGCCGTTCCAGAAGGAACTGAGTGAAAAGAAGAGAAGAAGTATCTGGAGACTCTGGATCAAGATCATTGCAGCCAGTGTTCCGGCTGCGATTGCCGGCTTTCTGCTGAATGACTGGATTGATGCCAAGATGAGCTCACCGGTAGTGGTAGCGGTGATGCTGATTGTATATGGTGTGCTGTTCATCTATCTTGAGAAAAGAGAACATGACTATACAGTGACTTCCATCCGCCATGTCAGCTATCAGAAAGCCTTCCAGGCAGGTCTGTTCCAGTGCCTGGCACTGATCCCGGGCACTTCCCGCTCCGGCAGTACCATTCTTGGTGAAACAGTCATCGGGTTTGATCGGCCAACGGCAGCACAGTTTTCGTTCTATATGGCGATTCCGGTTATGTTCGGTGCCAGTCTGCTGAAGATTGTGAAGTTCTTTGCCAAGGGTACGGCTGTATCCGGACTGGGGATCATGGTACTGCTTGTCGGTACGGTTGTTTCCTTTGCGGTATCATGGGTTGTCATCAAACAGCTGATGGCGTATATCCGCAGGCATGATTTTACGGCATTCGGCAAATACAGAATTGTCCTTGGTGCATTGGTTCTGATTCTGGCCATTGTCCATGTGATCTGAGACGGGCGTCAGACCCGTTTTTTTTATGAAAATGAACTGGCTGATCATTTCGGCTGGTTTGCGGCATTTATTCTGAGCAATGGGCTGACGCCGGCTGGCCTCTTCGACCTGTATTTCAGCCGCAGTGCTGTGATTCTGAGTGTATCTGTCGGCCTTTTTTCCTTTACGTTCTCGGTTTCCGGTATCGGTATTTCTTTGGCCATACAAGATCTGTTTGGACTGGAGAATTACGGGCATGTGTATCCGACGGTCAATTACCCCGACCCTGAAGGGTCGGGGCTTCCACCGTCTAAAAGATTTTTGTGAATCTTGCCGGTGGGGTATGCAATGCGCTGGCGGCAGCTCTTGCCGGTACGGTATATGATATATGCGGCTCTTATCAGCCGGATCTATTGGCCGGCATGGTATTTGTGCTGTTCAGTACAGTCTGTTTTGGACTGAGCAGACAGGCTGCCCGTCAGAGAAAATGAAAACGATTTTGAAAAAGACGTTGCGAAGGAATAACAGCAGTGTTATGATTTCAACGTTGTTGAAAAGGCATTAAAAAAAAACGGCATATTTCCATATCCCGTTTGATTTTAGTGCCTTTTATTATGTTTTGAAAGAAATGGAAGTGAGGAAGATGACGAAGTATATATTTGTGACAGGCGGTGTTGTATCAGGACTTGGCAAGGGTATTACAGCGGCTTCTCTGGGAAGGCTGCTGAAGCAGAGGGGATTCAAGGTGATTTCGCAGAAACTGGATCCCTATATCAATGTTGATCCCGGTACCATGTCTCCCTACCAGCATGGTGAAGTGTTCGTGACGGATGATGGTGCAGAGACTGATCTTGACCTGGGCCATTATGAGCGTTTCATTGATGAGAACCTGAACAAGTTCTCCAACCTGACAACCGGAAAGGTATACTGGAATGTCCTGCAGAAGGAAAGAAAGGGAGAGTACCTGGGAGAAACCGTTCAGATTATTCCTCATATCACCAATGAGATCAAACGTTTCATCTACTCTGTCGGTGAAAAAGCAGGGGCGGATATTGTTATTACGGAAATCGGCGGTACAGTCGGCGACATTGAATCTCAGCCGTTCATTGAAGCCATCCGTCAGATCTCCATTGAAAGACCGGAAGACTGCTGCTTCCTGCATGTGACTCTGGTGCCGTTCATCCCCGGCTCAGATGAATACAAGTCAAAGCCGACCCAGCATTCCGTGAAGGAACTGCAGGTTGCCGGCGTACGCCCCAACATCATTATTGCCAGATGTGACGGTACACTGCCGCCGGATGTACTGAAGAAGATTTCTCTTTTCTGCAACGTCAAACCGGATTGTGTCATTCAGAACACAACCGTAAAGGATCTTTACGAAGCGCCGATCATGCTGGAAAAGCAGAATCTGTCTTCCATTGTCTGCCGTGAGCTGCATCTGGATCCGGGTGAAATTGATCTGAATGAATGGAATGCCATGCTGGATAAGATCCATGCCCGTAAGAAACATGTGACAGTTGCTCTTGTCGGCAAGTATGTCAAGCTCCATGATGCCTATCTTTCTGTCATTGAATCTTTGAAACATGCCGGCTATGACTGTGCAGCCCATGTTCATATCAAGTGGGTGGAATCTGAGACGATTACCAGGGATACCGCACCGGAGATCTTCTCTGATGTACAGGGCATTATCGTGCCGGGCGGCTTTGGCGACAGAGGCATTACCGGTATGGTGGAAGCTGCCCGCTATGCCAGAGAAAACAATGTGCCGTATCTTGGACTGTGCCTGGGCATGCAGATTGCGGTGATTGAGTTTGCCCGTGATGTACTGGGCTATGCGGATGCCAACTCCAATGAGTTTGATGAACTTTCTACACATAAGGTTATTGACTTCATGCATGGTCAGTCCGATGACATGGATAAGGGCGGTACGATGCGTTTAGGTGCTTATCCATGTGTGATCAGGGATGGTACGTTAATGGCGAAGTGCTATGGCACAAAGGAAATTTCCGAGCGCCACAGACACAGATATGAGTTCAACAACCAGTATCGGGACGAGTTTGAAAAGGGCGGCATGACCATTGCCGGCACTTCCCCGGATGGCAGACTGGTAGAAGCGGTTGAAAACGATAAGTGCGATTTCTTTGTCGGAGTGCAGTATCATCCTGAGTTCAAGTCCCGTCCGAACAGACCGCATCCTCTGTTCAAAGGCTTTGTAAATGCTGTAGTCAACTATAAGGAGAAGAACAGCTGATGGAAAAGATGATTGTTCTTGATTTCGGCGGCCAGTACAAACAGCTGATTGCCCGCCGGGTCAGAGAAAACCATGTCTATTGTGAGATTCATCCCTATACCATGCCGATCGAAAAGATCAGAGAGATGAATCCCAAAGGCATCATTCTTACCGGGGGACCGGAAAGCGTATATGAGAAGGATTCTCTGACGTATGATCCGGCTCTGTTTACCCTTGGTATTCCGGTTCTTGGCATCTGCTATGGCGCCCAGCTGATGTGCCATCTGTTAGGCGGAGAAGTAAAGACAGCACCGGTATCTGAATATGGTCATACCGACTGTATTGCGGATGATACCGAAGGACTTCTAAAAGACTGGAAGAAAGAATCCACGGTATGGATGAGTCATACTGATTACATGGCCAAGGCACCGGAAGGCTTCAGGGTGACAGCCCATACGGAGAACTGTCCGATTGCGGCCATGGAGAATAGAGAAAAGAAACTGTATGCCGTACAGCTTCATCCGGAAGTAGAACATACCGAAGAAGGCGCCAAGCTGTTCCATACCTTTGTCTATGATGTCTGCGGGTGTAAAGGCGACTGGCAGATGGATTCCTTTGTGGAAACATCGGTAAAGCAGTTAAGAGAGAAGATCGGCGGCGGCAAAGTGTTATGCGCATTAAGCGGCGGCGTTGATTCATCTGTCTGTGCTGTTCTGTTATCCAAGGCCGTCGGCAAACAGCTGACATGTGTCTTTGTGGATCATGGTCTGTTAAGAAAAGATGAAGGTGATCAGGTTGAAGCGGTTTTCGGACCGGATGGTCCGTATGAATTGAATTTCATCCGCGTCAATGCCCAGGATTATTTCTATGAGAAGCTCAAAGGTGTAACGGATCCGGAGCAGAAGCGCAAGATCATCGGAGCGGAATTCATCAATGTGTTTGAAAAAGAAGCCAAGAAGATCGGCAAGGTGGATTATCTGGCCCAGGGAACCATCTATCCGGATGTTGTAGAGTCCGGTATTGGCAAAGGAGCAGTCATCAAGTCGCATCATAACGTCGGCGGTCTGCCGGATCATGTCGATTTCAAGGAAATTGTGGAACCGCTGCGGACCTTGTTCAAGGATGAAGTCAGACAGGTCGGCTTACAGCTTGGCATTCCGGAAGAGCTTGTCTACAGACAGCCTTTCCCGGGACCCGGCTTAGGCATCCGTATTGTCGGTGAAGTGACAGCGGAAAAAGTTCGTATTGTCCAGGAAGCAGATGCCATCTTCAGAGAAGAACTGAAGAAGAATGGTATTGATACCGGTAAGGGACAGTTCTTTGCGGCATTATCCAATATGAGATCTGTCGGTGTCATGGGCGACCACAGAACATATGACTATGCGGTTGTCTTAAGAGGTGTTATCACTTCTGACTTCATGACAGCTGAAGCAGCAGAAATTCCCTGGTCTGTTTTGCAGATATGCATGAACAGGATTATCAATGAGGTGAAAGGTGTCAACAGAGTCATGTATGACCTGACATCCAAGCCTCCGGGAACAATTGA
>Ga0256406_1005286_pt1 | contig 13915 bp, 15 predicted proteins | sample RumenRJG_03DNA_FD_185986 | JGI IMG/M metagenome (GOLD analysis project Ga0256406, IMG submission 185986) | Bovine rumen microbial communities from Lethbridge, Alberta, Canada - RJG_03 | ecosystem: Host-associated > Mammals > Digestive system > Stomach > Rumen | place: Canada: Alberta | collected...
CGGTCTCGGATATCCATCCTTGCTGAACGAGTATGACAAAGTTCACGTTAACGTTTGAACCGCCGTGTACCGAACGGTACGCACGGTGGTGTTGGAGGCGGGTGAAATCCCCGTCTACCAGATTATGGTGTATAAGATGGCAACAGCTCCCGACATGATCCTGCTTGCGGCAGGAAACAGCAGACGATTTGAAAGGAACAAGCTCCTTCAGAAGGTGAACGGCGCATCTCTTGCAGAACATGCCCTGAAGACGGCAAAATCTCTTCTTGCAGAGAGACTTGTCCGCTCGGTTACGGTCGTCACGCAGTACGACGAGATCCTGGCTCTTGCCGGAACTGCGGGCTTTTGTGCGGTCCAAAATCCCGTCCCGGATCTCGGGATCTCTCACTCGATCGCCCTTGGCATAGAGTCTCTTCCCGAAGACAGCTGCGGGTGCCTGATCTGTGTCTGCGATCAGCCGTACCTTCCGGCAGAGGATCTTGCATCACTGATCGCACAATGGAACAGAGGAGGCAGGCGTCTTGCAGCCTTTGTCTCCGGCGGCACGATTCAGAATCCTGCTGTTTTCGGAGCTGCATATTACGGAGAGCTCCTGGCCCTTGCCGGGGATCAGGGCGGAAAAAGGGTGCTTCTTCGCCACCGGGAAGAGCTGTTTCTCACCGCGGCGGTGCCGGGACATCTTCTGGATATCGATACCAGAGAAGACCTTGCAAGAAAGAGAGGCGCAACGCCTCTGTTACGGAAGGTTCTGGACGAAGACCTTCACCGCATTTCCTTTATCGGGGGCGGAGGTAAGACGAGTACGATCTTTGCCCTGGCAAAAGAGGCGGCAGAGCGGGGGATCCCTGTCACCGTGACGACGACCACCCACATGCTGCGGGAGGAGGGAATGGTGCTGAAGGACGGTCTCCTTGTGAAGGACGCAGACGGTGTCCGCTTTGTCGGTGCTCCGGACCCGGAAAATCCGAAGAAGATCACGCGCCCGGAGCCGTTCCCGGAGGATGGAGAAGGGCTTCTTCTTGTCGAGGCGGATGGCTCAAAGGGAATGCCCCTGAAGGTTCTCCGATCCTTTGAGCCGGCGCTTCCGGATCCGCAGGGACTTGTCATCGCCCTTGCCGGCATGAGCGCGCTGGGACAGCACCTGTCCGCCTGCTGCTTTTCCTTTGCAGGTGCGGACCGGATCGTTACGGAGGACGTGATGGCAGAATGTATTCTGGCTCTTCCTGCCGATGTCATTGTCCTCAATCAGTGTGATACGATGGGGAGGCTGAAGGGAGCCTGTGCGGTGCGGGATCTTCTGCACCGGGGCGGCAAAACAGTATGGATTGCGGAAAGAGGGGTGACATTTGATGGACCAGGTAAGTGATGGAAAACTCTACTGCAAAAGCGGCGGCTGTACGGCAAAGCTCGGGGCGGGACTTTTGTCCCATGTGCTGGAGAGGCTGCCGAAGGGACCGAAGGACCCGGATCTTCTGGTGGGGTACGACGGACACGACGATGCGGCGGTTTACAGAATCCGTGAGGATCTTGCAATCGTGCAGACCCTCGACTTCTTCCCGCCGATGGTCGAGGACCCGTACCTGTTCGGTCAGATCGCGGCGACGAATGCGCTGAGTGATATCTATGCCATGGGCGGCGAGGTCAAAACCGCGCTGAACATCGTCTGCTTCCCGGAGTCCATGGATCTCAACATCCTGGGACGAATTCTGGAGGGCGGACAGAAAAAGGTCCTCGAAGCGGGCGGATCCCTTGTCGGGGGGCATTCCATCGATGATGCGGGGGTCAAGTACGGTCTTGCCGTCACGGGATTTGTGAATCCGAAGAAGATGTGGACCAACGACGGGGCAAAGGAGGGCGATGTCCTGATCTTTACCAAGCGCCTCGGGACGGGAATTCTGACGGCGGGACGAAATGTCGGGGAGACAACTGATGCGCAGCTGTCTGCCTGCCTTCGGCAGATGACAACCTTAAACCGCGGGGCGGCTGAGGCAGCCTCCGGATTCGAGATTCATGCGGCAACTGATGTGACAGGCTTCGGGTTCCTGGGACACCTCACCGAGATGCTTGGGATCCTGCCGCATGCAGGGTCAAGACTGAAACTCTCCGACGCCGGAGACCTCTCCTGTGTGATTTACCGGGAAGAGATCCCCCTGCTTCCCGGAGCGCTGTCTTTAGCTTCGAATTTTGTGACGACAGGCGGCGGTCAGAAGAATCGAAACTACTGCGGAGATCTTGTCGACTTTGCGCCCTCCGTCACGTTCGGGATGCAGGAGGTGCTCTTTGACCCCCAGACGGCCGGCGGCCTTCTTTTTGCGGTTGCAGAAAAGGATGCCAATGCTCTCTGGGCAAAGCTCACTTCTCTCGGGATTCCTGCAGCCATGGTGGGGAAGATTACAGAGAAAGGCGGGAACGGCTCGGCGCTTCCGGTGGTGGTTTGCTGATGCGGGAGAAGAAAGAATTTACCGTACTCTCCTTTACAACGACCACCGATGCCATGGCGATGGAGCAGTACTGTAAGGAACAAAAGATCCCGGGGCGGACGATTCCCCTTCCGCCCGCGATCAGCGCAGGGTGCGGCATCGCATTCCGCATGGAGACAGAGGATGCAAAACGGTATGCCAAGGCACTGTATGGTGCCCCGGTATCCTTTGAGAGCCACGAGGTTTTTCTGTATGTGTGAAGGGTTTTCTGATAAAATGTCCAAAGAGTATTTCAAAAACCATGACTTATCATCCATCGTCGTCGTCCGCGGCGGCGGTGATATCGCAACGGGGACGATCGTACGCCTTTTCCGCGCCGGCTTTCCCGTCCTTGCCCTCGAGTCCGGCCACCCGTCCGCGATCCGAAGGCTTGTTGCCCTGTGCGAGGCCGTCTATGACGGGAGCGCGAAGGTCGAGGGAGAAGAAGCCGTCCGGATCCGGGATCTTTCGGAGATGGAGGAGGTTTTATCTTCCGGGAAGATTCCTCTCTTTGTGGATCCGGATGGAGAAGCCATCCATTCCCTGCATTCCAGAGTAGTGGTGGATGCCATTCTTGCAAAGAAGAATCTCGGGACCACCCACAAGGCCTTCCCGGGCTCGTACCTCATCGCCCTGGGACCCGGATTTACGGCGAATCCTTCCGATCCCGAGGGCGTTGACTGTGTCATCGAGACCATGAGGGGCCACAACCTTGGCCGGGTAATCTATAACGGACAGGCACTTGCAAACACCGGCGTTCCCGGAATCATTGCAGGACACGGGGCAGACCGGGTCATGCATGCAAAGGCGGCGGGGATTCTCACTGATGTGAAGAAAATCGGGGACGTCGTGAAAGAGGGAGAGACCATCGCCGAAATCCGGACGGAGGACGGAAGCCTTGTCCTCGTTCCGGCGTCCCTCACCGGGGTGATCCGGGGGCTGATCCGCTCGGGATTCCCGGTGACAGAGGGATTTAAGATCGCGGATATCGATCCCAGAAAGGAACAGGTGAAGAACTGCAGTACCATCTCCGACAAGTCCCGCGCCATCGCGGGCTCGGTCCTCGAGGTGGTCTGCAGAGTTCTTCTCAACAGCTGATGGAACTTCTTTCTGCCCTGACACAATCGATTATGATCGGTGCAGCTCTTCTGGTACCTGCAGGAGCACTTTCGTCTCTTGTGATCCCGCCCCTTGCGGACGCCCTGCTCTTTGCGGGAATCTTTGTGCCGGCAGAGATCTTTGCAGGATCCTCTCTTGGTTTTGCCCTGACGATTGTCAGCGCATTCTGCCTTGAGTTTCTTCTCCTGCATATGAGAGCCGGGAAAATCCGACGGGACGAGATCCTTACTGCAAGAACCCTTGGCCTTGACAGGCGCCAGATCAGAAAGAACCTGATCCGTCCGAGGATGCGCTTTGGTCTTCCTCTTGCCTTTCTTGCCGGCATCTGCCGCATGTGCCTTTCCATCTGTCCGTATCTTGCTTTGATCCTTGCAGCCGCCCTTGTCGTGAACTGGATTCTCGGGAGGAAGTCATGATCCTCCAGGTAAAGATTCGAAAACAGACAAGGGAAGGACTCCTTGATGCGGCCTTTTCGATCACGGAGCATGATAGGCAGAACCTTTCCATTCTTGCAGAGCCGGGGGAGCTTCGGACGGGCCTTCTGACCTGTATTGCAGGCCTGGAAAAGCCCGATGAGGGCTCTGTGATCCTGAACGACAGGGTTCTTTCGGACACCCTGAAGGGGACCTTCGTTAAGCCGGAAGAGCGCCATGTGGGACTGATCTGCAGACAGACCGTTCTGTTCTCAGGACTTACGGTTCAGGATAACGTGCGCCTGGTCCTTACGGCTGCAGAGAAGGCAGGACTGTCCCTTGCATCCTCAGGAAACCCTGTGGAGAGGCTGCTGCCGGATCTTCTTCATGACTTTGGTCTTGACGGCCTTGGCGGCAAGATGCCATCAGAGCTTACGGCTTCTCAAAGAGTACGGGCTCTCTTTGCCCGCATGGTGGCCTCACAGCCGCAGCTGGTACTTCTTGATGACCCGGTTTCCGGTCTTGACGGGGAGACGAGGGCATCGATCCTGTGCGCTGCTCGGGATCTCTGCAGGAAGAGACAGATCCCCGTGATCTACGCCGGAGCCGATGCGGACGAGGCCTATCAGATGGGAGATCGGATCCTTGTTCTCGAGAACGGAAAGACCGGAGAGAGCAAGGAGAAGAACGCCTTCTTTGAAAAGCCGAAGACCCTGACAGGTGCCCTGATGAGCGGCGTATCGAACGTTGCAAGGGCAGTTCCCCTCTCAAAAACCCACGCTCTTGTAAGCGACTGGGGACTTGTCGTCATGAAGCGGGGAGAGAACGGAAGACTTCTGCCCCTCCCCGAGGGACTGTGCGCCGTGGGGATCCGGTCTTCTGATCTTGCATTTGAAAAGCCGGAAGGCTCCTCGGTGAGGCTTTCGGTTTACGGTGCAGAAGTGGAGGAGAGTCCTTCCTGCTTTCTGCTTCGGTTCTGCCCGGTGGAGGGCAGAGAAAAGAAGATCGAGGTAAAAGTTCCAAAGTCCGTCATGCGCAGGGAAGAACTTCTCCGGATATCCACCGTCTATGTGCCGTCAAACGCGCTCCTCTACCTTACGGATGGGGCGTTGTCGTGCTAAACTGAACAGTTGAAAAGTTGTCTTGCAAGAGAGGAGGCAGCCATTGAAGTGCCCATATTGCGGGAGTGAAAATACGAGAGTGGTGGATTCCCGGTCCGTCGATGAGAACAATTCCATCCGAAGACGCAGAATCTGCGATGACTGCGGAAGACGGTTCACCACCTATGAACGGGTGGAGACTTTGCCGCTCATGGTGATCAAGAAGGACGGCAACCGCGAGCCCTATGACCGCGAGAAGCTCGAGGGCGGGATTCTTCGCGCCTGCCATAAGAGGCCGGTATCGATCAACACGATCAAGGCCGCGGTCGATGACATCGAGGCCACCATCTACAACATGGAGCAGCGGGAGATCACGAGCCGGCAGATCGGCGAGATGGCAATGGAAAAGGTCCATGAGCTCGATCCCGTCGCCTACGTGCGGTTTGCCTCCGTCTACAAGGAGTTCAAGGACGTGGACACCTTCATGGACGAGCTGAAGATCGCAACGGGCGAGAAGGCCGCAAAGGACAGCAAAACAAGGATGACACCTCCGGGAAAGAAGGACTGAACGCGTGACACTTACTCCGAGCGAAACGGCAAAAAGCGCCTATACGATTGATTACGAAGCCATGTACGGGAAGGGCTACCGGGGGATCATCTTTGATATCGACAACACCCTGGTCTTCCCGAATGCCCCGGCAGATGAGAGATCAAAGGAACTCTTCCAGAAGCTTCGCCAGATCGGATTCCAGACCGTGATCCTATCGAACAACACCGGGAAGCGCGCAGGGACATTCGCAAAAGCTGTCGGCGCCGATGTCGTGACCGGAGCTGCAAAGCCATTTCCGAAGAAGTATCTGGTCTGCTGCGAGAGGATGCATCTTCCAAAAGAGCAGGTCTTTTTTGTGGGCGATCAGATCTACACGGACATCTGGGGCGCAAACAACGCCGGGATCCACTCGATCCTCGTGGATCCGATCACGACGAAGGAGGAGTTCTGGATTGTCGCAAAGCGCCTTCTAGAGGCACCGGTTCGAAAAAAGCTGAAGGAAAGAAAGGACGAAAAGCACCATGGCAGAGAGGATTGACGGAAAAACAAAACTGTATGGACTGATCGGCCATCCAGTGGCGCACACCTTCTCTCCGTTCATCCACAACAGGCTTGGGGAACTGACAGGTCTTAACCTTCGCTACGTGCCCTTTGACGTCACGGATCCGGATACGATCGGGGATGCCGTAAAGGGCGCCTTTGCCCTGAACATCCAGGGCATGAATGTCACGGTTCCCTACAAGCAGGCGGTGATGCCCTTCCTTTCGGGCATCGATCCCGTCGCCGGGAAGATCGGCGCCGTGAACACGTTGGTGCGCACGGATACCGGATACCTTGGCATGAATACCGACTACATCGGGCTGAAACGTGCCCTTGAGGTACAGGGGGTCAACATTCCAAGCTACAACGCCGTGATCATCGGAGCCGGCGGTGCGGCGAGGGCTGCCGCGTTCATGTGCGGCACCTGCGGCGTGAGAGGACTTGTGATCCTGAACCGGACTGTGCAGAAGGCGGTAGGCCTTGCGGGAGACGTGAAGAGGGCCTTCCCCTGGATGAACGTATCGGCGATGCCGCTTTCCGATGCGGGAAAAGTCCCCTTTGAAAACTTCCTTGCGATTCAGTGCACAAAGGTTGGACTTGCCCCGGACAATGCAGCCTGCCCGGTGGAGGATGCCGCGTTTTATCAGAAACTTGCCGTCGCCTTTGACTGCATCTACAATCCGGAGAAGACCGCCTTTCTTCAGAGGGCAGCGAACACCGGGAAGAAGGCCATCGGCGGCATCGACATGCTGACCTATCAGGCGATCGCCTCCTTTGAGGCCTGGACCGGGAAAGAGATTTCAAACGAGATGGCAGACGGGATCCGGACAGAGCTCTCCGCCTTCATCAGGGAGCAGAACCGGCCGAAAAATGTGGTCCTCATCGGCTTCATGGGGTCCGGAAAGACCACCGTCGGCGCAAAGCTCTCGAAAAAACTTGGCATGAAGCAGATTGATCTCGATGCGATGATCGTTGAGGACGCCAGGATGCCGGTCACCGAGATCTTCCGGAAGGAAGGGGAGAACGGCTTTCGAAGACGCGAGACAAAGATTCTGCAGAAGCTGATTGCTGACGGCACAAGAGACTGCGTGATCTCCACCGGCGGCGGAATCGTTGTACAGGAGGAGAACCAGCCGCTTCTCAAGGCACTCGGCACGGTGGTCCTCCTCGAGGTGAGCCCGGACACCGTGGTGCGGCGTCTCGGCAAGGATTCCACAAGACCGCTCCTGCAGGGACCGGACCGGGTCCGGAAGGTGAGAACGCTTCTTGTCCGGCGCCAGAACGCCTATGCCAGAAGCGCGGACTTTACGGTCGATACGAATGCAAAGACAGCAGACGAGGTCGCCGATGAGATCATCCGGCGGACCATCGGATAGGAGGGAACATGAAGATCCTGGTACTGAACGGACCAAACCTCAACTTTCTCGGCATACGGGAGAAGGACATCTATGGCACGGCATCCTACAACAGCCTGGTGCAGATGATCCAGAAGAAGGCGCAGGAGCTGAATATCGTCGTCGAGTGCTACCAGTCCAACCATGAGGGCGCCATCATCGACAAGCTGCAGCAGAGCTACTATGACAAAGACATCATCGGTGTCGTGATCAATCCCGGCGCCTACACGCACTATTCCTACGCCATCCACGACGCTCTGCGGTCGGTGTTTGTGCCGAAGGTGGAGGTCCACATATCGGATATCAACAGCCGGGAGGCATTCCGCAAGGTCTCCGTCACGGCACCTGCCTGTGATCTGCAGATCGTGGGACACGGCTTTGACGGGTATCTGGAAGCGATGGAGTATATCTGCAGCCGGCAGATGGAGAATGAGGATCAAGCAGGAGATTCTGCCCCCAGGGGCTGATACGATTTTTCTTGCAATCTGTACGCGGCGGGAGTAGTATTAGTTCCGTCGCATGGGGCATTAGCTCAGTTGGGAGAGCACCAGGTTCGCAATCTGGGGGTCGAGGGTTCGAATCCCTTATGCTCCACGTTATCCCGGGCAGTCGTTGTCCGGGATCTTTTTGTATCCGGAGGTGGCAGATGAAACCCATAACACTTGGAAGCACCGGGATCTGTGTGCCGCAGAACGGCTTCGGCGCACTGCCGATTCAGCGCATCGGAAAGAGGGAGGCGGCAGACCTTCTGCAGAAGGCCTATCAGGGCGGCATGCGATACTTTGACACAGCCCGCGCCTATACGGACTCCGAGGAGAAGATCGGTTTGGCGGATCTTCCAAGAGACCGGATCTATCTTGCGACAAAGACTGCCGCAAAGACTCCGGATGCTTTCTGGAAAGACCTTGAGACTTCCCTTTCTCTGCTCCGCACGGATTACATCGATGTCTATCAGTTCCACCAGATGGAAAAGTGCTACCGCCCGGGAGACGGAAGCGGCATGTATGAGGCAATGGAGGAAGCAAAGAAAAAGGGCATGATCTGCCATATCGGCGGTACTGCCCACAAGATCGGCATCGCCATGGAGGTCGCAGAGAGCGGTCTCTACGAGACCCTTCAGTTCCCGTTCTCCTATCTTGCAGGAGAGAAGGAGCTGAAGCTTGTACATACCTGCAGGGATCACCATGTCGGCTTCATTGCGATGAAGGGCCTTGCCGGGGGACTCATCAACAACTCGAGGGCGGCCATGGCATACATGACGCGGTTCGACAACGTCCTGCCGATCTGGGGCATCCAGAAAGAAAGCGAGCTTTCGGAGTGGCTCTCCTACATGGATCAGACGCCGGAAATGGACGATGCCATGCGCGCGTTCATCGAGAAGGAAAAGCAGGAGCTCTCCGGTGATTTCTGCCGCGGCTGCGGCTACTGCCTGCCGTGTACCGTGGGCATTCAGATCAACCAGTGCGCGAGAATCTCCCTCATGATCCGCCGCGCACCGTCCGATTCCTGGCTGTCGAAGAAGTGGCAGGACGAGATGGCAAAGATCGAGAACTGCGTTCACTGCAACCTCTGCGCCTCCCGCTGTCCCTATGAGCTGGATACGCCGGCCCTTCTGCAGAAGAACCTTGTCGACTACAGGAACGTCCTTGCCGGGAAGGCAAGCACGAAGGAACACGTGCATTTCTGAGAAACCGTAAAACTTCACATATCTTCATGTCAAACGGCCGGGGCGAATGCTCCGGCCGTTTGCTTTTCACAGAATTCTCACTGATTCCATGCATAAAGTGCATGCATGCAATCAAATCGATTCAGGCTCTCTTTAGGTTTCCCCCGTAAGATCAGAACTGTAAAGACCATGTAAAACATCACAGGCACCAGGAAGGTGCAGTTCGAAAGGAGGAAGCCATGGACAGGACCTATCAGGATACCTTCGAGAGAAAGGAAATGAAATATCTCCTCAGCGATGACCAGTACAAAGCCCTGCTGGAAGGGCTTCTGCCGGTTGCGAGAGTCGATGATTACGGCCTTACCCACATCTACAACGTGTATTTCGATACCCCGGACTTTTCCCTGATCCGGACCTGCCTCGGGAAACCGCTGTACCGGGAAAAGCTGAGGCTTCGCACCTACGGGATCCCGGAAGAGGACTCTCCTTCCTTTATCGAGATCAAGAAAAAGTACCGGGGAATCGTCTACAAGAGGCGCATCAAGGCTCCCTATGAACAGGCACGATCATACCTTGAGATGGGAACAGAGCTTTCGGATCACAGCCAGATCCGGCGTGAGATCGACTGGTTTCTACAGATTCACAGGGGACTGGTCCCTGCAATGGCAATCGCCTATGACAGAGTCGCGATGCAGGGAATTTTGAATCCTTCTCTTCGCCTGACGTTCGATACGAACCTTCGCTACAGCAGAACGGAGCTCGATCTAAGGGAAGGAAACCACGGAAAGACCCTTCTTGATCCCGGGCAGGTCCTCCTCGAGATCAAGATCTCAGGGGCGATGGACCGTTCCCTTTCTTCTCTTCTTGACCGGTATCAGATCTATCCTGCGGCCTATTCGAAGTACGGGGAGAGCTACCGGCAAAGCACGGGAGAACAGGAAGTCCGGCACGGCTTCCATCTGCCTGAGACTGCAGAAGGACTTGTATACGCTTAAAAGAAATCCAGGACAAATGAAGGGAGAACCTTATGAACACACTGTTTTCATCCATTCTTACTGACGGAACCATCACCGCTGCCACGTTCTTTGCCTGCACGGCCGTGTCCCTTATCATCGGCCTGTTCATTGCCTTTGTCTACCGAAGGGCTGCACAGTGCTCGAAGAGTTTTCTGGTAACGCTGGCGCTTCTTCCGGTCGTGATTGAGCTTGTCATCATGCTGGTCAACGGCAGTATCGGCGCCGGGATCGCCGTGGCCGGTGCCTTCTCACTGGTCCGGTTTCGCTCGGCACAGGGGAAAGGGCAGGAGATCACGGCGATCTTCCTCACGATGGCCGTCGGTCTTGCAACCGGCATGGGCTATCTTGCGATCGCCGTCCTGTTTGCTGTCATTGTCATGGCAGTCTATCTCCTTCTTCTGAAGCTCCCCTTTGAGGATCCGGAAAAGGGCGGGCGGCAGCTGAAGATCACGGTGCCGGAGTCCCTGGACTTTGAGGGAGCCTTTGACGACATCCTGAACCGGTACACGGAGAAGGCAGAACTTGTCGATGTGCGGACGACAGGCATGGGAAGTCTCTACAAGCTCACCTACAACATCGTTCTTCGGAAGGACAGCTCCCTGCATCAGATGATGGACGAGATGCGATGCCGCAACGGAAACCTGGAGATCGTCTGCTCAAGGCCTGTGGATCACACGGAAAACGAACTCTGAGAAAGGATAAACGTCATGAAACGAAAAATCATTCTGCTTCTTATGACTGCTGCCCTGACGCTTTGCGGATGCGCGCAGTCGGCACAGAGTATGGACTCTGCTGCAGAAACTTCCGGTGTAACTGCGGAAGAACTTGCGGATACCGGACAGGAGAACACACAGGACGGAACGGATACGGACCTTCAAACGCCTGTCTCCGACATTGACACAAACGATCAGTTCACTGACCGGGATCAGGACAGTTCCTGGGACGAAGAGAGTGCGGTGACGATCTTCTTTTCAGACGATGGCGTAACTGTCAGCGGGGACGGAGCCGAGGCATCCGGCACCGCGGTGACCATCATGGAAGCCGGCACCTATGTTCTTTCCGGCACCTGCAGCGACGGACAGATCGTCATCGACTGCGGGGACGAGGATAAGGTCCAGCTTGTCCTGGACGGTCTGACACTCACGAACGATGACGGTCCCTGTATTCTTGTAAAGAGCGCGGACAAGGTGTTTGTCACTCTCGCGGACGGCACTGAGAATACGCTGTCCGATACCGGAGAAGCCTATGCCCAGGAAGAGGACGTGGAGCAGAACCTCGACGGCGTGATCTTTTCTCTGTGCACGCTGACCTTCAACGGGAGCGGGACGCTTCGCATGAATGCAGGCTATGACCATGCGATCGTCTCGAAGGACGACGTAAAGATCACGGACGGCACCTATGAGATCACGGCGGCCGGCAAGGGAATTGCGGCCAACGACTCGATCCGCATTTCCGGCGGGGATCTTACGATCACGGCAGAGGATGACGGCCTTCACACGGGAAATGAGGACGATGACGGCAAGGGCTATATCTACATCTGCGGCGGAAGACTTACCATCTCCTCCGGGGATGACGGGATCCACGCGGCAACGGCCCTGTACGTGACGGACGGTGTGATCGATGTCACGAAGTCCTATGAGGGGCTGGAAGGCGACTCCATTGACATCACGGGCGGCACAATCCGGGTGGTATCGGACGATGACGGCCTCAATGCCTCGACTGGCTCCGGCCAGGAGATGCAGGGCACAATGCCGCAGGGGGGACCCGGAGGGGGACCTGGAGGCGGAAAAGCCCCGGAGCAGGCGGAATCCGAAACGGTATCGGTTACACCGACCCGCATGGGCGGCGGTGGCGGCCAGACGGAGGATGACGGTTCCTACATCCGCATCAGCGGGGGCGATATCTGCATCGATGCGGAAGGCGACGGCATTGACAGCAACGGGGCGCTGTACATCGACGGCGGTACCATCATCGCGGACGGCCCGGACGGTGCGGGAAACGGTGCACTTGATGTCGGGTCGGAAGCTGTGATCACGGGAGGCACCGTGATAGCCGGCGGATCATCCGACATGGCGGTGACGTTCTCGGACTCCTCGACCCAGTACTCGGTGCTTGTCTATCTCGACGATACCGTAAGCGCCGGGACAGAGGTCACCCTCAGGGATGAGGACGGGAATGAAATCCTCACCTATACACCGGCAAAGGACATCTCGTCCATTGTCTTCTCCAGCTCACTTCTTGCAGAGGGCACGTATACCTTACGTGCGGGAGACGAGACGATGACCGTTGAGGTCTCCGGAATTTCCTCAACGTCGGGAAGCAGCTCATCCTCCTTCGGAGGAGGGCCGAAAAGCCGTGGGTAAAATGCCAAAAGATTTCGCAAACTGCTGTGCATAGCGACAAAATTTACCCGTATCTCCACAATTTCTTCCCTTTTGAATTGTACTTCCTGACCGTTGGTCCTAAAATGATCAGTATATGTAAAATCTTACTGTCTTCAGCAAGGTTTTGCATGATCTGAGAAAGGGGAAGAACGATGAATCGATTTGGAAGGAAACTCACTGCCGGAATGGCAGGGGCCATTCTTGGCGCCGGGATGCTGATGCTGCCGGTACAGGCAGCCGGAACCACCGCAATCTACGGCAATACGACCTATCAGAAGATGATTTCGAACACGTATGATGCATCGACGGATGCTCTTGTCGGCACGGAATCCTATGAGACCGGTTTCCAGGATCCGACCGGACAGGAGTGGCTGCAGTTATCCTACGGCACGCTCCTCGACTCGGGAGAAATCGATACGGGAAGCTACACCTCCTATACCTATCAGCTCGGTAAGGACGGACTGCCGGATTCCAGGACGATGTCGATCTACCAGAACGGCGTCCTGTCCGGTACCGCGGACTACACCTATGAGACAACGCCGGATGGGAACATCGAGGCAACACGAATCGTCTTCCAGAAGAGCGGCCGCAAGAGAAACGTCCCGTGGACGATCAAGCCCGTCTATGATGAGAGCGGAAAGCTTGTCCTTGAGGAGATCGGCATCAACAAGCTCAATCCGAAGGCCGCATCCGACAAGGTCCGCATCGGTTTTTACAACGATGCCATCGAGGCGGTGACCTCGAAGGTCATGACGGTGGACGGAAAGCTCTCGGTCATGGCACAGCGCACCTTTACCTACAATGATGCGGGACAGCTCGTGCAGGAGACCATGCAGAACACCACCGATACCTACATCCTCTCGTATGCGTACAACGAGGACGGCACGGTGGCTTCGAAGACCTCTGCGCTTGACGGTTCCCTGTACACGAGAAAGGACTATTATTACGATGACCTGGGATTCCTTCGGGAGACCACGATCTCGGATTATTCCGAGGATCTGTCCAGGTTCAACCGCGACACCTACACGCTCTACGACTACGGCGCAAACGATGCGTCCCTCGGTGCGTTTGAGGTTCAGTAGGCTTCCTCTGTAAAGGGATATACAGCAGAATAAGGCAAACAAAAACAGGCTCCGCACAGGAGCCTGTTTTTTGGTGCGCCCGGCGGGCGCACGCTCTAATGGGTGAAAGTCCCTAACTCGCCCGGCAGTGGGAAGAGTACAGCCAAAGCCAAGGGCGTTGACGTGAGGAGGCGTCTGGAGGAAGGCGGAGGC
>Ga0256406_1005288_pt1 | contig 13914 bp, 19 predicted proteins | sample RumenRJG_03DNA_FD_185986 | JGI IMG/M metagenome (GOLD analysis project Ga0256406, IMG submission 185986) | Bovine rumen microbial communities from Lethbridge, Alberta, Canada - RJG_03 | ecosystem: Host-associated > Mammals > Digestive system > Stomach > Rumen | place: Canada: Alberta | collected...
CGGGCGCCCGCCGGGGAGCAAAAACAAGCCCAAACCGGCTCCGCCTGAAGACACTAAATAATCATCGCCCCAGCCAGGGGCTATGCCTTATTTGCATGGTATAGTCCCACTGGTTGGGAAACTACTATTTAACATAATATGCACCATTTACCTGTCATAGACATAGATTGGCCATGCCTATAAAGGAGCGGAACGACAGCTCGACAGCTTTTTATAATCAGATACTCAGGATCCAGTCTTTTACAGACGTTTCCAAAGGTATAGAATAGTATATGAGTACAAAGATCCAGATGAGAGGAGACACAGCAGATGCCACGGAAAACTATTTGGGAATGCTTTTCTTCATCACAGGGACTTGCGGCAGAACTTCAGGCCAACGGATTGTGTCATAGAAATTATAAGCTCTACACGTCGATGGAGAACGCGCAGGGGATACTGTTATCCGGAAATCTGTACCTGTCAGACGGACAGGGATGGAATGATAAAGATGATCGTAAAGCTCTTCGTGATCAAAGATGCAACAACGACCGGATCTTTGCCAAATGTTTCTCCTGCTCCACAGAGGAAAGCGTAGCCATGTGGATGCTTTACAGCGACGGACTGGGCAGGCATGGTGCTATGCTCAACTTTTACGCAGCAACTTTAGAAGCACTGTGTAAGTCAGAAACTGTGGAATTAGGATATTTTTATGATCATCAGTTCAATAAGATCGGGACATACCGACCCGCATCTGTTTTCCTTACCGATGTCATCTACAAAAGCGGCACTTCCTACCTGTCGCTCGGTGAGACGCATCTCGGCATACCCGGGAATAAAAATAAAAACAGCAAAGCTGGTACAGATAAAAAAGTGAAAATTGCCAGAGAAGAGATCCTGGAAAAACTGGAGGATAAAAATGTCTTCTGCAAGGATTATGCGTGGTCTTACGAGAAAGAAGCACGGCTGGTTGTAAGGATAAGCTGCGCGGATATCATGGATGCGGAGGATAGATTTCAAAGATTAAAAAATAATGACAAACATCTCAAAAAATCTGATCCCCCGATCATGCTGAAAATGCAAATCCCGGAAGATCAACTGAGGAAACTGAGGAAACTGAGGAACAACCGTCTGATTACATCCCCCGTATATGAAGGAAACAGCGATTATGGCAAGGACAGTGACCTTCATGTGGAATGGGATCTCTGATCGTCTGTAAACGTAACGCAATGCAAATATTGATGATGATAAAGCCAATCACATGAATCTATCCAGCCAGGCATAATAAAGTGAAAGTCCCGCAGGGACATCCAGTCGGATGATCTCTGCGGGACTTATTTTATCTGATATCAGCTATCAGCATCCTGTTACAAGGCTGAAGACCTTCGGTTATCGATCTGTGATAACTTAGTCAGCCAGTGCTCTGTAGATGAAGGTGATGGCTTCGCCACGGTTCGTGCTTCTGCCTACACCGAAGGTATCGTCGTTGTAGCCTTCAACTACGCCGTTCTCAGCGCCCCAGTTAACAGCATCTGCATAGTATGCAGTGGAATCAACATCCTTGAAGGAAGCTGTCTTGGTAGTTGCCTCGCCCTTGGTATATCTGAACAGGAAGGTAACTGCCTGCTCGCGGTTTACTGTAGCGTTCGGTGCGAATGTTGTATCAGTTACGCCGTCTGTAACGCCGTTAGCAGCAGCCCAGGAAATTGCCTTCTGGAACTCTGTTGACAGACCGGAGATATCTGTGAAGGTCTTGTTAATCTCTACATCCGGTGAACCAGCCTGACGATATAGGAAGGTTACGAACTGTGCACGGGTAACATTTGCCTTCGGGCTGAAGGTGGTGTCAGTTGTACCCTGAACGATGTTGTTTTCAACGCCCCAGTAAACAGGTGTTGAGAAGTAATCAGAATCCTTAACATCAGTGAATTTGCCGGTGTATTTATCGGCCGTAATCGTCCATGCCTTATTCATTGATGCTGACAGAACAACATTCGGAGTTTTTTTATCGACTGCTACGCTTACATAGAAAGAACCATCTGTTCCATCTATATCCTCTGCAGTTCCTGCTACAGCGGCATTAAAGTTTGTCAGATTCTCTACATCGATGTCTAATACGGTTGATTTTCCATAATATGCATCATAAGCAGCCTGAACCTTACTCTTTACAGCTGCTTTTACCTCAGCCGCTGACGGAACCTCGCTTGCAGTAACTGTTCTGTCAATGTTATCAAGGACAGACTGGAAAGAGGCCTGATTATCATTAAGTGTTACTGCCGCAAGATCAGCCGTATTCGTCGTGATGGCAGTGTAGGATGACGCTTTTTCGTCCCAATAATTTGTTGATGTATATTTAATTGTTACTGTGCCGGGTCTGTCAAACACCAATGCTTTCCCTGTATTGGCTACCGCGCTATCTACAAGATGTGCAATGCTGTTATCGCTGAGAGAAAGTGAAAGTCCTGCATCTGCAAGCGTTGCAGCTGTATTCGAATAGTTTGTGTCGATAACGCCGGTTGACATATCCTGATACTTAACTTTGACGTCGATCGGATATGCAACTCCCGCTTTAGTAACGTTCCCCGATGTCCACACAGTTGTAGCTGTATTCACTGAACTATCAGTGGTAACCTCGTGAACCCTGTGGGAGGTTTTTTGTGCAAGCGGTACAGTGAATGTCTTTGTCTCTTCCTTCTCCGCACCACTTCCATCAGAACCAGTTTTTGTAACTTTAATCTTGACGCTCAGTTTATACTGGCCTGCGGCCGTGGTAGTTGCGGGAACATAGCTTCCTTCAACTGCTTTTACATCACTATAAGCAACCGCATAGCCTGTATAATCAGTCGTAAACGTCCCAGCCTCACTTGAATCATAAGTTGTAGGAGCAGTAAGTCCTTCAACATTAAGGACACCAGCATTGGCCGCTACTCTGCTCTCGGTTTTATAGCCAGCCTTCCCGAATGCGCCGGTAAGGCCGTTGCCCTCAATGTCCTTCGTAATGATAGCAACAGCAGCATTGAAAGCATCCTCAACTTTGGTTCCCCATTCAAGGCTCAGTGAAACCGGTGCAACACCTTTTACTGTGGAACCATTATCGGTAGAATAAGGAAGCTTCACTGATAATGTTGCGTTGCCGGGATTTGTTGTGTCGTTTTCTGCTTCGGTTACTACTACGTTATAACCCGCATCAGAATTATTTGTCTGGTAACTACCTGTAAGAGCAGAAGAGTTTTTATAAACTCCGGTGGTGTTATTTATTGTTGCTTTGTTAATCGCTGTTATCACATCAGCAGCAACCGCCTTCTGATCGAGACCACTTACGATGTTTTCAGCAGCACTATCAAAGGCCTTGTACTGATCCAAAAATGCTAAATAATCAGTCTTGGTGTCAAATTCGCTTTCGGCGGGAAGGGACGTAGCTTGTACGAGACCTGTAGTTGCTGCTTTGAGTCCGTCTGTCGTATCGTTCGGGGTAGCCGTTTTTACGGTATCAGCCATAACCGGTGCAGCCATCGCCATTGTCATAGTAGCCGAAAGAGCAGTGGCTGCTATGCGTTTCAAATATTTGTTTCCTTTCATTTTTACTCCTCCTGTTTGAGTTGAAAAAATTAGTATAATGTAGCACTTCAGGAGGAGCGGGAATGGCGCAGGAAGGCCGTCCGGGCGGCTTCCCGGACGGCCTTCCTGACATGATCCCAGACAGCCTGGCAGATCAATTCAGATTTACATAATTTCCAAAAACTATTCATCTCAGCGCATTTTCTTTTTTACGTAATTCTCCAATATGCCCAGATAGTTGAATCTGAAATTACCCTCTGCATCCACAGCATGAAGCCTCTTTTCGTAGATCTGTCTCCAATCTTCCCTGGAAAGCGACTTCCCGGCATACTTCTGTCCGATCCATGCCTTCAAACTTTCCAAAGCACTTTTCCTGTTTTCTTTCAGGTGTGCTGCATCAGAATTCAGATTCAGGACCTCATCCAGATCCCGGTTGATCACTGCTTCGTCAGAATATATTCGTCCATCTGTTCCGTATTTAATGTTATTCAGCATCATAGCCTCATCCTGAGGGTTAACAGTAATGAGTTGCTCACCCTTGTGCTGGTCGCAGGTAAGCTCCTCTAAATGATGACGGCGCGCCCCGGACCTGTTGCCATTGCACACGGCAAGCATATTTCTGTAGTCCATACTTAGCGAATCTGCACGTTTCTGCAGCGCCGGATCCTGCGGATGCTGAGGAAAATAATGCTCAACTTGAAAACAGTTTCCTAACGGCTTCCGGCCTGTCCTGGGTTCCCATAACGCCTGAGAGGACTGTACCAGAACCGCTTCCGTATACTTCAGTCTCCGGATGTATTCCATACGTTCTGTTGCTCAGCATAAGAACGTTTTCCTTCCGTACCGATGCGATAACCGCCGCCGCATGTGTAGTCACTATGAATTGTATCTTTGGAAAAATATTCGTGAGTATATCTATAATTTTCTGCTGCCATTGCGGATGCAGATGCAGATCAATTTCATCGATCAGGACGATGCCCGGCGTCTGTTTCACCGGATCGTCCAGCTGGGGGTTCAGGACAGCCATGCGGTATGCGATGTCTGCGATCATGCTGATGGTATTCCGGAGGCCGTTGCTCAGCTCGTGCATAGGGAAGCGCTCTGCCTTTCCCGGTCAAATTCTTCGTACAGACGGAAATTTTTCAGTCGGAGATGTGTAATAACCATTTCTTTTTTCCTCGGCAATCATCGAACAGAGCAGGTACTCCCGCGTAATCAGCGGGAAATAATTTTTCGCGTACGGACGACAAAAGACGCTGTCCCCTAGTTCAAGGATCCGCATGGGAACTGCCTTCTGAAAAGTATATCCCCATTGTAGCAACAGGGCGGGTGTTTGTCATCTATCAACCAATCGCTGTAATAGTTATTCGCCAATCATGCTGGGGATTACAAACCAGTTATCGCTTCACATACGGAAAGCGGCTGGCAGAAACAGCGGGCATTTCATGCCTAGACATACTTTATTGTATTGTTCTGGTTGCTATCCGTCCCCTTTGAATGACCGATATTCCGAATGCCGAGCCGGTATCATCCTGGAGATTCAGGAAGTCCTTGCATATAATGTATTCCGTCCCGCGCCAATCCTTACTAAAGTGCCATCCTCAACAAGCCTCTTCAATGCAGATTCTACAGAAGAACTTCCCAGGCTCGGGCACCCGATAAGCACATCCTGTTTTGAGAACCTGCCAAGGCGTTCACTCACATAAGCCTTCACAATGTCATAAGATGTGCTCCTTGCACCGGCCGCATGGGCGATAGATACCCTTGCTTCAAATTCCCTGTAGCATGAAAGGATGACACCAAGCATATATTTGATAAATGGCTTGGGGTCGTTAGTCCCCTCATACCAGCCCTGGTCTGACTTTTGAAGGGCATCGTAATATGCCTCTTTTGTATCAGCAATGGCTTTTTCAATACTAATGTATTTTCCGACCATATATCCCCTGCGATAAAGCAGCAGCAGAGTCAGCAATCTGCTCATACGCCCATTGCCATCGTTAAACGGATGGATGCACAGGAAATCAAGCAGGAAGGCTGGTATCAGGATAAGCTCGTCCACATATTCTTTATCCAATGCCTCCTGATATTTATCACAAATAGCTTCGATGGCTGATGGTGTCTCATACGGCTCTAACGGTTTGAACAGGACGACCCGTTCACCTGTTTCCAGCACCATATCGATCTCATTGGGTGTGGATTTATAATGCCCGCCATAAGAAAGATTCGTAAACCTGAGCAACTCACGGTGCATTTGCAGAATATAATTGCTGCGCACCGGCATGACGTCATAACTTTCATGAACAAGGTTCAACACATTTCGATAGCCGATGATCTCTTCCTCATCCCTGTTCTTTGGCGTGGTCTTATCCGCTACAAGCTGCTTCAACCTGGCATTCGTGGTTATGATGCCTTCAATCCTGTTGGATGCTTCCGTACTCTGTATCTTTGCAATGTCAATAAGCCTTTTAAGCTCCACCGGCTTCTGGCGCAGGAACAGATCCTGCTTACCCTTATACTCGTGGATTTTTGATATGTATGACAGTATCTCGTTATCCCACGTTCGGTCTGCAAGAAAAGAATAATCGAATGTCCTCATGACCGCCGGCCCCCCTTTCTCCCAAAGCGGCTATTTATCGCCCATTATTTACTTTGATTTGGGAGATATATGGTATGGAATACTTAATTCTTGCTCCCAATCTTATCCCTTATTCTCCCAGATATCAATAATTTTGGGATAATCCAGCGCCGGTAATTCTATTTCTGCGCTTCTGCAGCGTGTTGCCCGTTCATCCGGCATTTCCCGGTGGATCCGCATCAGGATCTGCAGCACCCCGCAGCATTTGCCGGAGAAGAAGGTGACAAACATCTGCCCCGTTGCTACAATGAGATTATCCATACCGTCGACCGTTCCGAGGTGATAGACGCACAGACGATCAAAAGCCCCGTCCTCGGCATGATCCCGCCGGAAAAACTCTCCGGCGGCGTAAAAACGCTGATCCTTATGGCGCATTATCCGGGAAAAATATTTAATGCCTCAAACTGCGGAAACAACTGCGCCCGTTGGATCCTCGAGCTTGGGGAACGGCAAAATTTCACCATTAATCTGCACCACATCATGGATTTTGGGCCTGGGGAGTTTCAGATCCGGATCCTGAACCACCGGACCCTGGTCGCACACGACATGCGTGAATTTCTGGACGCCGGCAGCCGTTACCTGCTGGAGGTGCCCCGTGAAAGGTGAATGGAAGGTCAGCGTCAGAAACCGCAGGAATACGTACACCTTTACCTTCAGGCGGAACATCACGGTGCTTACGGGGAACAGCGGCACCGGCAAAACGACGCTTTACGACATGGTCCGTGAATACGCCGCGTTCGGCAAAGCCAGCGGCGTCACCGTTTCCGCCTCCTGCCCGCTCATAGCTCTGGACGGGCCGAACTGGGAGGCGGAACTTGAAAAAACGGAAGATGCCATCGTCGTTGTCGATGAGGGGAGCGGATTTTTGAGGACGGCGGCTTTTGCCCGGGCCGTACGCGACAGCGGCAATTATTTCCTGCTGATCACGCGGGAATACCTGCACCAGCTGCCCTACAGCGTGACAGAGATCTATCAGATCGTCGGGAGTAAAAACAAACGTTTTGAGCCGGTCTATTCGGATATCTACCGGATGTATGATCATCCGCGTCAAACATCAACTGACGCCGAATAATTTGGCTGGGATCCTTCTATCTGCAGCCGCACAACGAACAGCCCATGCTGCAGCAGATTCCGGGAATTTACTTCGCTTCCTCAGAGCAATAAGGAAAACTGCCCAAGGCAATCTCCTTGTCCGCCAATCGTCGGATGATTTTCAGCCAATTGCCAGGAATAAATTCATCCAATCATCGGGATGATCTTTGACAAGCCATGGAAAAAGCTTGAAATCCTTGGCTGGTTGGATGCGCTATCATCTAAAAAAGATCCCGACTTTTTATACAGACCCTGTTTTTCTGGGCTTTGCAGCGATAATCCAGGATAATAAAAAGTCGGGATAAGTGATGTGAAAGGACAGATGTTACCCGCCGTCTCCTGCGGGATTAACTGATCTCATAGGTGGCTCTTACTTTATATTCCTTGCTGTCCTGCTGACTCGGGTTAAGCAGATAATTGAACTCCAGAGTATGTGTGCCGGGTTCTTTCAGCCTGTCGTATTGCATAAATGAAAAGTCAGTGAAATAGCTTGGGTGGAAGGTGATCTCGAGATAATCATCCGCGTTGCTGATTTCAAACTGCTGCTTGAACGCCCCCGTCGTTGGATCGGTATTTTCCAGCGTAACATAGATACTATCGCCTTCTGCAAATCATTTACAGGGAGATAAAGCACCGTGCGATATTATTGCGTAAATTGTTCGATTTAGATATCCTTTATGCAGGATGACAAGGGATTAAACAAAGGGAAGGAGGTAGTCATGTCGATTACAGCGACTGAGTTAAAGAACAATCTTGAAAAATACCTTCAGCTTGCCTCTAAAGAAGATATTTATATTACGCGGAACGGGAAAGTAGTTGCCAGGCTCTCCAACCCTTATCAGGACAGGGTGGACATTGCCAATTCGCTCTTCGGGATCCTTCCTGCTGATAAAACATGGGAAGAGTCTGAGGAAGAAAGGCTGAGTCAGATATGAGGGCAGTTGGAGGTCTGTCCAGGTTCCCTAACTGGACGGTGGCCGATACCCCCATGCCTGTCCTGAGCGAACCGTCCAATGTTGCATAACCGGAGAAAAAATCAGTAAAATCAGTTCCAGACGAGGCAACGAGAGGTTACATTATGGCCATTATGAGGGGAAATCACATGACATCGCAGGGCTCTGCAAATTCCTGTCATCGGGTAAGGACAAATAAACTTGTTCTCTTGATAACTGTTTTTCTTCTGGCAGGTACCGCTCTGGTTTTTTCAGAATATATGCAGCGGGACATGCGGACCGGATTGATTAACTTTAACAGTGACCTTTGAGCGAGGATGGCAGAGACATTGCTGTCACACGCGGCACCAACGGCGTCATCCGGATTTATCCTGAGATGGCCTTGGGAGACCTCCATGTATATTATTATGTGAACAGATCGTGGATAGCTGCCTATATCGTTTCTGCAGTCACGCTAATCCTCCTGCTATGCGGCATCCGGATCAAACGAAAACATCGTATTGCCTAACCGCCGGCAGCATGTAAACCCCATGGCAAACCAACAAAAAGGAATAAGATATTGAAGACAGTAAAAAGCACATCCATCCTTTGCACGGCAGCAGCGGCTGCGATCTTTTGTTTCCTGGTTTTATTTACCCCCGTGCGGGTGAATGCGGAGCAGTCGTACACCCCCGCTTCGCAGGACCAGCCGGAAGAACTTTTCTCCGCATATGTCGACCATGTCTTTTATGATGGCGTAGAGGAAAATTCCGAGGATCTCCACGCGTCATCTGCGGACGGGATAGCGTCATCTGCGGACGGGATGGATGATGAAATCATCGGCGCGGCCTCCGGCAGCGACATCTCCATCGGGGCGTCAAATGCGTCCAGGCGGGAAACCCTTTCCGCCGCGGACGGCTATGTCTATGATGTCGTGTATCAGACGGTCTGTGACATCGCTGACGGAAAACGTTCCTCTTCCGAGATCACCTTCCCGGTCTCAGCCGCGGAGGCGGCTGCAGGGCAGAGCGCGGCGGACGGGGAGGAACCCTACTCCCTTAGCAATGTCATCATCGCGCTCCTTGACGACTGCCCGTATGAGCTTTACTGGTTTGACAAAACCGCCAACACGAATTCGGAAAGGGAGGGGGATAACTTTGTCATCCGGATGCCGGTATCTTCCGCGTATGCGGTATCCGGGACGACAGGCACCTATGAAGCGGATACCGCCATCACAGGCGCCGCGACAGCGGCTGCCGCAAACGCGAAGTCCGTCGCAGCTATGGCCTATGGCGAAGGCCTGTATGATGCGCTTGATTTTTACCGCGGATGGATCTGCGACAATACCTCGTACAATTATTCCGCCCCCGGAACCGGCTATGGGAACCCGTGGCAGATGATATGGGTTTTTGACGGGGATCCCTCCACGCAGGTCGTATGCGAGGGGTATGCAAAGGCTTTCAAATACCTGTGCGACCTGTATGCCTCCGCCAATCCCGATACGGAGCTGGCCTGCTATCTGACGGAGGGAACGATCTCCGTCCCCTCCGCAAGCGGCGCAAACAGCGCGCATATGTGGAATGTCGTCCGGATGGATAACGCGCGGAATTATCTGGTGGATGTCACAAACTGCGACACCTCTTCGGATACCCGGCGGCTGTTCCTGCTGGGGACGGACGACAGCCGGAAGGAAACATACCAGGGCACGGAACGGACGGTCCAGTATACGGTAACGGCGACAGACGGGACCAGTGCAGTCTACCGGTATGAATACCATGGGAGGTATATCTCGCTGATGATGTACAGCGAGGACGAGATCTGCCTGTATTCCGCGGATTATGACAGGGATGACCGGACCAATACCTTCCGGGATGTGAGGGATGAAGGCAGTTACTATTACGGGCCGGTGTACCGCATGGCAAATGCTGGCATCGTAAGCGGCACTTCGGCGTATTACTACTCACCCGGCAGCTCTGTCACAAGGGCGCAGTTCATCACGATGCTGTACCGTCTTGCGGGCAGCCCGGAAGCCGGCGCCTCCGGCGGGTTTGCGGATGTCGGTGCGGAAAAATATTATGCCCCGGCCGTGGCATGGGCGAAGGAACAGGGGATTGCCAGCGGCAGGACGGCGGAGCTGTTCGACCCCGACAGCCCGGTCACCCGCGCGGAAGCCGTTACGTTCCTGCAGAGATATGCGAAAGGCGGAAGCAGCATCCCAACCGTATTCAGGGATGTGCAGGCCGGTGCCTATTACGCGGGCGCGGTAGGCTGGGCAGTCGCGAACAACATCACTTCGGGTACGGCGGCGGATGCCTTCAGCCCGTCCCGGATCTGTTCCCGCGCGCAGGCAGTTACCTTTATCGACAGGATGATGGGCAATTAGCCATAGCGGTTACAGGGGGAAGGGGACAAAATTGACCGGCAGGGTTCATGGGAATCCCGGATACCCTTACAGGTTTCATGGCGGATGCCAGGGAGGTCATTGCATATGAAAAAGGTCATGCTGGTTTTCGGCACCCGTCCGGAGGCAATCAAGATGTGTCCGGTTGTAAAGGAACTGCAGACTCGCCGTGAATTCCGGACGGTTGTCTGCGTCACCGGGCAGCACCGGGAAATGCTGGACCAGGTCCTGTCTATTCATAATGCCGGCAGCTGTGCTTTCGGTTGTCCTCATAGGCTTTCTGACCGGCAGACGCCTTATAACGGGTCACGTGTCCGTTATACAAGGCAACTGAGCCACGTGTTATTTCGTTCGAGACAGTGCTCGGTGAGCAGCCGATCTCACGGGCAATTGCCCGGATGGAGTAGTTGTCTTTAAGACGGATCTGAATAAGAACTCGTTCCTCATACGAAAGATGTTTGCCTTTTATATGGGAAGCTATGGTAGAATGAGAGTGGTCCATGGTGGCGATTCTCCTGTAGAAAGTTGGTTGTGGTGACTTACATTCTACCAAAGATCCTGCCATGGATCTTTATTTTATTCAGATGTCCAACTTCATTTTACAATTGGCGTATTCTATTATTTCAAATATATCAACGCGCGACACGTTATTAGCGGAAAGTCCATTTTAGAATCGTAACTTCCAGTTTGGAATTGTAACTTCTGATTTTTGTCCTCACTTTCGTAATTCCGGAATTTACTCTTGCAAGAGAATTCTGAAACAGGGATTTACTTTTGCAAACTGGAACCTCGGATTCCATTTCAGCCTCAGTGGTCAGCATAGGCCTGTTAAATTTTCTCAGAATTGTTTTATAACTTATTACATAAAATTATTTTTTATATACGTGTTTATAGCTTGAATAATGCCATAATACTATCTATAATTACCGGAGTGGAGGTGGTTCAAATGTTATGCCAGTTTTCATTCCGGAATTTCAGATCCTATAAGAACGGGACGACTTTTGATTTTCAGGCGGAAACCCTGCCGGAATTTTCCGATTCGCTGATCACCTTCGATAAGGCGAGTCCGCTTCTTCCCGTCAGCGTTATATACGGGCCTAACGGCGGCGGAAAATCAAACCTTCTCCAGGCGCTGTCCTGTGTCATCTCGCTTGTGACGCGCCCTGTTTTCGAGCTTCAGAAGAATCGACAGCATATAATCATGCAGCAGAGAGCTGAATGCCGTCCTTTTTTATTTGACCGTGAATCCAGGAATCAGCCTACAGAATTTGAATTGTTTTTCCGTCGAAACAGTAAAGAATACCGTTATTTACTTTCCATATTCAATGATGAAATTGTACGGGAGTCCTTGTATTGGAGGACATTGGGTGGCAAAAGAACAGGGACTGTATATGAACGCGAGGGATCAGATATCCGCCTGGGATCAAAGTACAATTCGGCCGGCATTAATCATTCCGTAAATCCGAAAATGCCGTATTTATCCTTCCTCGCCATCAACTATAACATCCCTGTCATCGCGGAGGTGCAGCAATGGTTCGAATCCTGCATCGTCCTGAATTATGCCAATACGGATCTTGATAAGAGAATACTCATACAGGAAAATCCGGAAGCGAACAGAAGGATACTTCATGCCTTAAACGATATGGATATCGATGTCATGGGTTATCGATATGACAGGGACAATAATAAGATTTATACGCAAAGAAAAGTGGATGGAAAGATATATGAGCTGGACCTTCTGGACGAATCCGAGGGGACAAAAAAACTGATCAGGATCCTTCCGATGATTTTATTATCTCTGGCAGAGGGCCGTCTGGCGGTCATTGATGAGATGGACGCCAAGCTTCATCCCAAACTTCTCCGCTATGTCATATCCCTGTTTACAAACAAGGAAATCAATACAAAGGGTGCCCAGCTGCTCTTCACCTCGCAGGATATGACAACGATGAAAAACACCGTCTTCCGCCGTGATGAGATCTGGTTCGCCGCAGAGAACGGGCGTCACGAGAGTGAACTTTATTCCCTGTATGAGATCCGGAGGGAAAACGACGAGCGGGTCAATAATACAGCGGCATATGATAAACAGTATCTCGAAGGCAGATACGGCGCTGACCCGTACCTCAGAAACATGCTTGCAGGAGATGATTGGACTTGAGTCTGAAACCGCCGAAAAAAAGTGATAAAGAGAAAAACTGGATGAGAAAAAGACAGGACCGCAGAATTCTGATCTAGCCGGAATACCATCTGATCATTACGGAAGGGACAAAGACAGAACCGCAGTATTTTAATGCCATAGCGCTCGCAATAAATCATAAATACCGCGGGAGGATCATGGTTGATGTCGAGCCCGGGCAGAACAACACGCTCCATCTGCTTGATAAGGCTGTAAAACTTGTACGGTACAGTTCCAACGTATACAGGCATGTGTGGGTTGTATATGATACGGATGATTTTCCTGCAGAGCATGTCAACCAGACCGCTGTTCAATGCAGCAGATTATCCTCAGATGAAACCACATATCATGCTGTCTGGTCAAACCAATGCATCGAACTGTGGTTCCTGCTGCATTTTGATTTCTTTCATTCAGATATACACAGGTCAGAATATTTTCCCAAACTCTCCGGATATCTTGTTAACATCGGGGTGGGGCAATACCATAAAAACCGCAGCGACATATATCCGGTTCTGAAACCCTACATGAATGTCGGGATCGAAAATGCAAGAAAGCTGGCAAACATCAACAAAAGCCGTACCCCGGCCGCATCAGCGCCTGGCACGATGGTGTATGAACTTATAGAGACGCTCCGGCCGTATCTGGATGAATGAAATGGGAAAGAGATCCACAAATCTCTTGAATACATGCGGACAGAATCGGCAATCCAAAAAACGCATTATGTAAATCAGGGTCGAGTTCGGCAGCACCTTCATTTCGCATATATAAAACTTCCTTTTGCCGCCGTTCAGGCGACTACCCATATCGAATTTATATCCTCCTGAAGTGCTACATTATACTAATTTTTTCAACTCAAACAGGAGGAACTAGTCAATGAAAAAGAAACAGTTTATGTCAAAGCTGGCTGCCTTGACGATGGCAGCAGCGATGGGCGTTACTGCACTGCCCGCAATGACCACTCCGGTAATGGCTGATACCGTAAAAGGTGCTACAACAAATGATGATACCGACGCTTATACAGTAAACGGTAAATCGTCAGTACCTGTTAAACTCAGCTGACCTTTGGGATAATGGAGGTGAAAAAATCTAAGATTTTTTCGACTATTCCAAAGGAGGCTAAGGAACATGGACAAGATCACTTCCGATG